>Ga0268255_10000805_pt1 | contig 20119 bp, 16 predicted proteins | sample AgamicOrMarz_FD_200256 | JGI IMG/M metagenome (GOLD analysis project Ga0268255, IMG submission 200256) | Agave microbial communities from Guanajuato, Mexico - Or.Ma.rz (v2) (version 3) | ecosystem: Host-associated > Plants > Phyllosphere > Phylloplane/Leaf | place: Guanajuato, Mexico...
ATGGTGCCGATCAGCGCCAGCTGTTCGTCGTTCACATCCTTGATCAGCTGTGCGAACTCGGTATCACCATTTGCCGCCCAGGTACGCGTCAAATCAGCCGCATAGCCGTTGTACTCCGCTCCCGCGTCCAGCAGGAAGCTGCGCGCCTCTGAAGGTACACGGTGATCGAGTTTGGTGTAATGCAGGACGGACGCGTGCTCGTTAATTGCCACGATATTACTGTAAGGCACGTCGGTATCACGATGGCCCGTAGCCGTCAGGTAGGCCTGATTGATGTCAAACTCGCTCATGCCTGAAAGAAACGCTTCATGCGCCGCACGATGGCCATTCACCGCCGTTTTCTGGGCTTCACGCATACAGGAGAGCTCATAGTCAGTCTTGTAAGCGCGATAATAGTGCAGGTAGTCCAGCACCCCTTTCGGGTTGATTTTATCGGCCGCAATATCCAGACCCAATGCGCGTTCAGGCACCGGACCGATATAGGCGACATTGCCGCGTGCGGCAGGTAACTGGCTGCCAATGCCGTCAGCTTTTGGCAGCGCAATGACATCCACTTCTTCAGTCCAGAAGGAGGTGGGCAACGGCTCCACGTTATGCCAGTAATCCACCGGCAGATAGAACCACAACTTCGGCTTGTTCACGCCATCGACCAGTAGCCAGCAGTTTGGCACCTGCGTCACCGGCACCCAGGCTTTGAACTGAGGATTAACTTTAAACGGGTAAGCATGGTCGTCCAGGAACGTATTCATCAGTTCGCCGGAGTGGATGAGCAGGGCATCCAGCTTGAAACGCGCCAGCACGTCACGGGTGCGTTCCTGAAGAGTAACAATATGATTTTTATAGAGTGCGGCCAGTGAATCCATCATTTTCCCTTTCGTTTTAATGACCTCAAGTCTTCGCATCTTAGCACACCTGACTCAGGCTGCGTGATTTCCACCGAGCGTGATCAGTGCAGCAATTTTGTAATGACTAATTTGCATTTTATTAACATAAATCCCACACTCCGTCTCATCTGGTATGACCAGATCCCCTTGCTGGATTCAGGAGACTGACATGCTCTACAAAGGTGACACCCTATACGTTGACTGGCTGGAAGATGGCATTGCCGAACTGGTGTTCGATGCCCCCGGCTCAGTAAACAAGCTTGATACTGCGACCGTAGCCAGCCTTGGCCACGCGTTAGATGCCCTTGAAAAACAATCCGATTTAAAAGGGTTGCTGCTGCGTTCAAATAAAGCCGCCTTTATTGTCGGTGCAGATATCACTGAATTCCTTTCTTTATTCCAGGTGCCACAAGAGCAGCTGAGTCAGTGGCTGCATTTTGCCAACAGCGTCTTCAATCGTCTGGAAGATTTACCGGTTCCGACTCTTTCCGCGGTTAACGGTTACGCGCTGGGGGGCGGATGTGAGTGCGTACTCGCCACCGACTATCGTCTGGCCACGCCGGACCTGCGCATTGGTCTGCCGGAGACGAAACTGGGCATCATGCCAGGCTTTGGCGGTTCGGTTCGCCTGCCTCGCCTTCTGGGCGCCGATAGCGCACTGGAGATTATCGCCGCGGGTAAAGATGTCGATGCCGATCGGGCGCTGAAAATCGGTCTGGTCGACGGCGTCGTACAGGCGGATAAACTGCATGACGGCGCTCTGCGCATGCTGCGTCAGGCCATTAATGGCGATCTCGACTGGAAAGCCAAACGTCAGCCGAAGCTCGAACCCCTGCATTTGAGCAAAATTGAAGCGACCATGAGCTTTACCATCGCCAAAGGCATGGTGATGCAGACGGCAGGCAAACATTATCCCGCGCCGATAACCGCCGTGAAGACAATCGAAGCCGCTTCACGTCTGGGACGTGAAGAAGCCCTCAAACTTGAGAATCACAGTTTTGTTCCGCTGGCGCACACCAACGAAGCCCGTGCGCTGGTTGGCATCTTCCTTAACGATCAGTTCGTCAAAGGCAAAGCGAAGCAGTTGACGAAAAACGTTGAGACACCAAAACAGGCGGCCGTCCTTGGCGCAGGCATTATGGGCGGCGGGATTGCGTATCAGTCAGCCTGGAAAGGCGTGCCGGTCGTCATGAAGGATATCAACGACAAATCCCTGACGCTCGGTATGACCGAAGCCGCCAAGCTGCTGAACAAGCAGCTTGAGCGCGGCAAGATTGATGGCCTGAAGCTGGCAGGGGTCATCTCCACCATTCAACCCACTCTCGATTACAGCGGGTTCGACCGGGTAGACGTCGTGGTCGAAGCGGTTGTGGAAAATCCTAACGTTAAAAAAGCGGTGCTGGCGGAAACGGAAGATAAAGTACGTCCGGATACCGTTCTGGCATCGAACACCTCGACCATTCCGATTAGCGAACTGGCCAGTGTGCTGAAGCGTCCGGAAAACTTCTGCGGAATGCACTTCTTTAACCCGGTGCACCGTATGCCGCTGGTCGAAGTGATCCGGGGCGAAAAAACCTCTGATGAGACCCTCGCGAAAGTGGTGGCGTGGGCCAGCAAAATGGGCAAAACCCCGATTGTGGTCAATGACTGCCCGGGCTTTTTCGTCAACCGCGTTCTGTTCCCCTACTTTGCCGGGTTCAGCCAGTTACTGCGCGACGGTGCGGACTTCCGCAAGGTCGATAAAGTGATGGAAAAACAGTTTGGCTGGCCGATGGGTCCTGCTTATTTGCTGGACGTTGTCGGGATTGATACCGCGCATCACGCCCAGGCGGTGATGGCCGCTGGTTTCCCGCAGCGCATGCAGAAAGCGTACCGCGACGCCATTGACGCCCTGTTTGACGCCAGCCGCTTCGGCCAGAAAAACGGTCTGGGCTTCTGGCGCTATAAAGAAGACAGCAAAGGCAAGCCGAAGAAAGAAGAAGATGCGGCCGTGGATGGCCTGCTGGCCGACGTCAGCCAGCCGAAACGTGACTTCACTGACGAAGAGATCATCGCCCGTATGATGATCCCTATGGTGAACGAAGTCGTGCGTTGCCTTGAAGAGAGAATTATCGCAAGCCCGGCAGAAGCCGATATGGCGCTGGTTTACGGACTGGGCTTCCCTCCGTTCCACGGCGGCGCGTTCCGCTGGCTCGATACGCTCGGCAGCGCGAAATATCTCGATATGGCTCAGCAATATCAGCATCTCGGCCCGCTTTATGAGGTCCCGGAAGGCCTGCGCGCCAAAGCTCGCCATAACGAACCGTATTATCCACCCGTCGAGCCGGCCCGTCCGGTAGGCGAACTGAAAACGGCTTAAGGAGTCACAATGGAAAAGGTTGTCATTGTCGATGCAATACGTACCCCGATGGGCCGTTCAAAAGGTGGCGCATTCCGTCACGTGCGGGCTGAAGATCTCTCCGCGCATCTGATGCGCAGTCTGCTTTCACGCAACCCCGCGCTGGAAGCCGCCGCACTGGATGATATCTACTGGGGTTGTGTGCAGCAGACGCTGGAGCAAGGTTTTAATATCGCCCGTAACGCCGCTTTGCTGGCAGAAATCCCGCACTCTGTTCCTGCCGTCACCGTCAACCGCCTGTGCGGTTCTTCCATGCAGGCACTCCACGATGCAGCCCGCATGATCATGACGGGTGATGCGCAGGCATGTATGGTAGGCGGCGTGGAACATATGGGCCACGTGCCAATGAGCCACGGTGTGGATTTCCATCCGGGCCTGAGTCGTAACGTCGCGAAAGCCGCGGGCATGATGGGGCTCACGGCTGAAATGCTCTCCCGCATGCATGGCATCAGCCGCGAAATGCAGGACACCTTCGCCGCACGCTCCCATGCCCGTGCATGGGCCGCGACACAGACGGGGGCCTTTAAAAACGAGATCCTGCCTACCGGCGGTCACGACGCAGACGGGGTACTTAAACAGTTTTACGCTGACGAAGTGATTCGTCCGGAAACCACGGTTGAAGCCCTTTCGACTTTGCGTCCGGCGTTTGATCCGGTCACCGGCACCGTCACCGCGGGCACCTCTTCGGCACTCTCCGACGGAGCGGCCGCCATGCTGGTGATGAGCGAAAGCCGTGCGCATGAGCTTGGTCTGACGCCTCGCGCCAGAATTCGCTCCATGGCGGTGGTCGGTTGCGACCCGTCAATAATGGGTTACGGCCCGGTTCCAGCCTCAAAACTGGCTCTGAAAAAAGCGGGTCTGTCGACCAGTGATATTGATCTGTTTGAGATGAATGAAGCCTTCGCGGCGCAGATCCTGCCGTGTATCAAAGATCTGGGCCTGATGGAGCAGATCGATGAGAAGATCAACCTGAACGGCGGTGCGATCGCGCTGGGTCACCCGCTGGGTTGCTCCGGGGCTCGTATCAGCACCACGTTGATTAACCTGATGGAGCGCAAAGATGCCCAGTTTGGTCTGGCAACGATGTGCATTGGGTTAGGTCAGGGGATCGCGACGGTCTTTGAACGGGTATAAATCAGGAAAAGTATCTTAAAGCCAATGGCGTCAGAACGAGGCGGCACGCGAACGAACCCCGATGAGCTTACTGAAGTAAGTGATTCGGGGGAGCGAGCGTAGCCCACGCGGTCAGGGCGTCATTGGCGAAGAGAGAAAGTTTAGTTGCCGTTTTTCCCGCCTGTCAGGGGCGGGTTTTTTATTCAGATAAAAGCAAACGCATCGCCAAACAGACGGTCTTCACGCGCTTCACGCTCGTTACAGAACAGGTCGCGGGCAATCTTCGCCATTTCAAAACGTCCGGCAATATAGATGTCATGCTCCGCCAGCGTGCCGTAATCCTGTAACACCGCCGTCAGCACCGTACCGCTGCGCCCGCGCCAGTCTTCTTCTGGCTGCTCAACGACAGGCTCAATGCGCAGGTTAGGATGGTTTACGCTCAGCGCTTCCAGCTCGGCCAGATCGTAGAGGTGCTTCTCTTCACGGCCACCCCAGTAGATGGTGATATCCCGGTGCGGATTACGCGCCAGCGCCGTCAGCAGAATGGAACGCACGTAGGAAAAGCCCGTGCCGCCCGCAATCAGAATGAGCGGACGTTCGTCTTCATCACGCAACCACGCCTCACCGTGTGGAATATCCACCACGATTTCACGCTCTTTCAGAATACGATCCATTACCGCCATGGCATACAGGTTAAGCTCAGACGCCCCGATGTGAAGCTCAATAAATTCCTTTTCCGCAGGCGTAGACGCCATTGAGAAGGGACGCTTATCCCGTTCATCCATCACAACCATAAGATACTGGCCCGCGCGGAACGAGAATTCCGCCTCTGGCACCAAACGGACGCGATATACGGTGTCGGTGATAGCATCTACCGAGGTCACTTTACAGCTTAAGGTTGTCATTCGCTCTCTCTGTCGGGAAATCTATAGGGCTAACGGTGAGTCTCAGTCTTACCGTCATTCATTATGGCCAATTCATCCCAGATCGCGTCAATTCGCGCTGTCACCTCGGGATCCTTTTTGATCGGGCGACCCCATTCACGCGAGGTTTCGCCGGGCCATTTATTAGTGGCATCCAGTCCCATCTTCGAGCCAAGTCCGGAAACCGGCGAGGCAAAATCCAGATAATCTATCGGCGTATTTTCCACCATCACGGTATCACGTGACGGGTCCATACGCGTGGTGATAGCCCAGATAACATCGTTCCAGTCACGGGCGTTCACGTCATCATCGCAAACGATAACAAATTTGGTGTACATAAACTGACGCAGGAAAGACCAGACGCCCATCATGACCCGTTTCGCATGGCCCGCATACTGCTTCTTAATCGTTACGACAGCAAGGCGATAAGAACACCCTTCCGGCGGCAAATAGAAGTCCACAATTTCCGGGAACTGCTTTTGCAGAATAGGAACAAACACTTCGTTTAACGCCACACCCAGCACGGCGGGTTCATCCGGTGGACGCCCGGTATAGGTGGAGTGATAAATGGCATCTTCACGTTGCGTAATGTGCGTTACGGTAAAGACCGGGAAATTATCGATTTCGTTGTAGTAGCCGGTATGATCGCCATAGGGCCCTTCCGGTGCCATTTCACCCGCCTCAATATAGCCTTCAAGCACGATTTCCGCACTGGCAGGGACTTCAAGATCGTTTGAAATACATTTGACGACTTCAGTTTTCGTGCCGCGCAGCAAGCCGGCAAACGCATATTCCGAAAGGGTATCCGGAACAGGCGTGACGGCACCGAGAATCGTGGCAGGATCGGCGCCTAACGCCACAGAGACCGGGAAACGTTCACCGGGATGTGCAGCGCACCACTCCTGGAAATCCAGGGCACCGCCGCGGTGGGAGAGCCAGCGCATGATCAGCTTATTTTTACCAATCAGCTGCTGGCGGTAAATCCCTAAATTTTGGCGTTCTTTATGCGGACCCCGCGTGACCGTGAGACCCCAGGTGATCAGCGGTGCGGCATCTTCAGGCCAACACTGCATGATGGGGATACGGGTCAGGTCAACGGCGTCGCCTTCAATGATTTTTTGCTGACACGGCGCACCACGCAGACGTTTGGTCGGCATGTTCAGCACTTGCTTAAACTGAGGCAATTTATCGAAGAGGTCGCGGAAGCCTTTTGGCGGTTCTGGCTCTTTCAGGAAGGCCAGCAGTTTGCCCACTTCACGCAGCGCGCTAACGTCTTCCTGGCCCATGCCCATGGCAACACGCTTTGGCGTGCCAAACAGGTTGCACAGTACCGGCATGGAATAGCCTTTCGGATTTTCAAACAGCAAAGCGGGGCCACCGGCACGCAAGGTGCGGTCAGCGATTTCTGTCATTTCCAGATAAGGATCAACAGGTAGCGAAATGCGTTTGAGTTCACCCTGCTTTTCCAGCAGCGCAAGGAAGTCGCGTAGATCGTGGTATTTCATGCAGTTCGTCATGGCCTCTTCATAAGCGCTTCATTATACGGCGTTCGTCACCGTCATGCTGTAATTTTGTTATCAGGCTGTGTCGTGCCTCTATAATCAACTTAGCGATCTCGCCAGGGTTTTGGTATGCTTGCGCCCGAACAAAGGAAAGAGTGATTATGCAGGCCTGGTATCTTCTGTATTGCAAACGTGGGCAACTTCAGCGTGCTCAGGAACATCTTGAACGTCAGGCAGTCCACTGTCTGACACCCGTGATCACGCTTGAGAAAATTCAGCGCGGCAAGCGTACTGAAGTCACGGAACCGCTGTTCCCGAACTATCTGTTCGTCGAGTTCGACCCGGAAGTGATCCACACCACCACAATCAATGCCACGCGGGGCGTCAGCCACTTTGTACGTTTTGGCGCGCGTCCGGCCACCGTGCCTGCCTCGGTCATTCATCAGCTTTCCATCTATAAACAGCCAGAGGATTTGACCGATCCTGAGACCCCCTTCCCGGGCGACGACGTCGTGATCACCGAGGGTGCCTTTGAGGGGTTAAAAGCGATCTTTGCCGAACCCGATGGCGAAGCGCGTTCGATGCTTCTGCTTAACCTGCTGAATAAGCAGGTATTACAGAGTGTCAAAAACACCGCTTTCCATAAACTTTAAAACGTAATCCCAAACAGCCTGCGCACATTGTCATCGGTTTGCGCGGCAAGCTGCTGTGCCTCTTCGCCACGCCAGTGCGCCACCCGTTCGACAATATGGCCCAGATAAGCGGGTTCATTACGTCGTGATGCGGGTTTCGGTTTCATATCACGTGCAAGCAAATACGGCGCATCGGTTTCAAACAGCAGCCGATCGGCGGGAATCAGGGGCAACAGTTCGCGTAATTCCAGACCCCGTCGCTCATCGCATACCCAACCGGTAATCCCCAGATATAAGCCCCGGTTTAAACATGCCAGCGCGTCACTTCGCGAACCGGTAAAACAGTGCAGCACCGCACCAGGCAGTTTATCCAGCCAGGGTTCAAGTAGCGCCATAAAACGCTCATGGGCATCGCGACAGTGCATGAACACCGGCATACCCAGCTCTGCGGCCAGCGCAAGCTGGGCGGTAAAGGCCGCTTCCTGCTCAGCCGGTGTGGAAAAATTGCGATTAAAATCGAGACCACATTCCCCTATCGCCACGACCTCGGGCTGGCGGGCTAATGCGCGAAGTTTATCAGCACTGTCTTCCGTCCACTGACTACTGTCATGCGGATGGACACCCGCCGTTGACCAGCAATGTGGGTAATGCTTCGCCAGAGTTTGCGCCTGCTCGCTTTCATGGAGATTCGTGCCGGTCAGCAGTAACCCTTTCACCCCAGCCGAGAAAGCGCGCGCCACGACCTCATCACGATCGTGAGAAAATTGCGGACTGGTTAAATTCAACCCGATATCAAACATGTGGTCTCCCATATAACAACCGCCCTTTCGGGCGGCTGGATTTTACTCTTCTGACGATTTTTCTGGTTCGGCTTCTTCATCGTCCGGGGTACGTCGTTTGCCCACATAGAAGCGTGAGAAGAAGACGCCCACCTCGAACAGGCAATACATCGGTATGGCCAGCAGCGTTTGCGAGAAAACGTCCGGCGGTGTTAAGAGCATACCCACAACAAATGCTCCCACCAGGATATACGGGCGTTTCTTACGTAAGTCTTCCGGTGTGGTCACGCCCATCCAGCACAGCAGGACGATGGCAACGGGCACCTCAAAGGCCACGCCAAAGGCCATAAACAGCGCCATGACAAAGCTGAGGTAGCTGGCGATGTCGGTCGAGACCTGCACGCCCGCCGGTGCGGTATTTGCCAAAAAGCCAAACGCCAGCGGGAAAACCACGAAATAGGCAAACGCCATGCCGATGTAGAACAGCAGCGAACTGGAAACCAGCAGCGGGATAACCAGCTTGCGTTCATGCTTGTACAGGGCCGGAGCCACAAATGCCCAGACCTGATACAAAATCACGGGCGCAGAGGCGATCAGCGACACCCAAAACGTCAGCTTAATTGGCGTAAAGAAGGGAGACGCCACATCGGTGGCAATCATTGTCGCCCCTAACGGCATCTGTTTTATCAGCGGCGCAGAGACCACCTGGTAAATATCGTTAGCGAAATAGACCAGGCACAGGAAAATGAGTAAAACCGCAGAAATACTGTATAACAGGCGCTTACGCAGCTCGATGAGGTGCGCGATGAGCGGTTGTGTATCTTCTACTGCCATAATTACGCTTTATCACTCGACGAGGGGGATGATTCGGAAACGGGCACAGCGACTTTGACTTCCGCGCTCGCTGTTTTCACAACGATCTCTTCAGTTGCCTGCGTCTCTACCGTTTCAGGGGTTTGCGATGGGGAACTCGCCTGATGTTCAGCCGCGGCAGGCGTTACGCCTTCTCGCTCCGCTTCGCTGCCTTTCACCACCGGATTACGAATGGTATGAGCCTCGTCGCTCGCTTTTTCAGGATCGTTAACGCTGTAAGAACGCTTCATGGATTCCGCCGCCTCGCGCAGCTCCTCCATTGAGGCTTTCAGTTCAGGCGTCAGGTTGTCCATGCTCGCCTTCTCAACCTTTTTCAGGCTGTCCTGAAACTCCTGAAGCTTAAGTTCCTGCGACAGTTCATTTTGAACGGTGGTTGCCAGCGAACGTAAGGCACGCACCCATCCAGCGACCGTTTTCACAGCCACTGGCAAACGTTGCGGGCCTAAAACAATCAGGCCAATCACGAACACCAGCAGCAGTTCACTAAAACCAATATCGAACACGAATTACACCTGCTCTTTATCGTGGCGTTTAGCGTCTTCCTTTTTGGCTTCTTCTTGTTTATCAGCGATAGACTGAGCGGTGAAATCCGCATCCGGGGTGGATTTCTCCTGCTTCGCTTTATCTTCATCATCGCTGATGGCTTTTTTGAAACCTTTAATGGACGCGCCGAGGTCGGAACCAATGGAACCCAGTTTTTTGGTGCCAAACAGCAGCACAACAATGACGGCAATAATGACTAATTGCCAGATACTGATACCACCCATACATGTTCCTCAGATAGATGATTAAATAACCAGGTCGCATTATACGTCTGCAACCTTATGATAGCGACGCTATTCAGCGCGTTTTTCTCCACCCTGCAAGCCAGACAACCACACCACCGGCCATCAGCCAGGCGGGCATCATCTCCCAGTCAGGGCGGTTGATCAGCAGCAGCGTGCCGCTCAGTAACAGCGTGGCGCCTATTCCAAACAGATAGCGGGACTGCCCCTGACGAACACGATTGGATTGAAGCTCGCGGGTGATTTTATCCATGCTGTGCTGAAGGTTCTTGCTCTGACGCAAACTGTCGTAAACCAGTTCAGGTAATTCCGGCATTTTTTCGATCCAGAACGGGGCTTTCTCTTTAAAAGAGCGCACCAGGGCCGGAATGCCAACCTGATCTTTGATCCACGACTCGAGGAAAGGTTTCGCTGTTTTCCACAAGTCTAACTGAGGATAGAGTTGGCGTCCTACCCCTTCAACGTAAAGTAATGTTTTCTGGAGTAAAACTAATTGCGGTTGCACTTCCATATTGAAGCGCCGTGCCGTATTAAAGAGATTCAACAGAACATGACCAAACGAGATTTCCGACAGCGGCTTTTCAAAGATCGGCTCGCAGACGGTGCGGATAGCAAATTCAAACTCTTCGACGTTGGTATCGGGCGGCACCCAGCCAGAATCGACATGCAGCTCGGCAACTTTCCGGTAATCACGGTTGAAGAAGGCGATAAAGTTCTCTGCCAGATAGCGTTTGTCTTCTTTGTTCAGCGACCCCACAATCCCGCAGTCAATGCCGATATACTGTGGATCTTCCGGGTGTTCATAGCTGACAAAAATGTTCCCTGGGTGCATGTCCGCATGGAAAAAGCTGTCACGGAAAACCTGTGTGAAGAAGACCTGCACGCCACGCTCAGCCAGCAGCTTCATGTTGGTGCCCTGCTTTTCCAGCGCCACAACATCCGAGACCGGAATGCCGTAGATACGCTCCATCACCATCATGTTCTCACTGCAGTAGTCTGAATAGACTTCAGGCACGTACAGCATGGGGCTGTTTTCAAAATTACGGCGCAGCTGGATGGCGTTAGCCGCTTCACGCAGCAGATTTAACTCGTCGATCAGCGTTTTTTCATACTCACGCACCACTTCCAGCGGACGCAGACGTCGGCCATCGGGCAACAGGCGTGGAACCCAACGTGCCAGGCGGTAGATTAGTTTCATATCCGCTCGGATCACCGGCAGGATATCAGGGCGGATCACCTTGATGACCACCTCTTTGCCGTTCTCTTTTAACCGCGCGGTGTGCACCTGAGCAATGGACGCCGAGGCCAGCGGTTCGATCTCAAAATCATCAAACCAGCTTTCGACCGGGATATCGCCCATCGCTGCTTCGATTTGCTGCTTTGCGCGCTTACCCTCGAAAGGTGCAACACGGTCCTGAAGCAGCGCCAGCTGATCGGCGATTTGCGGGGGGAAAAGATCGCGACGAGTGGACAACATCTGGCCGAACTTAATCCATACCGGACCCAGTTCTTGTAATGCCAGTCGGAGTCGTTCGCCAAGGAGTTTGTCTTTATGACGATTAGGCATCCAGAATAGCGTGCGCCGCCAGAGTCGCAGCGGCAGCGTGATGCGCATTCGTGGGATAAGCTCATCAAGGCCGTAACTTAAAAAGGTACGGACGATAAAATAGAGGCGCCGAATTTCACCAGGCGTCATTTGCCCTCCAGTTTTTCCAGCCGTTTGGTTAGCGCGTCAACCGCACGTTCAACTGCAGCAGTCTCTTCGGCAAACCATGCCACTTCCAGCGGGCCAGGCGCCATGCGCCACTCTTCGGTTAATACCTCGGCCACATAGCGCTGTTGGCGCTGCGCGCCTTTACGCAGAAAAGCGGCGCCGCCACGAAAGATCTTACCGATCCCTTCTGCTGCGATGTCACCCGTATAAGGCGCCAGCAGCTCAGCCGGATCGAATTCAGCAAGATCGGCCAGGGCGACAAAGTTCTGTACTACCTGGATATCGCCCTCAACCTCCAGCTCCCCGCTGCGAATAAGCGCAGTCAGCTGTTGCCGATCGCGCAGTTTGGGCAGCACGCTAAGGCGCGTAATGACGGCGCAATCCGCCTCACCTTCCCACTCGCCCAGCACATCAAGCTGGCGTTCGCTGAAGACCAGGACGACTGGCGTCGAGAACTCCTTCAGGACAATTTTAAGGACCTTGCCATTCAGGCGCTGACGAGCCGTTTTCAGTGCGGGCGAACGATACAGAAAGGTATTGAGTACGCCTTCGATACCAGCCGTCACCAGGGGTTTAACAGGCATGAGCGACCTCCACTCAGAACTTATAACCGCGATGTAAGGCGACAACACCTGCCGTCAGGTTGAAGTACTCAACATTCTCCAGACCCGCGTCCTGCATCATGGCTTTTAAAGTGTCCTGATCCGGGTGCATACGGATAGATTCCGCCAGGTAGCGATAGCTTTCGCCATCTTTTGCCACCAGCTCACCGATACGCGGCAGAACGTGGAAAGAGTAAGCGTCGTAGGCCTTGCTTAACGGATCGATAATGGGTTTAGAGAACTCCAGCACCAGCAGACGTCCACCCGGCTTCAACACACGGTACATGGAACGCAGCGCTTTCTCTTTGTCGGTGACATTACGCAAACCGAAAGAGATTGTGATGCAGTCGAAGGTGTTATCCGGGAACGGCAGGGCTTCGGCATTGGCCTGAACATATTCGACATTGCCTACCACACCAATGTTACGCAGCTTTTCACGCCCCATTTTCAGCATAGAGTCGTTGATGTCGGCCAGCACAACGCGCCCGGTTTCACCTACCATACGGGAGAATTTTGCCGTTAAATCGCCGGTTCCCCCCGCTAAATCTAAGACGGTCTGACCACGACGCACGCCGCTACAGTCGATAGTGAAGCGCTTCCACAAGCGATGGATCCCGAATGACATCAGGTCATTCATGACATCATACTTTGCCGCCACGGAATGAAACACGTGGGCAACCATGTCAGCTTTCTGCGCTTTGGCGACAGTCTGAAAGCCAAAGTGTGTCGTATCTTGTGAATCTTCAACCATCTCAGTGCCTGCTAATCAGTCAAATGTGCATGAAGTGTAACAGATTGGGCGCGTTTGCCCTACGTTTCAACCACCGTGAAAGAAACGGTCTGCCTGCGTTTCGTTGGCAGATTGTGCGCCTAACGTCTTGTCTTGATTGTGACTATTAACCCCATTTTCGCCCTCACGCAGACGATACTCTTCATCCTGTGCGGTAGCCTGTTCGGCTAAATCCGGATTAATCTCGCGTTTTACTTCGACCCCCAGACTGCGAAAGGCTTCTGCCTGGGCGAGTAAATTGCCACGGCCAGAGGAGAGCTTTTTCATCGCCTGCCGGTAGTTGTCCTGGGCACGGTCGAGGTTTTGCCCGACAGAGGTCATATCGTCCACAAACAGGCGCATTTTGTCGTATAGCTTGCTGGCGCGATCGGCAATGTGCTGCGCGTTTCGGCTTTGGTGCTCGTAGCGCCACAGGTTCGCGATAGTGCGCAAGGCCACCAGCAGCGTGGTGGGGCTGACCAGCATAATGTTGTTTTTTAGCGCTTCGGTAATCAGTTCAGGCTGTCTGTCCAGCGCCAGCAAAAAAGCGGGTTCAACCGGGATAAACATCAGCACATAATCCAGCGAACGCAGGCCGGGTAACTGCTGGTAATCTTTTCTGCCCAGCAGGCGAATATGGTTACGCACGGAGGCGATGTGTTCCGACAGCGCGGATTCCCGCGTGTAGTCGTCTTCGGCATTAAAATAACGTTCATAGGCCACCAGGGTCATTTTGGCATCGATGACCACATCCTTGCCCTGCGGGAGACGCACGATAACATCCGGCTGCATACGGGCGCGGGATTCGGTCTCAATGCTCACCTGTGTTTCATATTCATACCCTTCCCGCAGGCCGGAGGCTTCCAGCACGCGGGTGAGAACGACTTCGCCCCAGTTACCCTGGGTTTTATTGTCGCCTTTCAGCGCCCGCGTCAGGTTAACCGCTTCCTGGGTCATCTGGGCGTTAAGCTGCTGGAGATTACGGATTTCATGGGCCAGAGTGTGGCGTTCACGCGCCTCCTGGCCGAAGCTGTCCTGAACCTGACGGCGAAAGCCATCGAGCTGTTCGCGCAGCGGGGTCAGTAAGCCCTGCAGACTTTGGCGATTTTGTTCATCGACGCGACGGTTGCTCTGTTCAAAAATGCGGTTAGCGAGATTCTCAAACTGCTCGCTCAGCCGCTGCTCGCTGTTCATCATCTGGCGAATTTTGTCTTCCGCGTGCAGTTGGGTCGACTCCAGTCGGGTGGTTACTTCACGCAGATCCGCTTCCAGAGAGGTGTTGATATCGCGCAGGTTGCGCAGCTCGTTGTTAAGCAACTCACACTCTTCGCGCCAGTGGCTGCTCTGGGAAAGCTGTTGTTTTGCTGCGCTCAGTTCCGCCACCATCTCTTCACGATCGGCCAGTTGATCGGCTTTATGCTGCGCATGTTGGTAGCCGGAAATCAGCCAGCCCACACCCGCGCCCACCAGCGCAATCACTGCATACATCACGATAGAGATATCCACAACGCCTCCTGCTTCAAACTGTTACCCGCACAAAATAGAATTGTGCTGTATAAACGTCCAGTTTGGAAGGGATTTCCTGCGAGGCATTACGCAAAAAGAAAAGGCCGAACGCGTCGGCCTTGAGTCAGGAAGGAGCAAGATTAGATCAGGCGGCGCGCCGCTTCGACCACGATTTTCACCGCGTGGCTTTCCGTCTGCTTCATGGTTTCTGCGTTAGGGATCTCTTGCTGGGTGCGGTTGACGATAACGCCCGCCACCATACCGGCACGCAGGCCCTGACTGGCGCACATGGTCAGCAGCGTGGCGGATTCCATCTCGTAGTTCATCACGCCCATGGCCTGCCACTCTTCCATTGAACCTTTAAAGCGGTTGACCACACGACCAGAGAAGGTGTCGTAACGCTCCTGGCCTGGGTAGAAGGTATCGGAAGAGGCGGTTACGCCTACGTGCGTGGTCGCACCGATGGATTTCGCCGCCTCTACCAGAGCGGTAGTACAGTCGAAATCGGCCACCGCCGGGAATTCCATTGGGGCGAAGTGCAGGCTTGCACCGTCAAGACGCACCGATGCGGTCGTGACCAGCACGTCACCCACATTGATATGCGGCTGAATTGCACCGGTAGTGCCGATGCGCAGGAAAGTCCGAATGCCCAGTTGCGCCAGTTCTTCAACCGCGATAGAGGTCGACGGACCGCCGATACCGGTTGAACATACAATCACCGCTTTACCATCCAGCTCAGCACGCCAGGTGGTGAATTCACGATGGGCTGCCAGTTTGACCGGCTTATCCATCAGCGCGGCGATCTTTTCCACACGCTCAGGATCGCCCGGGACGATGGCCAGCGTAGCCCCTTGTAAATCGTTTTTAGTGAGGCCGAGATGAAAAACATCAGACTTAGACATAGGTGACTCCTCTGTGGGTCGGGTTGTCAGAAGAAGTAAAACGGTACTTTACAGAAGCATAAGGCTTAATTTCGTGACAGACCTCACCACGAATGAAAATGATTGCAGTTAATTACCATAAAAAGGTGATTTGCATCACACTAATAAGTTATATCGCTGACGTCTGCACAAAAGATAGACCGTTTCGGGCACTGTGAGTTGTTAACTTGAGGTCTATATTTATTTGCACCAACGGGTACGGAGAATACCATGACTCAGAAAACACATTTTGCACCTGCTGCAGTCCCCCACGCCTCCACCATCGTCTCAACCCCTGAGGATGCGATTACGGCGGGTGAAACCTCCATCCCGTCACAGGGTGAGAATATGCCTGCCTATCACGCGCGTCCCAAGGAGGCAGAAGGCCCTCTTCCCATCGTCATTGTGATTCAGGAAATTTTCGGCGTGCATGAGCATATTCGCGACATTTGTCGTCGCCTCGCGCTGGAAGGCTATCTCGCGGTCGCGCCGGAACTTTACTTCCGACAGGGCGATCCGAATGACTACAACGATATTCCGACGTTGTTCAGTAACCTTGTCAGTAAGGTGCCCGATGCTCAGGTACTGGCCGATCTGGACCATGTCGCCAGCTGGGCTGCGCGCAATGGTGGCGATCCGCACCGCCTGATGGTGACTGGCTTCTGCTGGGGTGGACGCATCAGCTGGCTGTACGCGGCCCACAATCCGCAGCTTAAAGCCGCTGTCGCCTGGTATGGCAAACTGGTGGGTGAAAAAACGCTTAACTCGCCAAACCATCCCGTTGATATTGCGACCGATTTAAACGCACCGGTGCTGGGGCTGTACGGCGCGGAGGACACCGGTATCCCGCTGGATACCGTAGAAACCATGCGCCATGCGCTGCGGGCGGCCAATGCGAAGGCCGAAATCGTGGTGTATCCGGAGGCGGGTCACGCTTTTAATGCCGATTATCGCCCGAGCTATCATGCCCAGTCCGCTAAAGATGGCTGGCAAAGAATGCTGGACTGGTTTAGTCAGTACGCGGGTAAAAAATAAGCGCGATACCTGAACGTGAAAGGCCCGGTGGCGATAACGCCTTACCGGGCCTTTAGTCTGCTGAGTTCAGCAGGTCGGATACGTCATGCTGCGTCGTTATGCCTGACGCAGGTTCTGCGCCGCCTGCACCATGTTCGCCAGGGCGGCACGCGTCTCTGGCCAGCCGCGGGTTTTCAGTCCGCAGTCCGGATTCACCCACAGACGCTCAGCCGGGATCCGCTGTACTGCTTTCTCCAGCAACGCTTCGATCCACTCCACGCTCGGCACATTCGGTGAGTGAATGTCATACACCCCCGGTCCGATTTCATTCGGATAGTCGAACTCCTCAAACGACTCCAGCAGTTCCATATCGGAACGTGACGTCTCGATGGTAATCACGTCCGCATCCAGCGCGGCGATGGAATCCATGATGTCGTTAAATTCGCAATAACACATGTGGGTATGGATCTGCGTGTCGTTCTTTGCCACGGCAGCGTTGATACGGAAGGCCTCCACGCCCCATTGCAGGTATGCATCCCAGTCGCTGCGGCGCAGCGGCAGACCTTCACGCAGTGCCGGTTCGTCGATCTGGATAATGCCAATACCCGCCGCTTCCAGATCGGCCACTTCATCACGCAGCGCCAGCGCAATCTGTTTGGCGATGGTTTCGCGGCTGACATCTTCACGCGGGAACGACCAGCAGAGAATAGTGACCGGACCGGTCAGCATACCTTTCACCGGCTTGTCAGTCAGCGACTGGGCATACTTCGCCCATTCTACGGTGATGGCTTCAGGACGGCTCACATCGCCAATGACGACCGGGGGTTTCACGCAGCGGGAACCGTAGCTTTGTACCCAGCCGTTCTGGGTGAAGACAAAACCGTCCAGGTGTTCACCGAAGTATTCCACCATGTCGTTACGCTCGGCTTCACCATGCACCAGCACGTCCAGGCCTAAACGTTCCTGTTCCACGATCGCCTGCTTAATATGTTCGGCGATGCCGGTGCGGTAATGGTTTGCGTCCAGGTTGCCCTTTTTGAAGTCCAGACGCAGGCCGCGAATTTCTGTGGTCTGCGGGAATGAGCCAATTGTCGTCGTTGGCCAGGCAGGCAAGCTGAAGCGCGCACGCTGCGCTTCGGCACGCACGTCATACGGGTCCTGACGCTGGCTGTCCTGCGCGGTAATGGCAGCCAGACGTTTTTCGACGGCGGCGTTGTGAACCCGGGACGAATGACGACGGGCCTGAATCGGCGCGCTCCATTCTACGAGGCTGGCGGTATCGCCCGTGTTTAGCGCATCGCGCAGCAGCGCCAGCTCTTCGCATTTTTGCAGGGCAAAGGCAAACCAGCTCTTCACTTCCGCATCCAGACGCGTTTCAACGCTCAGATCGATTGGGCTGTGCAACAGGGAGCACGACGAGGCGACCCACAGCTCGCGTTTGCCGACGAGCGTTTTAATCCGGGCATATTTTTCTGTCAGATCCGCACGCCAGACGTTGCGTCCATTGACCAGCCCCGCTGACAGCAGCCAGTCCGCAGGAAGACGTTGATGCAGCTCAGCCACATCGTCTTTGCCGTGGACAAGGTCAACATGCAGCCCCTGCACCGGCAGCGCAGCGAGGGTGTCGAGGTTTGGCGTAACACCTTCAAAATAGGTGGTCAGCAGAAGCTTCACCTGGCCGCTCAGCGCGTCATAAGCGGGCTTAAAGGCATCAAGCCAGTCTTGCTCTAATTCGAGCACCAGTGCAGGTTCGTCAATCTGGACCCACTCAACGCCGCGTTTTGCCAGCTCGGCCAACACCTGCTGGTAGACAGGCAGGATATCGTTCAACAGCGTCAGGCGGTCAAACTGTTCACCCTTCACTTTACCCAGCCATAAATAGGTCACAGGACCGAGCAGCACAGGCTTAATGGTATGCCCCAGCGCCAGCGCTTCATCCACTTCATCCAGCAGCTGCGTCCATGTCAGTTTGAACTGCTGGCCTTTGACGAATTCCGGCACCATGTAGTGATAGTTGGTGTTAAACCATTTGGTCATTTCTGCCGCTGCGGCGGGTTCTCCCGTTGGCGCACGACCGCGACCAAGACGGAAAAGGGTATCGATATCGACCGAGCCATCTTTGTTCTGATGACGAGCCGGCACGTTACCAAGCAGCAGGCTGGTGGTCAGAACATGGTCGTACCAGGCGAAATCGCCCACCGGCAGCAAATCAATGCCCGCCTGGCGCTGCTGATCCCAGTGACGCGCACGTAGCTCGCGGCCCACGGCCAGCAGTTCTTCGCGGCTGGATTTACCCGCCCAGTAACTTTCTTGTGCTTTTTTCAGTTCACGGCGCAAACCAACGCGAGGGAAACCGAGAGTGTGGTTGATTACAGTCATGTGTCATTCCTCTAAGAATTCATTGAATCTGAAGGTAAAACTCTAAACAGTTCGGCTGGCAGGAAGGCGGCCCCGCAACGTATCCCCCGGAGCTTACTGAAGTCAGTGACGGGGGTAAGCGAGGATGCCAACGTATCTGCAAGTCGAAATATGACGAGTTTGGACGTCCAGATGTTTACACATCCATAATTGGCGGTTACTGTATATTCCTCAAGCGCAAAATGTTCATGGCGAAGTGAAGGACTTTCATGATCGAGATAAAACATCTGAAAACGCTACAGGCGTTGCGGAACTGCGGTTCGCTGGCGGCGGCGGCAGCCACGCTGCATCAGACCCAATCCGCCCTTTCTCACCAGTTCAGCGATCTGGAACAACGCCTTGGCTTTCGTCTCTTCGTGCGTAAAAGCCAGCCGCTCCGCTTCACGCCGCAGGGCGAAGTTTTACTTCAACTGGCTAATCAGGTGCTGCCTCAGATTGCTTCCGCGTTACAGGCGTGCAACGAGCCTCAGCAGACGACACTGCGTATCGCTATCGAATGCCATAGCTGTATTCAGTGGCTGACGCCTGCGCTTGAGAACTTCCGCCAGAAGTGGCCCCAGGTGGAGATGGATTTCAAATCTGGCGTGACCTTTGATCCGCAGCCGTCGCTCCAGCAAGGCGAACTGGACGTGGTGCTCACGTCTGATATTTTGCCCCGCAGCGGTCTGCATTATTCACCGATGTTTGATTTCGAAGTGCGTCTGGTGCTGGCGCCGGATCATGCGCTGGCGAGCAAAACGCGCATCACGCCCGAAGATCTGGCGACCGAGACGCTGCTGATTTACCCGGTTCAACGCAGTCGCCTGGATATCTGGCGCCATTTCCTGCAACCTGCGGGAATGAGCCCGAACCTGAAAAGCGTGGATAACACCCTGCTGCTGATACAGATGGTGGCGGCGAAGATGGGCATCGCGGCGCTGCCGCACTGGGTGGTTGAGAGCGTTGAGCGCCAGGGTCTGGTAGTGACTAAAACCCTGGGCGAGGGGTTGTGGAGCCGGCTGTACGCTGCCGTGCGCGATGGCGAGCAGCGTCAACCGGTTACGGAGGCCTTTATTCGCTCAGCGCGGAATCACGCTTGCGACCATCTGCCGTTTGTTCGGAGCGCGGAGCGACCCAATGGCGATGCACCCATAGCGAAGCCAGAATCACCGTTCCCCCAATAATAAAGCTGGGCCAGTGGGGCTGCTCCTGCCAGATAGCGAGGTTTACCAGCAATCCGGCGGGGACATGAACGTTATTCATAATGCCCAGCGTACCGGCGTCCACCTGCGTCGCACCGTAGTTCCA
>Ga0268255_10000808_pt1 | contig 20111 bp, 18 predicted proteins | sample AgamicOrMarz_FD_200256 | JGI IMG/M metagenome (GOLD analysis project Ga0268255, IMG submission 200256) | Agave microbial communities from Guanajuato, Mexico - Or.Ma.rz (v2) (version 3) | ecosystem: Host-associated > Plants > Phyllosphere > Phylloplane/Leaf | place: Guanajuato, Mexico...
CCGTTCTTGAGCAACGACCATAAAAGTATGCAAATCGTTTAAATTTTCTTTCATTATTTATAAGTATTCAATATAAGTGCTATCTAATTATAGTGGATTATCATAATAAATCACTACGGGTATATTTATTTCATCGACCTAGTTTCTCTTTCGGAGATAAGATGATGAAAACTGTAACCTTCAAAAATAAAAACATCGATGTTTCTGCAACTATTCGTTTTCCAAAAGATTTTGATGAAAACAAAAAATATGCAGCCATTGTATGTGCTCACCCCATTAGTAGCTGTAAAGAACAAACTGCTGGCAGTATCTATGGTGAGAAACTGACTGAAGCTGGTTTTATAACTTTAGCGTTTGATGCATCGTATCAAGGTGCTAGCGGTGGTGAACCTCGTTTCCTTGAAGACCCTGCAACACGTGTAGAAGATTTCCGCTGTGCAGCGGACTATTTAACAACGCTTAATTATGTTGATGAAAACCGTATTGGTGTATTAGGCGTATGTGGTGGCGGTGGTTATGCTGTTAATGCTGCTATGACTGAACGCCGTTTTAAAGCAGTCGCAACTGTGGTTGCGGCAAACTATGGCCGTTTAATGCGTGAAGGTGACCAAACACCTGAAGCAGCTATTAAAACTTTAGAAGCCATTGCAGCACAGCGTACTGCCGAAGCGCGTGGTGCTGAATCATTTATTACTCAGTACATTCCAAACTCACAACAAGAGCGTGAGCAAGCTGGCATTCATGATATTGATATTAAAGAAGCGATTGATTACTACAAAACCCCGCGCGGTCAGGCGGAAGGTTCACCAAATAAACTCCGTTTTTCAGGTTTAGCCGCTGCTGTTGGGTTTGATGCATTTCATTTGGCAGAACACCTACTCACCCAACCCTTACAAATTGTGATTGGTGAAATTCCGGGCGGGTTCGGTTCTTATCGTGATGGTTATGAGCTATATAGCAAAGCTGCGTCTAAAGATAAAAACCTTTTTGTGGTTAAAGACGCGAGCCATTATGATTTATACGATCAACCTGAGTCTGTTGCTCAAGCTTTAGAAAAAATTATTCCATTCTTTCAAAAGTATCTTTAATTTTTATATTGGAAAGTTTCTCAATCGGGGAACTTTCCGAATAGATACGCTTTAGTGGTAATTAAACAAGCTTCTTATAATAAATCGCTGTACCGTCATAGTTCCCATTTGAACTTAATGCGAAACTTGGAATTACACCCACACGAATAAATCCAATTTTGCTATATAAAAGTTCGGACACATCGCCTTCACGTGTATCTAAAACAAGTAAACGCAGACCTTTTTCTCGTGCAAAATTTTCTAGTTCATTCATTAGTAATGTTGCTATTCCTTGTTTTCTTGCTGTTGTTAGAACCATGAGTTTTTCAACTTCGGCCCTATGAGCGCCGTTCTTTTTACTTACCAAGGATAATTGAACACTACCGACAATTTTGCCTGCTTGAATGGCAATCCATAGACGGCTATTACCTTGTGCTAATTTATGGTTGACCTCACACCAATAATTTAAGACCTCGTTCTTTTCTATAGGAGCTAGGAAACCTATAGAAGCTCCGTTATTTACAGAATCTTCTAACAATAACGATAAGTCTTCTTCATAATCACCAATTTCTTTTATTTCTAAAATTTCAATATCGTTCATATTTCTTCTCTACGTTATTGGATATTAATTGAATAATTATTTGTGAAGAAATTATATAAAAATACCTTCATTTTACCGACCATCTTCATGAAGTTTCTTAAATAAAAACATACAGAACCGTCTACCCACCATTGCTATCATTCCACCACTTCATGAAAATAAGAAGGAATAAATTTGGCAACACCATATATAACAATAGGCTGCCCAACGACTGGTGGTGGTAAAGTAATTAGCGGAAATTCATTGTTTCTAATTGACGGGATTGCTGTAGCCTGTACTGGTGATAAAGCAACTTGTCCTACACATAAGGTTTTAGCCACCATTGTATCAGGTGACCCGAACATGAATATCTTTGGTAAAATGGCTGCCCGTGCTGGTGATAGTTTATCATGTGGATGTAAATTACTGCCAAAACAAAGTCTTGTAGTACAGGACAATGGCGGTGGCGCAGCAGCATCAACTTCAAAATCATCATCAGCTCCAATTTCACAGAAACAACCAGCCACAGACAGTTTTGTTAAAGATGAATATGAGAACTACTATATCGAGCAAAACACTACGAAATATGTAAAATTTACAAATGGTATTTTCCCATACGATGAAGATAAGAAAAATATTTTTGGGGCAATTAGTCAGGCTGTTTCAGGTGTATGTACTTTCATAGTTACTTATATTCTAAAAGGACAAGAACTTTTCGTGACAGTTTCTATGCTTCCTCCAACATTAAGCGGTGATGCTACAATTTTTCCATACGCAACACTTGATCTTGTGCATAACAATCAGAGTTTAGGAAAAACACGTTTGGAAAAGGGAAAAGGCATTTGGTCAACAGAAAACTCTAAGGAACCTGTAGGTCAGTGTAAGGTAACTCTACCTAAACCTGATTTATCAACCATAGAAGCAACTTTAACTATGGGTTACACCGCAAAATTTGATGGTGGTACTGTTCGACCAAACCCACCTCACACTAGATTTTCTTTTACCTTAAATTCAGCATCAAGACGTAAATCATGAATAGAAAATTAATCAGTACTATTGTTCTCATTTCTGTATTTGGAGTTACTGCATGTAGCAAGGCATCAAATGAACAAACAAAGGTAGATACTACTGCGAAAAGCAGTTCTCAAAACGTAAACACTGAACTATCGGCAAGTGATAAAGCGATTTTAGATAGATATGAAACAATCACAAATGAAGTTGTGACTTCTGGTGAAGATGAAAAGATAAAACAAACTTTAGCACCTTTAATCCCTGAGATTAAAAAAGTTACTGCCAAAAAACAAAGAGAAATGGCATTGATGAATATTTATATGCTGTCTGGTATGTATAAAGAGGCTTATGAGTTAAATGAACAACAGATTAAAGAGAAACCCTTGTCTCAACGGATAATGTTCAGATGTACATTGCTTGAAAAATTAAATGAGGCCAAAGTAAAGATTCAACAGTGTCACGAAGCTTCTGCCCAACTCATACAAACCGAATTGAATAAATCATCTAGTAAAAATGATCCCCAGTACAGAGACGCCGAATTTGTATATTTAACTGAAATGTATAAAGCTGGACATGGTGACTATAAAGCTAAAATACAGAAATTTATTGATGAAACTAAAGATGTTGCATCAAAAGATAGATATAAATCTTTATATGATGCAGATATTGAGTCATTTTATAGTACTGATTCGCCAAATTATGTACCAGAATCATTAAAGTAAAACTTAAGTGAAAAGCCCTAATGATTTAGGGCTTTTTAGTGCTTTAACTTAAAAGCATCTGACTTAAGCACTTTAAGCTGGCTATATATTTCGTTAGTAAGCTATGTTCTGTATCTCACGGCAGTTGAATAGACGTTTGAATAGTTATTTCTAGTTTCAAACAAGCCTTTTATAATAAATCGCGGTGCCGTCATAGTTCCCATTTGAACTTAATGCAAAACTCGGAATGACACCCACACGAACAAATCCAATTTTGCTATATAAAAGTTCGGACACATCGCCTTCACGCGTATCCAAGACAAGTAAGCGCAGACCTTTTTCTTGTGCAAAGTTTTCTAGTTCGTTCATTAGTAATGTTGCTATTCCTTGTTTTCTTGCAGATGTAAGCACCATGAGTTTTTCAACTTCGGCTCTATGAACACCATTCTTTTTACTCACTAAGGATAATTGAACACTACCGACAATTTTTCCTTGTTGAATGGCAATCCATAGACGGCTACTACCTTGTGCTAATTTATGGTTAACCTCACGCCAATAATTTAAGATTTCGTTCTTTTCTATAGGAGCTAAGAAACCTATTGAAGCTCCACTATTGATAGAATCTTCTAACAATAGCGATAGGCCTTCCTCATAATCACCAATTTCATTCATTTCTAAAATTTCGATGTTTTTCATATTTTTTCTCGAAGTTATTTGAATAAAATTTACTAATTCTATGCATTAGATGATACTTAATTGCAATTAATTATAGCTAATTTGAATAGCGTCTATGTAATATACAAAATATGTTTCTGTTGGTATTAAGCTAGTAAATAAAACTATAATGATTTAATCATTATTTGAGAGTTTTAAAATGAGTTTAAACAATATTGAAGAATTAAAAGAAGTTGATAGTATTCAAGAAGTTAATTTACTATTAAAACAAGGATGGGTTTTGCTTTCGATTCTTGAATCAAAGGATAGAAATGTATATGTGGTAGGTCTAGATAGATGGAAAAAATTTGATGCAGATTACCCTGTAGATCAAGAAGCGTGGAATGAATTTTTCCATAAAAATCCTGATCACGAATGATATTTCCAAAATTACCAATAATATGATGACTAAAGTTTATAAAGTTAAATCTTTTAATAAAAAATTAGTCATCAAATATTAGTTTTTTAACTATAAACGACGTGTAGGTTTCTCCGAAAATCCAAGATATGAAATCTGAAGTACCGAGTCAAAGAAGATTTTGCTTATTTGCGACTGAGGTAACTCTTTAACTCTTGAGTAGTTTTTAAGATCCCAGTTATTAGCAATTGCTCTTTCACCTTGCCCTTCACAAGATGAGATAACCATATTTTGAGCATGAATTTTAGTGATTTTTCCTGATTGATATTGCTCTGTACTATTTGCAATTGCTCTATAGATAATATTGTAAATTTGACCTACGGAAAAATTGTTAACCAAGTTCTGAAAGACAGTATATGTTTTAGTACCTGGAGAAAAATCATAACGTACACTTTCCATTTTAAACATTAAATATTGCATACTTTCATAAAATGCAATTTTCTTCCAAAACTCATAGCAAAAAGTAGAATCTTCTAAAAATTCATCTGATCTCGGATACATCAAACGATGAAGCATCATTTGATAATTTCCATCCTTAGGCTCAATATTGATTTTATATTTAATATAATAAATAAAATAAGTTATTGATCCATCTTCTTCCTCTTCAAATTGATCAAGATCATTTATTAAATTTGGAATAATGAGCCTTCTAGATAGTAGGTGTTGCAAAAGCTCAGAGGTAAACTCAAGATAAGGAGTAATAGCTGTATCTTTTTGGTTAACTTCTTCAATATACTCAGCATCTTCATGCAAGCACTCTCTTAATAGGCTTGCTAAATAAATTTTATCAGTTAAAGATAATTCTTCTTCACTTATAGAAGGAATTTTTTGAAGCTGTTCTAAGTAAGCAATTTTTTTATTATTAAGACTTTCTTGCTTGCGTTTCTTTTCCAATTCTTCAAGTTTTACTTTTTCTTTACATTTGAGACATGTACAGGCTCGATTTTGTTGATGTTGGCATTTGGGACAAATAATATCTTTTCGACTCAACTGTTCATAGGAGCTCTTAGAATTAAGCTTTGTAATCATTGGAAGATTATAAAACTCGCATTCGATATTTATCTTTACTGGCGGAAATAATGAAACAAGCTTAGAGCTGAGGACAGCTATATTATAGTGCTCGATAAGCTCACTTACTTTTATACCACTGTAGTAATCATTAACTAAGTTCGTTATTTCTTCTGGTGTTAAATGAGATAAAGCAGAGTTAATCTCACTGTATTCAAAATTTTCTTTGTCAAACATCATACTATTCTGTTTTACTACTGTGTAAATATTTTAATAATTATATTTGATTTTTTTAAAGGTTATTAATTTTATTTAGCAGTTCAAGAGCCCACTTTTTATGAGTGGGCTCTTTTTACAATCAATTTAATAGTATTGAATTATATTTCTCGGGTAATAGACCATATTCACCCCACTCAAGATTTTCAACACAAAGGCCGATACCATTGACCGTAATTTTTCCCCAAAAAAGAACAATTCGACCTGCAGAATTATCATTAATTCCGTGTTTCTTTTGAACTCCATTTAAGTCTTTAAGATAAAAATCTTTAATTGCTGGATTAGAAACTAATCTTGTCATCCTTACATTACTATCTGAACCAACACCGCCTACATGTGAGCTTCTAATCACACCAAAATATAATTTGGGTTCATCATCTTCTTCAATAACATCTTCAACGTTATGAAGTAATTCATTTAGTAGAATTGCTACATTTGAATTTGGCATATAAAAATATTTATAGTAATTTTCATCAAATTTTCTACAAATACCTGCTACTGTAGTAATTTTAGTCGGTAAATTTAATGTTTCACCAGTGTGTCTTGCGATTGGAATAGCAGATACTGGACCATCCTCATCTTCTACCGCTGTTTGATCATATTCTTCTGATTCAGAATCATTTTCTACAGGAAGCTCTGATTTAAACTTATGGATAATAGCCAATTGCTTATTTTCAATTGCTTCCCTTGCTTCTTCTTCTGTTTCGTATAATTGACCTTCTGGTTTAGGCACTCTTAATCTACAGTCAACTTCACGATAAGAAGGTAAGTGTGAAAAAAAAGCTTCTCTACCATTTGTAAAAAAATCTTCTACTAAAGGCTTTCTAGTTAAGGGAGTTGAACATATTGGGCAAAAAATTTTATCTTTCATTGAAATATCAAATTCTTTAGCAATAATACTTGTGGCATTTCTGCGTAAATTATCTTTGTTACCCGATTCGTAATTCCAGCCATCTAAAAATAGAGCTGATTTAATTCGATTCTCAGACATATTATTCTCTTAAAGTCATTTTGAAGTCTTACCTTCATTTATATTAAGTTGGATATACAAACTTTAATCTGAGTAACATTGTTATACAGATCAATGTTTCCAACTATTATTAAGTACATCTACAAATACTATAATTTATAGATATATTAACAAACATAATATAATTCAATAACAAATAAGACAGCTACTTGACTTTCGTATTAGATAGAACTCACCCCATCCCCCTCAAAAACACCTCCAACACCCTCTCATCAACTTCATGCGAACTTAAACGCTGAATAATGGCTCCTTCGATCATATATAAAAATAATTTGGCATCGGTAAAGGAAGCATCGGGTTTAAGTACTCTAAGCTGACTATAGATTTCATTGATGAGCCATGTTCTATATCTTATGGCGGTTGTATATGCGTTTGGATAGGTATTTTTGATTTCAAAAATGGCTTTAAATAACAGGTAATACAGCCCGTCTACATCGGTATGTAGAACATAGAGTTTCTTGAGTTTATCGATTGTGCTTGTGTCATGGTCGTATTCGACCATAGCAACCACTTTTTCTTGGAGTCGTTCTTTTTGCACCATTAGGCAGATTTCAATTAACCGTTCTTTAGAGTGAAAGTAGTTATAAAAAGTTGCTTTGGTAATTTCGGATTCTTTTACAAGTCTGTCGACGCCCACAATATGAAAACCGCGGCGGTGAAATAACTCAATTGATGTATTTACAACTTTTAATGCACGTGTTGGGAGAGTTAAATTTGGCATATTTTTACCGTTATAAATTAAATTTTTGTTGTATATAAATGAGATATAAAAACTGCTGACTTTTTTGGGAGAAAAAAGGCATAGCAAAGCCCTAAAGACTGTGCCCAGCACATCTCAAGTTTTAGTTGTTCGAAGTTTTAAGTAATAACGAGCTAAAAGCCTGACAAAGCCTTATGGGTGATCAAGCTGCGTTAAATGTTTTTAAGCTGTATTGTTATAGCTTTTGGCAATGGGTGCCAAGAAATGATGGATGCGCAAAGCTAACTCCTTATTTATGGAGTTCTGCCAAGACATTAGATTTATGGTGGCAGAACGAAAGAGGGTTAGCAGACTGGTACGACAACCAGCACACCCGAAGGTGTCCCTCTCCCGTCCTACCGCTACGGGAAAGAGACGAGAGGTACACATAGAACTATCCCTCAGAAGGAATATATTCTGATGCGGTCGTATACGGTCTGCTAAAACCGTCTGGCAATGTAGGCCAGCCCGCAAATGGTAATCTCCAATATTTGAAGTGTCAATGTGAAATTGGCTAGAAAATATTTAAATAATTATTATTTTTCATTTAATTACATAATTAAGGATATTCTTAAGTAATATTTACAATCTGCTTTTATATCATTAAGTTAAATTTTAAAGTTGCAAAAATTTATATATTAGATTGGCTCAAAATTTATCATTTTAGTGTTCACAAGCGTTCCCTTGTGAACATTTAAATAGTTTCTTACTCGTTTGGCTTTATAATTTTGCTAACAATATGTTCATGCGTAGGTACAAGCCCTGCTTTTAAACCAAGTGGTTTAAACACTTTATCTAACACAGACTGAGTGAGTTTACCTTTATCCTGCTCAATGTCCGTCAAAGTCCGACGGCTTATACCCACCAAATTAGCATATTGTTCTTGCGACAAACCCAACACATTTTTGCGTAAATACGATAGCAATTGCCCCAAAGTAATCTCACTCAACAAATATTGTTTATATAAATCTATAAGAATCTGCTGACGGTCTTGGGTTTGATTTTTTACATTCATAGCAGTTCCCATCTTTTCAATTTAGCTTCTATGTAATCAAATGACAGCGCTGGCATTTCAATAATTTGTTTGGGTACACCTTTATCAACTAATCGTTGCTTTAAGCCAAGTAGGTTATTCGCCAAAGTCCTTAATGTCCCTAGAGATAAATCGGGATCGCACCAAGGAGCAAGTTTTTGTGTAATTTGCGCCCACCGGTATTCACCTCCTTCCTCATACGGACTTCCCCAAGTCGTCGATCTGGTTACAACTTCCGGATCGGCTTTCATAGGTGCAAAGTCATAAATAGGCGAAAGATAAATTTTTCCAGATTTTTTTATAAACGATGTATTACGACCGTGGTTATCTGAATTGCCAAAAATGATATTGAGTAAGTCACGTTGTAACCACTCACAAATAAATTGTGGTACATCAAAATCTGAGTCAATGCTTGTGAGTAATCTACATAGATCTTCAATGACTTCGAAATGATTAAGATGACTACCAGAAGACTTATTTAGTACAGAATACACAGACTCTAGACCATAGCGGTGCCAATATTGATCACACCATTCTGTATCGAATCTTGGAAGCCACAATGACGGATATTTTGTACCTTCAATGAGCTTCATTTGGGTTGTTTCAATTGTGTTGAAACCTAACTCATTGAGTATTTGATAGTAATAATATTCGGCTCTGAGAATATCGCAATCAATCTCGCTACGTTTATTTCGCGGGAATTTCACCAAATAATGCTGATCTGGCTGATCAAATTTTTCTTGGTAGGTGTCAATCCAGACTTTTTGTTCCGGTGAAACACGAATAAGTAATTTGGGAGCTTCCCCGCCAGCACCAGTTGCACCACCACTAATAGCTCCCATTTGTTGAGCATATTCCAGAAAATCAATATTACGCTCAGCCACATCTTCCTTACTAAAATAACGTAAGTGCAAGGTTGAATCTGGGTTTAGTGGAGGTAATGCTTCTTTAATTCGTAAATTACCAACAGGTGCCATCCCACCTTTTTCTAATAGAATACTTTCTTGTTCCGCATAGGTTAAGCGTTGTAAATCTAGATAATTCACCCAATAACGGCGTGCAGCGCCAGATGGAACAATATCATCTAAAAAGCCAAACCATGTGTCCGATTCGTGTTTGATAAGAATTTGTACAGGAAGTGATAAACTACAGGCGTGCTCATCTCGTCTGTCTAAATATTGAATTGCATAATTCAACTCATACTCTAGTTCACTGGCGCTAGCCGAACCCAACTTAGGTTCTAACAGTTTTAGCTCTGCTACATCTAACCAGTTTTTATTTAGTAAAGCTTGTATTGTTAATTTTTTCATGGGTGCAAATGAGCAAATATTTTCTCAAAAATACTATAAAAAATATTTTTTGTGAATATATTTGCTCAATTTTATTTAATTTATTCAAAAGTGAGCAAAATATTGCTCATTATATATTTATAGATAGCAAGTAATTTATTTATTCTTTTTGATACCTTGAATATCACGTTTTGGAGATTCTCCAAGCAAATGAGAGTATTCACGCAAAGTAGCTATTCAGTATAAACTTGTGATTTAAGCGACCAGTCTCACACATTAGGCCGTGTCATATACTTAAAGTGATAAGAGCAAAAAATGACTCAAAATAAAGTTGAATTAGCAGAGAAATTGTCAAAAGAATCTCATCAAGGTCAAAAGTATGGTCCTCATGATTACTTTGATTACCATATTAAAGGTGTAGTTAATTCATTAATTGAACACCGATTTTCAGAAATCTATATTGTTACAGCCCTTCTACACGATAGCGTTGAAGACACACCTCTTACGCTAGACAAAATCGAAAGTTTATTTGGCAAAGAAGTCCGTGATGCCGTTGATGCATTAACTAAACGGGAAACTGAAACACGCGAAGAATATTTAATTCGTTGTAGTTTGAATCCGATCGCTCGAGTCGTAAAACTTCATGATGCAGCTTTTAATGCGCATAACTCACATAAGGACAATAATCACTCACGTGTAGATTATTACCTTCAAACCATGTTAATTGTTTCAACGGCGCAAGATAGATTGGAATGAAAAGACAACGAAATAAATCCGTTGCCTTTTTATTTTAAGATTGTGCAAATGCCCAAATGTCTTTAGATGCAACCGTGTCAGATACGAGTCTAAAACTCATAGGTTCTAAGTCTTCATCCACCACAACAAATCCTTTCGAGTTGTTTTTTAGCGCATCACACTTGTTATCGGTAAATTGATAGTTTGCAGTGTTCGCTAATGCACTTTCAGTAATAATACCTGTAAACACACAATTTGGATCTTTCGAGACAATTTTGCCTTGTGCATTGACCTCGGCATTTACCGTTGTTCCATCTGGAAAAGATAAATCGTATGTACCAGCCAATTGATTCAGCGTAATTTTCTGATCATCAATTTTTTCATAATGTGCCAATTCAACGGTCATCGCTTGATTAGACTGATTGCTCTGCCAAGCTTTCGTTTTTGCGTCATAGCTCATCACAATCTTGGCACGATTTTCATCATCATCTAAAACCAATAATTTAGAACCATCTGCGCCAGAATAGTATTTACCCGCCATAGGTAACTCTTCATCAGTTTCGGTACTAATAATATAGGTACCTACGTCTAAGCTCGGCGCTAAGGTAGGTTTTTCAGTCGAGACTTGGTCATCATGATCATTGTCATTACAAGCCGCCAATCCAAACCCAAGAAGTAAAACCAACAAACAACGTTTCATGGTCTTTCCCCCTTACTTGTTAAATAGGCTTTTTAAACGAATTTTGAGCCATTCTTGACCTGCTGGTCGCTGATCGTAAGCAACTTGCATTGCAGTCACAGCAATCTTAATTTGCATTACAGCGCTTTCATCCGACATTTGCGCGGCTGTTGGAGCCGATGGTGCCGCATCAATTCCTAGGCCAAACTGGTTGTTGCCTTTATTGTCTTTCGTCACTTGGAACTTCAATTTATATAAGTCATACGTCCCAATTTTTGAAAAAGCAAAAGGTGTGCTGGTTGTTAAATTTTTTGGGAAATTCACATTGAGAGTAATGCCTTTTGGCAACAATTGGCCCTTACCTGCCTTAGCTTGTAATTCTTTTAATAACACTACGGTTTGTTTTGCCACAATTGCAGAGTTAGGGTTGTTTAAAGTCTTGTCATCTACTGTGTTTGTATCGGCGCTTAATGCAATAGATGGAATGCCACGTCCTGCTGAAAACTGAACGTTACCAATCGTGCCAGAGTGTACAACGACTTTTCCGACATTTTGTCCTTCATTCGGGCCAGATAAAACTAAGTCTGGTGCTTTACCCCAGCGTTTTGGTGCAACTACATCGAGTCCATAACTGGTCGCCATGACTGGTGTACCATGTGCGTAGTTCCAGTCACCATTGGTATAACCCGCTTTGGTAAATGCTCCTGCAGCAGGTGCGCCAATTGGTGCTGCGCCATTGTGACAACCATTTTCAGCTGCAATTTGCTTATCGTTATCTGCGGTAATCGTCGTTGAGCTATACATGACGATTGCGCCACCGCGACCACTTTGTGGTGAACACGGTACAGACACAAGCACGCTATGACCATTTGCTTTTAATTCATCATAAAGTGCTTTGATATTGCTGGTTAGACCGTCATCATTAACCAATAAAATATTTAATGCAAAAGCTGGAGTCGTACACAAAGATAGAATAAGACCGCCCAATAAACTTTTTTTCATCACTTAACCACCATGTTATTAAATTTCGATTTGTATAGTAGTTGCGCTATATGTATGTTTAGTGACTACTCATTAATAAAGATTAAAAAATTTCTCATTAAAAATTAAATAATTATATTATAAATTATGGTTATATTTTCTTTTATAAAGTGATCTTCAACTCCATCACTCATATTCAAAATGACAAAACCCACTTTCGTGGGCTTCATTCAAAATGTCATTTCAAGCTTTAAATCAAATACGTCCAACTTCTAAATATGGAATCAGGTTTTTATCAAAATGCGGTCTTGGGTCGCCTTCATAACTAATAAAACCATGCATTCCCGTTAAGCGTTCGCCTTTATAAAACTGGTTTAACTGATAGCGCGGATCTTTATGGGAAAGCGTAAAACTCACCACACCAACGCCCTGCTGTTTTGACTTGTTATAGGCATCTTCAAGCATTTTATGATGCAAAGCTAAATCTTCTGGATGGCACATAAGCGTATGTAACACATGGTACTGAATAGAGTCACCGAGTTTAGGCAAACGCATGCCTTTAGTAATTGGTGTCAACAAATTATAAACAGGTCTAAAAATTCCAATGACTGAACTGTAATGTAAAATTTTGGTTTGCTTAATACTATGCTGATCCCATAAACCAAACATTCCCACTAGTTTTTCACCCTTAAAATAAAGTGAAAAGTCCGAGAGTTTTATTCCTGAAAAATACTGATGCCCTTGAGCCAGTTCTTCAAAGTTATAGGCTGGAATAAAGTTATAAAACTCGGCCATGTCGGCAATAAACTGGTTCATGGCTTCCACATGCTTGGCTTCGGCAACACAATTACGGACTTCTTGAAGATCACTTTGCTTAGAAACCTGCTTTAAAAAAGTCGTGATTTTTCGTTTTGCGCCTGTACTCGTCAGACTGAGTGTTTCTATAAGCCCTTCATCATAATAATCGGGCATTCCAGTTTTGCCCGTTTGTATGGCAGCGCGCGCGGCATGGTTATCATCAAAAATAATCATTTGGCTATAGTTCGGTTCATGCATGGTCTGTTTTACATGCTTTGACAAAACCTTTACCAGTGATTTTCCCCGATAGTTATGATCTACCCGTAAATCACCAGCGTACCGTAAGTTTTGAACGTTCCGATCGACATAACATGGGCGATGCCCATTGCTATAACAAGCGACATTCTTTTGACTCTCTAGGTCTTCAATCACGACGTGCAGTTTATGCCGATAGACAATGTCGGATGCTCTAAAATAACTCGGTTCGCGCTGAAAGCTAATTTGTATACCTTTGGTGGTCATGGGCACGGCAATTAACTCTCGCAAAGCCTCGTCATCTGCCAAAGTCGCTTCACGGGTAATCAGCGTATTGGCAGTAAGCGGTGTATTTGTTTTATTCATTATTCACCTGTTGTGCGGTATGTACGGGGACCAAGTTATTTAAACGTCCCATTTGGTCGAGTAGCTGATAGACAAACACCACTTCGTCTTGGTCATTCACAGTTTTTTGGGTTTGTACATCGAGTAGCTTTTGCTCTGTATTAAGCAAATCAAATGTGGTTTTGGTGCCGACATCAAACTCTTTACGTGTGTAAACAAAGGCAATAGAAGCTGCCTCTATGGCATTTGCCAGTGCTTCTTTATTTTGTCGAATAGTTTGAAGCTGTGCATAGGTGGTACGTGTACGCTTATTTAAATCTAGTTCAAGACTTCGTATTTTCTGATGAGCCAAATCGATATCGGCCTGTGCTTTTTTGACATTGGCGCGATTTAAGCCATCGTCATAGAGCGGTACATTGAGCTGCACCCCAACCATATAGTTATTGCTTTCAGAGCCAATATAGCTTGCCTCATCTTGTTTTCCGGCACGGCTTGTGAGCATGACCGTAGGCCAGAGTTCGCGTTTGGTGAGAGCATATTGTTTTTCGGCAGCCTGTTTCTCGTATTTGCTACGCATTAAAGCCGGATGGTTTTTGGTTTGAGCCAAAATTTCATCTAAGTTAGCGGGAATAGTAGGTAGTTGTTTAATGGCAACAAGGTGGTCAGGTGTTACACCCGTTACTTGATAAAACTGTGCTTCACTTACGGTCAAGTTAGATTGCGCCTGTGTAATATCGGCTTGACCTTGGGCAACTTGTGCCAACACCTGAGCCAAGTCCGCACGGGTAATCATTCCTACATCAAAACGGCGCTTCGATTCATATAAAGACCGTTGCAGATTTGCCATGGTCTTTTGTCTGAGTTCTAAAATGGCTTTCTTTTTTAATACGTCGGTATAGACCATCACGGTATTTAAAATAGTTTCTGACCGTTGATCTGACAAACCTTCGTTTTGGGCAGAAAGCTGACTTTCGGCAACATCTATTCCTAAACGATGTCGTCCAGAGGTATAGATTGGATAATCTGCCTGCAATTGTAAACTTCTGCCTTTACGGTTTCCTTCGGTTGGAAACAGGACGTGTGAAGGCGTATCTATTCTTTCATAGTCCAGTTGGCCGACTAAATTGACTTTGAGCCCATCACGCTGCTTGGCTTGTTCAAGCATTGCAGTTGACTGGTTCACGCTTAAACGGCTGACTTCAAGCTGAGTTTCGTGCCTTAAGCTAGCAGACAAAGCCTCATCTAAAGTCATGGCGTGTGTATTTGACACCACCAACACGCCCACATATAAGGCGTGTCGTAGTGTTAAAAACCGAGTATTAAATGGCTTCATCCCTTTCATAGTTGTTCCAAACTATTGAGGGTGACTTTTTTGAGTGGCTCAGGTTTGATATTGCCTTCGATAATGCCATCAAACATGACCAGTTTCTTATACGCATTCCAGCCATTATTGGCTTGGCGAATTTGAGGTTGGTCGAGCTGTCCTAAGTTCCGTGCAAGCTCGTAATGGAAGTTTTGACGCAAAATACTGTCGATATATTCATTGCTAATGCTGTGGTGAATTTCACCTTCAAAAAGTACACAATAAAATGGTTTGACCTGTTGCTGGGTATCAATCGCCAGTAAAGAAATCGCTTTCGATTCTGTTTCATTTAATTGTGACAACAACTGTTGAGCTGTTTCAGGCGCAAGTTTTTCACCGACCAGATCTACACCAAAACGGCGGCCTTGGAACTCAAAACACGGGATTTGCTCTATAAAGCCTGTGACCCGTAAGCAATCATCCAGACAGTAACGAAGCAAGCCATTACCCGATGTAATGAGTGGGCTGACCACATCACCTTGTTTAAGCTGCCATGAGGGAATGATTTGCCCTTGTTTGTCACCTTCTAGATATTCAAATTCGTAGAAGTGACTTTGATACGCCAGTGGATATTGGTTGTTATAGGGAATCGTAACTACCCCTTCAGTCGCCCATAACCCTTTGCCTTCAAACTGAACACTGGGTAACTTCTCTTTTAATTTTTCGGCCCAAGCTTTTGAACCTGCGGTGTCCCAACTCGACACTAAGCTTAACTTTGGCCAGAGCTTTTTAAAGTCGATCTGTGCGCCGTTTGAACTGTCAATTAAAGCTTGAGCACTTTCAGTACTATGCGGTGCATTTACTTCTCTTAATGAACTTTGGCGATGTCCCCATAAACCAGTCTCTAAAACCTCAATAACTTCCTGTTGCATCGACTCTAAACGCTCAAGCAATTGCAATGCAAACGTTGGGCTCCATACAGAAATCATGGCTAAGTTACGGTTTGCGACCAAATAACAAATGGTGGCAAACAGTGCGTCGTCAGCATTGGCGGCAAAGGCAACATTACTTGGAACCGCTTGGGTAAACTTAGACAAAATGCGCTTACCTACACCAAGTAGCGCACTATCATCATTTAGGTTTTTGTCTTTTAAAACTTCACGCTGACTTTCAGGCAACCATGACACCGACCAATAATGCGTACCTGAACTAAGCTGTGGGCATTTACGGTATAAACTCGCCATCCACGGCGCAATTGCATGATCAAGTTCATCTAAAAACAGCTTGGTGTATGGAATAAACTTGATTTGTTCACTCGAGCCACTGGTCGGCTGGAAACGAACCAGTTTACTACTCGACAGTGAAATTTTTTGTTCCCGGTAACGTTGAATGTCTTCTCGCCATGCGCCGTAACGTGTTGCAGGAAATGATTTTACAAACTGCTCATAGTTTTGAACTTTCTTATCTTTAGCAAAGGTAGAGGTCTGTAATATCGAATGCAAAATTTGACGTTGCGTGGTCTCTAAGGCATTAAATTGTTTTTGAAAATTACGGTCAGATGCATCACACCATTTTTTTAAAATCAGATGTGAGCCTAAAGTGAGCCATTCATTAGATTTCATTGGATGGCCTCTCTACGTTTTGCTTTATGTGTTACGCAAGCTTCAAATCTTCCCTTACTTGTAGGTTTGGTCATTAGCTTCACTGGGAAACGAGCAATATCTTTCCAACCTAATCGACCAATACACGGTAGTTCTGTGCCTGCTTTCCATGTCGGATTTTTTTGTTCAAAGAAATGAATATTTGGGTTTTTCTCTCTCATTTCGGCAGTAATTGGTGCGACTTCGCCCTTTAATGGCTGATAGTCATCACCAAAATTTAACAGGCCCGCTTCACGGTCATAGTACTCGCCAAAAAACTTCTCGCAGTAGTGCTCAACAACTTCCGAGAGATGCTGGTTTTCATCTTTAATATTTGGGTAATAAACATAGTAGTTATTGGCGAGTAACAGGTAAGTCTTATAGCCTTTAGAGATCAAGAGCCAATAGAGTTCGTTAAATGGATATTTGATTCGAAGCTTAATCATCAGTTTGAGCATGGTACTTTGCAGACTACGCGTGCCCCAAAACTTTTTCAAAATGACCGTATCACCACTAAATAACACGGTGTAGTCCTTACCGTTTAAGTAAAAATGCTGCACAACAACAGTAGAGAAACCGACAATCTCATCTGTTTGAGAGTCAAAAATTAAGATCGCACCACTTTTATTTTGGAAATCATCTACGAAAATAGAAAATCTCGTATTTTCATAATACTGTTCGTAAATGGAATACATCACTTTTAATCGCTCTGTATCAATTTGTTCCTTTTCAAAATATTGCCCATAGGTACTATTTTTCAGGTTCAATTTTGAAATTAGTTTATACGTTGTATTAATCATAATCCTTTAACCTTCCACCTCTAATTTGCGAGTTCCCCGACCTCATCAACCGATTTTAGAAAACTCATCTCAATGTTCTTTTTCTATGAAGGGATATGTTTTGATATGCCCTGTTGTTTTTCATTCTTTGAAAGCTGCTCTTTATTTCTAGATCGCTACATATTCATTTTCTTCCCCCGATCCATAAAGATGGTTAAAAAGGCGGTCACAAACATGATGATTGCGAGCATGCGTAATAAGTCATTAAAACTCGATGTCAGTGCCTGAAAGTGAATGTCTCGATAAATCACACTGAGCGCGATTTGCTGAGCATTTGCACCGACTTCCTGATATTGCGCCGTGAGCTGATCCAGCCTTTCTGTAAAGATCCAGTTTTGAGGTGTCATCGACTGATTAATCTGGGTGACATGTAGCGCAGTCAGCCAATCTAATGATGAGTTAATCAGTGCCAGTCCAACCGCGCCGCCAATATTGCGCATCAGGTTATAAATACCGCTTGCATCGGCTACTTTGCTGAGTGGCAAAGTGCTCATGGCTAAATGTGAAACCACAATCAGGCAGATCATGAGACCAATACCACGGTAAATTTGCGGCCAGAACATAAAGTCGTAATCGCTGTGAATGCTGAGGTGCGAATTGAGCCATACACCAAAACCCGCCAGAATCATTCCGACAAATACGGTTTTACGGGTATCAAAGTTGGGAATCAGCCATGCGAGGAACGGCGCAAAGCAGAACATGACAATGCCTGTCACCATCATGACATGACCAATTTGGCTACTGTTCATTTCACGGACTTGCCCAAGAAACACGGGAATCATGTAACCTAAGCCATAGAGCGCCATACCAATCACAAAAGTGGTGATGGCACTTAAGGTAAAGTTTTTATTTTTAAATACGGATAAATCGAGCAAAGGCTTAGGCTGGGTGAAGCTTCTAGAGAAGAAAATCATGCCACCCACAATGCAGATCATAAAAGCAATACGAACGCCTGTGTCTGCAAGCCAGTCATGCCTTGCGCCTTCGTCAAGGAAATATTCAAGCCCACCCAAAAACATCGCCATACCAACGAGGCTAAACCAGTCCATACCTTTGATGAGTGAATAGTTTGCACGGTCGATATTTGGACCCGAGTAAATGACCGTAGCAATGATAATGCCCGGAATAATATTAATCAGGAACATCCAGTGCCATGAGAAGTTATTGGTGAGCCAGCCGCCAATGGTTGGGCCAATGGCCGGACCCAAAGTACTGATCATTCCAAACATTACCAAAGGCAAAGAACGTTTTGCTTCAGGAAAAAGTAAGTACAACGCGGTCATAGACGTTGGAATCATCCCGCCGCCCATAAAACCTTGAATGCCACGGAATACCAATAGACTTTCTAAGTTCCATGCCAAAGCACACAGTAAAGAACTGACCGTAAAACCAATTGCACAGATGGTGTAATACACCTGTGTCGAAAGCACCCGCGAGACAATACTCGACATTGGAATTGCAATAATTTCGGCAATTAAATAAACCGTTTGCACCCAAGTCACTTCGTAACGACTTGCACTCATGCCAGCTTGAACTTCGTTTAAAGAACTTGCCACAATCTGAATATCAAGAATCGCCATGAAGTTGCCAAAAATCATGGCCGCGAAAATTGCCCATGCCGTCTTTGCGGGAAACATCCACTCGGCTTCAAGGTGCTTATTCATTTGTTATTACCTAAAATTTTATTATTAAGTTCTTAGGTCAACGGTAGCGCTCACCGACATTCCAGGTTTTATCAAATCAATATGCGGGCTTGAATCTATGGCAATACGCACAGGAATGCGTTGTACAACTTTGTTAAAGTTACCAGTGGCATTGTCTGGTGGCATGAGTGAAAAAGTTGCGCCAGAAGCTGGTGAAAAACTCTCAATTTTTCCGCTATAGGTCAGGCTTGGGTAAGCATCAAGTTTTAATTCAACTTTCTGACCAATATGCATTTTTTCAATTTGGGTTTCTTTGAAGTTCGCTTGAACATACAAACTATTTTCAGGAATGATCGCCATTAAGCGCGTTTGCGGAGAAACACGTGATCCTCTCTGGATTGCAAGACTACCGATTTTGCCATCTACGGGACTGACCACTTTTGACGAAGCCAGATCGACTTGATACAGATTTAAATTTGCATTGGCACTTTGAATATCTGCTAAAAGCTGCGCTCGACTAGCCTGTAAGCTCCCCAACTGAGCTTCTGCTGCATTGACGGCGGCTTGTGCCTTGCTGAGTTGCGCTTGAGCTGTTAAATATTGAGATTGAATACCCTCAAAGTTTTGACGAGTAATCACCCCATCTTTTAATAAATCTTGATAACGTTCAAAATCTTTTTTTAAGCGGGATAAATCAGCTTGCGCTGCCACTACACCACTATTTGCTTCCGTAATTGAAGACCGGGCAGACTTTTCATTTTGTTGTTGTACGCCAAGCGCTGCTTCTTTTAAGCTGACCACAGAACGGGCCTGATCATAGCGAGCTTGGTAATCGCGATGATCTAATACCGCTAAAGTTTCCCCTTTTTTTACCACCTGATTATCGTTAATTAATAACTCAATCACTTCGCCTGAAATCTTTGGCATCACCCAAGTGACATCGGCTTGTACATAAGCATTATCAGTAGATTGATAGAATCGGTATACAAAAAAATAATATAAGATGCCAGCAACTAAAAATAACAGC
>Ga0268255_10000815_pt1 | contig 19980 bp, 18 predicted proteins | sample AgamicOrMarz_FD_200256 | JGI IMG/M metagenome (GOLD analysis project Ga0268255, IMG submission 200256) | Agave microbial communities from Guanajuato, Mexico - Or.Ma.rz (v2) (version 3) | ecosystem: Host-associated > Plants > Phyllosphere > Phylloplane/Leaf | place: Guanajuato, Mexico...
AGTGTAGTGGTTCCTCATAAGAGGTTCATGAGGAAGTAAAACAGTCAAAAGAAGTGTAGTGGTTCCTCATGAGAGGTTCATGAGGAAGTAAAACAGTCAAAAGAAGTGTAGTGGTTCCTCATGAGAGGTTCATGAGGAAGTAGAAATACTAAAATAATGTTAAGGGAAAATTAAGGTGTAGGTTTTATGATAAAAGAGTAGATTAGGCTATGTGTAATAATGGTAGGACAAGCTTAGAAGAAAATTAATCCAGAGTGTACAATGATAATCAAATTTTTAATTCAAAGCCCCTGAATTTTAATATTTCAAAGTACTGTACCGTAGGACGAACTAGTGACCTTAGTCAATTCTACATTAGTTATACACTAAACTTTATCAAGGCAAAAAAAGAAAGGGCCTTTGCCCTTTTTTTATTCGTAAATTTCTTATAAGTCTGTTCTTAATAAGTTTTTTTACGGAACTTGCCTTGGCCACCAACTTGTTTGAAGTTTGCAGACATTCTGTCAGACATATCAACAAATTGACTTTTTTTACTTCTACCAAATATTTTTTCGCCAATAGCGTTTGTAAACACACCATTAAGTGCAGTAATTCCAATTACTAACAATGCAACAATCAATAGATCAGTTATGTAAGCTGCCATAAGATTAGCCTCCTAGGAATGTAAGCGTTACTATTATTGTATTAAAAATTTGGTGAAATAGAAAGGTTAAATAAGCTTTTTCCGAATAATTATTTTTGGGCTTTTTATAAAGCAATCTTGCTTTTAATATTGTAACTTTTAGGACTAAAGTTGTGTGAAACGAAAGGTATACCGACTACTTTGGGAAATGCTGCGTGAAGGGGCAAGATCGGCTGAAACTAGAAAGCAGGTTTCATTTACGGATAGTGAGGTTTATGGTGTAAAAAGCAGCTTTCATATACGAAAAATGTATCAAAGAAATTAGCCTATATTTTACTTATAAATTTACTGGAAATTGTACACCTTTTGTATAGGTTTTTTTAAATTTTTTTACAAATTTGTATATATTTATTTTGCACAATACTGTATAATGTGAACATATGGTGGTAGATTAAACTAATTATAATTAACCAATTCTTATAAATTAATACACATAACTATATTACTTTTATTTAAAAGAGTAGTTAGGGGGAGAGCAAAATGGTAATTTTGTATAATTCACCAAGTTGTACGTCTTGTCGAAAAGCAAAAATGTGGCTAGAAGATAATAATATTCCTTATAAAGAAAGAAATATTTTTTCAGAACCATTATCAATTAATGAGATTAAACAAATTTTACGTATGACTGAAAGTGGTACTGATGAAATTATATCAACAAGATCAAAAATTTTCCAAGAATTAAATGTAGACTTAGAAAGTCTTCCTTTACAAGACTTATATGAAATCATTCAGAAATATCCTGGTTTACTTAGAAGACCGATTATTATTGATGAGAAACGTTTACAAGTTGGTTATAATGAAGATGAAATTAGAAGATTTTTACCGCGTTCAGTTCGCACATATCAATTACGTGAAGCGCAACGTTTAGTTAATGAGTAAATCTACGTTTTGAATTGTGAAAAAAATTACAATTCTTGATTAAGATTCTCAATCATATTGAACAAATACTTATTCATATTATATAAAAAGCTGTAAAAAGTTAAATGCATACTTTTTACAGCTTTTTTTTAACAATTAGGATGTTCGCTTACGGTACCGTATATTATTAAAATAGTAACCTATAACAATGGTGAAGATTATACAAGATGAACCGACAATTAATTCCATATCGTTCCGCCCGTTTATATATTGACTGATAAATGGCTCGTCTATTAACATTTTGCTAGCTGTTATTGAAAGAACAGAAGCCCCTACAAAACTCAATATTGGATATCTTTCTAAAAACCATAAAACAATTTTACTTCCCCAAATAATAATTGGAATTGAGATGGAAAGACCTAAAATGACTAATGATGGCTTTCCGTTTGATGCCCCAGCTATTGCTAATACGTTATCAATCCCCATAACTAAATCAGCAAACACAATTGTACGAATTGCGTGGAAAACTGTGTAGTTCTCCTTTATAGAAGGGTTGTCATCCTCCTGAATAATTAATTTGCATGCTATGTACAAAAGTAATATTCCGCCAATTAAATGCAAGAATGGGACTTTAAGGACGTAAATTGCACATATTGTTAGGATAATTCGTAAAACAATTGCGGTAATACTACCGAAAATTATCGCTATGTTACGTTGCTTATATGGTAATTTTCTACATGCTAATGCAATGACAATTGCATTATCCCCACCTAAAACAATGTCTATAATTACAATCATTAAAAAGGACCATATATAATGAAGATCTATCATGAATTCACCTCTCTTATTAAAAGCTTTAAATGATTGTCCTATTATTAATAGGTATATGATGATTTTTAAAAAATAGGTGAATTTTATTTCCAAAATTTTAAATTGTATCATAAAATATAATTGTAGTTACTATTCGCATTTAATAAATTTTCATGGTAAGATAGATAAAAATTTACTTATTAAAGCTAAATTTTTAAGAGTATTTTTCTAATTTTACTATTTCAGAATTTTATATTTAACATAAATTTCTTTTACTTTATTTATTCTATTTCGTCTAACGCAATTACTTGTTGTTCATTAAAGGAGGGGGAAAACAAATGGAAATAGAAAGAATTAATGAAAATACGTTTAAGTTCTCCATATCCTACTTAGACATCGAGGAGAGAGGTTTCTCTAAAGATGAAGTATGGTTAGATCGAGAAAGAAGTGAAGAGCTTTTCTGGGAATTAATTGATGAAGCGCATTTGACTGAGGAATTCATTGCTGGTGGCCCCCTATGGATTCAGGTACAGGCACTAGACAAGGGTTTAGAGGTTGTTGTAACAAAAGCTGTGATTTCTAAAGACGGCAAAAAAGTAGAAGTGAATTTAGGTGAAGGAGAAAAGAATTTAGAAATTCCATTTATCTCTGTAGATGATGACGTTGATTCAGATGAAGATGATGATGACGATATTTTTGAATCGATGGATGAAGAGGAAACTGAACTGATTTTATCCTTTAAAAATCTTGAAGACATTATTTCTTTATCGCATGCTGTTAATCAAGAATTATTTGAAACTACACTTTATTCCTTCCAAGATTATTACTATCTTTATGTTAAATTTGAAGAAGAATTGCTTGATGAAGTTCAAGTTGATTACTTATCATCAATGTTACTTGAATATGGTCATCGTTCAAAAGTAACTATACATGTTTTAGAGGAATACGGAAAATTGATTTATGAAAAAACAGCTTTACCTCATTTTAAATCAATTTTTCCATTATTGTAATAGCCGATGCCTTAGGGATCGGTTTCTTTTCTTTATAAAGGAGAATATTGATGCAATTTCGATTAAAGATTTTAATATTTTTATCAATTGTTGTATGCATTTTATACTTTGCTTCTCCAACTATTAAATTCATTTGGTTAATGAATTTTGCATTTTTTGAAAAATCTACTATTTTTAGATTAATAAGTATAATGTTCTCGATAACGGCTATAGGTGTATCGATTATTATTTTCCTAGAAAATAGAAATCCTGCTAGAACTTTAACATGGATCATCCTTTTAGCTATTTTCCCGTTATTCGGTTTTGTTTTTTATTTAATTTTTGGACAAAATTACAAAAAGAAAATGGTCTATCGAAAAAAAGCAATTAATGATCAAAATGCAAATGGTTTAATTAGTGGATCAGAAGATATAGAAGTGAAAGAATTTATAGCGCAAAATCAAAGATTAGAGTATCTAATAAATATCGCAGCTAAACAGAGTAATACACCAGTCACGATGAATACTTTTACAAAAATTCTTACAAACGGAAGTGAAACCTTTCCAAAAATAATTGAGGAACTAAAAAAAGCAAAGCATCATATTCATATCGAATTCTATATCGTAAGAAATGATGAGATTGGTAATCAACTAAAAGATATTCTAATTGAAAAGGCACTAAATGGTGTAAAGGTACGATTTCTCTATGACGCTGTAGGTAGTTGGAAATTATCAAGAAATTTTGTAAAAGACTTACGAAAAGCTGGTGTAGAAATACTACCATTTTCTCCAGTTAAAATTCCAGTTTTAAACGATACGATAAATTACCGAAACCATCGGAAAATTATCGTCATTGATTCGAATGTAGGATTTGTTGGCGGCTTAAATATTGGAGATGAGTATTTAGGTAAAAACCATTATTTTGGAAAGTGGCGAGATACCCATCTATACCTTAATGGAGAAGGTGTACGAACACTACAATTCATATTCTTGCAAGATTGGTATTATATGACGAATGAGCTAATTGATGACAAAGAGTACTTTGACATTAATGCTAGTAGTTATTCTTCAAAAGGAGCAATTCAACTTGTTTCTGGTGGTCCAGACCGAAAGCATGAAGTGATAAAAGAGTTATTTTTTGCGATGATTACAAGTGCTAGGAAAAGTATCTACATTGCTTCACCATATTTTGTTCCTGATGAAGATATTTTAACTGCTCTTAAAGTTGCAGCAAATGGTGGAGTCAAAGTAAAAATTCTAATGCCTGATCGTCCCGATAAAAAAATCGTATTTTATGCCTCGCGTTCATATTTTCCAGAGTTATTAGAAGCTGGAGTCGAAATCTATGAATATAGACAAGGATTCTTACACAGTAAAATATTAATTGTAGATGATGAAATCGCATCTGTTGGAACGGCAAATATGGATATGAGAAGTTTCCGTTTAAACTTTGAAGTCACTGCATTTTTATATTTAGAGGAAAGTATTAATCACTTAGTTAATGATTTTAATAATGATATTCATGATTCTGAAGCAATTATTTTTAATGATTTTAAAAAGAGACCTATTTATAAAAGGATATTTGAATCATTATCAAGATTAATGGCACCACTTTTATAATGAGTTCTATCGTATTGATAGAACATTGATAGAACATTTTTAATAATATTTCATAGTCACCTACCAAATAGAAAGATTAATTTGGTAGGTTTTTTATTTGAAAAATCGTTTTTAATTTTTTTGAAGGATAATACGAGATGGATAGTGAAGTAATTTGGAAAGGAGGTAGTAAAGATGATCGTCGCATTAAATACAAAACGGCATACTATTAATTTATTTGAAGTTAAAACGCCAGAGGAATTATTAAGATTAAAGCAAAACGGACCATACTTTTGCCCGATTTGTAAAAAGGAAGTGAGGCTCAAAATTGGAGTAAAGCGGGTAACTCATTTTGCTCATTTAGATTTGACTGAATGTGAAAATGAGAAGAAAGAGGGTATTGAGCATTATAAAGGGAAGTTTGCTTTGTACCAATTTTTTAAAAAGTTTAATGTAAATGTTGAGGTTGAAAAATATATACCTGAATTAAATCAAAGACCTGATTTATTTATTAAATTAAATACTCTTCAAATGTGTGTTGAATATCAATGTTCGGTTATTCCTTTAGAAATAATGATAAGGAGGACAAACTCTTTTAAAGATAGTGGAATGAAAGTTTTGTGGATCCTAAATGACAAACTATTAAATCAAAAAAGATGGTCATCTTTCTACATTAATTCCCTCTCTATTTATTCACTTGTTAGAATTAACGTTTTTTCACTTCTCTTCTATAATCCTACATTACAATCATTTACAGTGCTTTCCTCATTAATAGCATTTTCTCCAGTTCAATATATTGGTCAAAAGGACGTATTTCCAATAAATAATTTCAGTCTTAAGGAATTTTTATCTCCAAATAGAATTGATAAAAATGTATTTGTAGCTAAATGGAATCGTTTAAAAAAGGATTTTAGACTATATCAACATTTGCATACTAAAGGTAATTTAATGGTTTTTAAACAGTATTTATATAATGCAAATATTAATTATTTTCCGGCAGTAATTGGAGTTCCTTTAGAAAGTAACTGCATAATTAAAGAACATTGTATCTTTTGGCAAGGGCTAATCTATTTTAAATTTTTTCATGAAGTAGAAATTGGACAACTGATCTTTATCGATAAAATAAATCAGTCTGTAAAAATGGAAGTACAGAATGGTAAATGGAGAGTTAATCAATTTCAAGATAATGATATTGATAATTTGGAGAAATGTGTAGAAAAGTATATTGACTTTTTAGTAAAAATTAGAATCGTAAAACGTGTTAAAAATGGTAAAATAATGAAGATAGCTAATGCTATTATTCCATCATCATTCCAACAAGCATTGGATGAAGACTGTCTGAGCACTAATACAGCATTTGATTTGTTGTTTAATGCAAGAACTGATTCAAATGATTATTAATATCAGACACCGGAATGTTATTAATACTAATAATAATTTTAGGGGGATCAGACATGCTAGAACAAAAAGCTGTTAAAAAGTTACCAACTAGAAGTGAAGTTCAAGAAGAATTAACTTGGAAGTTGGAAGATATTTATGAAACAGATGCAAAATGGGAAGCAGAGTATAAAAAGGTACTTGAATTAATCCCATCGTTTTCAGAGTTTAAAGGTAAATTAGGTGAGTCATCTCAAACACTTTTAAATGCATTGAAAAAACAAGATGAAATTTCGTTTTTATTAGGTAAATTGTATACATACTCTCATATGCGTTACGATCAAGATACAACAAATTCTACATATCAAGCTTTAGATGATCGTGCGAAAAATCTATACACTAAAGCAGGAAGTGCAATGTCATACTTCGTACCTGAATTATTAACAATTTCAGAAGATACATTGAAAAAATTTATTGAAGAAAATAATGAACTGAAATTGTACGAGCACTCTTTAGAAGAAATTTTAAAGCAAAAACCACATGTTCTTTCAGCGGCTGAAGAGGAAATTATGGCACAAGCTTCTGAAGTGTTATCTTCTTCTAGTAATACGTTTGGAATGTTAAATAATGCGGATTTAAAATTTCCGACGATTGAAGACGAGAATGGTGAAGAAGTAGAAATCACACATGGTCGTTATATTCACTATTTAGAAAGTGCAGATCGTCGCGTTCGAAAAGATGCTTTTGAAGCAGTTTATCATACGTATGATGCGTATAAAAACACTTTTGCAAGTACGTTAAGTGGTGCTGTAAAGAAAGATAATTTCAAAGCAAAAGTTAGAAAATATGATAATGCTCGTCATGCAGCATTAAGTAATAACGAAATTCCTGAAATTGTTTATGATCAATTAGTTTCTACTGTAAATGATAATTTAAATTTATTACATCGTTATATTGCTATTCGTAAAAAAGCGTTAAAGCTTGATGAAATTCATATGTATGACTTATTTACTCCATTAGTAGAAGAAGTAAAAATGGAAGTTAAGTATGAAGAAGCAAAAGAAATTTTATTAAAAGCATTAAAACCATTAGGTGATGAATATGTTGAAATTCTAAAAGAGGCATATGAAAGCCGTTGGGTAGATGTTGTAGAGAACAAAGGAAAACGTAGCGGAGCATACTCTTCTGGAGCGTATGGTACTAACCCATATATCCTAATGAACTGGCAGGACAATGTAAATAATTTATTTACATTAGCACATGAATTTGGTCATTCAGTGCATAGTTATCATACTCGTAAAAATCAACCTTATGTTTACGGAGATTACTCAATCTTCGTAGCTGAAGTTGCCTCTACTTGTAATGAAGCGATTTTAAATGATTATTTACTAAAAAATACTGAAGATCCTAAGCAAAGACTTTATTTACTAAATCACTACTTAGAGACTTTCAGAGGAACTGTATTCCGTCAAACGATGTTTGCAGAGTTTGAACATCAGATTCACGTATTAGCTCAAAATGGTGAAGCATTAACGCCAGATTTATTAACGAAAACATATTACGAGCTTAACCAAAAATATTTTGGTGACGAGATCGTAATCGACGAGTTAATTGGTTTAGAATGGAGTAGAATTCCTCATTTCTATTACAATTACTATGTTTACCAATATGCAACAGGTTTCAGTGCAGCAACAGCACTTTCAAAACAAATTCTAGAAGAAGGCGAACCAGCAGTTGAAAGATACTTAGGCTTCTTAAAAGCAGGAAGCTCTGATTATCCAATTGAAGTATTGAAAAAAGCTGGCGTTGATATGACTTCTTCACAACCAATCGTAGAAGCATTAAAAGTATTTGAAGAAATGTTAAACGAAATGGAAGAGCTTTTATTTAACGAATAACTTATAAAAACAAACACATATAGCATCATACCTATATGTGTTTGTTTTTATCCTGACTTTTTCTATATCTTTATACCTACTATTTTGTGTCTAAAATGTGAAATATTTCTCAAATGGTTGCCAAACTCTAAAATAAATTGTATTATAAGGGTGTGAATTACTTCACAAACACAAATACCCCTTTGTTGAACGTGAAAATTTCTCCCATCCCCTTGATGTAAAATATTACATCAAAAAAAGGACCTAGCGAAAGCTAGGTCTTTTTTTTCCTTAAACAACATACTGATAATAAATTTGATCTTTTTGAACGATTTTCTTAACTTTTCTACGTAGGATTAATTTTTTTAATTCTAACTCCATACATTGAGTAGATTGTTCGTAAATCATACATAATTCTTTAATCGTAACAAATGGTTGGAATTTAATAAATTCAGCTAAATCAGGTAGTTCTCGTTTTTCTAACTTTGTATTCGTCATTAGTTCTAATATTTTTACATAAGTCTGATAGCTTTCAAAACCAGAAACTTTCAAACCTTCTTCTTCAATATTTTCATTAAAAAATACAACGCTTGGAATTTCAGTTACATGCATTTCTTTCGTAACTTTAATATCACATTGCAAAGCTTTAATAGAGTGGCTACTGTGTAAATCTTCCATAAACTCTTTTACATCAATATTTATATCTTTAGCACATTCGATAAGAATATCTTGATCTGTAATGTCTAAATCCTTCAAGAAATAATATTCTTGTAACTTCTTTAAGTAGTTAACGCCAGCTACTCTACCTTGAAGCTCAGCTGCCTTTAATGCAATTGCAGAGTAGTATGGGTAAAGTTCTTTATTATCAATCCATAAGTGATCGTCACAAAGGATATCCGATCTGCTAGCTGTTTTCTCCCATACGAATGCAAGCTGAGAAGGTCGTTTTTCTAATAGTTTTTTAGTTGTGTAATATCGATTAACTGGAATATAAGTAGATGAAAAATATTGGCCATATTCTAAGTGAAACTTTTTTAAAATTGTACTAAAATCCCAACAATTTCTACAAAGTGGATCTATGAATACATACAATTCAATCGATTTTTTTGTACAATTCTGCTCGGGAAGCGTGATTGATTCATTTTTATATTGTTTGTCATTCATCTATTTCACCCTTAATGCAATTCATAAGTCCGTACTATAACAGACTTGAAAATTAATTTGTAAGATATAACACGTTTATTCTCTAATGGTATTGTAGCAACGGATAGTTAATATTTCAAATATGATGCACTATTTTTCATTAATCTATTAATATTTCCTTATTTCATTTGAGTATGGTGATAAAAAGGGTTGTGTCGTAGAAGTCTAAGCGGATTGTAAATTAAATTTTTGAAATGGTACCGAGGAGAAAGTCTGGTCTGCAAATAAAGATGAGAGAACAGCAAATAAGGAGAACGTTTGTGCAAATAAAGTATGAGCTGCAAATAAAATTCCAAAATCACAAATGAAATTGTCAAATCTGCAATTAAAAATTGGGAATCGCAATTAAAAATAACAATACTAAAACCTTAGTAATAGCAAATATGTGAAACTAATACCTATACCGCCTTAGGGCATTATGACAAAAGAACTGGACAAAAGTAGTTATTTTCAAATGGCAAACTAGCAAAGCAGCTTTAATTTTAGTAAATCGGTTAAAAAGTTGATCGAAATCAGCTATCTTTCAAGATAAATTCGGCTACATACTAAAAAACGCCGAAATATACCCTTTAGGTTTCTCCGGCGTTTGAAATTAATGCTGCTCATATATCAGTTAGCTGATTTCCTTGTTTAACATTAAAAAAGCGTCTAATTTTATTTAATGTTTTACGTTGTGGAATTTGAAGATTCTCTAATAGATTGATAAACTGTTGTTTACCAATGTTTTCGTCCGAAACTTCGAATTCTAACTCATAATCCTCGTGATTTAAATATGTACTATGGTCTAGAACTAAGAGTCCACTTTCATATGGAAATTCTACTCTGTTTGTTGTTAAATCACCTATTAATACTAGGGCATTTAAGTTTAATTTTACTTCGTTGATATAATCTTTTACTTCACCATCTGGAAGAACGTAGGTTTTTAGCATAGTTGATGCTTCAGTTTCACTAATTTTTTGATTAATTTCTAAATGTCCGACTGTTTGTTTTATTTTTAAAGTTAAAGTATATGAAGTTAGTGACTTTTCTCGGATTCTTAGAGCTCCGCCATGTTCTTTAATTGTAAAATCAGGTGTCTCAAAATAATAATTAGTTTGTGATTGGAAACTTGACTCGTTAACTTGGAAATGCGATTTAAGCTTTTCAAATTCCTCTTTTGTTAATAAGTTCTTAAATTCAATTTCAATTTCTTTAGCCATAAATAACTCCTTATTTTTAGTATTATTTTTGTTATTGAATGTGCTAGTCTTCGTCTATTTTCTATTTGATATGTTACAATAGAAATGGTCAAATTTAAATAAAATACATACATTAAAAAGGTTGAGGTTTTAGTGATGAGAAAAATGCTTGAAATAAATGGAACAAATATAAATGAAGATGGCTTATTTCTGTTAATCGACGATACAAAAATGAATTTAGAACAGTGTCATGAAGTAGGAACAATGATTGCAGACTCAGACCACGGTTCATTATTGTATATATTAGAAGAAAATGAAGAATTTGTATATGTTACAGTTCCTTATGAGTATTGGTCGGACTTGAATAAAGCAAATGATCAAAATTTAAACGTATTTTTAAAGGTCGGTGAAAAGAGTCTTTCACTAAATAATTGGAATGAAGAGCTAACTTATTTAATCCAAAATGTTGAAGGTAATTTTAACTATGGAGAAGAATTTGTAAAGCAAGTTCAAAGTGCATTTTTAGAAGAGAAGTAAGTTGGTGGTGATTGGATGAATGGTCAATGGGAAAGTTTTTTAGCACCTTATGAACAAGCAGTAAGTGAATTGAAAATAAAGTTAAAAGGGATTAGAAAACAGTTTGAAGAAACTAATCAGCATTCCCCAATTGAGTTTGTTACTGGGAGAGTTAAGCCTATTCACAGCATTGTTAATAAGACAATAAGAAAAGGAATTCCTTTAGCGAATTTAGAAACTGAATTACAGGATATTGCCGGTCTTAGAATGATGTGCCAATTTGTAGAGGATATTAAAAATGTAGTAGAACTTCTTCGCAAACGTAAAGATTTTGCAATTGTCGAAGAGCGAGATTATATTACAAATAAAAAGAATAGCGGGTATCGTTCTTATCATGTAGTTGTTGAATATCCAGTTCAAACAATTGAAGGTGAACGAAAAGTTTTAGTTGAAATTCAAATAAGAACTCTTGCGATGAATTTTTGGGCAACAATAGAGCATTCTTTAAATTATAAGTATAAAGGGAAATATCCTGAGAATATTCATGAACGATTACAAAGAGCAGCTGAAGCAGCGTTTCTATTAGATGAAGAAATGTCCCTTATTAGAGGAGAGATTCAAGAAGCGCAAGCAGAGTTTTCGAAAAAAAACGACCAATAAGGAAAGGGCGAGAAAATGAAATTCGTAATTATGTCTAAGGGCGATCAAGAGTCCAATGAACTGACGAAACGAATGAGAGATTATTTAGAGAGTTTTAATTTTAAATTTGATGAAGAAGAGCCTGAAATTGTCATATCTGTAGGTGGTGATGGGACCTTACTTCATGCTTTTCATAATTACACTCATCTTCTCGATAAAGTATCTTTCGTAGGGGTTCATACTGGGCATTTAGGGTTTTATGCTGATTGGGTACCAAGTGAGGTAGAAAAGCTTGTTATTGCAATTGCGAAGACTCCATTTCAAGTAGTTGAATATCCTTTATTGGAAGTAATCATCCGTTATAAGGATGGAAGAAAAGAAATGCAAACATTAGCTTTAAATGAATGTACGATAAAAGGTCTTGAAGGTACATTAGTGATTGATGTTGAAATAAAAGGTCAGCATTTTGAGACATTTAGAGGTGACGGTCTTTGTATTTCTACACCTTCAGGTAGTACAGCGTATAATAAAGCACTTGGTGGAGCAATTATTCATCCATCAATTGAAGCGATTCAAATTGCTGAGATGGCTTCAATTAATAATCGAGTTTTTCGTACAATTGGTTCACCTCTTGTTTTACCTAAACATCATACTTGCTTACTTAAACCTGTAAGAAACGCAAATTTTCAAATTACATTAGATCATAAAACAATCGTACATCAAGATGTTAAATCAATTCAATGTCGAGTTGCTCATGAAAAAGTACGTTTTGCACGTTTTAGACCTTTTCCATTTTGGAAGCGTGTTGTTGATTCTTTTGTTAAATAAAATGGTGAAGAATATGAAGCAATTTAGTTTATCATGGGAAGTAAAAAAAGAGCATAATGGAATTTTACTTAGAGAGTTTCTTAAATTAAAGGAGCTCTCTAAACGTGCTCTCACAGATATAAAATTTCAAGGTGGAAAAATTACTGTAAACGGTGAAGAAAAAACTGTCCGTACGATGTTAAAAGAATTAGATCTTGTTCAAATCTATTTTCCAATCGAGAAACCAAGTGAGGATCTTATAGCTGAAGATATTCCTTTTGAAATTGTTTATGAAGATGATGCTGTATTAGTCATCAATAAACCTTTTGGAATTCCAAGTATACCTTCTAGAGAACATCCAAGTGGTACCCTTGCAAATGGATTATTATTTTATTATCAAACAATTGGGCTCCAATCGACCATCCATATTGTAACTCGATTAGACAAAGATACATCGGGTTTAATGCTAGTTGCCAAAAATCGTTATATTCATTATTTGTTTTCGAAAAATGAATTAAAAAATGTACAAAGAAAATATTTAGCGATTGTTCATGGGCAAATGAATGATTTAAAAGGTGTAATACGAGCAAAGATTGCTAGGAAAAGTGATAGTATTATCGAGCGTATTGTTTCTGAAGAGGGACAAGAAGCAATCACATATTATAAGGTCCTTTTAGTAAATAGGGACTACTCAGTCGTTGAATTAGAATTAGAAACTGGTCGAACACATCAAATCCGGGTTCATATGTCTTCGATTGGACATCCACTAATCGGGGATGACTTATATGGAGGTAATACTGATCGATTAAAAAGGCAGGCGTTGCATAGTTATCAATTGTCATTTGTTCATCCAATTGATCTTACTGAAAAAAACTTTGAAATCGCTTTACCTGCTGATGTAAAAAGGTTATTGGAGTCGTGAATGTCAAGTGATAAATTTGTCTAAATTTTGTATAATTTATTGACAATATATGAATAATAGATTATTTTTAGTATGTAGTGTTTCTCCATGGGGATGGAAGAGACTAATATATTAAGCTGATAAGTGAGCGCTTACATTATCAGCAAAAAAGTAGGTTCCGATCAGAAACCTACTTTTTTTGTATCTATTTACCTAAACTCTACTTTCTTTTTCTTCGTAAAAACTAAATTTTTCTTCAATGTATGGCATGGAAGATTGTACTTGGGTGTATTTATGTTCTGGATACGAAAATGCTGTTAGTTTTCCTCCAAAGACAGCGCCAGTATCAATATTAATTGTATTATTTAATTCTCTTGGTTCCTTAATTGGAGTATGACCATAAACAATTAATGCTTTACCTTTATACTCTTTAGCCCAATCTTTTCTTACAGGCATCCCATTTGGAAGCACTTCTCCATTAATATCTCCATATAAAACGAATGTTTTAACATTATTTGAATGCTTACCAATCATATCCTCACGTATTCCGGCATGACTAACAACTAATTTTCCATTGTCTAGAACATTATAAAGTGGGGAGCCTTCATAAAGTTTTTTAAACGATGCTTGATAATGGCTCCTTTCTTTACCGCTAACTGATTCTAATTCAGCAACTGTTGTTTCAAGTCCATGTTGAATTTTCACATTGCGACCAAGAAAATAACGATAAAGTTTATTACAATGATTCCCTGGTGAATAATGTGCTTTCTTATGCTTCATCACAAGTTCATATACTACTTTTATAACTGCAAGCGAATTAGGTCCGCGATCCGTTAAATCACCAACAAAAACTAACTTTCGATTTTCAGGGTGAACAGGAATATGATTCTCCCATGAATAACCAAGTTTTTTAGTTAATTCAACAAATTCATTATAACAACCATGAATATCGCCTATAATATCGTATTTCATCCTATCATTCCTTTTAGTCTGTTATTTCAACAAGTTATAATCGTAGTATGCCCTAAAAAAGCAGCCTAAAAGAATTTTCCAAGAAGAGTATTGCTAATATAAAAAAAGAAGGGGTAAAGATCTTCATTAGATCTTTACCCCTGTCTTTTTTGTATTTCTACTCTATCAGTCAAACATATACTTATTTGTTCTTGATCTTACATTAAGGATGAATCCGATTGCTAGAAGATTAGTTGCTAGAGAACTTCCTCCGTAACTAACGAATGGTAGAGTAATCCCTGTAATCGGTAGTAGACCAATCGTCATACCAATATTCTGGAAAATCTGGAAAGTAAACATTCCGACTACACCAGCACAAAGATAGCTACCAAATTTGTCGTTACTTTCTAAAGCAATATGAATCATTCGATAAATTAATAAGAAGAATAATGAAATTACTACACTAGCTCCTATGAACCCGTATTGTTCGCAGATTACGGTAAAAATAAAATCTGTATGTGGTTCAGGGAAGTATGCTTCACCATTATGGAATCCTTTACCCGTAAGTAAACCAGAACCAGCTGCCATTAATGCCTGAGTAAGCTGATAACCTTGAGAAGGGTATTCATACGGTGCTAGCCAACCGTAAAAACGATTTAACTGGTATTCCTCAAGTACATGCGATGTGAAAAATTCAAAATGATAAAAGTATAGGTAAACCATGAATGCACCAAGACCGATCGTTAATACAACTAGTCCAAGAATATAGCGCCAACGAATTCCAGAAATTAAAATCATTGTTGCGATAATTGCACACATAACCATCGTATTTCCTAAGTCAGGCTCTTTTGCAATCAGTAGTAGAGGGGGCAATGCAATACCGAATATTTTACCTAAAAGTAAAATATCTTCTCTCTTTCCACGGACAGCGTACATTTCATTATGTCTTGAAATAATCGTTCCTAAAATAATGATCATAAAAATTTTCATTAATTCAGATGGTTGGAAGTTACCAATACCAGGTAATGTGTACCATGCCGTTGCACCTTTAATGGTTTTAGCACCTGGAATATGCAGTTCTAATCCAAGTAGTAAGAGTAGACCAAAACCATACATATACCAAATAACATTTTTATATCGATCAAAATCAATAATCATAATAAAGGCAATACCAACAAGCCCAATGATATACCATTTAATTTGTTGTCCAGCGAAATTGATGTTTCTTAGATTTGCAGGAAGGCTTGGCATTGCACTAGTAATTGCAAGATAACTTACAGCGGCAATACAAAAAAGAATAAAAAGTAATTTGAAATCAATTTGAAAGGGAGATGTACGGTCTTCCTTCATGTCCTCACCTCTCTATAATAAGTTTTATTAGTATGCTTTTATATAGGCACTTTTAATGTACGACAATCATCATTATAATTTATTTTTGTCCTTAAAGGAATTCAAAACTATAAACTCTTTTTAAATAAACTATTATATTTATATTTTTCACTTTAAAATATAAATTGGCAGCTAGGAATAGTACTCGACGTGGTAGCCAATTCTAGGAACAAAGTATAAGTGCAACTACGCTTCTGACTTCGCCTAAAAGGCTCGTCAGTCGACGAGTTTTCTTTATGTGGATAAAGCTATAAATAACTTTACTATTTTCAATTCATTGTATTTGTGCTACTATTTTAGTATCTAGTACTAATAACTAATAATAAAGGAGATGAAAGATATGATTTCATTGCAAGGAAAAACTTTTGTTGTTATGGGTGTTGCAAACTTCCGTAGTATCGCTTGGGGTATTGCACAATCATTACATAGCGCGGGAGCAAATTTAATTTTTACATACGCAAATGAAAGATTAGAAAAAGGTGTTCGTGAATTGGCTGACTCACTAGAAAATCCTAACAATCTTTTAGTTCAATGTGATGTAACTAGTGATGAAGATTTAGCAAAATGCTTTGCTTCAATTAAAGAGCAAGTAGGCACAATTCATGGTGTAGCACACTGTATTGCTTTTGCTAATAAAGAGGACTTAAAAGGAGATTTTGTAGACACAAGCCGTGATGGATACTTATTATCACAAAACATTAGTGCTTACTCTTTAGTAGGTGTAGCTCGTGAAGCAAAACCATTAATGGTTGAAGGCGGAAGCATTGTTACTCTAACTTACTTAGGTGGAGAGCGTGTAATGCAAAACTATAACCTAATGGGTGTATCTAAAGCAGCTCTAGAAGCTTCTGTACGCTATTTAGCGAACGATTTAGGGAAATACAATATTCGCGTTAACTCAATCTCTGCAGGACCAATCCGTACGCTTTCTGCAAAAGGAGTAGGCGACTTTAATACAATCTTAAAAGAGATCGAAGAAAAAGCACCGTTACGTAGAAACGTAACACAAGAAGAAGTAGGAGATTCTGCTTTATTCTTATTTAGTGACTTAGCAAGAGGTATTACTGGAGAAAACATTCATGTTGATTCAGGATACCATATAATGGGATAAGAAGAGTAAGAGAAAATGGAAGTCTAAATGACTTCTATTTTTTTTGTGTTTTTAAATAACATACTTTAATAAGGTTGAGGTTCATGAGTAAGTAAAACTGCTACAAGACGTAAATAACTTACTCATAAGGGGCTCATGAGTAAGTAAAACAGTAAGAGGATAGAAATTACTTACTCATAAAAGGTTCATGAGTAAGCAAAACAGTAAGAAGACGAAAATAACTTACTCATAAGGGATTCATGAGTAAGTAAAACAGTAAGAAGATAGAAATTACTTACTCATAAAAGGTTCATGAGTAAGTAAAACAGTAAGAAGACGAAAATAACTTACTCATAAGGGATTCATGAGTAAGTAAAAGAGCAAGAATCAGAAATATAGTGACTCATAAAGGGTTCATGAGTAAGTAAAAGAGCAAGAATCAGAAATATAGTGACTCATAAAGGGTTCATGAGGAAGTAAGAGAGCAAGAAACAGAAATATAGGGACTCATAAAGGGTTCATGAGTAAGTAAAAGAGCAAGAATCAGAAATATAGTGACTCATAAAGGGTTCATGAGTAAGTAAGAGAGCAAGAAACGGAAATAGAGTGACTCATAAATGGTTCATGAAGAAGTAAAAGGGCAAAAAATCAGAAATATAGTGATTCATAAAGGGTTCATGAGTAAGTAAAGCAGCGAGAATTTGAAATTTAGTAACTCATAAATGGTTAATGTGTATAGATAGAATTGGAACGGATGCTCCTTATTTCATATAGGAGGTATGAGAAGGCTGAGGCTCAACAAAGAGGATTCTCAGCTCATGCCCCCCACAATCCCCATGAAAAGCGTACATCCTGCAGTGGAAATAAGCGTTCTTCCTTATATGGGTAAACATTCTGTGAGGGAAATCAACCTGACATTAGTCAAATAAAAAAAGTGCCTTCTTTTATCATAAATAGGCACTTTTTTATTGTAAATGTGGCACTTTAATTTTATTAATTCTTACGGAATAAAAATTGATTTTAAGTGACGAAGACCTACTAATTTGCTTTCTCCTCTAGATGTAGTCAACTCTATGAAATTTGAGTCAATCGAACTCAACTTACCTATATATTCGTAATTTTCTCCACTGTTCATTACGACTAATTCACCAATCAACTTATTTAATTGAACGTCTAACGTGCGCGCTAGAGGGATATTAGAAGGATTAACAGGTAATAAATTATTACTTAACATATAAGGGGTTTTTTCTGTGAGATACGGGGTTAACCACTTTAAATGCTGGAGGGATATATACATGATTTTATAGATCGGTGAATAGAATACAAAATAATTATTCATGATGGTTGTAATAAAACCATGAAAAGAACGATTATTTGAAAGGTTAATTTCAACAAAGATTCCTTTGGCTGCAGTTAATACTTTACGTAAAGATAACTCATCTTTTTCGTGTTCCAATTCTTGTAATGACGGAACAACACCATATGATTCTTCAGTTGTACTCTCACTAAGGTTATGAATATGAAGTAGTGGAATATAAAGGAAATTTTCACCGTTGAAAACAACTAATAAATCATTTCCAACTTCAATTAAGATTCCATCAACATTACTGTTACCGGATATTTCAATTGTAACTTGTTTGTTGAGAAAATTTTTGAAACTTGCCATGATTTTCTCCTTTCTTAAAAAGATAAATCATTATTATTCAGACATGTTCATTTCTGAAAAAGGATTTTCGATTTTTTTTATATGGGCATATCAATTAGGATGATAGTTTGTCTAAATAAAATCAATCATTTCATTTTAAGGTTGGCAAGGTAGATAGTGCCTGTCTTATATGAATGAAAAAAGATTATTAAGTTTGAAAATTTTATAGTTGGATCAGTTAGTTCATAACAGCATACTTCCAATAATTTATTGATTACCACTCAAAATTAAGTATAGATTCAAATTACTTATAATGGGTTTACATAATTAGAATGGCATCGAGGGTCAAAGTTTTATAAAAAAAAGGGTCGTTTTATTTCATAAAACGACCTTTCTAAACATTATTTTCTTCTTCTTAATGTTTGGCTTGTCGTATTACTTCTTTCGTAAACTTCAAATTTTTCTCCGAAACTTACACTTTTTACATGATAAGTAGCAATATACACTAGTTCATCGTTAAAAGAAATTTCTACATAATCATGGTTTGCATCAAGAAGAATGCCTTCAACTTTGTCGTGGCCACCGCGATTAATTTTTACCCATTGTCTAACTTGAGAATTTAATAAGTCTACAAAATTCTCGTTTGGTAATAATTCAATCGTATTGTACATTTCATCATAAGATAATTTACCTTTAGCAAATGAAGTTACGCTTTTAATATGAGTATAAGGGTAGTAAATTACACCTTCAGCCTCTGTAAAAAGAGCAATATGTGTTCCAAATGCACCAATTAATAAACCTTCTTTAGATTCATGACCTCCTCGACCAATTCTAACTCCTTTACCTACGAATACTGAGAATAACTCTTTATTCACTTTTTCATCGCTCCTTGTTTTTTCTGTGCGGTTACAATGTATTTATATGTGCCCTGTCAATTGTTTGTACTAGGATATTTGTCCAATTTATATGAATATGTATAAAATTAGTCATGTGTTGATAGGCAATTATCTCGTATTTCGATTAAATTAGTAGGTTACTTGATTGAGAAAAAAGTAACATGATAAATATTGTCCGTTCATATAATTTATAAGAGCACACTTACGAGGGAGGAACAACAATGGCACGAAAAGAGTCTAAAGAGGGTGTAAAGCCATTATTATATATTGCGCAGCCAGATTTTCAAGAAGCCAAGTTGAACATACAACACTCTTATGTGGTCAAAGTAAATAATCAGGATCAAAAACAAAAGGATAAAGAATATGTAGCTTCTAAATACGTAGAAGTTGAAAAACTAGAAGAAATAGAAGAACTAGAAGAACTAGAAGAACTAGAAGAAATAGAAGAACTAGAAGAAATAGAAGAACTAGAAGAACTAGAAGAACTAGAAGAAATAGAAGAATTAGAAGATGTTGTGAATTTAGATGAACAAGAAGAACAACAAGAACAAGAACAAGTCGAAGCAGACAATAC
>Ga0268255_10000820_pt1 | contig 19889 bp, 15 predicted proteins | sample AgamicOrMarz_FD_200256 | JGI IMG/M metagenome (GOLD analysis project Ga0268255, IMG submission 200256) | Agave microbial communities from Guanajuato, Mexico - Or.Ma.rz (v2) (version 3) | ecosystem: Host-associated > Plants > Phyllosphere > Phylloplane/Leaf | place: Guanajuato, Mexico...
GTTGAAGTGGTAGACCCTCGTACAATTTCACCTCTGGATGAAGAAGGAATTTTAGAGTCTGTTGCATCGACTGGACGTGTGGTTATTGTGGACGAATCAGCGGCACGCTGTGGCTTCGGGCATGATGTTGCTGCACTAGTTGCACAAAAAGGTTTCCACTATTTAAAAGCACCTGTTGAACTCGTAACGCCACCACATACGCCTGTTCCATTCTCTCCAGTTTTAGAAAAAGAATGGATTCCAAGTGTAGAGCGTATTGAGCAAGCTGTGCGAAAAACATTGGAGGCTTAGGATGAGCGAAATTAAAACGCTGGAGATCCCGAAATGGGGATTATCCATGGAAGAAGGCACGATTGCCCAATGGTTGATTAAAGAAGGTGATAGCTTTAATAAAGGCGATGAAATTTGTGAAATTGAAACCACAAAAATCGTCAATGTATTAGAAGCGCCTTTTGCAGGAACGCTCCGTAAAATTTTAGCAAAAGATGGTGAGACTTTACCGGTCGGTGGGCTTATTGCGGTATGTGCTGAAAGTGAAGTTTCTGATGCAGAAATTGAAACGTTTATTGCATCACTAGGTGGTTCAGCAGCTAAAGCCCCTGAAGCATCTTCGGAACAGAGTGAAGCGGAAACATCTGCACCTGTTGCTGAAAAAGCAGAACAACCACAGACTGTGGCTACAAGTCCATCGGTTCCTGCAAAGGCTACTAAAGGTGACTACGCTGTACCCGAGTCATTACAAGGCTATCAAACATCTGATGAGTTGTTTACAACACCGCATGCGTTAAAACTTGCTGAAAAGCATAATGTGAACTTAGCGAAAGTCACAGGTTCTGGCCGTGAAGGACGTATTAGTGTTCAAGACATCCAGAAAGCTGTGCAGGCTGCTGGAGGTCAGTGGCCTGACGTTAAACAGCAAACTCAAGCTAAAGTAGTTAAATCTACTGCCGACGATAGCCGAGTTTCAGCGACGCCTGTAGCACGTCGTTTAGCAAAACAATGGGGCATTAATTTAAATGACTGCCGTGTTTCTGGTACTCGTGGCCGGGTTTGTAAAGAAGATGTTGAAGCAGTTTATTATCGTAACAATCCAACGTCGGTAAATGAACAATCTGCTCAATGTGCTGTTGCTCAGCCACAGTCGACCGTTACAACTGTGGCGATGAATGGTATGCGTAAAGCGATTGCTTCACGGTTACAGGCTGCAAAACGTAATGCACCGCATTTCCGCCTAGTAGTCGATCTAAACGTAGAAGCTATGCAAAAACTACGTAAGCAAATTAATGAAACTGTGCCACAGGTCAAGCTTTCTATTAATGACATGTTAATTAAGGCAGCTGCAGCGGCACTCATTAAAGTACCTGAGGTGAATGTTCAATTTGATGAGGCGACTCAATCAATTTTACAGTTCTCTCAAGCAGATATTTCGGTAGCTGTGGCAATTCCAAACGGTTTAATTACACCCATTGTGAAAGTGGCGAATCAGAAGTCTTTAGCACAGATTTCCGATGACATGCGTGATTTGGCAACGCGTGCCAAGACTGGCAAGTTACAACCTGATGAGTTTCAGGGAGGTAGCTTTAGCATTTCAAATTTAGGAATGTTAGGCATTAAACAGTTCGATGCCATTATTAATCCACCGCAAGGTGCAATTATGGCATTAGGTGCTTCTGAATCTCGCGCTGTTGTTGAAAATGGCAATGTAGTGGTTCGTGAGATTGTCACAGCGACTTTGTCATGCGATCACCGAGTGATTGATGGTGCAGTTGGGGCGAAATTCTTGGCCAGCTTTAAGCAGTTTGTTGAAAACCCTGCTTTAATTTTGGTGTAGGAGAACCCGCATGTCAGAAGCTCAATTTGATTTAATTGTGATTGGCGCGGGACCGGGTGGGTATGTGGCTGCAATTCGTGCAGCCCAGCTCGGGTTAAAAACCGCAATTGTAGAAGAACAACATTTAGGCGGAATTTGCCTAAACTGGGGCTGTATTCCAACTAAAGCTTTGCTTGTAGGGGCAGAGCTTGCAACTCAGTTTAAACATGCTGGACAGTTTGGGTTTCAGGTATCTCAACTCGATTTTGATATTCAAAAGCTTGTGCAACATAGCCGTCAAGTGTCAGCTCAGTTAGTACAAGGCATTGATTACTTGCTTAAAAAGAATCAAGTGACTGTGTTTAATGGTCGTGCTCAGCTTACGGCGAAAGAAAAAATTGAAGTGACCGATGCTCAAGGTAAAAGTCAGGCTTTGAGTGCACCCCATATTATTTTGGCAACTGGAGCTAAAGCTCGACATGTTCCTCAGCTTCCTGTCGATGGAACGTACGTGTGGAGCTATAAAGAAGCGCTTGTACCAGAGCAGTTACCAAAAAACTTACTGGTTGTGGGTTCAGGTGCAATTGGTAGCGAGTTTGCTAGCCTTTATCAAGACTTGGGTTGTCAGGTCACGCTTATTGATTTAGCCAAGCAGATTTTACCAACTGAAGATGCGGAAGTTGCTCAATTTGTTAGAAAACAATTTGAACAAAAAGGTATGAAAGTCTTAACCGATGCTGTTGTTCAAAGCATTCAAATTGAAAATGGTCAAGTTCACTGTGTGGTTGAAACGGCAAATGATGTTGAAACGCTTGTTTTTGACCGTGTTCTTTCGGCAATTGGTGTACAGCCTAATACCACGGGGCTAGGACTAGATCATTTAGGTGTAGAACTCAATCCACAAGGTTTTGTGGCAATTGATGACTATTGTAAAACCAACGTAGCAGGGCTTTATGCCATTGGGGATGTTGCTGGAGCACCGTGTCTTGCCCATAAAGCAAGCCATGAAGCCATGATATGTGTCGAGAAAATTGCTGGCGTGACAAACGTCCATTCACTGGATCGTAGCCAGATACCGGGTTGTATTTTTACGCATCCACAAGTGGCGAGTATTGGTTTAACGGAAAATGCAGCAAAAGCTCAGAACCTACCTATACGAATCGGAAAGTTCTCTTTAACTGCAAATGGCAAAGCTTTGGCAATTGGAGATGCGTCAGGTTTTGTGAAAACTATTATTCATGCAGAAACGGGCGAACTGCTTGGTGCACATATGGTAGGCCATGAAGTAACCGAACATATCCAAGGATTTGCTATTGCCAAATACCTAGAAGCAACTGATGAAAGTTTAGCTCAAGTGATTTTCCCGCATCCAACATTATCAGAAGCCATGCATGAATCCATTTTGGCGTCCATGCAACGAGCGATTCATATGTAGAAATTCTACATTTACAGGAGTTGAACATGGTTAAGGGATTAAAAAATAAAGTCGTTTTAGTGACCGGGGCAGCTCAAGGCATTGGCCGTGGGATTGCCCTGCGCTTGGCGCAAGAAGGGGCACATATTGCATTAGTGGATATGAAACAAGATCGACTGAACGATGTGCAGCAGGAAATTCACGCTTTAGGTGTATATGCGAGCACATTTATTGCCGATGTCAGTGACCGCGAGCAAGTGTATGCCGCTATAAATCATGCTGAGCAGACACTTGGCGGGTTTGATGTCATGATTAATAATGCTGGAATCGCTCAAGTTCAAGCGATTGCCGATATCACACCTGATGAATTTCAAAAAATTGTTGATATCAATATTGGTGGAGTGCTGTGGGGCATACAGGCTGCTGCTGCAAAATTTAAGCAACGCCAACATAAAGGTAAAATCATTAATGCCTGTTCAATTGCAGGCCACGACGGATTTGCTTTACTCGGTATTTACTCGGCAACCAAATTTGCGGTACGAGCACTTACGCAAACTGCGGCAAAAGAATATGCCAGTCATGGTATTACGGTAAATGGATATTGCCCCGGAATTGTCGGAACTGACATGTGGGTTGAAATTGATAAACGTTTTGCTGAAATTACGGGTGCCGCAATTGGTGAAACTTATAAAAAGTATGTAGAAGGCATTGCTTTAGGTAGAGCCCAAACACCAGATGATGTAGCTGCATTAGTTGCTTTTCTGGCAAGTGAAGATTCGGACTATATTACGGGTCAATCCATTTTAACGGACGGTGGAATAGTCTATCGCTAAAACAACATCCTGATTTGAGGGAGATAATAATGAAAGCAGCGCGTTTTTATGACAGAGGCGATATTCGTATTGAAGATATCCCTGAACCAGAAGTCACTCCCGGTACTGTAGGTATTAAGGTCGCTTGGTGTGGAATATGTGGTACAGATTTGCATGAGTTTATGGAAGGGCCGATTTTTATTCCACCGTGTGGACATCCGCATCCTATTTCAGGCGAATCTGCGCCGATCACCATGGGACATGAGTTTTCAGGTGTGGTTTATGCCGTAGGTGAAGGCGTTAATGACATTGAAATTGGTCAACATGTCGTAGTAGAGCCTTATATTGTGGCCGATGATGTGCCGACTGGACCAGGTGATAATTATCATCTTTCTAAAAATATGAACTTTATTGGTTTAGGTGGGCGTGGTGGTGGTTTATCGGAAAAAATTGCAGTTAAACGCCGTTGGGTGCATCCAATTTCCAATAAAATTCCGCTAGATCAGGCGGCCTTAATTGAACCTTTATCGGTTGGTCATCATGCCTATGTGCGTAGTGGTGCAAAGGCTGGTGATATTGCACTGGTAGGTGGTGCGGGCCCAATAGGTTTGTTGCTTTCAGCAATTTTAAAAGCGAAAGGTCTTAAGATCATCATTACCGAGCTAAGTGCAAAACGTAAAGAAAAGGCCAAAGAGTCGGGAGTCGCAGATTATATTTTAGACCCTTCAGAAGTTGATGTTGTTTCTGAGGTCATGAAAATTACTAATGGCGATGGCGTCGATGTCGCGTTTGAATGTAGTAGCGTTAACAAAGTTTTAGATACTTTGGTTGCAGCAGTCAAACCAACAGGCGTTATCGTTATTGTTTCGATTTGGAGCCACCCAGCATCAATTAATGTGCACAGTGTGGTAATGAAAGAGCTTGATGTACGAGGCACAATTGCCTATGTAAATGACCATCAAGAAACCATTAAATTGGTCGAAGAAGGTAAAATAAATTTGGAACCTTTTATTACCCAGCGTATTCAACTTGTTGATTTGATTTCACAAGGTTTTGAAACCTTAATTCATAACAATGAGTCAGCAGTTAAGATTATCGTACAGCCCTAAATAGATACTTAAACCTATAAAAAAGAGCAATGATTCGCTCTTTTTTATTAAAGTAAATTGTTGTCTTGGGCTTCAATAATAGGCGGTAATGGCTGTCCTAAAGAGCTTAGAGACTCTCGCTCAATCAAACGCACAATTGAATCGAGCGGTAAATCATTTTCTTGCAAACCGAAAGGTTCTTCAATTTGAGCGCTTAAGGCATCTAAGCCTAAAAACATATAAGCAATTAAACCCACAATAAGCGGTGTCCAAATACCTAAAGCTGTTTCAAGGCTAAAAGGTAATATGAAACAAAAACAGTAAACAGCACGATGTAAAAGTACTGAATATGAGTAGGGTAAAGGTGTACCGGCTATACGGTCACAACCCGCTTGAATATTGCCTAGCTCAACAATATGGCGTGTCAGAGTGCTATAGATAATGTCACTAATTTCGCCGTCTTTTAGAGCTTTGACTAAATCTTTTTGAATATTTTCGAGTACAAATTGTGGTGCATTAATATGCTCATTTAAATAATCGAGTGAAGAGTTATTTAAATACGCATGTTCAAGAAATTTGGTTGGTTCAGCGGTTTGTTGGCGCAGTCGATCACGTAATAAATTGCTAAAAATTAAGACCTGATGAATTAAATGTTCACGTTGTTCATTGGTGAGAACGTGGCTGTCTCTAACAATATGTCTGGCATTGGCAATTAAAGCTCCCCAAAGTTTGCGACCTTCCCACCATCGATCATAACAGGCATTATTTCGAAAACCCGTACAAATCGAAAGAATCACGCCAAATATTGTAAATCCAATCGCGGGTACGGTAGGAATTTGAATCCAATGATAATAAGAGAGCCAGACCACACATGCTGAAATAAGTACAACAAAACTTAGTGCTGGCAAAACCTTGGGTAGAACAGTTCCTTTCCATGCAAATAAGAGTTTAAAAACGCTGCTTTTATCGCGAACAATCATAGAAAGCCTTTGAACTAACGGACCTAACCAAGTGCAGTATGATACGCCTTAGATGAGCTAAATACCTAGCTAAAGCTTATGCTTTTGTCTGTATCGCCAAAGCGTGGTACGGCTAATTCCAAAAATATTCGCGACCATATTCAGGTTGTGGTTATATTTTTCTAAAGCTGCTTGTACATTTTCGGGGGTAAGTTCTGTATTTGTCTCAGGCAATTTAACGTATTCGTCTGCATCTAATAGTTCATTTGGTAAGTCTTCAACTTCAATTTCATCCTTACCATTTGCCATGGTTAAGGCGTAAAGTAGGGTGTTTTTAAGCTCACGAACATTTCCCGGCCAGTCATAATTCAATAAAACTTGCATGGCTTTTTGATTGACATGACGAGGCATTGTGTCGAGTTGAGTGGAGCTTTCTTTTAAAATCTGATCGACAATCAGTGGAATATCGATTTTTCGCTCTCTGAGTGGTGGTATAAAAATTGGAATTACGCGTAAACGATAGAGTAGATCGTGACGGAAACGTCCAGCCTTAGCTTCTTCGCGTAAAGCTTTATGTGTTGCTGTAATAATTCGGACATTGGCTTGAATCGGTTTTTCACCACCGACAGGAGTAAATTCACCTGTTTCTAAAACCCGTAATAATTTAGCTTGAAGCTCTAAAGGAATCTCGGCAATTTCATCTAAAAACAGCGTTCCACCAGCGGCACGTTCAAACACACCTTTATGGTCACGAATTGCTCCAGTAAAAGCACCTTTCACATGCCCAAAGAGTTCACTTTCTAAAATATTAGAATTTAAAGCTGCACAGTTAATCGCTACAAAAATCTTATTTTTACGTTGGCTATAATCATGAATTGCTTTTGCCACAAGTTCTTTACCGCTACCAGATTCGCCGCGGACGAGCACAGGAAACTCAGTAATTGCCACCCTTTGAATAATTGAAAACATACGGGCCATTTCTGGTGAGCAACTATTGAAAACTTTAGCCAAGTCTTGCAATTGGTCTGTTAGCTCTATTTCAGCGAGGTCATTCTCTATGCTAACGGGCTGTAGAACATGTAATTTCCCGATAATGCGATGCTCTGCGATGTAAATATCATTTTCCTGATAGATAAATCGCTTTCTCAATTTAGGAGTATTGATTTCGAGATATCGATTGTGATGATCTTGAGTAAGCGCTGCCATGCTCTCAACAGAAATGTCATCTGTATTAAATTTATAGTGAATTGCTTGAGTCGTTGTATCTGCTAAAAACAGACTCGCATTTGGGAATAAAGCTTTTAATTGCTCAAATAAAATAAAAAAATCTTGTTCTGACTTAAAATTTAGCTTTGCCATTTCATATGTTTCAATATCGTTTCATTGAAACATACTTGAGTTGCATAGAAACATCAAGCAAAGTTTATATTCTCATCTCAATTTTAAATTTTTAATTAAACAACTGATTTTTATATTTATTATTTAATTTCAAATAATTGGCATCTTATTTGCAAAATATAGGAAAGAAATAAATTATTGGGGTATAAATCATGTTCTTTAAGCAGTTTTTTGAGCAGGAAAGTTCGACTTATACATATATGCTTGGGTGTGAAGAAACACGAGAGGCTGTTTTAATTGACCCAGTCGCATCAGATATAGAGATTTATAAAAATGAATTAGAGCAGCATCAATTTACGCTCATCTATACCTTAGATACTCATGTTCATGCAGACCATATCACTGCTGCGAATTTGCTTCGTGAACGTTTCCATTGCAAATCGGTTTTACATAGAAACTCAGATGTAAGTTGCGGAGATATTTTAATTACAGATGGTTGCATGCTTAAAGTTGGCAATCTCAGTATTGAAGCGCGTTATACACCAGGTCATACCAATGCTTGTACGAGTTATTTAGTTGGAAACATTGTTTTTACCGGCGATGCATTGTTAATTGATGGCTGCGGTCGAACTGACTTCCAGCAAGGTAATGCAGGCACACTTTATGACAGTATTCATAAACAACTTTTCAGTCTGCCTGACGATACTATTGTATATCCAGGACATGACTATAAAGGTCGTCTGTCTTCAACCATTGGTTATGAACGTTTAAATAACTCACGTTTAGGCCAGAATCGCTCACGAGAAGATTTTATTCAATTGATGAATAATTTAAATCTGCCATATCCAAAGCAGATCGATAAAGCACTACCTGCTAATCAGGCCTGTGGCTCAACTTCACAATCATAAGAAGGTGGCAATATGGAACTTAAACGAGTTAACCAAGATTTTTATGTTGCTGGTCAAATCACTGCTGATGAAGTCACAAAAATTGCAGATCAGGGGATAAAAACTTTGATATGTAACCGTCCAGATGGAGAAGGTGCAGATCAACCCAATATAATTGAAATTGAAGAAGCAGCTCAGCGCCATGGCCTAAAGGTAATTTATCAGCCTGTTACCAGTGGTAAAATTACCGATCAACAAGTTGCCGAGTTTAAGCAACTTTATCAGAATGCTCAGAAACCTGTTTTAGCGTATTGCCGTTCTGGTATGCGTGCAATCAGTTTATGGGCTTTGACCGAAGTAGGCTCAAAAGATGTGGCTTTGTTAGTGGAATCAGGTAACAAACTTGGTTTTAACTTAAAAGGCCTGGTTCCACGTATTTTAAAACGTGATCATGAACCAGCCACAATTCCTTGTTATAGCGTTGTGATTGTTGGTGCTGGGGCAGCTGGAATTTCTGTAGCATCGAGCTTACTGTCTCGTGAACCTCATTTAGATATTGTCATTATTGATCCAGCCGATACTCATTATTATCAACCCGGTTGGACCATGGTAGGGGCTGGTATTTTTAAACCACAAGTAACCGCACGCTCTATGGCAAGCGTGATTCCTTCAAAAGTGAAATGGATGAAAGCCGCAGTTGCTGGATTTGATCCTGAGCACAATCAGGTTATTTTGGAAGGATGCCAACCGATTCAATATAAAGCTTTGGTCGTCTGTCCTGGTTTAAAACTCAACTGGCATGGAATTGATGGTTTAGCCGAAACCTTAGGTAAAAATGGGGTGACGTCTAACTATCGTTATGATTTAGCACCGTATACATGGGAACTTGTGCAACAGCTAAACGGTGGTAAGGTAATTTTTACCCAACCGCCTATGCCGATTAAATGTGCCGGTGCTCCTCAAAAAGCGATGTACCTTTCAGCCGACTATTGGTTAAAGCAAGGCAAACTCAAAGATATCTCTATCCATTTTTATAACACCGGCGGTGTTTTATTTGGTGTGAAGGAATATGTACCTGCACTAATGCAATATGTCGAAAAATATGGCTCTGAACTGCACTTTAACCATCAACTTGTCAAAGTAGATGGACCTGCAAAAAAAGCATGGTTTAAGGTAGTGAACGATGAAAATGCAGCATTGGTCGAAACTGATTTTGATATGTTGCATGTTGTTCCACCGCAACAGGCCCCAGACTTTATTCGTGCTAGTACACTCACTGATGAAGCAGGCTGGGTGAGTGTGAATCCTCAAACCTTACAACACACACAGCATGCCAATATTTTCGCTTTAGGTGATGTAATGAATGCGCCTAATGCCAAAACAGCTGCTGCTGCACGCGCACAAGCTCCAATCGTCGCTGTGAATGTGATAGCGCAGCTCAAAGGCGAGCAGAACTTCTGTGAATACAACGGCTATGGATCATGCCCACTTACTGTAGAACGTGGAAAAATTGTTCTGGCTGAGTTTGGTTACGGCGGTAAGCTTCTTCCAAGTTTTCCAAAATGGGTGATTGATGGGCAAAAACCATCTCGTTTGGCTTGGCTGCTTAAAGAACAGATTTTACCGCCCATTTACTGGCAAGGCATGCTCAAGGGCCGTGAATGGATGGTCAAACCTGAGCGAGGATAAGTAAAGATTAATAATCTTTACCCGAGCGCAAGGCGAAAGCTGTGCTTGAGCGGAAGAGGATAAACAAAGCAACGCTTTGTCCGAGCGCAAGACGAGAGCTGTGCTCGAGTGGAAGAGGATAAGTAAAGATTAATAATCTTTACCCGAGCGCAAGGCGAAAGCTTTGCTTGAGCGGAAGAGGGTGAAACAAAGTAACGCTTTGTCCTGAGAAGCGGCTAAAGCTTCGCAAGAAGATGAGAATTTGCTCACTCATTAAATGGCAGTTCACAGCAAATGAAATATATGCAACTTTAGGCTTTTGATATGTTACTACTTGTCGTTGAAGGCATCGTGATTGGCTTTTTACTTGGTCTAACTGGGGCGGGGGGCGGTATTCTTGCCGTACCCGCACTTATGACCAGTCAAGGCTGGACAGTGGCTCAAGCAGCGCCTATTGGTTTGCTCGCTGTCGCACTCTCTACACTCATTGGGACCATTGAAGGTTTATTTAAAAAGATAGTTCGTTATCGTGCTGCGATCTGGATTGCCCTTATTGGTGCCCCAATGGCACATATTGGAATTTTAATAGCCAATGCGATTTCACCTGTCTGGCTCATGTTAATGTTTAGCTTAGTCATGTTTACAGTGGGCTATCGACTCATCAGTAACCGAGTTTCGGATTTCCACAACCCGCCGTGTCAGGTCAACCCAAGTACAGGACGCTTTATCTGGAATTTAAAAACGGGAAGCGTTCTTGCCAGCATTGGAATTATCGCGGGGCTTTTAACTGGTATGCTAGGTGTTGGTGGCGGCTTTGTAATTGTGCCAGCGCTTAGAAAAGTCACAAATTTGGATATGCATAGCATTGTTGCAACCTCACTTATGATTATTTTTCTCATTAGTGGGATAAGCATTGTGATGCATATTGCAGAGGGTTTTCATTATCCAGTAGGTATTACTAGTGCGTTCGCACTTGCATGTGCATTCGGTATGTTGTTAGGACGTCGAGCTATTCGTTTTATTCCGTCTGCAAATGTGCAGAAAGTCTTTGCTTTAATGGTTTTTGCTGTCGCAATTTATATGGTCATTAAGATAGTTAATCTAACAAGTATCTAAGAGATATAGTATTTTAACTATCTCTATAGTTAGCAATTTTTCAAAGATGAGATGTTAAAGTTATCTTGGGAAAATTGATTTAAACCATTTAAATTTTTGAGAAAGCGAAATGAAGCGAGTTAACGTGGCAATTTGTGGTTTTGGACGGATTGGGCAACAAATTGCAGAGCTTCTTTTAAATCGATCGGCATACTATCAACAAAAATATCAAATTGATGCCCGTTTAGTGGGTGCCTGTAACTCATCTTCAGGTTTAATTGATCAAGAAGGTTTACACGCTGCTGAGTGGCTAGATAAGTCAAAATACCAAGTAGGCTTAACTGAACAGCAGTTTTTAGAACAGGTTCAAGCCGATGTCATTATTGAAACTGGCCCAAGTGATTATGTTACCGGTGGAAAAGGCCTATTTTATTTAAACTATGCTTTAACACATAACATGAATGCGATTGCAGTATCTAAAGGTGCTCTAGTCGTAGATGGTAAAAAATTAATTAACTTGGCACATCAGCACAATAAAAAATTATTTTTTAGTGGAGCGACGGCTGCAGCTTTACCGACTGTTGATTTGTTTGAATATAACTTAGCAGGTTGTCAGATTTTAGAGATAGAAGGTGTTTTTACGGGCACCACAAATTTTATTTTAAATGATATGTTGCAACATGAATGCGCATTTGCTGAATCTCTTGGAAAAGCTCAAGCAAAAGGCATTGCGGAACCTGACAGTTCTTTCGATGTAGATGGATGGGATACTGTTGCCAAAATTACGATATTGGCAAATACTGTTTTGGGAGCTGATGTAAAAATTCAAGATATTCCAAGACAAGGAATCAGTCATGTGACTGCCGATCATATTCGTGATTGGAAAAAAGAAAATCTAATTCCTCGTTTGGTGGGTTTTATTCATCTGAAAAATCAGCAAATTCAAACAGGTGTCGAGTTAAGGTTAGTTCCAACAAATCATCCGTTTGCTCATCTACAAGGTTCTAATAAATGCATTCGAGTGTTAACGCAAGAAATGGGTGAACTTGTTGTAAGTGGAGGGGCTTCTGCGCCTTTAGCCACAGCAGCTGCGGCTTTAAAAGATTTTGAGTTGATACTGAAAACGCACTACTAAGATTAATTATGATTTATAAAAAAGCAGGCTTTTAAGCCTGCTTCTCACAACTTTTTTGACTATTAAATAGCTTCTTTCCAATTTCAAACTTACTAAACATTAAGTAGTTGCCAAGTAAGATTAATAAAATTCCAAATACAGCGTTTAAGGTCCACTCATATCCTTCAAAGAAGGTAGAAACAGTTAGAGCAACTAAAGGGAAGAGCAACGTGCTATAGGCTGCTTTGGCTGCACCAATTCTCCCAACCAAAGAAAAATAAGCAGAAAACCCAATAACCGTACCAAATACAGCCAAGTAAAGTACCGAACTTAAAAATGGAAAATTCATCGGCGGCATTAAATCTTGGCCAGTAAATAAAGCTAAACTTAACATCACTAACGATCCATAAGTCATGGCATAACAGTTTGTTGAAAAAATATTTAGACCACGTTTTTGATGTCTAACACTAATCATATTCCCTAAAGAAAAACCATAAGTGCCTACAGCACATAGTCCAATACCCATTAATAACTGAGCATTAAACTGGCTATTTATGAGATCATGCCAAAAGAGTAGAACAATACCACCTAGACCTAAAAGTGCAGCTGGAGCAAAATTTGGTGAAGGTTTTTGCTTAAAAAAGATAAGCGCATTAATGGCATTAAAGAAAACAGCCATCGAAAAAATAACGGACTCTAAACCGCTGTTTACATATTTAACTGCGGTATAAAAACAAATAAAGTTTAGGCCGAAAACACATAGACCTTGCAGCATACAAAACAAGTGATCTTTTAAAGCAATTCGCTGTAATTTTCCAGAAAATAGTAAAACAACCCAAAGTAATAAGGCTGAAATAGCAAAACGCCATAAAATTGCGACGACAGGTGTTGCATAATGGCTCTGAACGGCAATTCCAATCCATGTTGTTCCCCAAATCAACACCACCGCAACATAGAGTAAAATATTCATAAGTTCATCCTCGATTACCAAACTTAAGTATCTAGGAATGCTTCATTTTTCACGTATATATTCTTGTGTTGTACATGCAAGATCTTGCGTTTTTTATATGACTGAACTAGCTGAATTTTGCTGAATATGGTTAACTTAAGCTCAATGATATTCGTTTTAATTTTGCATGGCCTATCAAACTTTAGAACAGCTACAGCAATCTAAAGCCAAGCTTCACGAAACTGTGGTGCTTGATGAAAATATGCAACTTGCATTTTGGTCTAATGAGCAAGATCGTGTAAGTGTCTGTAGCGATCACCACACTTTAAGTCTGTATATTCAAGATGGCTATGAAAGCTATCAAAAAACACCTGCGGGCTGGAAAAATGGCGGTGGGCCGGGTCGTTTTTGCTTATTGCCTGAACATCAGGAGTCGACTTGGGATATACGAGGCGGACTTAAATTTGTTCACTTGTATTATACCGACCAACATTTGCGTGATGTCGCTGAAAAAATATGGGACAAAGAACCGAATCAAATTGAACTGAATGAAGTTGTTTTTAATGATGACGAAAAGATTCGTGCGCTATATCAATTTTTCTTACTAGATTGTGACTGGAATGATTCAGCAAACCATTTACAGATGAGTACCACTGCCAGCTTATTGCTCAATCATTTAATTCGGAGATATAGCAACGTTAAGTGGCAGCAGCCTGTCATTAAAGGAGGCCTTGCTCCTCATAAACTAAAATATATTCAAGACTGGATTGAAGGGCATTTAGACCAAGCACTCACTCTGTCTGATTTGGCAAATGTTGTGAATTTAAGTGAATATCATTTTGCCCATATGTTTAAACAGTCCATGAATATGGCACCTCACCAATATGTCATGCAAAGACGCTTAACTAAGGCAAAAGGTTTAATTCAGTCATCTCAGCTTTCTTTACAAGATGTTGCCCTAGTTTGTGGGTTTAGTTCAGCGAGTCATTTAAGCCATCGCTTTAAACAGTTTTATGGCATGAGTCCTTCACAATTACGTTAAAAGACCCATGACTCATTTTTATAAAAGATAAATACCTAAACCAATTAGTGCTGATGCAAAAATGACATAGAGTACATTAATGTTAAAGCGGAATAAGGCAATAAATGCAGCCACAGTAATGATCGCCGAGATAACATCAAAGTGACCGGAAAAACCGTGTGGCCATAGCACGTGATAACTAAAAAATAATGCTAAATTTAAAATGACACCGACCACAGCCGCGGTAATCGCAGTGAGTGGTGCCGTAAACTTTATTTCATTATGAGTAGATTCAATAAAAGGGCCACCTGCAAAAATAAATACAAATGAAAAGAGAAAGGTAAACCAAGTCACAATGACAGCGCCGAGTGCTCCAGCAAAAAATAGATGCTCGGGCCCAAGTAATGAATGATTAACACCTCCTAAAAAACCTACAAAGGCAACCACCATAATCAGTGGACCAGGTGTAGTTTCACCTAACGCTAAACCATCAATCATTTGCGTAGGTGAAAGCCAACCAAAATGATTCACAGCCCCTTGATAGACATAAGGTAAAACCGCGTAAGCGCCTCCAAAAGTGAGTAATGCAGCTTTAGTAAAAAACCATGCCATTTGAGTATAAGAATGATGCCATCCAAAATATGCGCCTAAAGCTAAAATTGGCAATAACCATAAAACGATAGCCATAAAAATAATTTTAGCTAACCGTAACCAATGGAATTTAGCATGCTCTGGTGTCGGGGTATCATCATCAATAAATGCTGGGCCATAATCTTTTTGACTGACTTTATGCCCAGCTGTTGAGGAAAATAGTTCTGGGTACTTTTTACTAACTAAATAACCTGCAATGCCTGCTGATAAAACAATAAGCGGGAAAGGAAGTTTTAAGACAAAAATGGCAAGAAACGCAGCAATTGCGACGAGCCATAAAAATCTATTTTTAAGTGAACGACTGCCTATACGGTAAGTTGCATGGAAAACAATTGCGGTGACGGCAGGTTTAATCCCGTAAAAAATACCCGCAATAACCGGAACATCTCCAAATTTTATATAGACCCAAGACAGCCCAATTAAAATAAATAAAGACGGTAGTACAAATAGAATGCCTGCGACTAGTCCTCCAGCAGTTCTGTGCATGAGCCAACCAATGTAGGTTGCTAATTGCTGTGCTTCAGGACCGGGTAACAACATGCAGTAGTTCAGTGCATGTAAAAATCTTTTTTCAGATATCCAGCGCTTTTGTTCAACGAGTTCCTGATGCATTACAGCGATTTGTCCAGCTGGCCCCCCAAAGCTAATAAAGCCGAGCTTGAGCCAAAATAAGAAGGCTTGCCAGAAGGTAACTTGAATAATACTTTCAGGTAAAGGGGATTTTTCGTTTTCCATTTTTTATCCCATCAAAAAATTGATTTATATAGATCAGCAGCATCAAACTCAAAATTGCCAATGAATTAAGCAGGTGCGTTGTACTAAGTAGTTATAAGATACAGAACAAAAATGAATTTCTTATTATTTTAAAAAGATATTCTTCTAAAAAAAGCTCTAGAAGAATATCTAACTTTTAGTTTTTAGTGATCATGTTCTAAATAATCTGGATTTTTCGGAAGCGCAAGGCTACATAAGAAACAGATAATCAGCATGACAATGACGTAAATAAAGAAAGTATTTTCAATTCCAGCAGCTTTGAACTGTAAGGCAACTGAAGGTGCAGAACCACCAAACAGCGCATTACCTACTGCATACGAAAAACCTACGCCTAAAGCTCGTACATGAGGTGGGAACATTTCAGCTTTTACCAAACCACTAATAGAGGTATAGAAACTGAGTAACATCATCATAAAGATGAGTAGGAGGGCAATAATAATCGGAGAGTCAATATTGGCTCGCATCCCGACCACCATGACTGGATAGATAAATATGGCGGACAATAAGCTAAATGCCAACATTGAAGAGCGGCGCCCAATACGATCGGATATTGCACCAAATACAGGTTGAGCACACATATAGACAAATAGCGCGAAGGTCATGATATAACCAACGGTTTTTCCATCCATCCCTAAATTGGTCAAATAAGTTTTTGAATAAACAGTTTCTACATAAAACGTTAATGAACCAGCAGAAGTGTATCCGACCACCAATAAAAAGGTTTTCCAATGCTTTTTAAAGAGTTCTCTTAAGCTACCAGACTCTTTACGCTCACTATCTTGATGAGAAAGTGTTTCTTCTAAACGACTACGAGCAAGTAAAGATAAAATTGCCGCGATACCACCAATCACAAATGGAATACGCCAACCGCCGTCATGTAATTGTTGCTCACTTAAAAATGCCAACAAAATAACGCCAAGTAAGCTTGCGAGTAACTGACCACCAGAGAGGGTGACATACTGGAAAGACGAGTAAAAACCACGCTGACCTTTTAAGCCTAGTTCACTCATATAAGTTGCAACTGCACCATACTCGCCACCAACCGATAAGCCTTGAAGTAATCGCACTACAAGTAAAAGAAAGGGTGCAAATAAACCAACTTGGTCATAAGTTGGCAAAGCTGCAAACAAAAATGAGCTTAGGGCCATCAAACAGATTGAGATAATCATCGACTTTTTTCGACCATGTCGGTCTGCGATGCGTCCAAATACCCAACTACCAATCGGACGCATAAAGAAACTTGCAGCAAACACACCCCAAACATAGATAGACTTAGTCGTACTATCCATATCTGGTGCGGTTAGGGCTTGAGTAAAGTAGGCAGCAAATACTGCATAGATATAAAAGTCGAACCATTCAACTAAATTACCAGAGGCTGCGCCTACAATCCCACGTATCCGGCTACGTTTTTCTTCCTGAGTATATGTCATATTTATTCCATCGTTTTGTAGACAAAAACTAGGAATTTTTTAGGTATGCTATACAGAAAATAGAATGAAACATTAAAAATCACTCGACCTTGAGCACTTCCTTAAAATTCCTAACCATTCATTTTTTCTAATTTTAAAATTCGATTCTAGTAAAATTACGTCCTTTTGTTCGATTTAAAGATAAATTAACCAATGATCGAACATTTCCTTTCATTCAATTTGATAATGAATTGTATTGAAAATCATTGAGCTAATTTTAAAAATATATCTATTGTTAAATTTCTCCTGACTCCTCTAGTTTTGAGCTTAGTTTCATTTTTGCTATTTTGTAATACTTAAAAAGTTATAACCTCAATTTCAAAGAAAATAAAAGAAATTTATATATTGATAAGTAAGTGCATAAAAGTTGCATCAAATTCACTTAATCGAAAAAATACAGAATGTGTTGTTTCTCAATATGGGTGCCTGTATTCTTGCGTGGCTGAAAAATAGGGCATATAACCGTTTTTTAGCTTTATAAATTATGCTCGCTATGGCAGGTAACTATTCAATGGAAAGACGCGCGTTAAATCTTTACTTCATAACATGCTCTAAAACAGCATTGGCTTCATCTATTGCACTTATAAGCTCTGTAGTTTATGCAAATGAAGCGGAGGTTTCGCAGCTCCCAACCATTACTGTGAATGCCACACAAAATAGTGATGCGCTATACACCTCAAAGAAAGTTAATCTATCTGGTTTTCAAACTGGCGATGTAAAGAAAGTTCCTGCCTCCATTACAACCATTACTTCTGAGCGTCTAGCAGATCAGCACGCAAAAACACTCACCGATGTTATTAAAAATGATTCATCGCTAGGCGATGGCTACGCTGCTATTGGCTATTATCCAAACTTTGTCGCTCGTGGTTTCGCACTCGATTTAGGTTCAAGTTATCTCATTAATGGTCATAGTATACGTGGTGAGCAAAATGTTGCTTTAGAAAATAAAGAGCAAGTTGAAATCTTAAAAGGTATTTCTGCGATTCAAAGTGGAATGTCGACACCCGGTGGTGTGGTTAACTACGTGACCAAAAGACCTGCCGATATTAAAACTATTACGGTCGATGCAAATTCAGAAGGCGGCTATACACTGGCAACGGATGTAGGCGGCTTTGTTAATGACAATTTTGGTTATCGCGTTAATTTAGCGCATGAAAGTATTCATCCTAATGTTGATCATGCAAATGGTAAACGTGAGTTTGGTTCAGTAGCTTTAGACTGGAAAATTAATGATCGCTCTAAACTAATGTTTGATATTGAAGCTCAGCATCAAAGCCAACGCTCAGTACCGGGTTATCAACTGCTTGATGGGCAAGAAGTACCAACAAATGTAGATCAAGACCGTTTATTGGGGTATCAGTCTTGGAGTAAATCAGTTGTAAATAACAGTGTAAATGCAAGTTTAAAATATCAATATGCATTTAACGATCAATGGAATGGCAGCTTAAGTGCATCGCAAAGCCGTGTTGTGATTGATGATAATAGTGCTTTCCCATGGGGATGTTATAACGATAATTGTGAAGTTACTGGTTTAGGCAATACTTTTGATAAACACGGTAATTACGGTATTTACGATTTTCGTAGTCCAGATGATACACGCATTACTAACCAGTTTTCTGCTGGGTTAAATGGTCAATTCAACACTGGCAATATTCAGCATCAAGTTGCTTTGGAACTGCAAAGAACTTATAAAACCTTAAAACGCTATAATTCCAATTCAATGGAGCTTGACCCTATCGGAGTAGGTAATATCTATGAAGAAACAAAGGATTATGCACCAGCTGAGATTGACTTAAGAAATTACTATAAAGCTCTAGAAAGTGATCAGACTGCTTTCACCATATCTGACCGAGTTCAATTTAACGATCAATGGTCAACTCAACTCGGTGGAAAACTTATTCACCTTGATGAACAAGCTTATGATCCAGATGGTCAGCAAAGCCGAGATACAGATTTAAATAAGTTTTTACCGCAATTAGCGCTTATGTATAGCCCAACTGCTACGACTAATTTTTATGCTTCATATGCCAAAGGTTTATCGGATGGTGGCGAAGCTCCATGGTATGCGGAAGCGAATGCTTATCAAGTCCTATCACCTAGGAATTCTGAACAATATGAACTTGGTGTTAAGCAACAAATTCGCAACTTTTTGGTAACAGCAGCTATTTTTGATTTAAAACAAGACAATCAATATACGACTACAAATTCTGCAGGAAAATTAGAATTTGTTGAGCAAGGTGAACAGCACAATCAAGGTATTGAGTTAGGTTTAACTGGTGCCCTAACCGATACAGTTGACGTAAGCTCTGGCATTACATACACCAAATCTCGTCTTGTTGATATTGATAGTGACAGCTACAAAGGTCATCAAACTCAGAATGTACCGAAAGTACGCGCAACTGCGCAGTTATCTTATAAAGTACCTTCAGTTGAAGGGTTAAGATTACTCAGTGGTATACAATACAGTAGCAGTAAATATGCAAACAAAGAGGGAACGGCAAAAGTAAGTGGCTATAGCGTCTTTAATATTGGTGCTGCCTATAAAACAAATTTTGTTGGGCATGACACGACCTTCAGATTCAATATTGATAACTTATTTAATAAGAAATATTGGCGTGATGTAGGGGCATTTATGGGTGATGACTACCTATTTTTAGGTAACCCACGTACAGCTCAGTTCTCTACAACTTTCAGTTTTTAAAATATAGAACAAATAAAAAAGGAGCTTATAAAAGCTCCTTTTTTATTTTCAGGAATTAAGCCGACATTTTTGGTTTAACCATATTATTAATCGACAAGATATCATCAAGCACTTGTGCTGATAATAAGCCTTCGTTCTG
>Ga0268255_10000822_pt1 | contig 19840 bp, 9 predicted proteins | sample AgamicOrMarz_FD_200256 | JGI IMG/M metagenome (GOLD analysis project Ga0268255, IMG submission 200256) | Agave microbial communities from Guanajuato, Mexico - Or.Ma.rz (v2) (version 3) | ecosystem: Host-associated > Plants > Phyllosphere > Phylloplane/Leaf | place: Guanajuato, Mexico | collected...
GAGACAACTTGGGTAGCAAGTAGCGAGTGGCCACCAAGTTCGAAGAAGGAATTCTGAACACCAATATTTTCTATGTCTAGCACTTGACTCCATACCGATGCGATGAGCTCTTCCGCTGGTGTTCGCGGTGAGACAATATTTACGCTCATGGACTGTCCATCCAATGCCAGTAAGGCTTTGCGATCGATCTTGCCATTCGGAGTTAGTGGCATTGCTTTCATCTCGACAAAGTATGCCGGAACCATGTAATTCGGTAATTGCGTCTTGAGGTGTTCGCGCCATTCTCCAGTGTTTCCTTCACCCACCACATAAGCTACTAACCGCTTGTCACCAGGATGATCTTCCCTCACCAACACGACAGCCTCTTTCACAGATGAATGATCGTGTAGGACCGCTTCAATCTCTCCCAGCTCAATCCGGAAGCCTCTGATTTTCACTTGGTTATCTATTCTTCCGATATACTCCAAGTTGCGATCATTCAGATACCTCACCAGGTCCCCCGTCCGATAGAGTCGTTCCCCTTCTTTAAATGGATGCGGAATAAAACGTTCAGCAGTTAGCTCTGGACGATTGAAGTAACCACGTGCCAAGCCTACACCACCAAGGTAAAGTTCCCCAGCCACACCAATCGGTACCACCTGTTGGTTTTGATCCAACACATACAATTCGGTATTATCAATCGGACGACCAATCGGAATAAGCATCGGTTCTTTTTCTAAATCACAATCATAGTAAGTGACATCTACAGTTGCTTCGGTAGGACCATACAAGTTGCTTAACTTCGTTTGCTGAAAATCATAAAACACATCCTTAAACCGGCGAACCTGTTCGGTATTTAACGCTTCTCCACTGGTGAAAACCTGACATAAAGACGATATGTCCTTTTTCGCTTTGGGTTGTTCCATATAATCCAAGAAAGTAGATAACATCGACGGAACAAAGTGCATCGTGGTCACGCGATATCGCTCAATACACTCCTCAATCATTGCAGGATCCTTCTCGCCACCCGGTGGAAGCAAGCAAACACGTGCTCCTACAAATGACCACCAAAATAATTCCCAGACAGAGACATCAAACGAAAACGGCGTTTTTTGAAGAATCGTATCCTGTTCAGATAATGGATAGTTTTTTTGCATCCACTGTAATCGGTTGATAACCGAGTGGTGTTCGATCATCACTCCCTTCGGATTCCCTGTCGAACCCGAAGTGTAAATGATATACGCCAAGTTGTTTGCTGTCACTCCACTTACTGGCGCCAAGCTACTCTCTTTAGAAATCACTGCTTGATCCCGATCCAAACAAATCGCTTGGATACCTTCGGGCAACCAACCCTGTAGCGCTTCTTTTGTTAAAAGCACTTGGATCTGCGAATTCTCTAAAATGTATCTCAAGCGATTTTTGGGATAACTCGGATCTAGCGGGACATAAGCCCCACCCGCTTTGAGAATCCCTAAGAGACCAATAATCATATCGGGTGAACGCTCGACACATATACCGACCAATGATTCAGATCCTATATCCCATTTCTGTAAATAATGTGCCAATTGGTTCGCTTTCTCGTTGAGTTCTTGATACGTCAGCTGTCCACCTTCATACACTACCGCGACCGCTTCAGGTGTACGCGCAACCTGCTGCTCAAACAGTTCGTGAATCATGCTCTCGTGTGCATAAACTACGTCAGTGTCATTCCATTCTTCCAAGAGCTGCTTCTGTTCTGTGTCCGATAGCATCGACAGCTTTGTAAATGATTCATCTGGATGATGAACAATTTCGTTCAACCAGTTTTCAAAATGCTCTGCCATACGTGCAATGGTTCTACTGTCAAATAAATCTGTATTGTATTCAAAAGAGACAAATAGACCTTCTTCCACCTCAAAAGCGGTTAGACTCAAATCAAATTTCGCGATGGAAATATTACTTTCTATCATTTCCAAACTTCTCCCAGATAGCTCTAGTCGTTCTTGTTTTATATTCTGTAGTGTAAACATGGTTTGGAAGATGGGCGAATGACTCGTACTCCGTTCAGGTTGTACAGCTTCTACCACTTTTTCAAACGGAATATCTTGATATTCATACGCTTTCAACGCCTTTTTCTTTATCTGAGACAAAATCTCTCGGAATGTAGGAGTTCCACTCAGATCCGCTCGATAGACCAACGTATTAACAAAGAAGCCGATTAATCCCTCTACTCCTTTATGATTCCGATTCGCAATCGGACTTCCGACGAGAATATCTTCTTGCCCCGTATAGCGAGCAAGAAAGCTCTGATATGCAGCCATTAATGTCATGAATAAGGTGGATCCTTCTTGTCGACTTAAATCCTTCAATGGACTGAGTAGTGTGTGTGGAAGAATCACACGATACGTGTCCCCAGCGTATGTTTGCGTAACCGGTCGAGGGCGATCCACTGGCAGTTGTAGTATGGGAAGCTCACCAGCCAATTCTTCCTGCCAATACGTGAGTTGTCGATCCAACACTTCACCCTTCAACCACTGCTTTTGCCATTTCGCAAAGTCTGCATATTGAATCGATAGCGAACTTAGTCCAGCAGGCTTCTCACTCGTTTCTTCCTCATAGAAGGCAAGCAATTCATTGATCAATATGCCGATGGACCACGCATCGGAAATAATATGATGCATGGTACATAGCAATAACCATTCCTCTTTCCCTAATTGAACCAGTTGATTACGAATCAAAGGGCCATTCATTAAATCAAACGGATCCTGTGCTTCTCTAGCAATCAAACTCTCTATCTCTTTTTCCTTTACTTCCAGAGGAAGGTGAGAATAATCCTCTACAGGTAGTTTTCTAGGAAGGAATTCCACAATATGTTGTACAGGTTGGTCTCCTACTTCCTTAAAAACGGTGCGTAATGATTCATGACGCTCAATGAGTCGATTTAATCCCTTTTCCAATGCTTCAGGTATCCAATTTCCTTTTAGACGCCATACTGTCGGAATATTATATAATGAACTGTTTGGGTTAAATCGGTCCATAAACCACAAACGTTGTTGTGCATAGGACAACGGAAGTGCTTCTTTATTCTCCTTTTTCTGCATCTGCTTCTGAAGCCACGCTCTCTTCTCAGGAGAAAGTGAATTCAGCTTCGCAAGTAAATCACTTCTCATTTTTTACACCTTCCTCAATCAAGTTGCTCTCGAATATACCTTGCGCTTCTTCCTCTGATAACTCTTCCAATTGCTTAAGAAGTTCAAGTAACTCTTCATCATTACTCGCTGCTGCTTCTTTTTGAATATAGTCTTGAAAACTTACATTCTCCTTACTATCATTCTGCGCTTGCTCATTTCCACTACGGCGCAACTGATTAACTCGTTCTGCCAATTCCTTCACCGTAGTATACGCAAATAAATCATGTAGTGGTAACTCAATTCCAAAGGCTTCTTCCAGATTAGAAACAGCTTGTGTAGCAAGTAATGAATGGCCACCGAGTTCAAAAAATGAATCATGAATCCCGATATTTTCTGTGCCTAAAACTTGATGCCATATCGAAACAATCGCTTCTTCCGTAGGTGTACGAGGGGCAACATAACCACCCTCTGCTTCCTTGCGCTCTGGTGCAGGTAAGGCTTTCCGATCGATTTTCCCATTTGGGGTAAGTGGGAACTCTGTCAATCCAACAAAGTGTGCCGGAACCATGTAATTTGGTAACTGGGTCTTGAGATAATCACGCCACACATGAGCATTTCCTTCTCCCACTACATAGGCAACCAAACGCTGATCACCCGGATGATCTTCACGTACCATCACAACGACTTCGTTAACCGATGAATGACTTTGTAACATCGCTTCAATCTCCCCTAGCTCAATCCGGAATCCACGGATCTTCACTTGATGATCGATCCGACCGAGATAATCCAAATTCCCGTCCGGTAGATACCTCACAAGGTCTCCCGTCCGGTATACTCGCTCCCCTTCTTTAAATGGATGCGGGATAAAACGCTCGTTTGTTAAGTCAGGGCGGTTTAAGTAGCCACGCGCCAAGCCTGATCCCCCAATGTAAAGCTCACCCACTACACCAATCGGTACCATTTGCTGGTTTGCACTGAGTACATATACTTCTGTGTTAGAGATAGGCCTACCAATCGGTGGTACCTTGTGCATGACACCCTTTTCTAGCTTCATATACGTGGAATAAGTAGTATCTTCGGATGGACCGTATAGGTTATACACCTTTTCAATCGGACTTCTCTCATACAAGTGCTGGACCAGTGACTGCGGCAACGGTTCTCCAGCCAAATTCATCACCTTTACCGAAGAAGGGATCGTCTTTGCTCGAACCAGTTCCTTCGCTGCTGATGGTACAGTATTGACCAAAGTCACATCCTTCGTAGACAACTTGTCCAGATGAAGAGCACTTTCAGCGACAATCACCTTACCACCCATCGTCAAAGGAACAAACACTTCAAAAACCGATAGGTCAAAGGAAAGTGAAGTTGAAGCCAGCACTCCCGTTAATTCCTGTCGGGAATAGGTTTGATGTGCCCAATGAATCATCGTCAACGTACTCCGATGCTCAATCATCACTCCCTTGGGATTGCCAGTGGATCCTGAGGTATAGATGATATAAGCTAAGTTATCGCTTGTCACTTCACTCGTACATGCCGTCGTTACTTCCTGTTCGATCGCTGCTCGATCACGATCGATACAAATCATGTCAATGGATTCAGGTAACGTCATTTTTTGCTGCAACTTTTCCTGTGTCACCAGTACTTCGATATGAGCATCCGCTAAAATATACCGTAGTCGACTCTCCGGATACGCAGGATCAATCGGAACATACGCTCCTCCTGCCTTCATGATTCCTAAAAGACCAACAATCATCTCGGATGAACGTGTAACGCTGATCCCAACCAATGATTCGCATCCCACACCCCTCTTCTGGAGATAATGGGCCAACTGATTGGAACGTTCGTTCAGTTTTCGATACGTTAGCTTCTCATCTTCGCACACTACCGCAATCGCTTCTGGCGTTTTCTCCACTTGTTCCTCAAACAATGTATGAATCGTGCTTTCACGTAGGTCTACGACACCTGTGTCATTCCATTCATCTAGTAACCGCTTATATTCTGCTTTCGATAGCATATTCAGTTTTGATAGAGAATCTTTTGGATTAGATACAATTTCATATAACCAATATTCAAAATGGCCTGCCATTCGCTCAATGGTTGCAGCATTAAACAAATCAGTATTATATTCAAAAGTTAGCAATAACCCTTCTTCCGTCTCCGATGCAAACAAACTCAAATCAAATTTGGCAACCGAAGTATGACTTTCCATCATCTCCATGTTTCCTGCAGATAGCTGAGGTAACTCTTGTTTTGTATTCTGTAAGGTAAACATGGTTTGGAAAATCGGTGAATGACTGGTATTCCGTTCAGGTTTTACAGCTTCTACCACTTTTTCAAACGGAATGTCCTGATATTCGTATGCTTTTAGTGCTTTTTTTCGTATCTGCGACAGAAGTTCTTGGAACGTCGGATTTCCACTGAGATCAGCTCGATAAACCAACGTATTTACAAAGAAACCAATTACTCCTTCAATCTCTCTAACATTCCGGTTCGCAATCGGGCTTCCAACCAAGATGTCGTCTTGTCCCGTATAACGAGCAAGGAAGCTTTGATACGCCGCCATCAAGGTCATAAATAAGGTGGATCCTTCTTGCTGGCTTAACTCCTTGAGCTTTTCCCGTAGGAAATACGACAACACCAGAGACTGACTTGCACCACGGTGGGTTTGAACAGCAGGTCGAGGACGATCCATCGGTAATTGTAAGACCGGTAACTCACCAGCCAATTCTTCCTTCCAATATTGAAGGTGCTGATCAAGATCCTCTTCTTTTTGCCATTCTTTTTGCCACAGGGCAAAGTCCGCATATTGAACAGGTAACTTCTTCAGCTCCACTGGCTTTCCACTTAGCACTCCTTCATAAAAAGCCATCCATTCTTCGAGCAAGATTCCCATTGACCATCCATCCGAAATAATATGATGCATCGTACAAAGGAGTACCCATTCCTCTTTGTCCATTTTCAAAATTCGCGTTCGAATCAAGGGACCTTGTCCCAAATGAAATGGTTCTTCCGCTTCGTTTTGAATGAACCGCTTCATCTCTCTTTCCCTGTCTTCCAGAGAGAGAATTGTTAGATCCATTTGGGGGAGGGGTCTGAAAACATGCGACTGAATCTGTTGAACGGGCTGACCCTCTCGCTCTTGAATCACCGTCCGCAATGATTCATGACGTTCAATCAACTGATTCCATCCTGTCTCCAATGCTTCAAGTGACCATTTCCCTGTCAGTCGACATGCTGCATGAATATTGTACATCGCACTATTTGGCGTTAACTGATCAATGAACCATAGGCGTTTCTGTGCGTAGGAAAGCGGAATGAATTCTTCCCGTGTCATAGGTACAAGTGGTGGAATCTCTCGCTTTTTGTCTCCTTTAAACAACTGATCCAGTCGCTTCGCCAGTGCCTCCACCGTATCGTACTTGAAAAGTTCGCGTAGCGGGATTTTGACCTGGAATGCTTCTTGTAATCGAGAGACGATTTGGGTAGCGAGTAGTGAGTGCCCACCCCGTTCAAAGAAAGAGTCCTGAATGCCGATATTTTCTATTCCTAACACTTGACTCCAAACCGAGGCGATGAGCTCTTCCGATGGCGTTCGCGGTAGGACGTTAAAATCCCCCATAGGTTGTCCATCCGGTGCTGGTAAGGCTTTTCGATCGATTTTTCCATTCGGAGTAAGTGGGAAATATTCCAACTCTACAATGTGTGCTGGAACCATGTAATTCGGTAATTGGTTCTGGAGATACTCTCGCCACTTTTGGATATTTCCATCGCTTATTACATACGCTACCAGTTGTTGATCGCCTGGGCGATCTTCTCTCACTAGCACGACAGCCTCTTTGATAGACGAATGCCTTTCTAAAGTCGCTTCAATTTCTCCAAGCTCAATCCGAAAGCCACGCACTTTCACTTGATGGTCTATTCTTCCTATAAATTCTAAATTCCCATCTGTTAGATGTCTTACTAGATCTCCGGTTCGATATAGCCGTTCTCCCAATTGAAACGGATGTGGAACGAATCGTTCAGCAGTGAGATCAGGCCGGTTTAAGTAACCACGTGCTAAGCCCGCACCCCCAATATACAACTCACCTTCTATCCCTATCGATTGCAAGCGCTGATTCGGATCTAATACATACAGCTGGATATTTTGTATCGGATTACCAATAGAAACAAATTCTTGATTGGGTCGACAGTCAAATGCATTCACGTAAATGGTTGCTTCTGTTGGTCCATAAAAGTTGGTCAATTTAACTTGTCCACTCTGATCCCAGTGCTGTTGAAATCGTCTAACCAACCCTGGACTGAGCTCTTCCCCACCGGAAAACACATGACGTACGGATGAACATTTCGGTTTCAGTTCAATATGATCGAAATGATCTAAGAAAACAGATAGCATCGAGGGAACAAATTGGACAACGGTAACCCGATGCTTCTCTATCACTTCAGCTATTATGGAAGGATCTTTCTCTCCACCTGGAGGAAGGAAGGATACACATGCTCCTACACTAATACCCCAAAATAACTCCCACACAGATACGTCAAATGAGATCGGTGTTTTCTGCAAGACCACATCCCTTTCAAAGAGTGGATATTGACGTTGCATCCATTCAAGATAATTGATCACCGAATGATGCTCGATCATCACTCCCTTTGGTTTTCCTGTAGATCCTGAAGTATACATGACGTATGCTAAATTTTTTCCTGCTACATTGCTTGTACATGCGGTCGGTTCTTCCTGTTCAATCGCAATGTGATCTTGATCCATACAAATTGTTTCGATTTGTTCGGATATACCTATTTTTTCTAACTTTTCTTGCGTCACTAGTACTTCGATTCTAGCATCTTCTAATATATAGCGTAGCCGACTCTCGGGATACGTAGGATCAAGCGGAACATAAGCTCCTCCTGACTTTAGAATCCCTAGCAACCCTATCATCATTTGTGAGGATCGTTCCATATATACACCGACTAAAGACTCTGGACCCACACCACGCTTCTGCAAATAGTGAGCCAGCTGATTAGCACGCTCATTCAGCTCTCTATAGGTAAGTTGCTCATTTTCATAAATAACCGCGATTGCTTCTGGCGTTTTCTCCACTTGCTGCTCAAATAACGCATGAATCATGCCCTCACATGAATATTCTACTTGGGTATCATTCCATTTCTCTAGCAGTTGTGTCCGCTCTTCCATTGTTAAATAGGTAATTTCGGATAGCTTTGGGTCTGAGCTTTTCGTCATCTGGATCAATGTTTGCGATAGATGACCCTGAATCCGATGAATGGTCTCTTCATCAAAATGATGCCGGTCATACATCAACTTCAAAGTGATTTGCTTACCTGGCATTGCAATGAGCGTCAAAGGATAATTTGTTTGCTCTGCACTTTGGACCTCTAGTAATCTTAAATCAGTATTGCGCTCTCCTTGGATCGGATAATTTTCGAACACATACAAGGTATGAAATAAAGCACTACTTCTTGGAACTTCACTCCAACCTTGAATATCGACCAACGAATTATACTCGTATTGTCTCCGTTCCATTTCTTTCATCTGTATCTTACGAAGCCAGTCTACTACTGATGTATCATCCGTTACACGAATTCGGGTAGGCAATGTGTTAATGAATAGACCAACCATTTTCTCTGCTCCGACTAATTCAGTAGGACGTCCAGAGCTAGTCACACCAAATACAATGTCGCTTTCGCCGCTATACCGGCTCATCAAGTAAGCCCAGGCTCCTTGTACTAACGTATTTAATGTTAGCTGACTATTTCGCACCCACTCTTGTAAAGTCTCAGTCAGTTCCTCAGATAGCCGATAAACGCTCTCTCCATAACCCTTCACCTGCCTCTGGTCACTTCTTTCCATCGCTAATGGCGTAGGTGCATGAAATCCTTTTAATTCTTCTGTCCAGAATTCCTCAGCTTTACTTCGATCTTGTTTATTAATCCACTGGATATATTTTTTATAGGAAGGAGACTTGGGAAGATCGAATGCTTCTCCCTTTATCATCTTGAGATAAACTTCCATCACTTCACTGAAGACCAGGGACACACTCCATCCATCCAACAAAATATGATGATGCGTCCAAATGATTCTCGTTTCTTCTTCTGCTTCTTTAATCGCAGTGATTCTCATCAACGGTGCTTCGTCTAACGAAAACCCTTGCCTCCGATCAGTATTCAAAAACTGGTGTAATTTCTTTTCCCTCTCTCCACATGGAAGAGCGCTCCAGTCTTCTCGATGAATGGTAAAAGGAAGACGTTGATAAACAGCTTGCACTGGCTTTTCTACTTCCTCCCACACAAAAACAGAACGTAGGATCTCATGTCGGTGAATGATGTATTCCCAAGCCTTTTCGAAAGTAGCAACATCCAATCGACCACCGAGTAAGAAACCTACCTGTACAATGTAGGAAAAAGAATGATCATCATCTTGATCATATAAAGCATGAAACAGCATCCCTTTTTGCAAGGGTGACAATCCGTATATATCGATAATGTCCCTCATCATTACACCCTCTTCTTTGTTAATTTAAGTAATACTTTACTCAAGCTTTCTTCCGTAAGAGCCTCTGCATCAGCAAAGTCAGATACCGTAAAAGCAGACTCTGTTGTTGGTGGATTTATCAGTAGACGAAGCTGATTCAACATGCCATCCGCTATCGCTTGAATTGTCAATCTAGAAAACTGTTCACTACTATACATCCAAACAAAATGTAGCTTCTCATCTTTTACCATACCGACAACATCAATCGGGTGAGATGGTTTCGATTCTGGAGCATGGTCTAAGCGTGTAAACCCTGTCTCCTGCATAAACAAAGATTCTTGGGAAAACACTTGATCAAATTGCCCCAAATAGTTAAAGCTTATCGATGGTTTTTGCTGCTGATAGAACGGAAGCAATTCTCTGCTCAAGTAAAGTAACACACCATAATCAACGCCATGATTCGGAATTCGACGCAATTGATCCTTTACGGCCTTTAATCCCTCAATAGGTGTCGTTGTTCCCTGGAGATCAAGGTGAACGGGATAAATACTCGTGAACCAACCCACTGTCCGCGATAGATCAACACCTTCGATCATCTCTTCTCTCCCATGTCCTTCCAAGTGAACAGAAAGCTTATGCTGATTTGTACAGTCGGCTATAGCTTGTACTAATGCCGTCAATAGTACCTCGTTGATCAGTGTCTTATAAATCGCCGGAACTTCTTGTAACAACGCGTGGGTCTCTTCTGCTCCCAAAGTGATCGTCACTTGATCAGTCGATGCTTCTGTCGTTTCCTGTATAGGGTAGTCCATCGGAATCGTCATCACTTGTTTTGTTGCCTGTTCATGCCAATAATCTTGTACTTCTTTTGAAATATCTGACTCACTGTATGCCTGTAGTCGTTCCGACCATTCTTTAAAGGATGTACTTTTCGCAGGTAACCGAACCTTCTGACCTTGTTTCATCTGGTTGTATACGGCCTGTAAATCTTCCAATAGAATTCGCCATGATACCCCATCTACTACTAAATGATGAATCGTCCAGAATAATCGATCGTTCCCATTCGAACCATCATCGAAGTACACTACTCTCATCAACGGACCTGTAAGTAAATTGAAACTGGCTTGAGTGGTATCCATCTCTTCTTGTATCACTTGATCCCACGCTTGTTGATCAGCATCGTTCCGCTTTACCACACGAAGTACAGACTGTTCATCGGTCCCCTCATTTCTCTGCTTCCAGGTTCCATTGGGCAACTGTCCATATCGGAAACGTAAGGCGTCATGATGTTTGAGTAAGTTTAATAGGGCTTCCTCTAGTAACCCCACATCCAATCTCTCTCTTACTCTCAAAAGCATCGACTGATTCCAATGTTGTGGATGCGGATGTTCTTGCTCGAAGAACCAGTACTGGATCGGAGTGAGCGGTACCTCTCCCGTCACAACACCCTGCTCAGCTTGTACTCCCTGATCTTCTTTGACTACTTGCGCCAATTCGGCAATCGTTTGGTGTTCAAACATTTGCTTGGGTGTAAGTTTTAAGCCCAATTGACTCGCTCGTGATATGATCTGAATGCTGAGAATTGAGTCTCCACCAATTTCAAAGAAGTTATCATGGATTCCCACCTTTTTAATCCCTAATACTTGCTTCCAAATGGTAGCCAGTGTTTCTTCGTTACCATTCCGAGATGCAACACATTCACTTTCGATTTTCCTCTCCTCTGGTACAGGTAAGGCCGCACGATCAACTTTACCGTTAGCAGTTAGTGGAATGGCTTCCATCATTACAAATCCTGAAGGAACCATATAGCTTGGTAGTTCTGCCTTGAGATAATCTCTCCACGCACCTACATTCCCATCACCCACGACATATGCCACCAATCGTTTATCACCCGGCTGATCTTCTCGAACGATCACAACAGCCTCTTTTATGGATGCATGAGCGTTTAAAGCAGATTCAATTTCCCCAAGTTCAATTCGGAAACCACGGATCTTCACCTGGTGATCAATCCGCCCAAGATAATCCAGATTTCCATCCGGCAAGTATCTCGCTAAGTCTCCTGTCCGATATAATCGCGCTCCTAGGTCACTATTGAATGGATGAGAAATGAAACGTTCTGCAGTCAATTCGGGTCTGTTTAAATACCCGCGTGCGAGTCCTGCTCCACCAATATATAGTTCGCCAGCTACGCCAATAGGCACAGGCTGTTGACAAGCGTCTAGCACATACACTTCTAAATCTGGAAGCCGCTTTCCGATATTACTTCTTGAAGAATGCTGCACATCATCTTGAGTAATTGGATAATAAGTAACATGAACGGTAGTTTCTGTAATTCCATACATATTGATTAGCTGTGGCTCCTGATCTCCATACCTTTGAAACCATGGTAGCAAGCTGGTAGGATCGAGTGCTTCCCCACCAAATATGACATAGCGCAGATGCAAGTTTTTATTCTCATCTTCTTGTTCACACACCTGTATCAATTGTCGAAATGAGGATGGTGTCTGATTAAGAATCGTAATCTTCTCCTTTACTAACAGTTGATAGAAATCCTTGGGCGATCGACTGATCCAGTAAGGAACAACAATCAATCTTCCACCATAGAGCAACGCGCCCAAAATTTCCCATACCGAGAAGTCAAACGCATAAGAATGGAAAAGCGTCCAAGTATCTTTTTCATCAAACTGATACCAGCATTCCGTTGATTTAAATAAACGAATCACATTGTGATGCTCTACCATAACTCCCTTCGGATTCCCTGTTGATCCCGAAGTATAGATCACGTAAGCAAGATGTTGAGGACTTACATCAGAAATCGGTAAAGCAGTACTTTCTTTCTCAATCTCAACTTGATCTCGATCAAGGCAAATCGATTTGATATTCCCTGGTAACCATTTCGATCCTTTTAAACTCTCTTGCGTTACGACTAACTGAATGCTAGCATCCTCTAAAATATACTGAAGTCGCTGCTCTGGATACGTAGGATCGAGTGGAACATAAGCTCCACCAGCCTTCAGAATTCCCAAAATACCTACAATCATTTCAGGAGAACGTTCAACACAAAGTCCAACCAACGAATCGGGTCCTACTCCTTTTTTCTGCAGATATTGAGCTAACTGATTCGCACGTTCATTAAGCTCCCTATAGGTAAGCCTCTCCTTTTCATACATAACTGCAATGGCATTGGGATGAATCGTCGCTTGCTGCTCAAACAACTCATGAATGGTTGCTTCAGGTGGAAAGTCAAGTTTAGGATCGTTGAACTCTACTAGACTTTTTCTTTTATCTCCTTCTGAAAGGATTTCGATATCGGCAACCTTCTGCTTCGGATTTTTAAATGTGTTTTCCATTAATGCTAGCATGGTTTTAAAAAAGCGAATCATCTCTTCTTTGGAAAATAATTCTTCACGGTAATCAATATGTACTTGCAAAGAATCTGTATCAGTCAAATTTTCGATATGCACTGCAAAATCTTGCACTTCTTCACGATTTGGGAGCCAAAGAGAGTCACCACTTTCACCACGCTCTCTATAATCGATCGTAGTTCCAAAAAGTCGAACATTACTGTTATTCTCTTGATTCATCTGCTTTAATAACAAATCAAATGGATATTTCTGATGTCGTAATGCTTTACGTTGTTTTCTGGACACTCGACCAATAAATGAGAGTGCTTCTTCTTCAGGATCGATATCCATTCTTAGAGGAACTGTACTCACCATCATTCCAATTAATTCCCGCTCCATTTTAGTCATACGATTGCCATAAGCCATTCCCAAAGCAATATCAAGCGACGAGGTCCATCGATACATCGACAACGAAAGCGCAGCAACAAAAAGAGTATATATGCTAAATCCGTAATGATCAGAAAACTCCTCTAACTTTTTCTTTGAATGTTCCGATAATGTAAACGTCTCACGTGATGCTCTCGTACTAACTTGGTAAGCATTATAGGGTTTCAATCCCGTTACAGATGGAAGTGTTTTGAATTCCTCTAACCAGAAGCTTCGATCTTTTTGAAAACGACTGCTGTTCAAGTACGTCTGTTCATTGACTAGAAACTGAACATATGAGTTCCTAGGGATGTTCACATCTTTCTCACTATGAAACTCATGATAATATTTAGCAATCTGACTAGTCCAAATTTGGATTGATAAACCATCCATGATAATGTGATGAACATTGCCAAAGACGGCACACTCATTATCGCTTATTTTTATTAAAGCAAAATAATATAAATCAGAATCAAATAACGTAAACGTCTCTTGCGCCTTCTGCTCAATCCATTTTTCCAGCAAATCCGAATCTCTCTCGGAACTGAAGTCGAAGAAGTCAAATTCTCGTTCTTGATGTTTAACAAAATATTGCTCAGGTTCCTGATGCTTATTTTCTTTCAGTCTGATACACAGACCGTCATGTTCACTGATGACACGATTCACGGCTCGATTTAATATCGAATAATTCATTTTCCGATGGATCTTGAACAAGAATTTTAGATTACATATACCTTTACCTGAATAAATAACTTCTGTATACCATATTCTCCTCTGTGGATGACTTAAAGGATAACACTTCTCATTGGACATAAAAAATTCTCCCTTCTAAAGGTTGTTTACACTTATGGGTTCATGTTTAACCCAAAAATATTTTTGTAATAAAACCCCAACTACTCCAATGACGATGAGCCCAATACCCACATAAAAATAGAGTTGAGTTACTCCGAAAAAGTGAACCAGTGGTCCGCTCATAGCAGGAGAAATGATGAGGACTGCATTTGTTAAACTGCTTTGAATCCCAAATACTCTTCCGACCTGTTCTTGATGGGATTCTATTTGCAGAATGACTTGATTGGATACAAGCATAAGTCCACTGCCAATACCAGCGATAAAGCTAATCAGGTAGCCAAAAATGAGGGATGTACTGGGACTTATCAGACCAATCCCACCAAAGCCAATTCCCATTAAAGCAATGCCTCCACATACAGCCCAACCATATTGAAAATGTTTTAATTTCTGAGTTAAGAATGCGCCAAGTATTCCCCCAAGACCAATAATAGAAATGATGTATCCCATTTTACTCTTATCATTTGGGAACAAGCTCTTAAATAAAGTAGGGAACTGTGAGTCTACTAATTGTAATACTGCCATAGCTATTGTAAAGAAAACCATGGTTGATAATATCATCCGATTGGATAATACATAACCCCAACCCTGTAACCAAGCAGTCCAAGTACTTTGCTGTTGCTTTTCTATTTGTTCTCTTGACAGAGATTCCTTTAACCTTATTGTGGGAAACAGAACCAAAACAGCTAGTAAACAGCATATTGCCCTTATAATAAGACAAAACTCTGGCCGAAACCAGCTCAGTAACATTCCTCCTATAAATGGACCCACTATCTTGGTTCCTTGCTCAACAATACCATTGATACTTACCGCTTTGGTAAGCAGATCAGGGGAAACAATCTGTCGTGTTAGTGTTTGCTGTGCAGGATAATAGAAAACGATAAAAATGGAACGAATCATTAATACTAACAAAAGCCAATGAATATTTTGGACAAATAAAAGAACAATTGTTAATAGACCAACCATAAGATTACAAAACATCATAATTGGAATTTTTCTAAAGCGATCAGCAATCACACCTGCCCATGAACTAAATAAAATTCCAGGAAGTGCATACGCTACGGGAATCAATCCAATCATGGTGGGGTCTACTTCCCATTCAAAACCAACAATGGTCATAATAGCTAACATGTCAATAAATACTCCGAGCATAAGCAGTGAATACGCAGAGAAAACTTGTAAATAAATTGTATTTCCCCATAGACTTTTTGAGTCGGTAGTTTTCATAAAAACGAGCTCCTTATGTTTCTATGTTTAATGGAGAATTAATAAAAAATGCAAAACGTTCATTATATAACGAACTATTGGGGTTAGATTGATAACGTAGAAACATTGGTTCTTGACCTTTAAATAAAGGAAATTTCTTCACATTTATACTAACAGACACTACAATCAGCTCTTATCATCTAAACTACTATTTTTGAAAGATATCTTTTAAAAACATATTAAAATTTTATTTATCCTATCATTACTTGATTTATGATTCTTGTTATTTCTTTATAATTGTCGTCAATAAAGAAGTGATTACCTTTAAAGTGATTCACGTAGCAATTTCTTTCAGTGAATATACTCCATTCTTTTATCAAGTGGTTGATAGTTGTTATATCCTTTTCACCATTAAAGATATGCATATCTATGTTAAGCTTTTTAGGTCTTTGATAATGCTCATATGTTTCCACACTTTGCATGTCAGCTTTTAATATAGGTAAAATTATATCGGCTAATTCTGTTGATTCTAATAAAGCTTTAGATGAGCCACCCAATTTAATAATTTCTTTTAAAAATTTATTGTCTGGCATTTTGTATCTATCAGTTTGTTTCCTCAAATGTGGTGGCATATGTCCGGAAATAAATAAATAGTCTGGGTTCTGAATTGAACTTTCCTGTATTTTGTAAGCTAGTTCATATGCAATTAAAGCTCCCATACTATGACCAAAAAAAGCATACCCCTTCCTACTGTGCGTTGTAACATCTAATATTTGGTTATAAATGTCATCTACAGTATCTTTCAAATGTAGATATAGAGTTTCTCTATATCTACTCCCTCTACCTGATAACTCCAAAAATACGACATTGATATTCTTAGAAAAATCTTTTTTCCATTTTCTATATACAGAAGATGAACCACCTGCATATGGAATCATAAATAAATTAAATTCTTTCACAATTTAACCCCCACTAACGGAATCTTGGTAAAAAAAGAATAAATTTGTTCATATGTAACTATTTCAATTTTTCTATCAATTTCAGGATTTTGTGAGCATATTGCTAACTTATAATTAGAATCAATATTATATTGGTAAAAATGGAACCTGCTTAAAATATCTCCTGCCTTATTTAATACTTGAATTCTATCTGTAAACCTTATAGTAAAAGAATCTAATGGAATACTTAAACCTAAACCTATGCATTTTATAAAGCTTTCTTTGTATGTCCATAACTCATAAAAATGGCTTAAAGCATCTTTCTTTTCAGGATTAAGAGATTTACATTCTTCAGGAGATAAAAAAGGTTGAAACATACGGATGTTAATTTGTTTTATTTGTTCTACATCAACACCAATGGGCTTATTATTAATAGCACAAGTTACCCAATCTCCTGAGTGGGATATGTTAAAATGAAAATTTTTGTTACCTCTTAAATATGGCTTACCATAATCATTAGAATAGAAGTCAATATTATCGTTAGTCACTTTAAATTTGTTTAAAATAATAAATCTTATTAACATCTGCCCTAATAGCTTTCTCTTTCTTTCATCTTGTAATTGACAACGTTTAATTCTACGCTGTATAGGTTCTGTATTATATCCCATCAAGAATTCTAATTCATGATGAGATATTACCTTAGGAATAGGAATTGCAAATATTTCAATCATTTTCTGCTCCTTGGGGAGAATTTAAATTTGCAAGAAGATAAAAAAAACAAATAAAAATATGTAAATCTCAACCACAAAACACCATTTAATAACATTTTTAGATTAACAATCCATATAATAGCATTTTTTTGATTATCTGCCTATATAATTACATATTTTTTCTAAAATAATACATTTATACAATTGGAATCTAATGGTATAAAATTCATAAAAATCATTATTTTTGAATATATGTTAACTATAGTTTCTTGTACAAATACTTAATGAAAGTCTTTCTTGAAAAGAAAGACTTTTTATTTTTGCATTAATCACGGTATTTCGTAAACATAATCATTTTAAATGGATATTAATTCAAATTAAATGGAACAAAAGGTTATTCAACCAGTTTCACAACTCTTTCACAACGGAGACAAATTAAGTTAGCCAAAGAAAAAATGGAGAATGAGGAAGGGCTTAACTATGTACTGATTCAACTTAAGTGGAATGAAAAAAATACGTTCATAAAATTGATATACATCATTCCCAATATTGTTCTAAAGGTGTGAATTTTAATCAGCTAAAAGAGAATTCGGACTGATCTCTTGTCATAAATAGATTAATTCAAAAGGAGAGTGTTCTTTTTGAATTATATACAGAAACATTTAATCCTGAGTTAGTAGAAACCTTATCTGTTTCTGTTCATTTTGAGGGAAGTGATGGAATAGAGAAATGTATACAACAATCAATAAACATTCCCTTAGTTGATGAGAAAGAAGCCTATGAAATTCCTCTCAATGCAGAAGTGACAAACCTTGTGAATGAAGTAGTAAGAAAAGATAATCTGACGTTAAATGTAGGAGGTCAAAAAATGAATTTAATTCCTTATGTAGTGGAACAAACAAACCGTGGTGAACGTTCTTATGACATTTATTCTCGTTTACTTAAGGACGGAATTATTATGTTAATAGGTGAAATTACAACTAAGGTTGCATGTGCTATACGTTTTCTTTTAACGGTATCATGGTCAAAAAATGGCTTTAGATGCAGTATAAGGTCTATTCTTTTCCTATAAAAAAGGTTAATATCCCGTATTGAACAATTTAATATTCTTAAAAAATGTAAAGCGTTATCTTTTCCGCTTTTTAACCAGAAAGGATGACGCTTTTTACATTTATCGATCTGCAGCTGCCTTTATAATTTCTGAGGAATAAATAATTGTGTACGATATACAGCTTAAAAAACAGAAAAAACTACCTTATGGGGTGCAGTTCAGCCTCAATAGTAGCTTTTTCTCATCCAGAAATCCAAAATTCAAAAAATGGGTTTAGAATACCAAAGGTCGGAGGGTATTCTAATTACATTTTGTTCTAATTCCCAAAAAATATACTGACAACAAATGAAAAAACTACCCGATGGGAGTAGGGTAGTTTCTTCGTTTGCACCTCAGAAAAAAGAAAATGTCGGGAGGATAAATCCTCTTTTGTAGTTTGCTCGAAAATTAATGTCATATTCACACTTTTTCTTATGGCTTTAAGTTATATGTTTAAGATGAAAAGGGGTTGAATTCTAAGACTTTTACATCTTGAATAAATACTCTTTCCTTTGTAGATATATCTAATTTAGCTAATTTTACAATTTTATCTGTATCCTTAACAGATTTTATAATGACAAAGTCATTAACTATTTTATTATTTTTTAATACTGAGTAGTCTACCTTAAACATTTGTAGGTTTTCTGGCTTGTTTTTTAACATTATAGTTACCTCTTTTTTAGTAATTCTCATATCCCTCATTATACTTGGTCTAGTGTATATTACTATAGGTGTTACGAAGGAGTATTTGTAACATTTATATATTGATAACTGTTTATTGCAGAATAGCAAATTATTGGAGATAAGAATAATCTATACATCAAAAACTGAAAACTAGCCCAATGCAGTAGGATAATAATATGGTGGAAAGTAAAACTAAACATAATCAAGCTTGTTTGTATAGCATATACAGCCTAAAATAGAAAAGCTACTGTTGAGGTACAGTAGCTTTTCATTAAAGAAAATAGGTTGCAAATACCAACGTCGGAAGGTATTTGGTTATATTTTGTTCCTATTTTCTAAAAAATATACTAACAGCAAATGAAAAAACTATCCTATGCGAGTAGGATAGTTTTTTTGCAAAAAGAAAAAAGAATTGTACATGGATGGAGTTTCCACGCTCTTTTGTAGTTTGCTCAACATATAGAATGTTATTCATTATTGCAAGTACGCAATGATCTAAAATTGAATATGACATATTGTCTATAAAGGTGAAATACTTTTTATACATTTATAAAGGTTTATTATTTAGATTATCATGACATAGAACGTGAATTAAATGGTAAGAACAGAAATGTAAGGCTAACAGGATTCTTCATCTTAGATGTAGAATTTGGTAATTGTATACAAACCATTCAATGATAAAGGAGGTATTAATATGTTTGAAAATAAACAAAATAAAATACAAAATCACTTAATAAAAGAAGGATACGACATAAAAGAGTTTTTAAAGAAAAACGGGGAATGGTATTATTTTAAAGTTGACACATTTTGGTCGGGTACTCACACGATAAAAGCTAAGGATGGTTTTTTTGGCTATGACATTCAAAAAGTATGAAAAACAATTTTTATATAGACTGTTTTCTCAAAGTTTGTTGTTTTTGAAGGGTTATATTGATTTTAGTAAAATATATGATAAAAGGATTCTAGATTAAGGATTTTGGCTTAAATTAGGATTTTAGATATAATTGGGAATTTGAAAGA
>Ga0268255_10000825_pt1 | contig 19815 bp, 16 predicted proteins | sample AgamicOrMarz_FD_200256 | JGI IMG/M metagenome (GOLD analysis project Ga0268255, IMG submission 200256) | Agave microbial communities from Guanajuato, Mexico - Or.Ma.rz (v2) (version 3) | ecosystem: Host-associated > Plants > Phyllosphere > Phylloplane/Leaf | place: Guanajuato, Mexico...
CTCGCCGTCGATGCTGAGCCATATGCGTTCGCCGCGCTGCAGGCTGAACGTTTGACCCGGCACCAGCCAGTGATCGTAAGGCGAACTAACGCGCGTCAGCCAAAGACGCGCACCGTTCACCGCGAGCGTGCTGTCGGCTTCGACACGCCATGTCAGCGTCGCGCCAGGCGCGACCGGAAAATGCACCACCACCTTCGGCAGACGCTCGTCCTGCTGATACGCCAGAACACGTGCGTCGTCGTCCATGCACTGCGGGCTTGCCTGATCCATCTTGCTCTCCGTTATAGAGCCGGCTGACGGAGGCGCCCACAAAACAAAAGGCCCCTTCCGTTACCGGCGGGGCCTTGGGGGCTTGTTTTACAGATTCAGACTGCTAACGCGCACATGCTCCCAAAGGCCAGCCGATGACGGCTCGCTTCGGGTGATTAATCGCGACGGCGATGGAGGTGTGCGTGAACATGAATCGAGTGTGCCGTTTTGCCGCACGCTCTGTCAACGGAATTCGGCCGCTATTTTCCGTAGCCGCGGTGGCGGGTGCCTTGCCGCGGCAGCGACGAATAGTAGTGATGCGTTCTCGCTTATCAAACTGTGCCGCCATATGCACGACGCCCCTAAAAAGCGCGGTGTGAACTGCACCCCAAAGTTCGGCACAGGAACAACCTGTTGTGGCGAACTTCATCCGTAGCTTCATGTTGCGAGCAGCTTAGCGGTGAACCATCGCGACATATGTACCTTGCTGCTTGCGACGGCGCGTCATTTTTTTAGCCGGTGTATCGCACCCTGCGCAGCAGAAACGCACCATGCTGCCCAATGCCGACGCAGGACGGACCGTGGCAAATTATTCGTTTGAAGTCCCTGCAACCGGCGCATCGTCCGCAGCCATGGTTATCGCGGGGCTCGTCGTGCCTTGCGGCAGCTCGTGCTCAGCGAGCGCTGCAACCCCTGCGTTCAGCAGTGCGTTGGCTTGTGCCGTGGCGGCAATTATTCGCATGCGGTTTTGCTTGGTCAAGCTCTACCTTCGGCCGGCTTTGCAGAGCAAGGGGGCGTCGTTTTGCTGTATATTTATACAGTATCGGCCGACGCCTCGACGCGCCGCAGTCAGTGGCGCACCCCAGTCAACAGCGTGGTAACTACTGCGAGGAAGCTATTGCACAAGGAGTGTTCCATTGCGGCCCCGTAAAGCTCTAGACATGCGGACGCTTAACGGTCAAAATGTCCGCCAACATACCCAGAGAACAAGTACCATGACAATGGTTGATCCGCACGACCTCCTCACACAGGCACTCCAGTACTATACCCAAGGGGAAATCGCCGCTTATTGCGGAAAGACAGCTCGAACCATCCGGCGCTGGGAGGCCGACAGGAACTGTCCTCTTATTGCCGAAGCGGCACTGCGAGAATTGGTCGACGCGAAAACGCGAAGAGCAGCCAGCCGGGGCGAGGCAACCTTCCGTTTCATTGACCTATTCGCCGGCATCGGTGGGATAAGGCGCGGATTCGAGGCACAGGGCGGCCGTTGCGTGTTCACCAGCGAATGGAACGATTTTTCGAAGAGGACTTATCTGGACAACTACGGCAATGGCGATGACGATCATCAGTTCGTCGGAGACATCGTGCCATTTCCGTCGGAGGCGGTGCCGTCGCACGACGTTCTGTTGGCCGGCTTTCCGTGTCAGCCGTTCAGCATTGCGGGCGTAAGCAAGAAGAATTCACTAGGCCGACCGCACGGTTTCGAGTGCACGACGCAGGGCACGCTTTTCTACGATGTTGCACGGATCATTGATACAAAACGCCCGGCCGGCTTTCTTCTGGAAAACGTGAAGAATTTGCTGTCGCACGATAAGGGGGAAACGTTTCGTACAATACTCGGCGTGCTGCGTGATGATTTCAAGTACGACGTGCATTACAAGGTCATCGACGGTCAGCACTTCACCCCACAGCATCGCGAGCGAATCGTAATCGTCGGGTTTCGTGAGAAAACGGACTTCACGTTCGACAGCCTCCGTCTGCCTACTGAAGGGCCTCTCCTCCAAACGATCCTTCACAAAACTGACGGTAGCGAACCGGTGCTTGAGCACGACGGGGACCGATTCTTCGATCACTCATCCGGCAAAGTCCAATCGAAGTACACGCTCACACCAAAACTGTGGACATACTTGCAAGCGTACGCAGACAAACACAAAGCTGCTGGTAACGGCTTCGGTTTCGGGCTAGTCACGCCCGACAGCGTGACGCGCACTTTGTCGGCGCGTTATTACAAGGACGGATCTGAAATTCTCCTTTCACAAGGCAAAGGCAAACGGCCGCGACGGCTAACTCCGCGCGAGTGCGCACGTCTGATGGGTTTTCCCGATGACTTCGTGATTCCGGTGAGCGATACCCAAGCCTACCGTCAATTCGGCAATAGCGTGGTCGTTCCGGTGATGGATGAAGTCGCGCGCATCATGATCCCGCATGTGAGAGCGATCATGCAGGCGCACGACGACTCCCAGCAAAGGCTACCGCTGTACGTGCAATGATCGAGTAGTTCACACATCGACTGAACCTGCATGATGTCCGAGATCAGTAGATGCAACATCGCACAAAAATGCTGATTCAGCAGCGTGACGCATGGACAAAGATTCCAGGTCTTTCTGGAACATTTCGCGCATCAACGTCGCGATCGGCAGGCGGATGAGTCGCTCGCTGCCGTCTTTGCGAGTGGTGTCTGTAGGCATGCAGCTTAAGGAGTTGAGCGCGAGATTTTACAGTCGTCGATGTGCTCGGCTCCGCAGTGAAACTTGAAAAAAATAACGAATGGGAGGCGTGGGCGTGAAGCGAGGCTATCTATCTGAATATTTTGAGGGCGTCGCCGCTAAGCGGCTTAGCAATGTCGAGGCCGACGTCATTCATTCTAATCAGCACGAGTTCAACGGCGTCGAGGGACTAAGAGCGATTCTTGGCGAACCCGATGGCAAGGTGCGATACGAAGCCAAGCTTCTGTACCTGTCAGACGTGGACGACGAGCCGATCATGGAAGACGCCGTCTTCACGTGGTATGACGCTCGGCAAAGAGCGCGAATCGAACGCAATGTTCAGCGATGGGAATACCGCCTGTATTTTCCAACTACAAACGTCTCACAGAACGCGGCCGTGGGCGACCTCCTTGTAATCGCAAAGCGTCGCGATGGGGGACTGCTCGTTATCATTGCAGAGAATGGATCCAGTATCGCGCGTCAGATTGAATGGCTTTTCGGGTTTGACGACCTGGCGCACCCCGGGTTCTCCGTTAAGGCCGAGCTAGAGACCGAACAGGACAGGATCGAGTTTGCTTCTCGATTCATTCTCGAAAGCATTGGTATCGCGGTTGAGGCTTCCGAAGACACGTATCTCGACGAAATGCTTAATCGCTTCGGCGGCAAATTTCCAACAACGCGGCTCTTCTCCGAGTACGCACGGGCGACACTTCCTGATCTAAGCCCGAACGATGACCCGGATGTGGTGTTGATGGCCTGGATGGAGCGCGAGGAAATCCTGTTTCGGACATTGGAGCGATACTTAATTGCTGATCGTCTTTCAGCTGGGTTCGGGGCAACTGCGAATAAAAAGGTAGATGTCGATGGGTTTCTGTCGTTCTCGTTGTCTGTGCAGAATCGTCGCAAGAGTCGTGTTGGTCTCGCCCTCGAGAACCATCTCGAGTTGCTGTTCGCCGCAAACGGTGTCCGCTATGCGCGCACGGCTGCCACGGAAAACAAGTCGAAACCGGATTTCCTTTTCCCGAGTAGCATCGAGTATCACAATCCCGCGTTTGACCCTGTCCGCTTGACGATGCTTGGCGTTAAATCAACCTGCAAGGACCGCTGGCGCCAGGTTCTTGCGGAAGCCGATCGCATCGATGAAAAACATTTGTTGACGCTCGAGAGCGCAATCTCCGAAGCACAAACGGGGGAAATGCGCGCGAAGCGCCTCCAACTGGTGCTGCCTGCAAAACTGCACGCTAGCTATACCAGCGCACAACAAACTTGGCTGCAAAGTGTGGCGCAATTCATGGCGCTTGTACGAGAGCGACAAGGCGACTGACGACGGGGCGATACGACGCGTTACGGTTACGACCGCTCCTCCTCGAGAGTCAACGGAAAGCGGATCGTGAACGTCGTGCCCACGCCCTCGCGCGACACGAACTCGATGTGTCCGCCCAGCACGCGGCACAGTTCCTTCACGATGGCGAGTCCGAGCCCGGTGCCGGGAATATCGTCGTCCGCCGCGCGCTCGAATTCGTGGAAGACGCGATCCGCATCGGCGGGCGCGATGCCCACGCCGGTATCGGACACGCGAATCGACCAATGCTCCGGACCGGCCATCGCGAAGTGCAACTCGACCTGTCCTGATTGCGTGTACTTGATTGCGTTGGTAAGCAGATTCACGGCGATCTGCTTGAGCTTCAAACGATTCGACGTCACAGCGGGCAGCGCGGGATCGAATGCCGAGCGCAGCGTCAGCCCCTTCGCCTCGATGGACGGCCGCGACGACGCGACCAGTTCCTCGAAGAGTTCATGCAGATCGACCTGTTCGGGCGTCAACGGCGCGCCGTCGCCGAGTATCACCGAGTACTCGACCATCTGCTCGACGAGCGCCTTCATGTCTTCCGCCTGGCGGTTGGCCAGAGTCAGCGCGGTGTCGGCTTTCGCGGGCGCGCGGGCGATGAGTTGCAGCGCCATCGAAAACGCGTTCAGGAAGTTGCGCAGATCGTGAACCACGCTGCGCGTGATGTGCATGCGCGACTCGTACAATTCGCCGACGAGCCGCTGCTTCAGCGTCAGTTCGTGATTGGCGCGCTCGAGCCGCCCGGTGTATTCGTCGATCTTGCGGTCGCGTTCGCTGACCACTTCCCTGATCGACGTGAGCGTGACTACGCTCAGCGTTTCGGCGATCATGCGGCGCGCGCGCCGCTCATGTCGACGCGTGAATGTGCCGTCGCGCGACGCGTAGTCTTCGAGCGCATCGGCGAGAACCTGGTGGAAAAGGTCGAGTTCCCGCACGAGTTCTTCGATGCGATAGCCTTGGCGCCAGCGCACCAGGCCGTGCTTTCGGGCATCGCGTTCGATGGCCGGTTCGACGCTTTCCAGGTCTTCAATATCGAGCGCCGCGCACAAGCCTTCGAGAATTTCCGGCAGATGGTCGGCGAGTTGCTGATACGTGAGCTTGTCGGCTTCCACGAGGTCGGCGTCGCCGAAAACCGCGTTCATCCATTGCTCTGTTAGTCGGAGCCGCTCGGCGCGAATGAAACCGGCGAAGTTGCGCAGCGGGCTAACGCGTTTGTCGTTCATGATGGCGCGGTCGATCAGGTTTTGGGAAGTGCGTCGCTGCAATGGCGGCAGCCCATTATCACCGCAAATCGGCGGCGTGGCGTCGAAATTGCGGGCCGGTCACGTCATGCGTTGCGGTCCCTCAGGAAATCGACGAATGCGCGCAGCGGCGCCGGCACATGACGGTGGCCGGGATAATACAGAAAAGGTCCGGAAAAGCGCTGCCACCACGGTTCGAGAATCGGTTCGAGCGCGCCGCTGTCGAGATGCGGCCGAAGCATGGGTTCGAACAGATGGATCACGCCGACGCCCGCGACGGCCGAGTTGATCAGCAGGTCCATTGCTGCTCCCGGCCGCACGAGCAGGGGCCCGGATGGATTCAGTTGCACCACTTCGCCGTCGCGCTCGAAGTGCCAGGTCGGCATCGCGCCGCCGGCAAACTGGCCGCGCAGGCAAGCGTGCGAAAGCAGATCGCGCGGATGTTGCGGGCGTCCGCGAAGCGCGAGGTAGTCCGGCGCGGCAGCCGTCGCAAAGCGTTGCACGCGTGGACCGATGGGCACGGCGATCATGTCCTGCTCGAGCCGTTCGTCGTAACGGATGCCGGCATCGCAGCCGATCGAGAGCACGTCGACAAAGCCGTCCTCGACGAACACTTCGACGCGTATGTCCGGATACGCTTTCAGAAACGGCGCGATGATATCGGGCAGCAGGATGCGCGCGGCGCTGGCGGGCACGTTCAGTTTGAGCGTGCCGCTCGGCTGCTCGCGAAAGCCGTTGAGCACGTCGAGCGCCGCTTCCATTTCGCTGAAAAGCGGCGTCAGTTTTTCCAGCAGACGCACGCCTGCTTCGGTCGGCGCGACGCTGCGCGTCGTACGGTTCAGCAGACGCAAGCCGAGCTTTGTTTCGAGCCGGCGCACGGCGACGCTCAGGCTCGAAGCGGAAACGCCGCTGCTGCGCGCCGCGTCGCGAAAGCCGCCCGCGCGTGCGACCGAGATGAACGCGGTCAGGTCGTTTAATTCCATGGCGATGGTTCGTCTTTGATTGTTCGTTTTTTTGCACGACCCGTGCACGTTAGCCCGCCTTATTAAACGGTGCAATCCCGGCCATACTGCGCTTCAACTACCAGCAAGGAGAGCCTGATGCCGAACCTCGAAATCACCGATACCTTTCCGTTCGCCGACCGCCAGATCCGGCGCATGGGCTATGGCGCAATGCAACTCGCGGGACCGGGCGTGTTCGGCCCGCCGAAGAATCGCGACGCCGCGCTTGCCGTGCTGCGCGAAGCGGTGGAGCAAGGCGTGAATCACATCGATACCAGCGATTTTTATGGCCCGCATATCACCAACCAGCTCATTCGCGAGGCGCTGCATCCGTATCCCGCCGATCTCGTGATCGTCACGAAGCTGGGCGCGGTGCGCGGCAGCGACGGCGCGTGGCTGGCGGCGCAGGAGCCGCAGGATCTGGAGCGCGGCGTGCATGACAATCTGCGCAACCTCGGGCTCGACGCGCTCGAGGTAGTCAACATGCGGCTGATGGGCGACGTGCACGCGCCGAGCGAAGGGTCGATCGAAAAGCAGATCACCGCGCTCGCCGAGCTTCAGCAGCGCGGCCTGATTCGCCACATCGGCCTGAGCAACGCGACGCCGGCGCAAGTGGCCGAGGCGCAGCGCATCGCGAAGATTGTCTGCGTGCAGAACCACTACAACCTCGTGCACCGCACCGACGACGCGCTGATCGATCAACTCGCGGATAAAGGCATCGCTTATGTGCCGTTTTTCCCGCTGGGCGGCTTTACGCCGATCCAGTCGTCGGCTTTGACGGACATCGCGCAAACCATCGGGGCGACGCCGATGCGAGTGGCGCTCGCCTGGCTGCTGCAGCGCGCGCCCAACATTCTGTTGATTCCGGGCACCTCGTCGGTCGCGCATCTACGCGAGAACCTGGCGGCGGCCAGCCTCACACTGAGCGGCGAGATTCTCGCGAAGCTGGATGCGATCGGCCGCGGCAATGGTCACGTTGACGGCCAGAGCTAGTCAGCGCATGACGCTTCATCAAACCGAACCGGCGATATGCGCGCGCAACCACTGATGCGCCGGATCGCGATGCGAGCGCTCATGCCACAGCATCGCCATTTCATAGCCGGGGACTTCGACGGGCGACTCGACCACGCGTAACGCAGCGTTATCGCGGACGAGCCGCGCGGGCACCATCGCCACGAGGTCGCTGTTCGCGAGCGCGGAGATCATGAACAGAAAGTGCGGAACGGAAAGCACGACTCTGCGCGTGAGACCGGCGCGGGCCAGAACCTGGTCCGTGACGCCGGCAAAGCCGCCGCCGTCCGGCGACACGATCACGTGTTCCAGCTTCGAAAACTGCGCCAACGTGGGCCGCCGTTTGAGACGCGGATGATCCGCGCGTCCGGCAAGCACATAACGCTCGGCAAACAGCACGCGCCGCCGCAAGCCGGCGGGCGCGTCTTCGCTGGTATGAAAGCCGAGGTCGATCTCGCCTTGTTCCGCCTGCTTCGCAATACGCGGCGGCACGGCCTCGACGACCGCCAGCCGCGTGCCGGGCGCTGCGGTGCGCAGTCCTTGCAACGCCGGGAGAACGATGGTCGACTCGGCGTAGTCCGTCGCGGCAATGCGCCAGGTTTGCGTCGCCTGCGCCGGGTCGAAAGGACGCGCGGGCGCGACCGCTTGCTCCAATGCTTCGAGCGCCTGCCGCAACGGCTCGCGCAGCGCCTCGGCGCGCGCGGTGGCGCGCATGCCTCGCGGCCCCGGCAGCAGCAGCGGATCGCCGAGCACATCGCGGAGTTTCGCGAGATGCACGCTTACTGACGGCTGCGAGAAATTCAGCCGCTCCGCCGCGCGCGTCACGTTGAGTTCCGCGAGCAGTACGTCGAGCGTGACGAGCAGATTCAAGTCGAGCTTGCGCAGATTATCCACGGCTATACCTGTCATATCAGCAATTCATTTCCAATATACCGCGCCGGCCACTATCGTGGGTGCATTCCCACATGAATCAAGGCAACGCAAAATGAACGTTCTGATTGTTTATGCTCATCCTGAACCGCGGTCGTTGAATGGATCGCTGAAGGACTTCTCCGTCAAGCGCCTGCAGGAAGCGGGGCACGCGGTTCAGGTCTCCGATCTGTATGCGATGAACTGGAAGGCGCCACTCGATGCAGCCGATAGCCTCGCGCCTGCAACGGGCGAACGCTTCGATCCGTCGCGCGCGTCGAAGCATGCATTCGAGAATGGACTGCAAAGCCCGGACATCGCCGCGGAACAGGCGAAGCTGAAATGGGCCGATGCGGTCGTTTTTCAATTCCCGCTGTGGTGGTTCTCGATGCCCGCGATCATGAAGGGCTGGGTGGAGCGCGTCTACGCCTATGGTTTCGCGTACGGCGTGGGCGAGCATTCCGATGCGCGCTGGGGCGACCGCTACGGCGAAGGCATGTTAGCCGGCAAGCGCGCGATGCTCGTCGTCACCACGGGCGGCTGGGAATCGCACTACAGTCCGCGCGGCATCAATGGTCCCATCGACGATGTGTTGTTCCCGATCCAGCACGGCATTCTCTATTACCCCGGCTTCGCCGTGTTGCCGCCGTTCGTCGTGTATCGCACGAGCCGCATCGACGAAGAAAAATATCTTGAAGTACGCGATGCGCTCGGCAAGCGTCTGGACAATCTCTGGAATACCGCGCCGATACCGTTCCGTCCGCAGAACGGCGGCGATTATCTGATTCCCGAGTTGACGCTGAAGGACGACATCGCGCCGGGCCGCGAGGGCCTGAGCGTGCATGTCAAACAGCGGGATCGCGCGCGCATGTTGCCGATGCATGCGTCGCGCATGGAGTGAGGCGAATCGTAGGGTTCGTTGAAATTTGGCTGTAAGTCGCCGTTGCTAGAGTCGTCGCTGGAATTTGCCGCCCCGCATGCAGAGCCGCTGCTGCATCGACTGTGTTGTCCGCACATGTAGAAGGGAGAGCGACGAATATGAGTACAGCACGTCTTGTCTGGCTGATCGCGATGCTGCTTGCCGCCGCTCCCGCATGGGCGTTCCAGTCCCGTGTCGTGACCATTCCGAGCGCGGCCATGCACAAGTCTCTGGAAGCGACAGTCGTGTTGCCCGACCGCTATGCGCGCAGCAACGCGGCCGACCGCTTCCCGGTTGTGTATCTGTTGCACGGCTCGGGCGGCGACTACACCGACTGGACCGCCAATTCGCCTATCGGCAAACTCGCCGACCGCTACGGCGTGATCCTCGTGATGCCGGACGGCGGGCGCGAAAGCTGGTACATCGACAGTCCCGTCGATGCGGGTAGCCGCTACGCCACGTATGTCGGCACCGAAGTCGTTGCCTACATCGACATGCATTTCCGCACGATTGCAACCAAAGACGCGCGCGCGATCACCGGCTTGAGCATGGGTGGATTCGGCGCGCTGCATATCGCGCTCGACCGGCCGGACGAATTCGGCGCGGCCGGCAGCATGAGCGGCGCGGTCGATCCGCGCGGTTGCGAGGACGAGCCGGGCATCGATCAGGTGTTCGGCGATCCTGCGCGGCACGCGGACTTCTGGAACAGCGAGGCGATTGTCGAACACGCGCGCAGCTTTGCGAGCGCGCACATGGCGCTGATGATCGACTGCGGCACGAACGATTCGCTCGTGCACTCGAACCGGATGCTGCATGCGCGGCTCGTCGAGCTTGGCGTGCCGCATCGGTATGCCGAGCGGCCCGGTGGCCATACGTGGAAGTACTGGGCGAATGCAGTGCAGTACCAGGTGCAGTTTTTTGCGGCCGGTTTCAGACGCAACGGCAACAGTGCGATAGCTTGATGTGTTGCCGCAGCACTGCCGTGCTTTATTTCGGTTACCGAACTAAGCTGCCGAGGCAGCTTCAGTCGATGCCATGAAACACGGCGTCGTCCGGGCCGAGATACGCGGGCGGGCGCCAGGCCGCGTCGCGCATCGAATGCTGAACCAGTTTTTCGACGCCGAGCAGCACCGCGAATATCGCCATCCGCACCGGGATGCCGTTATCGGTCTGCCGGAAAATCGCAAGCCGCGAATCGTGATTCAGGTCCACGCTCAGGTCGTTCGCGCCCGGCCGGCTATCGCGCGGCAGCGGGTGCATGATCAGCGTATCGGTGCCGCACACGCTGTCCACCAGCGCCTGGTTGATCTGAAAGTCGGGCGTGTAGCCTTCGAACGATTCGTCGGTAAAACGCTCTTTCTGAATGCGCGTCGCGTACACCACGTCGGCGCCGCGCAGCCCGCTCGGCAGATCGTGAGTCTGTTCGATCACATGCCCGTTGCGCGAAATCTGCTCGATGATATAGCCCGGCATTTCCAGCATGGGCGGCGAGATCAGCGTGAACTTGATGCCGCGATAGAGCGCCAGCAGCTTGACGAGCGAGTGTACGGTGCGCCCATATTTGAGGTCGCCGACAAGCGCGATATGCGCGCCGTCGACAATCTTGCCGAGCCGCGAGAATTCGCGCTGAATGGTGTAGAGGTCGAGCAGCGCCTGGCTCGGATGTTCGCCGGGGCCGTCGCCGCCGTTGATCACCGGCACGTTGGTCGCGCGCGCGAATTCCGCCACCGATCCCTGCTCGGGATGGCGGATCACCAGCGCGTCGACGTAGCCGCTCATCACGCGGCTCGTGTCGTAGATCGACTCGCCCTTGGCCATCGACGAAAACGTGAAGCCGGTCGTGTCGCATACCGAACCGCCGAGCCGGCAGAAGGCCGCGCCGAAGCTCACGCGGGTTCGCGTGCTGGCCTCGAAGAACAGATTGCCGAGCACCGCGCCTTCCAGCACGCGCGAGATTTTTCGGCGCCGCGCGATGGGCTGCATGATGTCGGCGACGCGAAACAGCGCTTCCACCGAGTCGCGCGAGAACTGATCGACCGACAGCAACTGCGGCTTGCCCTCCCACAGCATCTGGCTCCCGAGCGATTGCGAATATACGCTCTGCGTATACTTTTCACCCGGCTCGCCATGCAGGACGATCTCGGACACGAATCGCTCGACAATCTCCGGCATCGCACGCGATTCCTGCGAGTCGTCCGGCAGAAGCCACGTATCCAGCGCCCTTCGCGACACGCCGATGCGGCCCGCGAAGGTCTCGCGCGTCATGTTCAGACGCCGCATGGCGTCGCGGAGGAAGGCTTGTTGCGGGACGCTCATGAAGGCACCTGTCTGTCGGAGTGGCTGCGCCGGATATACGCGATGCGTATATTAATTTGCCCGCGATAGAAGTCAAGCAATTTCAAGATGCGCTTTGCCAAGCTGCGCGCGGCGCGGTTACACTGCGCTTCATGCTCTCCGGCCAACTTCTCCGATGCTGCCCGTCGACCGCGCTTCGTTCTGCCTTCGCAGACGCGGCGGCCGCACGCCGCGCGCGCCGCTCGCTCTCGAACGCGCCGCGCGTCGAGCAATGCAGCCTGGAGTTCAGCGCCAAAGCCAAAAAACAGCCGCTCATCTGACCGGAGCACGCTGTTCCGTCAGATGCGACGGAACAGCGGATCACGCGCTTCGGCGGTCCTTCCTGTCTTTCTCCTTCGCACGCTGCCGGAATCGATACGGTCGCTCATCGACGCAAGAGGAAAGACATGTCTATTTTTTCGGGTATCTGGATTCCGCTGATCACGCCTTTCGCCGACGGCGCGGTCGATCACGCCGCGTTGCGTGCGCTCGTGCGCCGCTATGCCGACGCGGATGTCGCGGGGATTGTGGCGCTCGGCACGACGGGCGAGCCGGCCGCGCTCGACGCCGCGGAACAGGACGCGGTGCTGGCGACCATTCTGGAAGCGGCGCACGATGCGCCGTTGCCCGTGGTCGTCGGCGTATCGGGCAACAACACCGCGAGCATGCGCGAGCGCATTCAAGAGCTAAATTCGCTGCCGATCGCCGGCGTGCTGATGGCCGCGCCGTATTACGTGAGGCCGTCGCAGGCGGGCATCGTCAGTCATTTCATGGCGCTTGCCGATGCCAGCGACAAGCCGGTCGTGCTGTACGACATTCCCCAGCGAACCGGCGTGCGGCTTGAACTCGACACATTGCTCGCGCTCGCCGGGCATCCGCGGATTCAGGCGGTGAAGGATTGCGCCGGTTCCCTCGACACCACGCTCGCGCTGATTCGCGACGGCCGCTTGCAGGTGCTCGCGGGCGAAGACCTGCAGATGTTCAACACGCTGTGCATGGGCGGCAGCGGCGCGATTGCGGCGTCGGCGCATGTGCGCACGGAACGCTTCGTCGCGCTGTATCGCGCGCTCGCGGCAGGCGCGCTCGACGAAGCGCGGCGCATTTTTCACACACTCGTGCCGTTGATTCACGCGTTGTTCGCCGAACCGAATCCTGCGCCGGTGAAGGCATCGCTCGCGCTGCAAGGGCTGATCCGCGACGAACTTCGTCTGCCGATGACGCGTGCGAGCGGAATTCTGGCGCAACGTCTCGCCGCGTTGGAGCGCGCGTGAGCGGAGCGGCAAACCACGCAGCAAACCACGCGGCAAACCACGCGGCGAGATGCGCGGCGAGATGCGCGGCGAGATGCGCCCCTAATATTTGAGATGCTACTTTCGGCGATGAGGCGATAATCGGCGCCCTCTATCGATTATCGCCGCCGGCATCCGTCCGGCGGATGCCGCATGCAGTCAGTCGAGTTCGTCCGATTCGTGTTTGTCCTGAATATGCCGCTCACGCGCCATGCGCGGCGAGCTGCATGCCGCTCGCGCCGGGGAGCGTGCTGATGGCGTTCGTGTTTCGCGCGCGCGACCGGCTCTCCAGCGGCTCCGTGGGACTGATCACGCGCCGTTCGGCGACGGCGCTCGCGCTCGGCGCCGCGCTTGCCGCTGCCGTGCTCGCGCTCGCGGCCGGCATTGCGATCGGCAAGTACTGGTCCGCGCGCGGCGTCTCCGGCATGCAAAGCGCGAACCGCATCGAGCGCGATTACGCAATCGACCAGCTCGGCAAGCTCAACGCGTCGGTCGCGCAGATCGAGCCGCGCATTGCGCGCCTCACTGCGCAAGTGGGTGCGTTGCGTGACTTCGAAACCCGTCTGAATACGCCGCGCCCAGCGCCGCTCGCGCCCGTTGCCTCGCCTGGCGCCTCGCCTGGCACTTCTCCCGCCGCTTCTCCCACGCTGCCCGCGTCGAGCGGCGATTCATCGGCCACCGACAGCGAAGGCGAGGGCGGCCCTTCGTTGCCGCCACGACGCTGCGTCGACGCGCCGCGATACCTCGGCGCGCGGCTCGACGCCGAGCGCACCGGCGAGCAACTCAATTGCATCGCCGCGACGCTCGGCGCGCTCGAGCAGCAGACGGCGGCACACGCGGTCGCGTACGCCGCGTTCCCCGGCCGCATGCCCGCCGACGGCGCGCGTTTCGGTTCGCCGTTCGGCAACCGCACCGATCCCTTCACACATCGGCTGAGTTTTCATCCGGGCCTCGATCTGGTCGCGAAAACAGGCACGCCGATTCTCGCCGCCGCGGGTGGCCGGGTGGTCTTCGCAGGCGAGAAGTCGGGTTATGGCAATGCCGTCGAGATCGATCACGGCAACGGATTGATGACCCGTTACGGCCACGCGTCGCGCATCGTCGTGCATGTCGGCGACCTCGTGCTGCCGCGCCAATACATTGCCGATGTCGGCTCGACCGGACGCTCGACCGGCCCGCATCTGCATTTCGAAGTGCTGGTCAACGGCGCGCCCGTCGATCCCGCCGCTTACCTCGCGCTTTTCGCGCCTCCTTCTCATGGCTGACCGCTTTCTTTCCCGCGACGCAAGCCGTGTGGCGCATGGCGCTTATGCACTCGCGCCCGTACGCCCGCTGCGCGTTCGCATCGTCGTGTGGACGCTTGTCTGCGCGCTGAGCGCGCTGGCCGGCGCGGCCGCGGTGATCGCCGCCGACGCGTGGCGCGCCGGTCTGCCGCTCAGGCAATGCCTGCCGGTTCCCGTCGATAAAAGCGCCGAGGAGACCGAACTGGCTCGTGCGCGCCTCGCGTTGGCGCAGGAGTCGGCCGCGCGCGCGTCGGTGCAGAAAACGGCGGACAGCGCCGCTGCGGAAGTCGCGCGGCTCAACGACCAGTTGCAGTTCCTGCGCGGCCAGAGCAGGGCAGCGCCGCGACGCTAGGCGCGCCGCCGCGCGTGATTCGCGTCATCCATTTTTTTCCGGAGTCCGTATGTTCAGCAAGAAAAAAGCCGCAGGCATTCAGCAAACCAAGCTTGCCACCTTGATTGCACACGACGTGCGCATCGTCGGCGATCTTCAGTTCACCAACGGCCTGCGTCTCGACGGCCACGTGAAGGGCAATGTCAGCGGCGAGCCCGGTGGCCAGACGCTGCTCGTGCTGAGCGACCGCGGTTCGATCGAAGGCAACGTGCATGGCTACGACGTGGTGGTCAACGGCAAGATTGTCGGCGACGTGATAGCGGATCACTTCGTCGAGTTGCAGGCCAACGCGCATGTGACAGGCAACATTTACTATCAGCAATTGCGCATGGATTGCGGCGGGTCGGTGGACGGCAAGCTCACGCGGCGCGACGGAGGCAATGCGCCGACACCGCTCACGTCGATGCTCGACGCCGGACGCGAATCGAACTCGATGGCGCTCAACGAGGCGTAATGACGTGGTGCAATGAGGCGCTGAAATTCACACCGCGCCTGGCAGCGGGCAGCGTTGCGTGGGTTCGTCGGCGCCCGGCAGATAATCGTGAGCGGCATTCGAGCCCGTCATGCCCCGCATATTTCGCACGACGGCGAGCCGTTGACTGGCGCTGCGATCGAGCGTCGCGAGCATGTCGCGTTCGAGAATCAGCAGCTTGAACGCCAGCACCATGAGCCCGCTCGCGAGCAGCACGTCGCCCGCGAACACGACCGCGTAGACCGCCGACGTGGTCTGCGGATTACCGAGCAGCAACGCGAGATTCGCGCGGTCGAGCAGCACCAGCATGAGCGGCACGATCGCACTGAGCGTCGCGATGGCAGCGCCGATCGCGACGATGGTCCGCGCAAGACCGAGTTGCGGACGGCGTCGGCGGCACACCTCATAGAGCGTGGCGGCGCGATACGGCGCAAAGAACAGCGCGAGCAGAACGGCGCGCGGCAGCATGGGCAGCTTGAGCAACAACGCCCCGCCATACAACACGCAGAATGCGCCGATCACGACAATCGCGGTGCGCCACGAAACCGGGACACCGAACAGTTTGCGCGTGCCGGCCCAGAGCAGGATGCGGCTTTGCAGCGCGAGCGCCGCGGTTGCAAAGAGCAGCAGATCGGTACGCCATGTCAGATGCAACGCGAAGCATGCGGAAGCGGTCGCGAGCAGATAAAAAGCGGCGGCCCAGAAGCGGAACGCGCTCACTTGCGCGAACATCCGCGCAAGCACGGTAGCGATCAGTGCGCAGCACAGAAACGTGATTAGCCACAACGCGGTAAACGTCGCTACATCGAATCTCATGAAGTCTCCAGCACCTGTGCAGCTTTTATTGTTTATCGTCGGGTCGGGCTACGCATTTCACGCGCATTCCCCGCGTGTCGAATCAGCAGGCGTCGGCAGTCATTGTCCGTCCTCGCAGCAGATCGCCGAAGGCTTCGCCGGTCAACGGCTTGCCGAGCAGGAAGCCTTGCATTTCATCGCAACGCATCGCCTTCAACATGTGCATTTGCGACTCGGTTTCGACGCCTTCCGCGACCACATCCATTTCGAGCGAATGCGCAAGCGCGATGATCGCCGAAACGATCGCGCTGCCTTCCGGGCCATGCGCGTCGAGACCGTTGGTGAAGAAGCGGTCGATCTTCAGTTGCTTCACGCGAAAGCGTTGCAGATACGCGAGGCTCGAATAACCGGTGCCGAAATCGTCGATGGCGATTTCAAAGCCGCTTGCCTGGAACTCGCGAAGCATGTCGATGGTGCGGGGCGCGTCCTGCATCGCCACCGTTTCGGTAATCTCGAACATGATCTGATCGCACTTCACGCCTTCCGTCTTCACGATCTCGAGCATGGTCGGCACGAGATCGGCCTGCAATAGCTGGCGCGGCGACAGATTAATGGCCACCTTGATCGGCGGCAGCCCTTGCGCGATCCAGCGCCTGATTTGCCGGCATGCCTCGCGCAATACCCAGTAGCCGATCTGCACGATCTGCCCCGAACGTTCGGCGATCGGAATAAATTCGAGCGGCGCGAGCGTGCCGAGTTGCGGATCGTGCAAACGGATCAGCGCTTCGGCACCCGCGAGCGACTCGCTGCTGCCGTCGAATTTCGGCTGGAAATGCAGCGTGAAATGGTGTTCGGCAAGCGCGTCGCGCAACGCGTTCTGAATCTGCAGCGTGCGCATCGCCGCTTCGTTCATGCTCCGTTCGAAGAACCGATACGTGCTGCGCCCGGCGCGCTTCGCTTCGTACATCGCGGCGTCCGCGTGCTTGAGCAGCGTGTCGACGGTATCGCCGTCCTCGGGAAACAACGCAATGCCGATGCTCGGCATCACCTGCAGCGGCTGCGAATCGGCCCACGTATCGTGCCGCATACGTTCGAGCACGCCTTCCGCGAGCGTGGCGGCGTCGTCGCGCGACGCCAGGTTCTCGGACAGCACGACGAATTCGTCGCCGCCGAGGCGCGCGACCGTATCGCCCGCGCGCACGCAGACGAGCAGACGCTGCGCGAACGCGGACAGCACCTGATCGCCGGCCGAGTGGCCGAGCGAATCGTTGATCGTCTTGAAGCCGTCGAGATCCATGAAGAGGATCGCGAACAGCGACCGTTGACGGCGCGCCGCATGAATCGCCCGCTCAATGCGCTCGGTCAGCGTGGCGCGGTTCGGCAGGCCCGTCAGCGTGTCGAGCGTGGCAAGGCGCACGATCTGTCCGTTGAGCTTCGATAACGCGCCGACGAGGAAACTCGTGCGCGCGTCGAAACGCGACAGCAGCAACGTCACGACGAGAATCGCGAACGTGAAAAGAATCACCGACGTCGCGAGCCACGCGGCATTCAACCCGGCCGCCGCGCCGCAGATCGCGCCCGGCGCGAAGTCGGCGGCGGCCATCGCGGCGTAGTGCATGCCGCTGATCGCAATCGCCATCACGAGCGCCGCGCCGCAGCGTTTGCGCAGCACATACTGTTCGTCGTCGTTGCTGAGGGCGCGCGCCATGCACAGCGCCGCCGTGGACGCGCCGATCGCAATCGCGAGCGAGGCGGCGAACCACACGGGCCGATAGCTAATGGCGGGCGACATGCGCAACGCGGCCATGCCGCTATAGTGCATGCCGGCGATGCCGAGGCCCATGAACGCGCCGCCGCCGATCAGGCGCGCGACCGTCAGCCGCGCGCGCGTGGTCAGACAGAGCGCCAGATACGACGCGCCGATGGCCAGCGCGAGCGAATAAGCGGTCTCCGCGAAATCGTAGCCGAGCGGAATCGGTAGGGAAAACGCGAGCATGGCCACGAAGTGCATCGACCAGATGCCGACGCCGAGCGCCGCCGCGCCGCCCATACGCCAGACGTGCCGCAGCCGCGGCGACGCCAGCACGAAGATGCGGGCGGTCAGATCGAGTGCCGTGTACGACGAAAGCGTCGCCACGACAAACGACATTGCCACCAGCCAGGGATTGTATGAGCTCTGCATGTGAAGTCCAACCGCGATGGAAAAGCGGCTGAACTAGTTATCGACCATTCGGCGCGTTTATTTAATTAATCTTCAATATGTTAGCGATTGCCGCGCCCGGCCTTGCGCGTGCGCTGCTGGGCGCCGTCGCGCGTCGATACCTAATGCCTTATCTGCGGTATGGCGGATGCCGGATGCCGGATGCCCGCTGCCCAGCGCTTTGCCGAATACAATGGCAGGCAACCCCACAACCGCCTCATTGATGACCGCCCCCAACCCTTCCGATCATTCCCAGCGTGCGGCGGCAGACGCTGCAACTGCATCGACTGAACGCCGTGGCACCGCGCGGCCGGTCGCCGACGCCGCTCCGCACGATTCGCGCGCTCGCAGCATCGCGCTCGCCGCGAGCCTCGCGCTGATCGCTTTTTCGCTGCGCACGCCGATCACGAGCGTCGGTCCGATACTGCTCGAAGCAGTGCGGGCGACGAACCTGTCGCGCACCGGCGCAAGCGTGCTGACCACGTTGCCGTCGTTATGCTTCGGTCTGTTCGGCCCGCTTGCACCGATGCTCGTGCGGCGCCTCGGCAGCGAACGCGCGTTGCTGGCTTTGTTGATGCTGCTGACTATCGGCACCGCATTGCGTGTGGTTCCCGCATGGCAGGTGCTGTATGTCGGCCAGATCGTGGCCTGCTTTGCGATCGGCTTGATGAATGTGCTGATACCGGGCGTGGTCAAGCGCGATTTCCCGCACCACGTCGCGCTGATGACCGGAGTCTACAGCGCCGCGATGTGCGCGGGCGCCGCTGCGGCAGCCGCTACCACGGTGCCGGCGGCCAATGCCATCGCGCATCTATTCGACGGCGCGGGCGGCAACGCGTGGGCGTGGGCATTGGCGCAGTGGTCGTTGCCTGTGGCACTGGCTACGCTCGTGTGGGGCGTGAATCTGCCTGCCAAAGCCGTGCATGCGGGAAGACGCGTGCACGTCGTGCGCGGCTTGTGGCGCGATCCGCTCGCGTGGAAGGTCACGCTGTTCATGGGTTCGCAATCGTCGCTGGCGTATATCGTGTTCGGCTGGCTGCCGACGGTGCTTCGCACGCGCGGCATGAGCGCTGTCGATGCCGGGTTCATGCTCTCGCTGAGCGTCGTCACGCAGGCGGTGGCGTCGTTGCTGCTGCCGTTCCTGCTTGTGCGTCTGCGGGATCAGCGCGTGGTGAACGTGGCTGCGCTGCTGTTGACCGGCCTCGGTCTGATGGGCTGCTTCTTCGGGCCTTTCCCGATCATGTGGATGTTCGCGTTACTGCTCGGCATCGCGCAGGGCGCGTCGTTCACACTCGCGCTGACCGTCATCGGATTGCGTTCGTACGACTCGCATGTTGCCGCGCAACTGTCGAGCATGGCGCAGGGAATCGGCTATCTGATCGCGTCATGCGGACCGTTCATCGCCGGGTCGCTGTTGCATGCAACCGGCTCTCTGTACAGCCTGGCTGCGCTGTGCGCGGGCGTTTGCGTGGTGGCGGCGTGGTTCGGTTATGCAGCGGGGCGGCCGGAGCATGTGAAGGTGCATGTCGAGTAAGCGGTAGATGGGGCGCGAGGGCGCGCAGCCGCGCGCTTAGCCTGCTGCCGGCGGCATGCTAAGCCGCCGGCAGCGGCCTCAGCCGCCGCGTCACATCGTCATGACGGATTCCGGCGCTTCCCACGTGTAGTCGAGTGCCTCGGCCACTTCCTTGCACGTCACCTTGCCAAGCGCGACGTTCAGGCCATTGCGCAGATGCGGGTTGTCCTGCAACGCCTTGCGCCATCCCTTGTCGGCGATCTGCAGCGCGAAAGGCAGCGTCGCGTTGTTCAGCGCGTAGGTCGAAGTGCGCGGCACACCGCCCGGCATGTTGGCGACGCAGTAGTGAACCACGTCGCCGACCATGTACGTCG
>Ga0268255_10000827_pt1 | contig 19783 bp, 15 predicted proteins | sample AgamicOrMarz_FD_200256 | JGI IMG/M metagenome (GOLD analysis project Ga0268255, IMG submission 200256) | Agave microbial communities from Guanajuato, Mexico - Or.Ma.rz (v2) (version 3) | ecosystem: Host-associated > Plants > Phyllosphere > Phylloplane/Leaf | place: Guanajuato, Mexico...
AGCGCGGTCAGGCGTTCAGGATCCACGCGCACGTGGCTCACATCGCAGCCTTCCTTCGTCAACGTCTCGGTGAGAAAGCGGCCCATGTGATCGTTGCCCACGCGTGCGAGCATTGCCGACGCAAGTCCAAGCCGCGCGCAGCCGAATGCAATGTTCGCCGACGACCCGCCGAGATACTTCGCGAAGCTCGACACGTCTTCGAGCCGCGCGCCGACCTGCTGCGCGTACAGATCGACCGCGAGCCGGCCAAGACACACGATGTCGCGGCTGCGGCCCGGCGCGAAGCGGCTGCCGGCGGTTGCGCCCGGTTGCTGCGCCGGCGTGCCGCTGAATGTACTGGATTGAGCCATGAATGTCCCTGAATGACGGAGCGCGGCGAGCGGTGCCACGGCAGCAGCCGCCGCGCGAATGAATCAGATCGTTGCGCCTTCGAGTTCGCCTATCATCTTCTGCATCTCGGCACCGCCCGCCATCATGTCGAGCACTTCGTCCTTGCTGATCGTTTCTTTTGTGAACGTGCCGAGCGATTTGCCGCGATTGAGCAACGTGAACGAATCGCCGATCGGATACGCGTGATGCACGTTGTGCGTGATGAAGATCACCGAGATGCCTTTCGCGCGCGCCTTGTGGATCAGCTTCAGCACATTGAAGCTCTGCTTGACGCCGAGCGCGGCGGTCGGCTCGTCGAGGATCAGCACACGCGCGCCAAAATGGATGGCGCGCGCAATCGCAAGGCACTGTTTTTCGCCGCCAGACATCGTGCCGATCGGCTGATGCGGATCGCGCACGTTGATGCCCATTTCTGCGAGCTTGTCGCGAGCTGTCGTCGCGCTCGTTTCCAGATCCATCACGTTCAGGAACCCGAACAGTTTCTTTTGCGGCTCGCGTCCCATGAAGAAATTACGCGCGACGGAGAGCAGCGGCACCAGCGCGAGATCCTGATAGACGGTCGCAATGCCGAGATCCAGCGCGTCTTTGGGCGACTCGAACAGCACCGGCTTGCCGTCGACGAGATACTGGCCCGACGACGGTTGATGTACGCCCGCCAGAGTCTTGATCAGCGTTGACTTGCCCGCGCCGTTGTCGCCGAGCAGGCAATGAACTTCGCCGCGTTTCAGGCGCAAGGTCACGCCGCTTAGCGCGATTACTTTTCCAAAGTACTTGTTGACGTTCTCGAGAGCGAGGATCACGTCGTCCTGCGGCGCGGCGCTCGACAGATTCATTTCGTTCGTCACATGGTTCGTATCGGACATGTGCGTCTCCTCGTTACGATTGCGCGACGCGACGGCGCACATAGTGATTGAACAGCACGGCGATAAGCAGCATCACGCCGAGGAATACGCGGAACCAGTCGGAGCTCACATTCGTGTAGGTGATGCCGATTTGCACCACGCCGAAAATCAGCGCGCCGAAACATGCGCCGATTACCGAGCCATAACCGCCCGTCAACAATGTCCCGCCGATCACGGCCGCGATGATTGCCTCGAACTCCTTCTGCAAGCCGCGGTCGGCCGCAGCGGAGCCGATATCGCACACTTGCAGCACCGCGAACAGGCACGAGCAGAACGCGGTCAGCACGAAGAGCAGGATTTTTACGCGACGCACCGGAATGCCGACGTTTTTCGCCGCGTTGGCGTCGCCGCCCACTGCGAGAATCCAGTTGCCCGCGCGCGTTTTCGCGAGGACGAATGCGCAGATCGCGGCGAGACCGAACCACCACAGAATTACTTTCGGAATGCCCGGCACGAGCGCGTGACCGTTATCGAGCAGGGTGCCGATGCCGTGATGCGCGAGCATCGTGAAAAGACCCTGCAGCGCAACGCCGTGAAAGAGCGTGTTGGCGAGCCAGTCCTGCTGTGCAAGATCGCCCACGCCGGAGACGATGGTGCGGTCCGCGAACATGATCGACAGCGCAAGAGTGAGGCCGCGCAGAATGAAGAGGAACGCGAGCGTGACGATGAACGACGGCAGGCGCGTGCGCATCACGAGATAGCCGTTGAGCGCCCCCAGCAGCATCGAGCCGACGAATGCAAAGAGAATCGCGAGCGAGATCGGCCAGTGAAAATACACGGTGGGAATCGCGACCATCATGCCGGCAAAGCCGATCATCGAGCCGATCGAGAGATCGAACTCACCGGCGATCATCAGGAGACACGCTCCCACGGAAAGAATCCCGAGATAAGCGGACACCTGCGACCAGTTCATCACGCCGTCGAGATTGAACATGCCGGAGCCGCCGGCCGTCAACGCGAAGACTAGAAACACCAGCACCGCGCCGGAGATCGCGGCGAACTCGGGGCGGTTCAGCAAATGACCGAACCATGATTCCTTGCGCACGCGTTCGTCGCGCCCGTCCGTTTCGGGGCGCGACGCAGCGCTATGCGAAGCGGCGCTATTCGAGTCGACGCGCGGTGGAAAGTGCTTGCCGGCTACACCCATGATGTCTCCTTGGAGCCGGCTGTGTGTCCGGGCAAGCGGGAATGCGTTGCGGGAACGACAGCCGGTGAAATTCGCGCTGGCAGCGAAGCCGCCCGGCGGGAGCGTTGCCCGCCGCGCGCGTGACTAGCTACAGAAAAGAATCAGCGGTACTGCCCTGCGTATTTGATGACCTTGTCGAGGTTTTGCTTCGTGATGAAGCCCGGACCGGAGCGAATATTCTTCGGGCCATACGAGGGCGCCAGGCCGTAAGTGGCAAGCCGTGCCTTGAACTTGGGATTCGCTTCGAGAATCTGGCGAATCTTCGCAGGGTCGGTGGTGTGCTCTTTCTTCACTATGGCCAGCACGGCGACCGGAATGTAGCCCTGCAGATAAGGCTGCTGATCGATCGCGAACTGGATCGTGCCGTTCTGGATCGCCTTCGCGATGTCGTCGGAGAAGTCAAAGGTGCAGAAGTAGATCTTGCCGTTCAGGCCCATTTGCTGCACTGCTTTGAGCGTGGCCGAAGCGGGCGTCGGTCCGAGCGTGAGAATGGCGCCGGTGTTCGGATGGTTGCGCAAATAGGCGCTGACTTTCGATTGAATCTCGGTCGGGTCCTGGCCGGAATCGATCGTGGAGGACTTGTAGTCGACGCCAAGCGCCTCGGCGAAACCGCGGCAACGGTCGAACGAAACGGTGTTGGTCGCGAGGTGATTCACGCACAGGAACGACTTCACGCCGGCTGCTTTCGCCTTTTCGCCTGCCGCCTTGCCGGCGACGTATTCCGGCTGGCCGATGTGCATGATCGCGCCGAGTTGCGCGCTTTGTTCCTCGGTGCCCGAGTTGATCGTGACGAGCGGGATCTTTTTGGCGGTGACTTTGTTGATAGAGCTTTTCAGCACGTCGTAATCGGCGATGGTGACGATCACACCGTCGTAATTGCGCGCTGCGGCCTGTTCGACGAGACGCGCCATATCGGCGATGTCACCGTTCGGCGGATTGCGATAGTCGGTCTCGACGTTGAAGTCCTCATCGGCCTGCTTGATGGCGTTTTTGATCGTGTTCCACCACGAATCGGAGTCCGGCGCGTGGCTGATCAGCACGAAATGAGCGTCAGCCGCGCGGGCGGCCGAGGCCGCTCCGAATCCCGTCGCCAACGTCAAAGCCGTCACCAGAATCCTGAGCGTAGCCTTGCCCTTGCAAAGTCTCATGTCTCCACCTTTCTCGGTCTGTCGTTATTGAAGGAGCGTGTGGCGCACGGTACGCAACGCGGCACCGGAGGTGTCGCACGATCGCCGAAGCACCATCGCTCACGACCAAGATTAGGTCATCTTCGAATGGCTTGCAATGGAAATTTCACCGTAGATAAAAATGGAAAATACGTTCCATTTATGCGGTGTGCTGCCTATAATCGGCAACGTCAGCAGCCTCTGCGGCGCACGTCCGAAAGCGTCTGCCGCAGTGCAGTAAAGTCCCGAAGAGAGAACCATGGCGGAAGAGAGCACAGAAGAATTGCCGAGCGTTGAAGAATTGATGCAGCGCATCGCCGATAACTACGAGGCGCTGCCGCGTCAGTTGAAGAACGTCGCGACGTATATCGAGCAACATCGTTCGAGCGTGATGGTGGATCGCACGAGCGACATCGCCGCGAGTTGCGGCGTGCATCCGTCGGCGGTCGTGCGATTTGCGCAGCGCTTTGGTTTCTCCGGCTTCTCCGATTTGCAGGCGGTGTTTCGTCAGGCGTATACAGGGCAGGGTGCGTCGTCGCCCAGTTATCAGCAACGCATTCGCAAGCTCATTGACGAGAAGCCCGGTGCGTTGTCCGGCGGCGCGGTCGCGCGCGAGTTCATCGCGGCTTCCCGCGGCGGTCTCGAAGAACTCGAAGCGGGGCTCGACGACAAGCAGTTCGACGCCGCCGTGAAGATGCTGCAACGGGCGGACAACATCTATGTGATCGGCGTGCGGCGCTCGTTTCCGGTGGCGAGCTACATCGTCTATGCGTTGCAGCACACGCCCAAGCGCGTGCACCTCGTATCGGGTTTCGGCGGCATGTACCGCGAGCAGATTCGCAGCGTGAAAAAGGGCGACGTGGTGATCGCGATCAGCTTCGCGCCTTATGCGAAGGAAACGCAGTATTGCCTGCGGGTCGCGCATCATCATCAGGCGAAGACGCTGGTCATTACGGACAGCCAACTATCTCCGCTCGCGCGTTACGCGAGTACCCAGCTGTATGTGAAAGAGGGCAGCGCGTTCGCGTTCCGCTCGCTGACCAGCACGATCTGCCTGTGCCAGGCGCTCTTCATCGCGCTTGCGTACAAGCTCGAATTAAATGTAGAAGAATCGAAAGACACTGGAGGATACGATGACTGACGCAGCAAAACCGATCGACGTCGCAGTGTTCGGCGCGGGCCGTATCGGCAAGATTCACGCGGCCAATCTAGCGCGGCAACCGGGCGTGCGGCTGAAATATGTGGTCGATGTGAATAGCGAAGCGGCCGCGGCGCTGGCTGCCGTGCATGGCGCCAAGGTGGCCGATATCGACGGTGCAATGGGCGACGCGTCCGTCGGCGCCACGGTGATCTGTTCTAGCACGGACACGCATGCGGACCTGATCATGAAGTCGGCCGCTCAGAAAAAACACGTGTTCTGCGAGAAGCCGGTCGACCTGACGCTGGAGCGCGCGCGGGCCTGTGCTGATGCCGTTGAGCGCGCGGCCGTGGTGTGCATGATCGGCTTTCAGCGCCGCTTCGATCCGACGTTCTCCGCGTTGAAGGCGCGCCTCGATGCGGGCGAGATCGGCACGCCGGAAATGCTGGTGGTGACGAGCCGCGATCCAGGCGCGCCGCCGGTGGACTACATCCGCCATTCGGGCGGCATCTTCAAGGACATGCTGATTCACGACTTCGACATTTTCCGCTGGATTCTCGGCGACGAAGCGGACACGTTGCACGCTACCGGCAGTTGTCTGAGCGACCCGGCAATCGCGGAGGCGGGCGACATCGATTCGACCGCGGTGACCATCCGCACGAAGCGCGGCCGCCTGTGCCAGATCAACACCGCGCGCCGCGCCGCCTACGGCTACGACCAGCGCTTCGAAGTGCTCGGCAGCGGGGGCATGCTGCAGGCGGGCAACGTGCGGCCTACGGAAGTCACCGCTTACTCAAAAACGCAGGTGTCGAGCGACGTGCCCGAAGCGTTTTTCCTCGAACGTTATCGCGCCGCTTATGCGCTCGAAATTGCGCATTTCTTCGAGGCGGTCACGCAGGGCAAGCCAGTGCGCACCACGGTGGCCGACGGTTTGAAAGCGCTGGAACTCGCTGAGGCCGCCACGCGCTCATGGCGCGAGGGGCGTGCGGTGAAGCTCGGCGAGGCCGCGCAATGAGTGCGGCGGCGTCAACGCGGCGGCTGCGTCTCGGCGTGGTCGGCCTCGGGCGGCTCGGCAAACGTCACGCTGAGAACCTCGCGTATCGCGTGCCGGGCTCGGAACTGGTCGCTGCTTGCAGCCCGCTCGAAGAAGAGCGGGCGTGGGCGCGCGACGCTTTGCCGTCGCCGCGCCTTTACGACGACTACGCGCGGCTGCTGGACGACAAAGACGTGGACGCCGTGTGGCTCGTCACGCCGTCGTCGCTGCACGCGCAGCAGATCGTCGACGCTTTGCGCGCCGGTAAGCACGTGTTCTGCGAGAAGCCTTTGTCGCTCGATCTGGCCGAGTGCGAACGCGTGCTGCACGAGGCCGCGCAGTTCCCGCATCTGCAGGCGACGATTGGCTTCATGCGGCGTTTCGATCCGAGCTACAAGGACGCCTTCGACAAAATCGAAGCGGGCGCGATTGGGCGGCCGTTTCTCGTGCGCTCGCAAACCACCGACAAGAACGATACCGACGGCTTCTTCGTGCGCTTCGCGGCAACTTCCGGCGGCATTTTCCTTGACTGCACGGTGCACGACATCGACGTCGCGCGCTGGCTGCTCGGAAAGCCGCGCGCAAAGCGCGTGTTCGCGGCGGGCGCCGTCGCGCTGCACGAAGGCCTGCGTGAATTCGGCGATGTGGATAACGGCGTGGCGATCTGCGAATTCGAGGACGGCAAGCTCGCCATGTTCTACGCGTCGCGGACCCAGGCACATGGTAACGACACGCACAGCGAGGTGATCGGCACGGCAGGCGGACTGACCATTGGCCATAATCCGCGCGCGAATCGCGTCGAGATTTACGACGCGACGGGCATTCGCAACGAGTGCACGCCGAGCTTTTTCGATCGCTTCGAAGAGGCGTTTCTGCACGAGGCGCGCGCGTTCGTTGCGTCGGTGCAGGGCGGGGCGGGATCGACCGCGCAAGCGGGCGCGACGCTCGCCGACGCGCTGGAAGCGACCCGCATCGGCAATGCGCTGCGGCAGTCGCTGCAAAGCGCGCAGGCTGTGACGCTGTAGCGTCGATATGGCTGGTTGGACGGCGTGGTGCGCGGTGCCTGCGCCGGCAAGGCGGCGAAGGCTGCGGTAGAATTTGACCCTCTGTCCGGCGTCGCGAACGACGCCTTGTCCCGAAGGTCATCGTCGATGCAAATTCAGATTCATAAGGAAGTCGATGCGCGCGGGCTGATGTGCCCGCTGCCCATTTTGCGCGCCAAGAAGGCGCTCGCCGATATGGAAAGCGGTCAGATTCTCAAGGTGCTCGCCACCGACCCGGGCTCGCAGCGCGATTTCGCCGCGTTCGCGAAGCAGACCGGCAATGAGATCGTCGAGAGTTCGGCGCACGACAAGGTCTTTACGTTTCTCATGAAGCGCCGCTGAAGCGCATACATTCAGAAGCACGCTCCCAAACAAAAGGCGCTGTGCCCGCGAAAGCGGGGCACAGCGCCTTTTTGACTTTCGGGAGATGCCTCGCGATTCAAGGCATCTCGCAGGGGCTTTAGCCTTCCAGAACCGGCGAACGGGTACGCAGATATTCGTCGAAATCCGCGGCCACTTCGGGGTGACGCAGCGCGAACTCGACCGTTGCTTTCAGATAACCAAGCTTGCTGCCGCAGTCGAAACGCGTGCCGTGGTACTTGTACGCGAGAACCTGTTCGTCGGCGAGCAACGACTGGATTGCGTCCGTGAGCTGCAGTTCGCCGCCGGCGCCCGGCTTGATCGAGCGGATGTGATCGAAAATGCGCGGTTTGAGCACGTAGCGGCCCACCACGCCGAGATTCGACGGTGCGACGCTCGGTTCCGGCTTTTCGACGATGCCCGACATCTTGATGATCGAGTCTTCCCATTCCTTGCCGTCGACAATGCCGTACGACTTGGTTTCCTGCGCCGGAATCTCTTCGACGCCGATCACCGAGCTGTGATAGTGGTCGAACACCTCGATCATTTGCGTCATGACGGGCGGCGTGCCGTACAGCAAGTCGTCAGCCAGAATCACGGCAAACGGGTTGTCGCCCACCAGCTTTTCCGCGCACAGCACGGCGTGGCCGAGTCCGAGCGCTTCGGGCTGACGCACGTAGAAGCAGTCCACATGGCTCGGCTTGATGCTGCGCACGAGTTCGAGGAGCTTGTCCTTGCCGCGCGCTTCCAGTTCGGCTTCGATTTCGTACGATTTATCGAAGTGGTCTTCAATCGCCCGTTTGCTGCGGCCCGTGACGAAGATCATTTCGGTAATGCCGGCCGCCATGGCTTCTTCCACCGCGTACTGAATCAGCGGCTTGTCGACGATCGGCAGCATTTCCTTCGGGCTTGCCTTCGTGGCAGGGAGGAACCGGGTGCCAAGACCTGCTACCGGAAATACTGCCTTTGTAACTTTTAGCATGTGATTACACTGAGTCCTCTGGTTTAGCTATCTGTCCGTGCCCGCCGCGCGGGCGGGCGTAGAGCGTCGATCAGGCCGGCAAGCGCGCGAGCTGCGCTTTCAGCTTGCCGACAGTCGCTTCGAATTCCGCCAGCCTTTTCTGCTCCTGCTCGACGACTGCGGGCGGCGCCTTGGCGACAAAACTTTCGTTCTGCAGTTTAGCGTTGCACTTGACGACTTCTGTGCTCAACCGCGCAATCTCCTTAGACAACCGCTCGCGCTCGACCGCGACGTCGATTTCCACCTTCAGCACGAGCTTGTCACTGCCTACGATAGCAATTGGCGCGCCATCTGCTTGCGCGTCGAGCGCGGCTTCGTCGGCAATGATCTGCACTTCCGACAAACGGGCCAATGCCTGGGCGTACGGAGCGAAGGTGCGCAGACGCTCCGCGTTGCCGGTAGCGAGCAACGGCACCTTGACCGCCGGCGACAGATTCATTTCGCCGCGCAGATTCCGGCACGCATCGATCACTGCTTTCAGGTCGGCCGCCCATTGCTCCGCGTCTTCGTCGAGCTTCGACATCTCGGCAACGGGGTACGGCTGCACCATGATGGACGCTTCGCCCTCGGCCTTGCCCTCGGGATAACGCCCGGCCAACGGCGCAACTTTTTGCCACAACGCCTCGGTGATGAACGGAATCACCGGGTGCGCGAGGCGCAACACCGTCTCGAGCACGCGCAGCAGGGTGCGCCGCGTGGCGCGCTGCTGGTTCGGCTGACCCGTCTGGATCTGAACCTTGGCGAGTTCGAGATACCAGTCACAGTATTCGTCCCAAACGAACTTGTATAGGGCGTTGGCCACATTGTCGAAGCGATAGTCGGCGAAACCCCTGGCGATCTCGGTTTCCACGCGCTGCAGGCGGGACACGATCCAGCGATCCGCCGACGAGAAGTTCAGGTGGCCGTCCGGGCCGCACTCGCCGCACTGTTCCGGCTTGCCGAAACCGCAATCGTGGCCTTCGCAGTTCATCAGCACGAAGCGGGTGGCGTTCCACAGCTTGTTGCAGAAATTGCGGTAGCCCTCGCAGCGTGCGAGATCGAAGTTGACGTTGCGCCCGAGCGTGGCCATTGACGCCATCGTGAAGCGCAGCGCGTCGGTGCCGAATGCGGGAATGCCGTCGGGAAATTCCTTGCGGGTTTTCTTTTCGATCGACGCGGCCTGCTTCGGGTTCATGAGGCCGGTGGTCCGTTTGGCGACGAGGGCGTCAAGGCCGATGCCGTCGACGATATCGATCGGATCGAGCGTATTGCCCTTGCTCTTCGACATTTTCTGACCTTCGGCGTCGCGCACGAGACCGTGCACGTAAACCGTGTCGAACGGCACCTTGCCCGTGAAGTGCGTGGTCATCATGACCATGCGCGCGACCCAGAAGAAGATGATGTCGAAGCCCGTAACCAGCACCGACGACGGCAGGAAGTGCTTCAGTTCCTGCGTTTCATTCGGCCAGCCGAGCGACGAGAACGGCACGAGCGCGGACGAAAACCACGTGTCGAGCACGTCTTCGTCGCGTTTGAGCGGTCCCGTGTAGCCGGCTTCTGCCGCTTTTGCGTGCGCGCCTTCCTCGGTCTTCGCGACGAAAATCTCGCCATTTTCGCCGTACCACGCGGGAATCTGATGGCCCCACCAGAGCTGGCGCGAGATGCACCAGTCCTGAATGTTCTCGAGCCACTGGTAGTAGGTGGTGGTCCAGTTTTCCGGCACGAAGCGGATTTCGCCGTTGCGAACCACGTCGAGCGCGGTTTCGGCGATCGATTTGCCCGGATTGAACGTGCCTTCAGGCGCCGGTTTGCTCATCGCGACGAACCACTGGTCGGTCAGCATCGGCTCGATCACGACGCCGGTGCGATCGCCGCGCGGCACCATCAGCTTGTGCGGCTTGACCGATTCGAGCGCGCCGAGCGCTTCGAGGTCGGCAACGACCTGCTTGCGGGCTTCGAAACGGTCGAGGCCACGGTATTTTTCCGGCGCGTTGTCGTTGATCTTCGCGTCGAGCGTGAGGATCTCGATTTGCGGCAGCTTGTGGCGCAGGCCGACCTGATAGTCGTTGAAGTCGTGCGCGGGCGTGACCTTGACGACGCCCGTGCCGAACTCGCGGTCGACGTAGTCGTCAGCGATGATCGGCACTTCGCGGCCCGACAGCGGCAGCGTGACGGTCTTGCCGATCAGATGCGCGTAGCGCTCGTCTTCCGGATGGACCATCACGGCGGTGTCGCCGAGCATGGTTTCAGGCCGCGTGGTCGCGACCGTCAGATGGCCGGAGCCGTCGGTGAGCGGATACTGGATGTGCCACAGGTGGCCGTTTTCTTCTTCGCTGACTACTTCGAGATCGGAAACGGCGGTGAGCAGCACCGGGTCCCAGTTGACGAGGCGTTTGCCGCGATAGATCAGGCCCTGTTCATAAAGGCGCACGAACACGTCGCGCACGGCGGCCGACATTTTGTCGTCCATCGTGAAGTATTCGCGCGACCAGTCGATCGACGCGCCGAGGCGGCGCACCTGGTTCGTGATGGTCGAGCCGGATTCCTGCTTCCATTCCCAGACGCGTTCGACGAATTTTTCGCGGCCGAGGTCGTGGCGCGACACGCCTTTCGCGTCCAGTTGCCGTTCGACGACGATCTGCGTGGCGATACCCGCGTGGTCGGTGCCCGGCACCCACAGCGTGTTGTCACCGAGCATGCGGTGATAGCGGGCGAGGCCGTCCATGATGGTCTGGTTGAACGCGTGGCCCATGTGAAGGGTGCCGGTGACGTTCGGCGGCGGCAACTGGATCGAGAAGTCTTTCCTGTTCCCGTCGAAAGAGGGCGCCGCGTAGGCGCGCTTTTCCCATTCGGGGCCCCAGTGGGCTTCGATGGTGTGCGGCTCGAAGCTTTTGGCAAGGGTGAAGGAGGTGTCGCTCGGGGTGTCGCTCATGGGTCGATCGGCTGGTAAATGCGGAGAATGTTCGATTATAAAGGGCGCCGGGGCGCGGCTCTGGTTTTGCTGTTTCTCTGCTGCCGGAGGCTCGAAGGCGAGCGCCTGGCGACGCTGGCCCGAGGTGAGGTGCCGACGCTGCGCGACGTGTACGACAACACGCTGACTGGCTTCGCGCCGCGCTTGCGGCCTAACGGCTCCGTGTCGTTCGTGTACCGCTGGAGCGCACCTGAAGGCCAGCAGAAAACAAGCATCGGACGCCGGCCGGGGATAACCGTCGAGGAAGCATCGGCGACCGCAAAGGCGTTCATGGGTGTGCCGATCACCGCTTGCTCCGCAGGCAGAAGAGGCCGATTCCCACCGCGACAATCAACTGTGGCGCAATCAGACGAATCCAATTTTCTGAATTTCATTGCGCGCGCGCAAATCGTGACAGTTCTTGACGATCCCAGGGGCCGGATCGTGGGACCATCGCGCGGCTGTATTCCGCAGACAAAATGGTCTCTCGCACCGGGCTGGAGTTGGTCACGCGGATGTAACCCCGCATCGACGGGATTCAGGACCGGACCGCCAGAGGAAACGAATGCCGTGACGAAGCCGCATCAACCGCTCGCAGACCCCGAACTGCTCGATTACTACACCGGTGAACTGCTCTATGCAGGCAGCCGTGCGCAGGAATTCGCCGCAGGGCACCTGAAGATCGCGGCGCGGCTGGGCATGCAGGCGGGCGGGATCGACGACCCCTCTGTCGAGCGCCTGGTCCAGGCCTCCGCGTTCGTGAACGCCCGCGCGCAGATGCGCATCGACCGTGCGCCGGATCCGTTCACGCTGCGCCTGCTCGAGGGCGTGCATCCCAACTACGTCACGCCGTTGCCGTCGATGGCGCTCGTGCAGTTCTACCCTGGCGAAGGTGCCGGACAGGGCGGCGAGGCACAGACGCTGCCGCGTGGCACGCCCCTTTTCTCGCGTGCGCAGGAAGGTCAGACGGCGGTGGAATTGCGCACCGCCTTCGATGTGACCGTCCAGCCACTGACGATCGCCGCCGTCACTGCGGGCGGTATTCCGCCCGATATTCCCAACGTTTACCGCCATGTGTCCGGAGGTGCCCAGGTGCGCGGCTCGCTGCGCCTGCGCATCCGGACAACCCACGGCGGCCCCATCCGCGCGCTGTCCGGTCTGGACCGCCTGCCTGTTTATCTGTGTGGCGCGGAGCGGATTGCCTCGCAGCTCTTCGATCTGATCCACACGGCGACTGTGGCGAGCATTACGGGCGTGCCGGGGAAGTTTGCGACGGGCGAGCTGCACAGCGTGTTCCAGGACGGCATGCGCAATGGCCGTATCGAGCATGCGGTCGAGTATGAGGGGCTGGAGCCGCAGCGGAGTCTCCTGCCGCCCGTCCATGAGGGCATGCACGGCCATAACCTGCTGCACGAGTACATGGTTTTTCCGCAACGGTTCTGGTTCTTCACACTCGCGAGCCTGGCCGGTGGGCTGTCGCGCATCGACGAACCCGAAGCCGAGCTCGTGCTGCTGCTCTCCCGCGAGCCGGGAGAACTGGCGCAGCATGTCGATGCCTCGCAGTTTGCGCTGCACTGTGTGCCTGTCGTGAACCTGTATCCGGCCGCGTCCGAGCGGCTGAAGGTGGCCCCCCAGGACAGCGAGCACCGGCTCGTGCCCGAGGTGACCGCGCCCGACGATCATCTGCTTCACTCGGTCAATCACATCATCGGCCAGGTGGACGATGACGCGACATCGGAGGCAATTCCCTTTGTGCCTCAGGACGTGGCACTCCCAAACGACGAGCGTCGCGATGTGCGCCGCTTTACCGTGCGGCGTGAGCTGGAACTGCCGGCGGACAACGTGCGCCGCTACGCCACCCACCAGCCGTTTGTGCGCACCCATACGTGGCTGTCGCTCCTGCGGCACGACCAGCAGCCAGACGATTCGGGGGTGCGCTACCTGTCACTCGATGCATGGCTGACCAATGGCGATCTGCCTTGCACACTGCCGCGCAATGGCCGCGATGACCTGATCGTGCACGGTGCGAAATCGGTCGCCAGTGTGGGCTTCGTGCGGCCACCCACCATGCCCGGGCCACCGCTGGCGCGTGGCGAGGCGGCATGGAAGCTTCTGCGGCAGTTGAACCTCGAATACGGCGTGTTCGATGACGAATACGACGAGCCGCGGCCCGGCGAGGGGCTGCGCATGATGCTGGAGCCGTACCTCGCTGCAGGTGCACCGCAAATGCGCCACCAGCTCGACGGCCTCATCGCTGCGCAGGCTGTTCCGGTGAACGACTGGCACCGGATCGCGGACGACATGCAGTTCATGCGCGGCATCGGTATCACGCTGGAGTTTGACGAGGCTGCGTTCGAAGGCTGGTCGGCCTTCACGTTCGCCCTCGTGCTGGAGCGCTACGTGGCCCGCCACGTTTCCAGACATTCCTTCACGCGCACTACGTTCAGGACGAAGCAGCGTGGCGCGGTTTTCACCTGGCCCGCGCGTGACGGTACACGCGAGGTTTTCTAGGAGGTGCATTTATGTCATGGAATACCCAGGCCCGCACGCTTGAGGTGAGCTGCGAGGCGTTTCCGACCTACCGGGGCGAGCCGGTGTTCGTGGCCACGCGCCTGGCGGGCACGGAAAAACTCGGCCGTCTCTACGACTATGAGGTCGATGTCTCGACCATCGAGGCGGACGGCCTGTACATCAGCGAATTACACAAGCTGGTTGATGTCAACAAGCTGGTGGGCAAGCGCATGACGGTGCGCATCGCCATCGGAGGCAACGGCACCTGGCAGAACGGCCTGACGCTGGACAGCGGCGTGAACTTCGGGGCCGACATCCGCGAGATCACGGGCGTGATCACCGAGGCAAGCTGCCTTGGAGCGGAAGCGCCGCGCCGCATGTTCTATCGCTTTCGCCTGCGGCCCGCGCTCTGGCTCGCCAGCCTGAACCGCGAAAACCGCGCGTTCATGGACAAGGATGTCGTCGAGATCACGCGCGAGGTCCTGAAGAAGTATCCCATCGAGGTGCGCTACCGTCTCAGCGGCCCCGGTGGTCAGAAGAGCTACTACCCGAAAAGGGACTACACCCGACAGTGGTTTGAATCTGACTGGAATTTTCTGGACAGACTATGGCAAGAATTCGGGGTGACATTTTTCCAGCAAGGCGACACCCTGGTGCTGTTCGACAACGCGAGCTGGAAGAAGCATGGCCCCGCGTACCGGACCATCCGGTATCTCGACCGGGGCGGCCAGCGCATTGACGAGGAGCATGTTCATACTCTGAAGCTCTCGCGGGCGCTGACCACCGGCCAGACGACGGTCACCGACTACGACTATATGCAGGGCGAGTCGCACCGCACGTACACGGTCAAGATGCATCGGGACGCCTCGCACGACAACGCCGAGGAGTACATCCAGGCCGACTATGCGCAGCCGCTGCAGGGGGCGATGGGTGTCAATGGCCCGCGCAACGACGAGCAGTATGAGGCTCGATTCCTGGCACGGGTGCGCGTCGATGCGCACCGCTGCAAATCAATGCGCATCAAGGGGAAAGGCAACCTGCGCGGCCTGATGACGGGTTACTCGTTCTTCCTCGAAGGCTATCCGTACCAGCCGGCGAACGCCGAGTACGTGGTGACCGGCACGACAATCGAAATCGTGAACAACGACACGGTCACCCAGGGCGGCGGCCTGAAACGCCAGTACACGTGCAAGACGAAGTTCACGGCGCAGGACGCCAACGAGGTGTACCGCACGCCGCTGAAGGCGAAGAAGCCACGCGCGTTTGCGGAGACCGCCATCGTATGCGGCTACGACAACTCGGTTGTGACCACTGACCCGCTCGCGCGGCTGCGCCTGTGGTTCACCTGGGACCGCAAGGGCCAGCGCGACGGGCAGGCCACGTGCTGGGTGCCGCTCGCGCAGCCGTGGCAGGGTACGCGCCGTGGTGCGATCTGGATTCCGCGTGTGGACGACCACGTCCATGTGGGCTATTACAACTCGGACCCGGACCGCCCATTCATCCTGGCAAGCCATACGACGAACGATAACAAGACGCCGTGGGACCTGCCCGCGAACGAGGCGCTGTCGGGCTGGCGCAGCCAGGACATTGGCAGGAAAAGCGGGTCTGCCTCGAACAGCGTTGTGACCGACGACACGCCCGGCAGGCTTCAGGTGCAGGTGACGAGTGACCATGCCAACTCGCGCTTCGTGGCGGGCTTCAACACACGCATTGATGGCAACAAGGGGCGCACGGAGGCGCGTGGGGAAGGCATCGAGGTGGCCACGGATGCACACGCGGTGATGCGGGCGAACAAAGGCACGCTGATCACGACAGAGTCGCGCTCCGGTGCAACCGCGCCCGCGCTGGATCGGGGGGAAACAGTCCAGCGCCTGGTCCAGGCAGCGGAGCAGCATGACGTGCTGGCCGCCGCGGCCGTTCAGGCGGGAGCGCAACAGTCGCAGGACCGGCACGAACTTGGCCAGCCGCTGAAGCAGCAGGCAACGGAAATTGGTCACACGGGAGACGACGGTCTCGGCGGGCCATCGAAGCCGCATCTCGTTCTGGCCTCCGCTGCCGATGTTGCAGCAACTGCGACCGGCAGTACCCATCTGCATAGCGGCAAACATACCGCCCTGACGAGCGGCGAGCATACGAGCGTCAGCACGGGCGGCAACCTGTTCGTTTCGGCACGCAAGGCGATCAGGCTGTTTGCCTACCAGCTCGGCATTCGCATCATCGCCTATGCCGAGGACATTAATATTTCCTCGCTGAAGAAGAACCTCAATCTGCTGGCGAAACTCGACATCACCCAGAGTGCCAACCGCATCACGATCAAGGCAACCGAAGAGGTGATGCTGCACGGTGGCGACAGCTATATCAGCCTGAGGAGCGGCAAGATTACCGTCGGCGGCGGTGTCTATGAGGTCAACGCCCAGGCGAAAAACCTGCCCCCGAAGCCGATGGGGGTGAATGCGAATGGACTGCCCGATGTCCAGGCGAACGACCAGCTTTTCCGCGTGCTCTCGCCGACGGGCCAGCCGCTTCCCGGTGTGGACTACCAGATGATCGTCCAGTCAGCCGGTCATATCTTCAGGACAGACGAACTGGGACGCTCACCGGCACTGAATACCGTAGAGCAGGAAGGCGCAGCGTTCCAGTTGCACTGGGATGAATTTTCCGCCGCTCGCGGCGAGGTCAATGCGTAATTACGACATGGATCAGGGAACGAGAAAATTTTGGCAGAAAATCTGACAGCGACCGGCACGACGAATCCCCGGCCCAATACGTGCGTCGACGCGAAGTGTAGTTGTGATGTTATCTGGTCGCTCGCGCAGCAGTTTGCGATGCGGCACCTCGTGACGCATGCGCCGGTTCACCAGCACATGCCCGACTACCGCGAGGGCGATCCGCATGTTTCGGGCACACAGGTTGAAAAGGGAGCGCCGGCGTTCGTCAGTGATCCTGAGGTACGGGCGAGACGCATCGCCGCAGCCTATGCGCGAGTGTTCCTTGAAGACTTCCATCTGGGTGACAAGAGCAAGATCGGCCGCTTCTATTGGCTCGGCCTGGGCGCGTTCGCGTCCAAGCAGGTTGCGGCCACGCTCGCGCTCTGGCGGGTGAAATATGGCGCACGGTGGTCTGACTTACGCGCCGGCCTGGGCCGTGGCAATCTCTGGCTCTTCAACGATGTTCTGCCGTGGTTCTATGGCTATGCCGCTGGAGCCGGCACCTTCGATATGTGTGCGCAGTCCCGCGATAGCAGGAATTTTGTCGATCAGGTTGCAACCAACTTCTCCCGGCAGAACAGTCACGCAGAATCAATCGGCAAAGTTCCGTACGAGATTGATGGCGACACAGGGAACAAGAAGGCAAAGCTCGGTTATCTCAAGTGTACGCCGCTGGTTGCCAAGGGGTTTAAGCTCACCGCCCAATGGGAGGCTGAAACTCAGCCAAAAAGCAAAGCACTCCTCGCGTTTCGCCATCTCCTTGTCATCGCGCAGCACGAACAAGGTGAAGTCCTCCAGAGCCTGATCTACGATGATCCGTCTTTCCAGTGGTGGCTTAACGGCCAGAGGGCGGCACTGGCGACTTCCGACGATACAGCAATCAATGCTTCGGTAGACAGAGTGCAATATGGCCTCTCGGACGGTTCCGATATTGCGCTGTCGCCCGTTGTTCGCGCCTTGGTGCCAAGTCTTCAACTGGTACTTACTGACGAGGACACCACAAACAACGTGGTATTCCGATCCGACGCGCCCGACCGGCTGGTGCTGCAGGACTACCAGAAGCGGATGGGCTGGATTAAAGATGCTGCAACGAAGTATCACCGACTGATGCAAGGCGACTACCGGCAAACGATGCTCGACTACCTCTCAAACATCCGCAACTGGGGCGATATGCCGGACAACTCATGAGGACAATCCTTGCTGCAGTGCTTGCTATCGGGGCATTTTTGTTTGCCGTTCTGATGGTTGCGCATCACTGGAGTCCCCCTCCATCCTTTTCTAACGGTCACGAGATGTCCCAATTACCTACGCTTATCCGGCTTGGCAACCCACAAAGCTCTGACCTCAATGGTCCCGGCTCATCCGTCGACAATCATCCCACAGGCGCGAAGTTTTACCAGCGTGACTGGCAAAGAGGCGACCTTGGCACGGTGCAGTTCGTGAATGGGAATCACAGTTTCGTGATCGATAACGTTCTGTCGATGATCGGCTTCGCGGCCGAAAACGTACCGGAGGGGATCTACGAGTGGAGCACTAATTTTGGCGTGAGTCCCGAGCAGGCTGATACGCACGAAGCGGCGCGTGATCGGGTCATGAAGTTGCTCGCACAGTTTCGCTCCCTTGGATGGAAGCGATACATAGAAGTAGGTGATCCCCGTCTTTCCGGAGGCCAAGCGTTGCACTACACCACTGAGCATGCGGCTTATGCCTTGGATCCTGCGTACATCCCAACCTTGGATGAGTGGAGGAAAATGCTGAGAGATGAGCCGCATTGGGTGTTTCAGGCAGACGGGGCCTATCTGGAACTATCACTGATGGAAAGCAATATGGGCGGCTTTGTCGGGAAGAGCACCTACCTGCTAACTGTCGATGTGAAGAGTGAATACGCTTTTTATGGTCTAGGGTATTTCCCGGGTGATGCAGAAAAAATCCACAACTGGAAGGCACTATTGCCCGCAGAACTGGAGAAGTACCAAGCCATGAGGCTCAAGACGGAAGCGGCACTGAGGGCACATGGCTACGCCATCGACACGACTTACCAGGATCCGCCCATCAAGGCACTGGAGTCGTCCAGTACATCCGGAAATTGAGCGGGAGGTCGTGGCGATGGAACGAACTGACATGAATGGCAAAAAGCAGATCGTGGTGGGCGACACGACAAGCCACGAAGGTACCAGAAGCGGATGGCCTGGATTAAAGATGCTGCAACGAAGTATGACGGGCTGATGCAAGGCGACCACCGGCAAACGATGCTCGACTACCTCTCAAACATCCGCAACTGGGGCGATATGCCGAACAACTCATGAGGACAATCCTTGCTGCAGTGCTTGCTATCGGGGCATTTTTGTTTGCCGTTCTGATGGTTTCACATTACTGGAGTCCTCCTCCATCCTTTTCTAACGGTCACGAGATGTCCCAATTACCTACGCTTATCCGGCTTGGCAACCCACAAAGCTCTGACCTTAATGGTCCCGGCGTATCCGTCGACAATCATCCCACAGGCGCGAAGTTTTACCAGCGTGACTGGCAAAGAGGCGACCTTGGCACGGTGCAGTTCGTGAATGGGAATCACAGTTTCGTGATCGATAACGTCCTGTCGATGATCGGCTTCGCGGCCGAAAACGTACCGGAGGGGATCTACGAGTGGAGCATTAATTTTGGCGTGAGTCCCGAGCAGGCTGATACGCACGAAGCGGCGCGTGATCGGGTCATGACGTTGCTCGCACAATTGCGCTCCCTTGGATGGAAGCACTATATCGATTCATTTGATCCGCGTCTTTCTGGGAAGCAGGCGTGGATTTATGCCGCGTCAGATGCAGCAGATTGGGAATATTCTCTCGATTCAACCTATATGCCTGGTATGGATGAGTGGATGAAGGCCAAGAGAAAATTTCCCAGATGGGTTTTCTATGCCGATGGCGCGTATCTCGAAGTTAGCCTTATGGAAAGCAACATGGGCGGCTTTGTCGGAAAGAGCACCTACCTGCTAACGGTCGATGTGAAGAGTGAATACGCTTTTTATGGTTTAGGGTATTTCCCGGGAAAAGCAGAAAAAATCCACAACTGGAAGGCGCTATTGCCCGCAGAACTGGAGAAGTACCAGGCCATGAGGCTCAAGACGGAAGCGGCACTGAGGGCACAAGGCTACGCCATCGCCACGACTTACCAGGACCCGCCCATCAAGGCACTGCAGTCGTCCAGTGCATCCGGAAATTGAGAAGGAAATCATGCTCATGGAACGCGCGGACATGAATGGCAAAAAGCAGATCGTAGTGGGCGATACGACAAGCCACGGCGGTAAGGTTGTTTCGGGCAGCCCGTCTTCGACCTGGGGGCCTTCGGAAATGCCTATCGCGCGTAAGGGCGACATGGTGACCTGCCCGAAGTGCGCACCTC
>Ga0268255_10000832_pt1 | contig 19733 bp, 16 predicted proteins | sample AgamicOrMarz_FD_200256 | JGI IMG/M metagenome (GOLD analysis project Ga0268255, IMG submission 200256) | Agave microbial communities from Guanajuato, Mexico - Or.Ma.rz (v2) (version 3) | ecosystem: Host-associated > Plants > Phyllosphere > Phylloplane/Leaf | place: Guanajuato, Mexico...
GACGGAATTGCTCAGCAGGAATGGTTAATGGATATAAGAAACGAATTACATTACCGTATTTACCACAAGTAAGAAGTAACAACCCGTTTTCCATTGCATAGTTTTGTACAACTTTTGCTTGTTCAGCTGTTTCAAGCTCTACTGCAACCATTGAACCCAATGCACGAATATCAGTTACGACGTCACCTGTTGCTTGTTGAATATCTTTAAGTGCAACAACCAACTCAGCACCTAATTCATTTGCACGGTCGCATAGGTTTTCTTCTTCAATTGCATCAATTACCGCATGTGCAGCTGCAACCGCAATCGGGCTACCTGCGTAAGTACCACCTAGTCCACCTGGGTTTGGTGCATCCATTACTTCTGCACGGCCAACAACACCTGAAATTGGGAAACCGCCGCCCAAGCTTTTCGCCATCGTGATGAGGTCTGCTTTCGTCTCGTAATAGTTCATTGCAAACAATTTACCAGTACGGGCAAAACCTGATTGCACTTCGTCAGCGACAAGTAAAATACCGTGCTTGTCGCAAATTGAGCGTAAACGTTTTAAGAATTCAGCTGGCACAACATTAAAACCGCCCTCACCTTGTACTGGCTCAAGTACGATTGCTGCAACATCATGTGGTGCAATATCTTCACTGAAAATATCTTCAACGCTTTCAATTGCCGCGTCTACTGAAATACCTTTCGCAGGCACAGGGTAACGTGCGTGGAATACACCCGCTGGCATTACACCGAAATCACGTTTGTAAGGCGCTGTTTTACCCGTCATTGCCATAGTCATGAATGAACGACCGTGGAAACCGTTACCGAAAGTGATAATGCCGTGACGACCTGTATAACAACGAGCAATCTTCACCGCATTTTCAACTGCTTCTGCACCAGTTGTGAAAAAAGCTGACTTGGCAGGCCCAGCAATTGGCGCGCGCTCATTAATACGCTCAGCTAAAGCTACATAACTTTCATAAGGTGTTACTTGATAGGCAGTATGCGTAAATTTAGTGAGTTGTTCAGTCACCGCTGCAATCACTTTAGGGTGGCGATGGCCGGTATTTAAAACCGCGATACCACCAGCAAAGTCGATAAATTGGTTGCCTTCCTTGTCCCAAAGCGTAGCATTTTCAGCTTTTTCCGCATACCACTGGCACATCACGCCTACACCACGTGGAGTTGCTTGCTGTTTACGTGTGTTAAGTGCAGAATGTTGATTATCCATTTGATTCCCTCATATTTTCATCATCAGTTGCAGCTTTGGTTTTTTGCATCCTGTGCTTAATTTTCAGGGTGCTTTACAACGACTGCCTATGCATGTAATTTCGCTCGTCTGGTGCCAACTGACGAGAGCCACTTTTTAACTGTAGGAGAGAGCCAATTGCGTAGTTTACTTGGAGATCATTTGCTGCAACGACTCCAACAGGACACTGAAGGGAAACTACATCAACGCCTTTTCCGTTGCCTGCGCGGTGCCATTATTGATGGAGTCATCCAGCCCAAGACCCGTCTACCTGCGTCACGCGACTTAGCCAGTGAAATTCATGTTTCAAGAAATACAGTGCTTACTGCCTATGAACAACTACAGGCTGAAGGCTACTTAGAAGCTCGTACGGGACATGGCACTTGGGTTGCCGAAAAATTACCAGAGAGTTTTTTAAATACACAAAATAAGAAAAAAGTGGTTTCAAGTCCGAAAGCTCAAAGCTCTTATGCCCTATCACAGCGTGGTTCCAACTTATTGGGTTATGCTGCAGCGTCGCCACACCAATGGGGAGCTTTTGTGCCGGGAGCACCCGATGTGACGGAGTTTCCGCATCATATTTTTAGTCGCATTCAAGCACGCTTAAGCCGTGAACCAGATATTAACCGCCTGATTTACAGCAATGCGGGTGGATGTATTGAACTTCGAAGTGCGTTGGCAGATTACTTACGCGTTGCACGTTCAGTTCAGTGCGATGCGGACCAGATTATTATTACCGAAGGTATCCACCAAGCGATCGACTTAGTCTCTCGTGCCCTTAGCGATATGGGAGATAAAATCTGGATTGAAGACCCCGCTTATTGGGGAATGCGTAATACGTTACGTATTAATGGTCTTGATATTCAGCCGATGCCTGTCGATGCTGAAGGCATTATTCCTGAAGAAAATCCAGCGGTTCCGCCTAAACTCATTTTTGTCACACCTTCACATCAATATCCGCTTGGCTCACATTTAAGTCTTGATCGTCGCAGACAATTGATTCAAATCGCACGTCAGCACAATAGCTGGATTGTCGAAGATGACTATGACAGTGAGTTCCGTTTCTCGGGCCAGCCCTATCCAGCTTTACAAGGCTTAGAGAATGATGCACCTGTGCTGTATATGGGCACGTTTAGTAAAACCATTTATCCATCCTTAAGAATTGGGTACTTGGTCGTACCTAAACCATTATTTTCGCCACTACGTATTGTTGCAGCCGAACTTTATCGTGGCGGGCACTTGCTTGAGCAAAAAGCCCTAGCTGAATTTATTCGTGAAGGCCATTATGAAGCGCATATTCGTCGCATGCGGCTACTTTATGGCAAACGTCGCGACTACTTGGTGAGTTTAATTCAGCGTTATCTTGGGCCCGAATTTATTCATGAATATGATGAAGCAGCAGGATTACATCTGGTTTTAAAACTACCGAACGCTTGTGACGATGTGGCGATTGCAGCGACTTCACTCGAACGCGGCGTTAAGGTTCGTCCACTTTCACAGTACTACATGCAGTCGCATGCGCATGCAGAGCGTGGACTGCTAATGGGCTTTGCCTGTGTAAATGAAAAAGACATGGTGATGGCTTTTGGCGTCTTGCTCCAATGCTTACGTGAAGCAGGCGTGCCTACGCTGAATTAACTGTTGTTTCTTATTAAGACAAATAAAAAAGAGCCTCATAATGAGGCTCTTTTTATTTAAAAATTCTAAACTAACTTTTCTTCATGGCTGTGAGTTAAATGAGTCGCTCTACGATCTTTACCCCAACCCAATTTTTCGGACAACAATCCGAAGAACACAATAATGCCGAACAATGCTGTAGTGTAAATCACTTCTTTAAAGTAGGTTCCTTCAATCAACATGGTAAGAATTGCACCAATAATTGCAAAGATCACCACGTATGTTAGATAAGGGAACATCCACATTTTAAAGTCAATTTTTACGCCTTCCGCTTCAAGTTTCTTACGCATACGAAGCTGAGAATATGCAATGGTCAGGTATACATACAGTGTTGCTGCACCAGTCGTTAGCATGAAAAAGTCATAAACATTCATACTCTCGGTTGCAGTTAAAATTACTGCAATTACTGAGAAGAAGCATGACACAATCACCCCAACCCAAGGGCTGCTTTTACTGTTTACAGAACCAAAACTTTTCGGTGCATCACCACGTTTAGCTAAAGAGAACAACATACGTGAACATGTGTAAAGTGCTGAGTTAAAGCAACTACATACCGATGTTAAAACCACAAAGTTAACGATATGGCGCGCACCCGGAATGCCCAGAGCAGACAGAGTCACACTATAAGTACCCCAAGTTGAATCTTTCAAAAGTTCATTGTTGTGGGGAATCAAACATACCGCAACGAACATTGACCCGACATAGAATAAAATAATTCGCCAAACCACCGAGTTCGATGCTTTACGAATTTCTTTAGATGGATTTGCCGATTCTGCTGCCGCTACAGTGACAATTTCAGCGCCAATATAGGCGAACATGACCCCAAGCAAGGCGGTAATAACGGATGAACCACCATTAGGCATAAAGCCTTGAGAAGTGAGGTTACTAATACCAGAAGCAGCTGGATTGCCCCAAGGCCACAAATGCATGATGGCTAAACTACCAATCACAAGGAAAATAACAATCGCGATGACTTTAATGAGCGCAAACCAGAACTCAAACTCGCCATAGTTTTTCACGTTTTGTAAATTAACGACAACAAGCGCACCAATCACCACGACCATATAGGCCCAGATCGGTATAAACGGGAACCAGTTGTTTAGAATTTTACCTGCAACATAGGCTTCCCAACCCATAAGCATTGCCAGAGTACACCAGTACAACCAGCCAATTGAAAACCCTGCCCAACGACCAATTGCACGGTCCGCATAGGTTGAAAAAGAGCCACTATCAGGATTTAAAACGGCCATCTCGCCTAACATACGCATGATGAACCAAACGAGTAAACCACCTAATGCATAGGTTAGAAATACCACAGGGCCGGTGTTATAGATAATACTGCCTGAGCCAACAAACAGAGAACCGCCAATAACCCCAGCAATCGAGATCATGGTGAGGTGGCGTGATTTAAGTCCATGTTTTAAACTTTGGGAGTGATTGGCTTCAGAACCATTTTGATGAGCTGCCATATCATTTTCCTTAATATATGGAGGATATCGGCTAGTCTCGGAAATCCTCCGAAGCCAAAAAATATCCCCTAAAAATTTAGCCGTTCTGCCCAATTCCTAAAACAGAAAATTCACTGAGCTTATCCGGCGCTTCCGTATGCATACTTCCAATGGCTTTAATTTGTCGTTTCGGCACTCAAGAAACGAGAGCCATTTTTGTAATAAAAGAGAGAGCCAATTGCAAAATTTATACGCAAAATTGGCCCTTTTTGTAGCGGATACTGTTAAATGGCTTTTTGTTTTTATTTTAATCAGCTTGAAAAGCTTTAGTTCTGTTCAGAGATTAACAACGCTTTTGTGCCTGTTTGCAACGCTCTAAATATATGTTTCTGGTCAGCTGGATAACAAATATAGTCTCCAACACCGAGCTCAACCGCTTCATCAATTAAGCCCACCAAAGCTCGCCCTTCGACCACAATAATATGCTCTACAGAACCAACTGGATGTGGCTCTGAAAGCCGGTCTTCACCCGGCTCCACAATCAATAAATAAACATCACGGCGCGCATGAGGCGGACAAGTCGCCAGCAAAATTGCTTTGTAGTTGGCGATCTCTGAGCTCACCGTTGGGCCATCGCCACAGCGAATGACTTGTACCTGATTGCTCGGTTCTTCCATCAAACGTGCAAATGGAATATTTAACGCCACACAAAGTGCCCATAAGGTTTCAATGCTTGGGTTACCTTGGCCCGCTTCTAATTGTGAAAGTGTAGATTTGGCAACACCTGCACGGCGAGCAACCTCTGCCAATGAAAGCCCTGTTCTTTGACGTTCACGTGTTAAACCTTTGGCAATAATTTCAATGGGCTGAGACATTCATTCTATCCGTTCTATAAAAAAAACGATCGTTCGTTTTGACAAAATAATCAGACTTATTCATTATAATGGAAAATCGTTCGTTATATCATGCTATGACTACATACGCTCTCATTAAAAAACTCAGTAAAGACACGACTCGCTCGATTTTCTTTGTGTGTCTAGCGACGAGTGTCGTTGGCATGTCTTTAGGTTCACTCGCCGCAAGTTATGGCTTAGCACTCTGGATTCCGCTTTGCCTATCTGTATTTGTGCTCGCAGGAACTGCTGAATTTATTTTTATTGGATTCTTGGCTGTAGGAGGTAGCCCAATTGCGGCTGCAATTGCAGGACTACTCGTCAATTTAAGGCACTTACCTTTTGGTATTGCGGTCAATGAACTGATTCGAGGCAAATATTCTCAATATTTTGGGTCTCACATCATGAACGACGAAAGCGTTTTGTTTGGCATGGCACAGCCCGATTTCGAAACAAAAAAAGCCGCTTACTGGTTATGTGGAATAGGCATCATGTTCAGTTGGCCGCTCGGTGTAACAGCAGGTTATTTTATTGGAAGCGCTATTCCAGACCCGAAAACTTTCGGTTTAGATGCCATTTTCCCAGCGATTTTAATTGCACTTACTTTTTCTGCTTTAAAGAATAAATCTACTCGAAAAGCTGCATTTGCCGGATCTACTTTAGCACTGATCACCACACACTTTTTAGCTTCAGGACTTCCGATTCTGATTTCACTTTTTGGCTTGATATGGGGTAGAAAGAAATGAGTCAACAGTTACTCATAATTTTGGGTATAGGCTTGTTAGCACTTGGAACCTATAGTATTCGCTTTGCTGGTTTTCACTTAGGTGCCAAGTTTAATTTTTCTGAAAAATACCAAGTTTTACTCTCAAACAGCGCAACGGTCTTGCTCTGTGCAATTGCTGTGACCACGACATTTTTTGAAGGTCAACATTTCGCGGGTTTCGCACGTATATTTGGTGTTGGCTTAGCACTGTTCTTGGTTTGGAAAAAAGTACCACTTTTATTGGTGATTTGCTTAGCAGCTGCGGGTACGGCAATTATACGTTTGCTTGGAATTGAGTAATAAAAAAGGCGAGATAAACTCGCCTTTTTCGAAACTTTAATTAGAACGGTAAGTCGTCGTCTAAATCAGCTGGTGCAGACGTTGGTTGTTGTGGCGCTTTAGGAGCGAAACCACCACCTTGTGGGCTGTTGCCACCATTATTACCAAAACCACCTTGGCTACCATAACCACCGCTGTTTTGGCCGTAGCCGCCACCTTGGTTGTTATTGTTTTGATAACCATTACCACCTTGTTGAGGTGCGTTAAAACGTGGTTGATTAAAATCATTACCACCAGCGAAACCCTGTTCACCTTGTTGACGAGCATCTAACATCTGCATCTGGTCGCCACGGATTTCTGTTGTATAACGCTCTTGGCCATTTTGGTCTGTCCACTGACGCGTACGTAATGAACCTTCAATATAAACCTTAGAACCTTTACGTAAGAACTGCTGAGCAATTTCCCCTAAACGGTTATGCAAAACAATACGGTGCCATTCTGTTTGTTCTTTACGTTCACCGGTATTTTTATCAGTCCAAGCTTCACTTGTCGCGATTGAAAATTGGGTCAACGAGCCCCCATTTGGAAAAGTTTTTGTTTCAGGATCACGACCCAAAGTACCAACCAAAATAACCTTATTTACACCACGCATTAGCTGTCTTCATCCTATACATTTCTATGTTTTACTTTATAAGAGTTATGCTTAAATGGCTACCTCTTTACCGAACAACTGCGTTAAATCACGTCGCGCAGCATCATCTAGAGACTGTTTATCGACTTTAATATAAGCAACTTGCTGGTCAGGCATCACCACAACTTCCTCGATACCACGAATTGCCAATAGCTGTGTGGTCCACTCATTCACCTGTTGCACTTGCGGCAATGGCAACACAATCGATGACAAATACCGCGGCTGAGCTAAACCAAAACTAATTAGCAACCATATTATAGCAATCCCTGCCAAGACACTCCATCCAATCGCAGTATTATGTAACATCAATAATTGACCACCTAGCGTGCCACCGAAAAAAGCGCCTAAAAATTGACTACTGGCATTTACACCCATAGCCGTGGCTTTTGACTGGATTGGAGCAGACTTCGACAGCCAAGAAGGCAATAAAGCTTCCATCACATTAAATGCAATAAAGAAAATACCTAAACCGGCAAGTAATACATATTTTGATTGATAACCAAATATCAGTAATAGTAAACCTGCAATAATGCCTGTAATAGCTGTTAAGAAAATGCCGCGCATTTTGCGATATTTTTCAGCAATGATAATACTTGGAAATGCAAAGAACAGGCTAATGACTAACAGTGGCAAATACACCAGACCATGGCTCGCCAGAGGAATATGGGCAAACTCAATGAGTTGTGAAGGCACATAAATAAACATGGCGGTCAGCAATAAATGCAATGCAAAAACCGAAACGTGTAAACGGTTTAAATCACCCATTTGAATAACTTGCTTAAGCTGCGCCATGTAGCCTTGCTGATAATTACGATGATGACGAGTTACTTTAGGTACGAGCAATAACATCAAAATCGCGATTAAGCCCATAATGGTCGTCACAAAGAACAAACCAGAAATACCGACAAGGCTTGTGAGCCAAGGCCCAAGACTAAACGCCACTACAAAAGACAGGCCAATACTCATGCCCATTGCAGCCATCGCTTTAGTACGCTGTTCTTCACGCGTCACATCGGCTAAAAGCGCCATCACGACTGCCGAAACTGCACCCGCGCCAGCGATAGCACGGCCAATAATCACGCCATAAATCGTGTCAGATAACCCCGCAATTGCACCACCAACCGCAAAGAGTAACAACCCAAATACCACCAGTGGTTTACGGCTAAAACGGTCTGCCAATAAGCTAAATGGAATTTGTAAAATCGCCTGACTTAAGCCGTAAACGCCTACAGCCAAACCAATGAGTGCTGGAGTCGCATATTGATATGACTGTCCAACTACAGAAAAGACAGGAATAATCATGAACAAGCCCAACATGCGTAGCGCGAAAATACTACTTAAGGCAAAAGTTGAGCGACGTTCCAAAGCATTCATCATATCAATACACGTTATCAAACTAGGTAAATTATAAGCCGATTCGTTTCTAAAAATACGGGACACCTTATTTAAAATAACGATTTGGGCTTAAAAAAATAAAGAGGCATTTAGCCTCTTTATTCTATCGAAGTTTGCTGAAAATTAGCTTAAGGCGACTGTTGCTCGCGCTTTGAATATTGAATTGAAGCAATAACAGCCCAAACAATGAACGCTACACCAATTAAACCTGTGACAACTTCAGGTACATGTACGCCAGTACCACTTGCAATCATAATGAATGCTAAAGCACCAATTGCATAATGCGCGCCATGTTCCAAGAACACATAGGCATCTAGTGTGCCTTTTTCTACAAGGTAAACTGTCATTGAACGGACAAAAATAGCACCGATTGCAAGACCGAGCATAATCACGACCACGTCGCTGGTAATCGCAAATGCACCGATTACGCCATCAAAACTGAATGATGCATCTAATACTTCAAGATATAAGAAACCACCTAAACCTGCTTTCACCACACCAGAAGCAGCACCTGATCCATCTTGTAATACAGCATTACCATTTTCATCAATTTCAGGCTCACCACCTAATAAATGACTGAGTACTTCAACGCCAATATAAACCACAATGCCCCAAATACCTGCCATGACCACAGCTAAGCGGTGAACTTCGTCCACATAAGCAGCCATCACGATTAAAGCAATTAAAGCAATAAACACAGACATTGCCGGTACACTTGCCAAACTCGCAAGTTTAGATTCAAGCCATCTAAACCAATGAGTTTCTTTTTCATCATCAAAGAAAAAGTTTAAGAACACCAATAATAAGAATGTTCCACCAAAAGCTGAAATTTCAGCATGGTGTGCCATTAAACGATCAGAGTAAGTTTTCGGATCATTGAGTGCCAATTTAGCCACTTCAATAACACCCATATCTGCAGTCACTGCAACAATTACAACAGGGAAAACTAAACGCATACCAAAAACGGCGATTAAAATACCTACCGTTAAAAAGATCATTTTCCAGAACGGGTCCCAATTACGTAGAACCGATGCATTTACGACAGCGTTGTCAAAAGATAAAGAGACCTCCATTACAGCTAAAATGGCTGTAATTGTTAAAGCTTTAAGCATGGTAGACACGCCGGCTTCAGGTCCGTGGGTAAAACCCCAATACGCGGATAGTGCTAAACACACCACCGTAAAAAATATCGAAAATCGGAAATGCTTCATGGATCAGACCTATACCAAGAATAAATTTAATCTTTCTTAAAAACCGCGGCTATTATATCGATAATTAACCACAAAACGATGATGTTTTGTGCCGTTATTCAATTTCCTTTATCTGTCTGTTTAATAAAGAAATTTATAATATTTAATTAACTCATTAATCGCATTAAATATTTTCTTGCGATATATCTATCATTATTATTTTTGTATTTTAAAATTGATTTAAAATCCGGTTTAGCTGTCTTATTTTAAATGGAATGTTTTATGCTTTTTTCTCAAGAACTCTGGCAACGTAATTTAAATTTATACCAAAAAATTCTCGACCTGCCTTTTAATCAAGAACTTGCTAACGGTACTTTAGATAAAGAAGCTTTTTGTCATTATGTCATTCAAGATGCCCAATATTTAGTAGCTTATGGCCGGGTGCTTGCTGTTGCAGCTGCGAAAGCTTTCGAGGCTGACGATATCATGCAATTTTCAGATGCCGCTAAAATTGCAATTGTGGTTGAGCGCAGCTTGCATGATGACTTCATGAAAAACTTTGGTGTCACAAAAGAAGAATTTAAAAATACGCCGTTGACCTTGGCAGGCCATCATTACACTTCATTTTTGACCGCAACTGCTTGGTCTGAGAGCTACCCTGTCGTACTTGCAGCATTGTTACCTTGCTTCTGGATTTATGCCGAAGTTGGTAAAGATATTGTGAATAAATCAATTCCTAACAACCCTTACCAAGCATGGATTGATACTTACGCTGGTGAAGAGTTCCATACAGCTGTTCGTAATGTGATTGCGACAGTAGATAAAGTTGCAGCACGTTGTGATGCAGACACTTTAGAAAAAATGCATGCCGCTTATACCATGGGTGCAAAACTTGAGTGGTTGTTTTGGGATAGTGCCTACCACAAAAGACAGTGGTTGGGCTTAGATCAGATCTAAATCAAGATGAGGCTCTGATCATTTACTTCGTTAAATGGTCAGCCTTAAATTTAACTTTGAAACCACTGCCAGCCGTAAATCAAACCTGCCGCAGCGACCACCCAACATAGCGTTGCCAGTCCTAGACATGACTACATCGACATACGCGTTGCCAGCACATAAACAGCAACTAAATAAATGGCATAGGGAATCAGTGACCATAGGCCAAACAGAGCCGTTTTTTGTAACGCCTCCACCCCTTTTTGCTGGTAAACAATCACGTGGGCAATCAAAGCGAATGTAGGAAAAAGTGGGACCAACCCTGCAATATAAAAGGCCTTACTTTTCGATAAAATTGAAATGATGAGGACAACCCCAGCCCCCAACATACACTTTAAAAATAACGCCCACATGCGCTGATCCTATCTGGTGATTTCCATCTCAAAACGCTGTATTGTGCGCTTTTCAAAGAAAATTAACAGCGACTAAAGCAATCAATGCTGGAACTGCCTGAATATAAATAATCTTTTTACTGGCTGTCAGCCCGCCATAAATACCAGCAATCAGCACACACCCTAAAAAGAAATTGGCAATGGATGTCGCAAATGGCGCATCAACCAATAAAGACCAGAATAAACCTGCTGCTAAAAAGCCATTATAAAGACCTTGGTTTTGTGCCATTACTTTAGTGAGTTTTGCTTTTTCGGCATTATTTCCAAAGGCTCTCATGCCATAAGGTTTGTCCCACAAAAACATCTCTAATACTAAAATATAGACATGTAATATTGCGATAAGCGCAATTAAAATTTGTCCGATCATACAATTTTCCTTTTTATTTTAAAGATATGAAAAAAGATCAGTCTCTCGACTGATCTTTTAGTGTTTTACGGCTTTAACAACACTTTGCCTTGTCGAGCACCTTGCGTTGCGCTTTGAGCGGCAGTTTTAATCTCATCAAAACTAAATACACCTTCTACAGGAAGGATTAATTTTTTCTGAGTCGCTAATGTTAATAGCTCAACAATTAGTTCTTTTTTACGAGCAGCTGGCATTTCTTTATTCACCACACTCGCCCAGAATCCTTTTACTGTCGCTTGTTTGAAAATTAGATCACCCGATGAAATCTGCATGGTTTCACCTGTCATACTGCCAAACGAAACGAGCAAGCTATTTTCACTGAGCAAGTGCAACATTTCACCGCTTGCGGTTCCACCAATCGAATCTACACCAGCAATCAGAGGTTGGTCACCGTGAATCTGTTTAACTTGTTCTTTCCAGTTAGGTTGATCAGTCGCAACAACATGTTGAATGCCTAATGCTTGCATTTCTGCAATTGCATCAGTACGACGAACTAGATTAATCACAGATAAACCACGTGCCTGTGCAATCATCGCAACTGTTTTACCGACTACACCGTTCGCCGTGTTTTGAATGAGCCATTGACCTGGTTGAACGTTAACAAAATCTAAAAGCATCAGGGCACTAATTGGCATACCAATGAGCTGTGCTGCTGTTTCGTCATCAATTTCATTATTAAGTGGAATAAGTCCTTGAGCAGGTGCAATAAAGTACTCAGCCCAACTGCCATGCACAGCTGCCACTGCAATACGTTGACCTACCTGTATATGTTCAACACCTTCACCCAACGCATCTACAATACCAACCGCTTCACTACCGCCAATCGCAGGTAAAGTCGGCTTATAACCATAGCTTCCGCGGACTGTCCATACATCATGATTATGAATTGGAGACATGATGGTTTTAATACGCACTTCGCCTGCTTTTGGTTCTGGCTTTGGCATATCCGCCTGCTCTAAAACGTCTACAGGTTCGCCAAAATTACGATGGATAATACTTCGCATGCTTTATTCCTCTATCGGTTTTATGAGTTGTTGGGTGGTTTCAAGGGCTAGATGGAGATGTGCTTTGTCTTGCGACAATTTTGTAAGTAAAGCAGCACCTAACCATAACTGGTACATGACTTGCGCAGTTTTTAAAGGCTCAATATGTTTTGGAATTGACCCTTCTTGTTGCCCTTCTTTAAGCAGTAAAGCTAAACGTTGCGTTAATTTGTGCACACCGTTATTGAGAATTTGACGCATATCTTCTGATAAGTCCGAAACCTCGGCTGCCAATTTCACAATCAAACAATTTTCAGCCCAACTGCCATTTACCGGATCATCAATCCACGCCTGCCACAATGCCATTAAACGGGCATGGGCGCTTCGCTCACTGTGCTGCCACAGTTGTTCCACACGGACTTTATAATTGGCCATGTATTGTTCTAACAATGCACAGCCAAATGCCTCTTTCGAAGCAAAGTAGTGATAAAACGAACCCTTAGGTACGTCACAAGCCTTTAAGATTTCTTGCAAACCAACACCAACAAAACCTTTATGTAGTACCAGCTCAAAGCTGGTATCTAAAATATGTTGTCGCGTGGTTTCACTTTTATTTAATCGTTTCATGCACACATCATAAACAACTATTAGACCAGTCGTCTAGTAAAGTTATGTTGCTGGTTAAAATTTGTCTAGAGTAGAAATCTGAACTAAGGAATGTTAAAAATACAACCTGCTTATTTAAACAAATTTTGTCGATTGTCGTTTAACCGTCACAATTTGTCGCATTAAATCATTTTGTACCACTTGAACAATTTTAAATCGTTATCATATATAAGGTCTGTTGTTTACTACTAGTCACACTTCCCTGCGACTGATCAAACAACACCTAAATTTTCATCAATACATAATTGAGATGTTTTATGAGCCAAAGTCATATCCGTATTCGAGGCGCACGTACCCATAATTTAAAAAATGTGTCTCTCGATATTCCACGCGACAAATTTGTGGTAATTACGGGGTTATCAGGTTCAGGAAAATCTTCTCTAGCCTTCGATACCCTGTATGCCGAAGGCCAACGCCGTTACGTCGAATCGCTTTCAGCATATGCCCGTCAGTTTTTATCGCAAATGGAAAAGCCTGAAGTCGATTCGATTGAAGGTTTATCACCAGCGATTGCCATTGAGCAAAAATCTACCAGTCATAACCCGCGTTCAACAGTTGGTACGATTACCGAAATTTATGACTATTTGCGTTTGCTTTACGCACGTGTCGGCACGCCTTACTGCCCTGAACACGACTTGCCAATGGTTGCGCAAACTGTTTCTGAAATGGTCGATGCAGTAAAAAACCTTGAGGAAGGCACAGCACTCATGTTGCTTGCTCCTGTCGTTCGTGAGCGTAAAGGTGAATACAGTAACCTGTTCGAGCAGTTACAAGGTCAAGGTTTTGTTCGTGCTCGTGTAGATGGTGAAATCATTGATATTGATACGCCACCAGAACTCGACAAAAAGAAAAAACACACCATCGAAGTTGTAGTTGACCGCTTTAAAGTGCGTGAAGACTTAGGTAACCGTATTGCAGAATCATTTGAAACTGCACTGCGTTTAGGTGGAGATATTGCTGTTTTATCATGGATGAATGGTGAACATCCTGATCGCGTTTTTTCTGCAAAGCACTCATGTCCAGAATGTGATCGCGCTGTCGCAGAGCTTGAGCCACGTTTGTTTTCATTTAATAACCCGTTCGGTGCCTGCCCTGTTTGTGATGGTTTAGGTACACGCAGTCATTTTAGTTCTGAAAAGCTGATTCCAAATCCTGACCTTGCGATTAGTGAAGGTGCTATTCGTGGTTGGGATCGACAGCGCCCATATTATTATTCGATGCTGCAAAAAGTTGCCGATCATTTTGGCTTAAAACTTGATACGCCTTGGAACCAGCTCGATAAAGATACTCAAAAGAAATTCTTACAAGGTACGGGTAAAGAAAAAGTCGATTTAAGCTATATCGACGAACGTGGCCGTAAACATACTCGCGTACAACCGTTTGAGGGAATTTTGCCTCACCTTGAACGCCGTTATCGTGAAACTGAAAGTAACTATGTACGAGATGATTTAGCTCAATATCTCTCTAATGCGGCGTGTGATGCATGTGATGGTTCACGTCTCAATGAAATTTCACGCAACGTTCGTGTAAAAGACAAAACCATTGCTGACATTACTCGCATGTCGATTGGTGATGCTGAAAGCTACTACCAAGGTTTAAACCTGGAAGGTGCTAAAGGCGAAATCGCAGATAAAATCTTTAAAGAGATTCGTGAACGTCTACACTTCCTTGTGAGTGTGGGTCTGAACTATTTAAGTCTAGCTCGCTCTGCCGAAACCTTATCGGGCGGTGAAGCACAGCGTATTCGTTTAGCCTCACAAATTGGTGCAGGTTTAATGGGCGTAATGTATGTGCTTGATGAACCATCAATTGGCCTACATCAACGCGATAACGATCGTTTATTACAAACCCTCATTCGCTTACGTGATTTAGGTAACACGGTATTAGTCGTTGAGCACGATGAAGATGCAATCCGTGCGGCTGACCATATTATTGATATCGGTCCGGGTGCTGGTGTACATGGCGGTGTGATTATTGCTGAAGGGACTTATGATGAATTGGCTAAACATGCCGATTCCCTTACAGGTCAATATCTTTCGGGCAAACTCAAAATTGAAGTACCCAAAAAACGTACTCAATCCCCACGTCCAGATGAGGTCATCAAACTCTCTGGGGCAAGTGGTCACAACTTAAAAAATGTCGATTTAACGATTCCGCTTGGCATTATGACCTGCGTAACCGGGGTTTCAGGTTCAGGTAAATCAACACTCATTAACCGCACATTACTTCCATTGGCTGCGACACAGCTTAACGGTGCAACGACATTAACGGCCGAGAAGTTTGACTCGATTGATGGTCTTCAACATCTAGATAAAGTTGTCGATATTGACCAAAGCCCAATTGGACGCACACCACGTTCTAACCCAGCGACCTACACAGGGTTATTTACGCCAATTCGTGAATTATTTGCACAAACACCAGAAGCAAAAGCTCGTGGTTATAGTGCGGGTCGTTTCTCGTTTAACGTAAAAGGCGGACGCTGTGAAGCGTGTGAAGGCGACGGTATGATTAAAGTCGCAATGCACTTCTTACCAGACATGTATGTACCTTGCGACGCGTGTCATGGCAAACGTTATAACCGTGAAACGCTTGAAGTGGGCTATAAAGGCAAAAATATTTCTGATGTTTTAGAAATGACTGTTGAAGATGCTGCGGAGTTCTTTAGTGCAATTCCAGTGATTCATCGCCGCTTAGAAACCTTAACTCAGGTAGGTTTAGGCTACATCCGTTTAGGTCAAGCTGCTACCACGCTTTCTGGTGGTGAAGCGCAACGTGTGAAACTTGCACGTGAATTAGCAAAACGAGATACGGGTAAAACTTTATATATCTTAGATGAACCAACAACAGGTCTGCATTTCCATGATATTGCCAAGTTACTCGACATTTTGCATGAGCTACGTAACAAGGGTAATACCATTGTGGTGATTGAACATAACCTTGATGTGATTAAAACAGCCGACTGGGTTGTGGATTTAGGCCCTGAAGGTGGTTCTGGTGGCGGTATGATCATTGCTGAAGGCACACCTGAACAAGTGGCTGAGGTTGAGATTTCCCATACGGGGCGTTTCTTAAAGCCGATGTTGAAGCAATAAAATAAAAAGCCGGAAATCATTTCCGGCTTTTTTATCCCTCAACTGCATTTCGCCCTCTGGCTTTAGCTTTTAAGAGTGAGTTGTCAGCCTTTTCTAAAAGCTCAATCCAACTCATCGCTCCTATCGCAAAACCAATACTGACAGACACATGCAATTTTTCTTCTGATCCAGATAAATCAATCTCTTCTAAAGAAATCGCCATTCGAATTTTCTCTGCTAAAAGACGGGCATCTAAAAATTGCACCTGCTCTAGCAATATTAAAAACTCATCTCCCCCATAACGGACAATTAAATCTGAACTTCGAATATTTTGTTTTAATTGCTCTGCAATACTGACAATGACACGGTCACCCACAATATGACCATATTGGTCATTCACCTGTTTAAAACGATCTATATCAATAATCATTAAACAGGTCTGGGTAAATTTTTGAGGATAACTTTCAACAATTTTTAAATATTCAGATAGAGCCAAACGGTTAGACACACCAGTGAGGGGGTCCGTATTCGCGATATTTTTTAATTGAAACTCAAAAGCATCTCGTTGTTGTAACATACGCTGCAATCGATCTATCGCTTCAAACAAAGAAAAAAATTCACCTTTTGTGGTGACATTCATGTCATCTGTACAATGATCAGAACTATGAGATAAATCTAAAATTAAAGTTCTCGCTTTAATTAAAGGAGAAAATACACGTCTTTGGGCATATATCAGAGTAAGTAATGCTGTAGCTAAAGAGATTAAAGAAATAAATAAAGTTAAAAAGAAATCGTTTCGAGCAATCGCATTTTCTTGATTTGCAATCACCACACTTTCATTAAGAATATATGTTTGTAAATCAACGACAGTAGTAAATTTACCTACGATTGCTTCGGTTAACTGTGTACCATTTAGAAAATATGGCTCGCCCTTTTGGCTCTCCTCCAATAGCTTTTCTACAATTGGAATACCTTTGTCTATAAATTCCGTTTTTACTTGTGAATATAATCGACGATATTCTGGAGTTTTTGCCTGTTCAGGCTGCAAAGTATCAACCAAAATCCATAAATATCTAGCTTGATGCTGAGTTTGTAGAGAGCGTGCCCTGTTATTACTTGGAATCTCTTCATTAAAACTAACGGGAGCAATAATGTTAGAGGCCATGCGTCCAGCCTGATCACGCATATCAGTCAGCACAATAATAAGCGTAAAATAATTAGAAATACGGCTGTCTTTACTTTTTAGCTGCAACATCAATTTTTGCAGGATTTCCCTACAATGATCCCATGCGCCAAACATCCCTAAAATAGCATTATCCATTTGAACGGAAGTCCTTGCTGCATAGGGAGTTTCACCATAATAATCAACGACAGCTCTCGCTTGTCTAATATTTTCCTTTAAACTGGTTTGCAACTCATTAGCTAATGAAACATAACCCGCTTGTTTTAAAATAAGAATACTTGAATCAATTTGCTCATCGACAATTAAACGAAATTTTCTTAATTCTTGTTGATTCTTTAATAAATCCTCAGTAGTACTCGACATCATTTTGTTAGCAGGAGCACGCTCCTTAGAAATTTTATAAGCAATATCTGCTACTGCTCTTAAACTTTTTATTTCAGCTAAGGCTTGTCTAGTTTTTATATAATCCTGATAGCTTCCCACAATAAGAGGTATTGCCATGAATAATAAGGACAAAATAATAACCAGCATGAAAAGGAACAGTCGATTACTAATATGTTCTGAACGTAATCCTGCCATTTCTAGCTGATACTCCGTAAATGCCCTGCCATTTTTAATGCGATATAAATTAGGCTTAAATTTATCCTAGCATTTTAATAACTAAAATTTCATCAATAAACTGATCTTTTCTCTTCTTAATAATTATAAGAGCTCTACATACCGTAAGCTTAATTAATAAACAAAATCGGAAAATTGAATAATTTTTATAAAAAAACTCCATTTTACAGATTAAACTGTTTTGGTGATGATAATCAAACATATTCACTTGTCCTCTTGGATGCTTCTCCCAGCATCCATTGCCCAGCTTCTTTAAGCTGGGTTCTTTTTGACCAAATGTTTTAAAATAAATTTCACATAATTTTTATTAGAATTTTTAGATTTTCTTATAGATAAAAAAAAGCTCAACCTTGGGGAAAGCTGAGCTCGTAAAATCTGATGTGGTATACACATCGTATCTGGGCAAGCACTTTAAATCCTAAAAACGTTAGGCAGTGAACTTTGCCATTGAATTATGTGATTTATCTCTACTTTTGTAAAGTTGATTAAATTAATCAGAATTAAAACTTTAATCGTTTTTTTGACTTAAAATAGAGATTTCTTTTACTTTATTCACTTATATAATAATTAAGAATAGTTAAATTTTTTAGCTAAACTAATCTAAATATTGTTAACTATTCCTCAAAATAAAACAAATTAGATAATAAAATGGCTATTTTTTACTCACTTTGTAAACAAAGCGATACTTTTGTTAATGTTAAAACCGATCAATATAATCAGTTTTTCCAATTACAATTGTAATGTCTTTTTAATATTTACTTCTTAATTCATAATGAAATATAATTATTAGCTTATTGTAAATGTTCATTTTTTTATCAGGTTGACAATTCACTTTTCATTTGATTAGTTTTTCACCAATTTTAACATAAGTGTCAAATATCTTTAACATTACCTTTCCTACATTATTGACTTCATAAATTGTTACAATACAATGACCCCAGCTTTATCTCTTGTTAATGCTGGAAATGATTATGAAAAAACTTGGTTTAGCCACTGCTGTATTATTAGCCATGACCGGTGCTCATGCTTATCAATTTGAAGTTCAAGGTCAATCTGAATACGTTGACACAACTGCAAATGATAAAAACTTCACTGGTGACGTTGCTGGTACATTCTATTTAAAAAATGTTGATACCGCTAAAGGTCCTTTAGCTGAAGCAGCTTTCTTGAACCAAGCTTCTAGCGTATCTTTAGGTTATAGCTACCAACAGTATGACCAAAGCAACGGTTTAAACTACCACGTTGGTACATACGGCGTTAAAGGTGAGGCTTACGTTCCTACTCCTTACCTTCCTGTATACGCTAGCGCAACTTATAACCACACTGATGTTGATGGTAAAAACACTATCTCTCGTGATGACAACGGTGACCGTTATGCATTAGAAGTTGGTGCTATGTTGTTACCTAACTTCTTGATGACTGTTGGTTATACAAGCGTTGCTAACCAATTCGCTTTAGACAACTTTGGCATCATCAGCAACGGTATCTACTCTGCTGTGAACCAAACTGCTGCGATCCAAGACGACCAAGATGCTGTTACAGCTCGTGCTAAATATGTAGGTCCAATCGATGGAACTAACATGGCAATCGGTTTTGAAGCTGCTGGTGCTTTCGGTCAAGAAAACCAATATGGTTTAAAAACTGACCTTTACTTAACTCCTAAGTTAAGCGTTGGCGCATCTTTCATTGGTAACGATGGTTCAGCTGACATCAAAGGCAATGACCTTGGTGAATTCCGTCAAGCTTGGGGTGGTAACGTAAACTACTTCATTACTCCAGCTGTAGCAGTTGGTGCATCGTACATGAAAGCTGACGTTAAAAAGTCTAGCTACGATACACAAACTA
>Ga0268255_10000833_pt1 | contig 19693 bp, 27 predicted proteins | sample AgamicOrMarz_FD_200256 | JGI IMG/M metagenome (GOLD analysis project Ga0268255, IMG submission 200256) | Agave microbial communities from Guanajuato, Mexico - Or.Ma.rz (v2) (version 3) | ecosystem: Host-associated > Plants > Phyllosphere > Phylloplane/Leaf | place: Guanajuato, Mexico...
AGTTTCTCAGATTTTCGTAGTAACTTTTCAGTTTCTTTTAGCTCAGTAACATCTCTCCCCATCACGATAAGACCTTTGCGAGAACCATCAGGATGATAAAGCGGAACTTTTGATATACTTAAGATTAAATCGAAATCATCTCTATGTATAATAAATTCCTCGCCATGAAGAATTTGTCTTTGTTGCCATGCTAGTTCATCGATTTCTTCACAATGTAAAAAAGCTTCTCGGTATGCTTCATTATATTGAATGAGTTCGCTATCTTTTTTCCCGTGGTAAGGTACATGATGGAAGTTGAAGCAAGAAAGTGCGTAGTCATTTGCCTCAAGCCAGCGCCCTTCATGATCTTTAAATATAACAAACGCAGGCATGGAGTTTACTAATGTACGTAATCTCTTCTCACTTTCTTTTAGCATATTCTCAATTCTTTCTGATTTTTCAAGTGGCTTCATAATAGCGTATACACCAGTAAGACGATTTTGAACAAAAATAGGAACTAGTTTTGTCACAACATCTAATAAGAATCCATTTTTATGATAAATAGATAAGATATACTCTTGTTGATTATCCGCTTCAGTATTCTTTATATTTTGTAATACTTGCTCAGAAATATGGGCTCCTAAAATAGAGGTAATATTTTTCTGTTCTAATTCTAAAGAAGTGTAACCTAATATTCTTTCGGCAGAAGGATTTATATGTAGAATAACTCCTTCTAAATTTAATGAAATAATACTATCAGGATTATGTTCGAACAGAGATGCGTACATTTCTGTTAATGAACGATCTTGTATATGGTTTCGCAAACGTCTAGAAATGTTCGGATGACGTTTTTTTTGAGTTGGTGAATATTTTTTACGACTCATAATAGTTCCTCCGTACAAATAGCATCTAAAAAGATTTGTCTATTCATAACTATAATATAGATGTGATGTGTATTTCTATAAAAAATGGAAGTTATAGAATAAATTTTGTTTTTTTATTTTTTTTGCAAAGTGAATGCAGGATGGTAATAAGGGGAGCTTATATTGTTTTATAACCCTTTTGTAAGTTACAGACGGCTGTTTTCCGTATAACATTAGGGTAGAGGAGGGGAAGAGAAAATGAAAAATTATATTCAAGGGATTGATCACGTGCAAGTAGCTGCACCTGTAGGGTGTGAAGAAGAGGCGCGTGATTTTTATGGGAATAAGGTTGGTATGGTAGAAATTCCAAAGCCAGAAGAGTTGAAAAAACGAGGTGGATGTTGGTTTAAATGTGGAAATCAAGAAATCCATATTGGTGTCGAGCGGAACTTTACACCAGCTAAAAAGGCTCATCCAGCTTTTTATGTGAATGAAATTAATGAATTTAAGCAAACACTTATAGAGCAAGGTGTAAAAGTGATTGATGATTATGCACGACCAGATGTAATTCGATTTTACGTATCAGATCCGTTTGGAAACAGAATTGAATTTATGCAAAATAAAGACTAGGTGTATTCCCACCTAGTCTTTAACTTCTTCTGAAAAGTCCTAACACTTCTACAGTTTCTGTAATATTAACGAATGCATTCGGGTCAATTTCAGAAATTGTAAGTTTCATACTTGCTAATTCTTCACGAGAAACGACCGTCATAAGTACACGCTTTTTCTCGCTTGAATAAGCGCCTTCGCCATCAAGTAACGTTATTCCACGTACAACAGTTGAAAGAAGCTGTTTTTTCATTTTTTCTGCTTCATTTGTTACAATCATAAGTGTAACTTTACGATGTTTTGTATGAACAGCATCAATTACTTTACCAGTTACATAAATTGAAAGTAAGCTTGTAAGTGCAACATCCCAAGTGAAGAAGAATCCTGCGATTATTACAACGACTGCATTTAAAACAATAAGGAATCCGCCAAGTTTAATGTCTCGCTTGCGGGATAAAAGCATACCGATAATATCAAATCCACCAGTGGATCCATTACAGTTAAAAACAAGACCAATACCAGCTCCGGCGATGACACCTCCGAAGATAGAAGATAACAATGGATCTGTTGCTACGACTTTTACTGGAACGTAGTATAATGCAACAGATAATACAACTACAGAGACAACTGTGTTAAAAATTACTTTTTTTCCAAGGCCTATGTACCCTAAAATAAGGATAGGTAAGTTTAATACAAAGTTAATAATACCTGTGTTTACAGGGGTTACAATCCCTAAAATAATAGCAATTCCGCCAATTCCACTACTTAAAATTTTGTGGGGGATAAGGAAAAGATTAAAGGCAACCGCAATAATAATAGAACCGATAATAACACCAAGGAATCTGACCATTTCTTTCCCGTCCTTCACTGAAAAATTCATATTATTTCAAGATTATATATGATATTGAAAGTTTTGGGTAAAAACAGTTTATTTTGGTAAATTAGATTAATCAAAAGAATTTGAGTATTTTATCATTTGAAAGGGGATACAGTTGTGAAGATAAAAACCTATCAACAGAAAAGCCCGTTGAAGCAAGAATGTGAGGATTCTTATTTTTGTAATAAAGAAAAAAAGATTTATGGTGTATGTGACGGTGCAACACCACTTGTCCCGTTTCGTGATGAAAAGGGACATAATGGAGCATACATCGCTTCGCATTTATTTGCAAGTTATTTTACTGCATTACGAGAGAATCATAGTTTACAATTTGCAGTTGCCAAAGCAAATGAAGCATTGCAAAGCAAAATGTTAGAATATGAAGTAGACACGGGAAAAAAAGAGCATTTGTGGTGCACATGTATCGCGGCAGTTCAAATAGTTGGTGAGAAAATTGAATATGCACAATTAGGGGACTGTATGATTGTCGCAACTTTTCAAAATGGAACGATGCAAGTATTAACGAAAGACACAGTTGAAGGAATTAGTAAACGAGCAAAAAGGAAGAGGGAAGAAGATCGTAAAAAAGGGTTATCTGTACCAGAAGAATATGTTTTTCAAGATGTGCGAGAACAGTTAAAATACAATCGTTATCTTGCAAATATGCCAAATGGTTATTCAGTTGCAAATGGAATGAAAGAAGCGATACATTATTTACAACATGGTGAATTACATATAGATGAAGTGAGTGGAATTTTTATTTGTTCAGACGGGTTATTCCACCCAGATTGGTCATTAGAACAAACTGTTGCATATATAAGAAAGAATAGTATAAACGAATATGTAGCAATCATTGAAGAGCTAGAAGCGGAAAAGAGAATAAGGCCAGATGATAAAACGATTATTATGATTGATTTTTAAGAGGAGGCAGTTCAAATGGAAATTAAATGTGTCAATCTAACATTTCAAGATGAATTAGTTCCTTTAGAAAAAGTAAATCAACTGATTATTCACCATACAGCTGAAGATGGATGGGACGTGTATAAAACGCATGAATTTCATCAAAAAGTACGGGGGTGGAGCGGGATTGGTTACAATTATTTTATTGAAGAAGATGGAACTGTAGTGGAAGGACGAGGTTTACATATTGGAGCGCATGCGAAAGACCATAACCGTTATACAATTGGAATATGTATGACGGGAAATTTCGATAAATACGATCCAACTCCTGCACAAGTGAATGCATTATATTCTTTATGCAAAATGTTTATGAAGCAATTTGCTATAAAGGAAAAAAATATACTAGGTCATAGGGAGTTAGAAGGAGTTACAAAAAGCTGTCCTGGTAATCGTTTTTCTATGGTAGAGTTAAGGAAGATATTATCTTAAATATAGAGGAGTAACAACGATGATGAATATAAAAATACCAAATGATAAAAAAGAAGAGCTTGTAGCGCAAATTCAGCAATTTTTCATGGAAGAAGATCTAGATGAAATTGGACGTTTCCAAGCAGAGCGTTTAATAGAAGAAATGATTAAATTAGTTGGACCATTTGCATACAATCAAGCAATTGGAGATGCAAGAAAGCTTGTAAGTGAGAAATTAACGAATATCGAAGAAGATTTATACGTGTTAGAGAAGAATGAAGGGAAATAAAAAAAGAGCCGATGGGCTCTTTTTTATTTTTCTTTCTTATGTTCCTTATATTCATGTACTTTTTCTTTCACATTACCAACTGTATCTTTGGAGGTGCCTTTCACCTTATCCCATTTTCCTTCAGCTTGTAATTTCTTATTGTCAGTTACTTTCCCGACAACTTCTTTTACTTCACCTTTTACCTTATCAATGGCACCTTCTACTTTTTCTTTTAAACCATGATCATGTTTAGTCATACATTTCTCCTCCTTGTAGTTTGATTAGAATTCTCTTTTCATATTGCAAGTTGAATGATGTATCTAGTAATAGCGTAACAAATCTAGTTGGAATATTCAAATGATTAATAGGATAGAAAAGGAATTGTCATAAAATGTTTAAAAATGTAACGGAAGGAGAAAGAAAGTAAATTATAATATGTCTTTTGCGGTCCATATTGATTTTGTATAAGCAATTTTCATATGGGCCCGTTCCATGTTATTTTGACTGCGGCTACCAAAGCGGGCTTGGCCAACTATTAAATGACAATTTGTCGCTATAGCTTTTTCTATTCTTTTTTGAATTAATGCAGTATGACAGCCGTTACGTTGAAATTCTGGCAAAGTAGCAGAAGCAGCTAATGATGCGACACCCTTATTTATATACAGGACACCAATACCGGCAGGGATATTTTGAACTTCAGCTATGAAAAAATGCCATCCTGGTTCATTGTAAAGAATTTCATTATTTTGGCGCACACCATCTGTTGTAAAGGATGGCATATTAAATCCACGTACATAAATGTCTGCAAAAATATCAAAATCATTTTCTTTTAGTTTTCGTATTGTAATATTAGAAGGAAGAAGTGATGAACCCTCTCTCGGTATACTATACAAAGCAGTATGGAAGCTAGATTGATAAAACCCTTTTTGAGATAAGTATTGAAATAATTCAGTTGTACCTTGTGCTGGGGTAATTTCAAAACGACAAGTGATTTGTAGTGATTGATAATAAGAGATAATTTCATCTAACTCATCTGTATTTGTAAATGTAATACCTTTTACCGTATTAAAAGCAGGACCAGCAATTATTTTTGATGAAAAGGCAGTGGCACTACCGAATTTTTTCATTTGCACTTGCATTGGGTTTCCGCTCATTGTTTGTAGTCTCTCTAATTTAGAAGAGAGCATATCAATTTCTGCATTTTCAATTTCTGTTGCCATATCGAGTGTCATAACAGTAGTCATAAAATTCCTCCGTTAATAAATATATTTCATAGTACATATACGATTTTTGTTTTGAGATTCCTGTTGAAATGTGAGAGAATAAGAGGTTTTTTGGAAGGGAAATGGAAGTGAACTGTCGAAGGGAGTAGAAACAGATTAAAGGTGGTGCTCTCATGAAACAAAAAGCCGTGCAGACATGCTCTAATTGTGGTTCTCAAAATATAGGAGAAGGTGAGTTTGTCGGATATGCACAAATACGGAAAAAGGAAACGATGTTCACATCTTCGCCGGTGGATGCTTATATTTGTACAGATTGTGGGAATATCCTTTTATTAAAGGTAAGGAATTATGAAAGGTTTAAACAGAAACCGTTATGATTATTGAGAAGTGGTCATATCCAACTTTGTATACGAAACGACTTATGTTAAGGAAAATGAATATGAGTGATAGTTTACATATATATGAGTATGCTACAGATAAAGAGATGACAACTTTTACTGTATGGGATGCTCATCGATCGTTATGTGACACATATAACTATATAGAAGAAATTGTGGGTCAGTACAATGGAGGGCAAGTAGCACCTCTTGGAATTGTATTAAAAGAGGAAAAAAAACTTATAGGCACGTGTGGATTTATAAAATATGATTTGGTCACACATACAGCAGAAATTGCATACGCCTTATCTCGAAAATATTGGGGAAGAGGATTAGCTACGGAGGCTGTGTTAGCTTTTTTCTACTATGGTTTTCATGAATTGCATCTTAATAGTATTGAAGCGGGATGTGATTCAGAAAATGAAGCATCTGAAAAATTAATGAAACGTTTGAATATGGAGTACAAATATACAATTCAGAAGGATATGTTTATTAAAGGTAAGAATCGTGATACAAAAAGGTATTTTATATCTAGAGAAAGATATATGAATCAATGAAATATCTTACATTGAAAACTCCTTTAAATGAATTAAGGAGTTTTTTTATTTTGATAACAACAAATGGACTATTAGGAAGCGCTATTTTTATTAACGTTCTAAGTATAGAAAAAAAACGCTATATAACACAATCGCAACCGCAAGTTGACAAAGTGCAACCGCAGGAAGATAGAGATAAGGGCAATGTTTACATACAATTTAGGTAAGAAAACAAAGGGGGACACACATATGGGATTTGGTGAAAAGCTTTTTAGATTAAGAAAGGAAAAGGGCCTTTCTCAAGAAGCATTAGCTGAAAAATTAAATACCACAAGGCAAGCAGTTAGTAAATGGGAAAACGGTCAAGGTTTTCCTGAAACTGAAAAATTAATAATGATTGGAAATGTATTTGAAGTATCACTCGACTATTTATTAAAAGAAACTGCAGAGCAAAGTAACGAAAAGGAAAATGGTTACTATGTAAGTAAGGAAATGGCAGAAGGGTATGTAGTGTATGGACAAAAAATTTCTAAATATATTGCGTTAGGATTTAGTTTGCTTATTTTATCTACAATACCGTACTTATTATTTAAAGAAAATGCGACAATGTCTACGTTTCTTGTCATTATCATTGCAGTGCTTGGGATTGGAGCAATGATGGCATCTGTAACGATAGAAGAGAGTCGATACAATGTATTGAAAAAGGAAGAACTACTATTTGATCAAAACTTTCTAAAAGAATTGACCAAAAGATATGCGACTATTAAGAAGAAGTATACGGCAGTAGTGATCGTTGGATTTTGTTTTATTGCAGCAGGAGCGATACCGTTTTTATTTGAGAAAAAACGAATTACCTCAGGAGAACTCGTACAGTATTATCCTTATTGTGTTGTACTTATTGCTATCGGAGTTTATCTTTTTGTTCGTGTGTTAGGGGTGTTAGAGACGTATCGGATTTTAGTAGAAAATAAGGAATACAGTAATCGTTTTATTTTTAAATTGAAAAAGAAAGTAAGGAAAAAGGTAGATAGTTTATAAAAAATAAAAAACATGTTTCGAATCAATGTATTCAAAACATGTTTTTTATCGTTCTGAATTATTTCCAAAGAAATAATTCAGAAAATACAGAAAAATATCGTAATCATTTGTAGAAGTCTGTTATAATAAACGGAAAATGAAAACGTTTTAAAGGGGGACATAACCAATATGATGATGAATGTACCGCTAACAATTAGTTCTATGATGGAAAGAGCAGAGAAACTGTTTTCGAAGAAAGAAATTGTTTCACGGACGCATGATACAGTTACAACGTTAACGTATAAGCAATTAGGGGAAAGGACGAGAAGACTTTCCAGTGCGTTGAAAAGGCTTGGAATTAAAGTAGGTGAACGTGTAGGAACATTAGCGTGGAACCATCATCGGCATGTGGAAGCGTATTTTGCTATTCCAGGTATTGCTTCTGTTTTGCACACAATTAACATTCGTTTATCTCCTCAACATATTTCATACATTATTCAGCACGCAGAAGACCGAATTCTACTTATAGATGAAGATCTCGTACCGCTTGTTGAAAATATTCAATCACAATTATCAACTGTACAAGCTTACATTATTATGACTGATAAAGATGAACTCCCAAATACTACGCTGAAGCCTGTATATCATTATGAAAAGCTATTAGAAGAAGGCGATCCAAATTTCCAATTTGTAAAAGATATTGATGAAAATACACCAGCTGGTATGTGTTATACGTCAGCGACTACAGGAAATCCGAAAGGTGTTGTATATACGCATCGTAGTACTGTATTACACTGTATGGCACTCGGTTTAGCTGATACAGCTGCTTTATCGGAAAGTGATGCAGCAATGGCAATCGTCCCGATGTTTCATGTGAACGCTTGGGGACTTCCTTTTGCGGCTACTTGGTTTGGATCAAAACAAGTTCTTCCTGGACCGATGTTTACTCCGAAAATTTTATTAGAAATGATTCAATCAGAAAAAGTGACGTTAGCTGCGGGTGTGCCGACAATTTGGCTCGGCGTATTACAAGAGTTAGAAAATAATAGTTACGATTTATCTAGTATGACGAGAATACTATGCGGAGGTGCAGCGGCGCCGAAAAGTGTTATTAAAGCATTTGAACAGAAACATAATGTTCCGTTCATACATGCATATGGTATGACTGAAACGAGTCCACTCGTAACACTTGCACGTTTAAAAAGTTATGAAACGGAATTATCGTATGAAGAGCAACTAGAAATTCGCTCCAAACAAGGATATCTTGTACCTGGTGTCGAGATGAAAGTAGTCGGTACAAATGGTGAAGTGAAGTGGGATGGTACTGAGATGGGAGAATTATGTTTACGAGCACCTTGGATCGCTGAAAGCTATTATAACGATGATCGTACTGTTGAAGGTTTTCGCGATGGATGGTTATATACTGGTGATGTTGTCACAGTGGATGAGGAAGGTTGCGTGAAAATTGTTGACCGTACGAAGGATGTTATTAAAAGCGGGGGAGAATGGATTTCTTCGGTCGATCTTGAAAATGCTTTAATGGCACATGATGCTATATTTGAAGCGGCTGTCGTTGCAGTTCCTCACCCTCAGTGGCAAGAGCGACCAATTGCCTGCGTTGTTCAAAAGAAAAATAGTACGGTTACAAAAGAAGAAATATATGAGTTTTTAAAACCACAGTTTGCGAAGTGGTGGTTGCCAGACGATATTGTCTTTATGGAAGAAATACCGAAAACATCTGTTGGGAAGTTTTTAAAACAGGCGCTTCGGAAAGAACTGGAGCATTTGCATAGAGAGAAATAAGTGAACTCCTATTTGTAAACTCTAATACGTTAACGGTTGACAAAAGAGGAGTGGAAAGATAATATAATTTTTATGATATGTTATCTAAAAACAATTTTAAGTTTACAAATAGGAGAAGCAAATATGAATACAAAAAATTTAGTTTTCGTCGCTTTATTTAGTTCTATTATGGGAGTGTTAGGGTTAATACCTCCGATTGCTCTTTCTATTACACCAGTTCCGATTACATTGCAATCACTCGGTGTTATGCTTGCGGGTGGGTTGTTAGGGTCACGCCTTGGTGCATTAAGTCAGCTTATTTTCTTACTTATTGTAGGAGTTGGAGCACCATTACTTGCTGGTGGCCGCGGTGGCCTTGGTGTATTTGTTGGGCCAAGTGCAGGATATTTACTTGGTTACATCATTGGAGCGTTTGTTATTGGTTATTTAATTGAGCGTTTACGTGAAGTTTCTATTATAAAAGTATTATGTATTAATATAATTGGTGGTATTTTCGTAGTTTATGTATTTGGTATTATTGTACAAGCGTTTTTAATGGATGTTTCTGTATGGGAGACAATGAAAGTGAGTGCTGTGTTTTTACCAGGGGATTGTATAAAAGCAATTATTGCGGCAGTTCTCGTAACAAAATTACATCGTTCATTGAAACATATTATTACACCCGCTTTAAAGAATGGAAAATATACAAATGCGGGATGATAAAGGGAAGAAACACGTACATTGCGTGTTTCTTTTTATTATTTTTGTAAAGAAAGGACGTCTCATATGGGTGTTACAAAAAAATACAAAAAGCAAGCCTCTTTACAACCAAATAAAATAGCGATAAAGGAAAATGATAGAGTTTTAACATATAAAGAGTGGTTCGAATCAGTTTGTAAAGTAGCCAACTGGTTGCATGCAACAGAATCAAAAAATAAAACAATAGCAATCCTATTAGAAAATCATATAGAGTTTTTACAACTATTTGCTGGTGCTGCTATGGCCGGGTGGGTTTGTGTTCCGTTAGATATAAAGTGGAAACAAGATGAGCTCAGAGAAAGAATTGAAATCAGTAATCCGGATATGATTGTGACAGAAAGATATAAGGTAAATGATTTACCGCATGAAGAAGGAAGAGTAATTGAAATTGATGAGTGGAAAAGAATGATGGAGAAATATCTTCCTACACATTCCACTGTAGAAAGTTTACGAAATGCTCCCTTTTATATGGGATTTACATCAGGATCAACTGGAAAAGCAAAAGCATTTTTACGCGCACAGCAATCGTGGGTTCATAGTTTTGATTGTAATGTACATGATTTTCATATGAAAATGGAGGATTCAATTTTAATAGCTGGGACGCTCGTTCATTCTCTTTTCTTATACGGGGCAATAAGTGCATTATATGTAGGACAAACGGTGCACATTATGAGAAAGTTCATTCCGAATCAAGTATTAGATAAGTTAGAAACTGAAAATATATCGGTTATGTATACAGTTCCGACAATGCTTGAATCTTTATATAAAGAAAATAGATTAATAGAAAATAAAATGAAAATTATTTCATCAGGAGCGAAATGGGAAGCTGAAGCGAAAGAAAAAATAAAGAATATATTTCCTTATGCGAAAAGATATGAATTTTATGGTGCATCAGAGTTAAGTTTTGTAACAGCACTAGTCGATGCAGAAAGCGAAAGAAGGCTAAATTCAGTAGGAAAACCTTGTCATAATGTGCAAGTTCGAATATGTAATGAAGCAGGCGAAGAAGTACAAAAAGGCGAGATAGGAACTGTTTATGTGAAAAGTGATCAGTTTTTTATGGGATACATAATAGATGGGGTTTTAACACAGGAGTTGAATGCAGAAGGCTGGATGACAGTGCGAGATGTAGGCTATGAAGATGAAGAAGGCTTTATATATATTGTTGGTAGAGAGAAGAATATGATTTTATTTGGAGGAATCAATATTTATCCAGAAGAAATAGAAAGTGTATTACATGAACACCCAGCTGTTGATGAAATAGTTGTAATTGGTGTGAAAGATAGTTACTGGGGTGAAAAGCCCGTCGCGATCGTAAAAGGAAGTGCTACGAAACAACAATTAAAGAGTTTTTGCTTACAACGATTATCCTCGTTTAAAATACCGAAAGAATGGCATTTTGTAGATAGAATACCTTATACAAATAGTGGGAAAATCGCTCGTATGGAAGCAAAAAGTATGATTGAAAACAGGGAGAAAATATATGAATAGAGCAGTTATTGTAGAGGCGAAAAGAACACCTATCGGTAAGAAGAATGGGATGTTAAAAGAGTATGAAGTTCAGCAATTAGCAACGCCGCTTCTTACGTTTTTAAGTAGAGGAATTGAGAGAGAGATAGACGATGTTATATTAGGTAATGTTGTTGGGCCAGGAGGGAATGTTGCGAGACTATCTGCTTTAGCGGCAGGACTTGGCTATCATATTCCTGGTGTAACGATTGATCGGCAATGTGGTGCTGGTTTAGAAGCAATTCGAACTGCGTGTCATCTCATTCAAGGAGGGGCAGGTAAGTGCTATATCGCCGGAGGAGTAGAGAGTACAAGTACGTCACCTTTTCAAAAAAGAGCACGATTTTCACCTGAAACAATTGGTGATCCTGACATGGGAGTAGCGGCTGAATATGTTGCGGAGCGTTATAACATAACGAGAGAAATGCAAGACGAGTACGCTTGTCTTAGTTATAAGCGGACACTGCAAGCGTTAGAAAAAGGCTATATACATGATGAAATATTTTCTTTTAATGGATTATTAGATGAATCTATAAAGCTAGAAATGAATTATGAACGAATCATTAAAAGAACAAAACCCGCATTTTTACAAAATGGAACAGTGACGGCAGGTAATTCATGTGGTGTAAATGATGGGGCATGTGCTGTTCTTGTAATGGAAGAGGGACAAGCCCTAAAGTTAGGTTATAAACCTGTCCTTCGTTTCGTTCGTAGTGCTGTAGTGGGAGTGAATCCAAATCTTCCAGGAACTGGTCCGATATTTGCGGTGAACAAATTATTAAATGAAATGAATGTAAAAATAGAGGACATCGATTATTTTGAAATAAATGAAGCATTCGCCTCAAAAGTTGTTGCTTGCGCAAAAGAGTTACAAATTCCGTATGAAAAATTAAATGTAAATGGTGGGGCAATTGCGCTCGGTCATCCGTACGGTGCATCTGGGGCTATGCTTGTAACACGTTTGTTTTATCAGGCACAAAGAGAGTCTATGAAATATGGAATTGCTACATTAGGAATTGGAGGCGGGATAGGGATTGCGCTATTATTTGAGAAAGTAGAAAATTAGAATGTTTGAAGTGTAGGGCAGGCGTATTCATTTATATCTATCTTATTTTAATTCTCATTGAAAGCCTCTTATCAAATATAGAGAATAATAGGAGGTTTGGATGTTTTATTGTCTACAATTGATATGAAACTGTGATGCAAAATTCACCTTGATGTAGACCAGATCCAGTTGTTATTTGGATACTAGTAAAATTTTTTATTGTAAAATTACTAGTACTTCCAGGTTGAATTATGATTGAGTTTAAGACATTTGTATCTTGAAAGAAAGTAACACCTATTTCTTGAACACCTGTCTCGTATTTGATATATCCAGTTGAAGAAATATGATTTAACAAATTGTTAGTATATATAGTCTGTATTCCCATCTCTCCACCTGTGATAGACCAAGGAATGCAAATTTTATCTTTTATTATTGCTGATGGAGTGCAACAAATAACTTTATTCATGGTATATCCCAGCCTTTCATATAAAGGTATATTTAAATATATGTTGTTGTTTATGAGTATGCTTGTATGTTTTTGCTATATAGGATTATGTCCTTAATTTTAGAAGCTGTATTTGCTAATAAGGAGCATACAAATGGAGAATAAATACTTCTCTTCGTCATTGGAGGAGAAAAAGTTTGGAGAAGATAAAGGACTTAAGGTATTAGAGAAGATATGTGATGAGAAAATGAAGAAAGGGAAGGATAGTGCACCGGATAAATCGATTTGTATGATTAGTTATATTGTATATTCACTCCTAAAACATATATATAATGTCCTAGGAGTAAATTTAAAATTTGTTTTAGAATTTGATTTTTAATGAATTCACTCTAGTTTTCTACTTTTTGAGGAACATAAGCATTGCTACCAGGTTTTGTTTTTATTTCATTCCAAGCAGCAATCGCATCAGCTTTTGCTTTTCCTTTATTATTTGGATCTTCGAAAAAGTCCCGAGTAAAGCGATTGTATTCAAATTGCGCGCTGATCGTTGTTTTATAAGTAGGATCTTTTTTTCGTTCGTTTTCTTCATACCAAAATGTTATCGCATCTTCATATGTTTTTCCAACATTCTCTTTAAAAAACTTTTGAAGAGCTACTGTAAAGCGGAAGTTTGTTCCGATTTTTTCTTTGAAAAAAGCACGAACACCTTCGCTACAGCGGTGATTTTTAGTAATAATCGTTTGAAGAGAAAGGTCTTTATAAGAGAGGGGAGCTTTGCTCACTTTTTGCACAGAGCTGTTTTTTAAGACTTTCCCCGTAGTTAAATAATGTGAGATACGCTCGGTTATTTCGGTCTTAGAGCCACTAGCTGGCAAACCATGCTCGCGACAAAATGTTTGCAGTTCTGCTTTTAACCAATAATAGTTTTGAAAATCTTCAAGTGATATAGATTTTGTTAAAGGTGGACGCATGAATATAACAACTTCTTTCTTCCATAATTTTCTTTAATTATAAAACGTATGTTCTCTTTGTGGAAGGATTAATTTGTAAATATAACAGGAAGAGGAGATTACATATGGAAAATGTAATGCAAGTTCGTGTTACGGGAATTTTAATTGAAGATGAAAAAGTATTGCTAGTAAAGCAAAAAGTGGCTAATCGCGATTGGTCTTTACCTGGAGGAAGGGTAGAGAATGGTGAAACGTTAGAAGAAGCGATGATTCGAGAAATGAGAGAAGAAACGGGATTAGAAGTTAAAATTAAGAAGCTACTCTATGTTTGTGATAAACCAGATGCTAGTCCATCTTTGTTACATATTACGTTTCTGCTTGAAAGGATTGAAGGTGAAATTACACTACCTTCTAACGAGTTCGATCATAATCCGATTCATGATGTGCAAATGGTACCGATTAACGAATTAAGTTATTATGGTTTTTCGGAAACTTTTATCAATCTTATAAGTGGCGGTTTTGCAAATGCAGGAAGTTATCAAGGGTTGAAACAACATATAGGCCTGTAAATATAGTTGAAGGATAGCCGTTAGCTATCCTTCATAAACATGTTTTACACTGCTGACTGTAAAGAAGAGACAAGCTGATTTAAAAACTCGTCCCCGTTCATCACCGCTTTTCCGCCGCCGCGTGCACTCTTTTTATTTCCGCCACCTTTTCCTTCAATTGCAGGAAGAGCATCTTTTAAAAGAGCATTCATATCGAGCGTTACTGTTTTTCCGCAAGCGAGAATACATTGTAGTTTGTCATCATTTTCGATGACGAAATACGTAATTGCATGCTCTTGTTGTTCTGTAATGATAGCTGATAGTTTTGCAATTTCTTGCATAGAACGATCTGTAAATGCTTTAGAAATAAGTAACCCAGCATGTATTTCGGTGGGCTGTTGCAGTAATTCATTTGCCTCTGCAAATAATAATTTTTCATTCATTGTTTGTATTGTTTTTTCGTTTTCCTTTTGAGAGGTAAGAAGCTGTGCTACTTTTGCTGGGATATCAGTTTCGCTACTGTTTAATTGTTTGGAAACATCTTTCATAATTTGTTGCTGTTGCCCCATTAATTTAAGTGTACGCCAACCAGCGATAAAGGTTAAGCGTATACCACCTTTATTGCGCTCCCATCCTAGTACTTGAATAGGACCAACTTCACCAGTGCATTTCGGATGGGTTCCACCACAGCCATTGTAGTCGTAATTTTCGATAATAACAACACGTATATTCTCTGTCATAGTTGGTTCTTTACGAAGAGGTAATGTTTTTGCTTCTTCTAAGTTCATCCACTCTATACGGATTGGGTGGTTTTCAAAAACGATTTTATTGGCAATTTGTACTGCCTTTTCAACCGTTTCTGCATGCAGATTTTCTGTTTCTAAATCAATTGTTATCGTTTCTTTTCCAAGATGGAATCCAATCGTAGGTATGTTGAAATAGTCCCAAAAAGCAGCAGATAAAATGTGCTGAGCTGCATGTTGCTGCATATGATCAAACCGGCGCTCCCAATTGATTTTACCTTCTACGTCTTCTGTGTGTAATTGTTCTGCAATGAAGTGGCGGATTTCTTCGTCGACTTCTTCAACATCAAGTACAGCAATACCATTTAAAGTTCCAGTGTCATGTGGTTGTCCGCCACCAGTCGGATAAAATGCGGTTTCGTTTAAAACAACGTATAAGTTACCGTCTTTATCATAATCTTGCTTTATAATTTTAGTAGTAAATTCTTGCTTATAAGCGTCAGTGTAATATAATTTGTGCTCCAATTTTCTTTCTCCTCTCGCATTAACTAGTTTCATTGTAAAGCAATTGAAATTAGTTTCCTAATATTTCAGAAGAAAGAAACTATTTTTAGAATTTTCTTGCTATAATAAGAAGAAAATGCGGGGGTGGAATAAATATGTTATATGAAAATGGCGTAGATAAACTGCTTAGTTTAAGCAAAAATATTTCTGAATTGTATCGAGAATTAAATGAAATGACCCGGATTTTAACGGATTGTAATCGAGAAAGTGTGAAGTTTGATCGGTTATATGTAAAAGAGTTACTTTGGAAGAAAGAAGATGTAATAGAGAAATATGACCAGCTACTTGTACAACTTTGTATTAACGAATGCTTTGATCTAAAAAGTGTCATTACAGGCGAATATAAGTATACATATGAAGAAGTGGAGAACATCGTTTTACAATTTAATGAGAAATATAATGTTGCAATATTAATTAAAGATGTTTGTAAAGAATTACAGTTTACATATGGCATAGATATGGATATAACGAGAACAGCGCGGGTATCAACAGCGCAAGTATAAAAAGGGAAAAGAAAGCAGATCCTTTGCTTTCTTTTTTTATGTAAGAACAGGGAGAGTAGGTTTTTAAGATGAAGGGGAAGTTGCAAAATATTCATCCGTTAGGAATGACAATTATAATAGGGACTTTATTTGCGAGGTTCGCCACGTCAATGAGTATTCCTTTTTTAGCAATTTATTTAACGACTGTGAAAGGTGTATCAGCTGGAATGACAGGTGCTATTATCGGAACGAGTGCACTTGTTGGAGTGTTTGCTAGTTTTATCGGAGGGAATTTATCAGATCGATTCGGTCGAAATATGATTATAATATGGTCCATGATCGTTTGGGTCTTTGTATTCATTGGTTTTTCACTTGCAGATCATGTTTTAAGTTTCTTTTTATTAAATGCTTTGAATGGATTATGTAGGTCATTTTTTGAGCCAACATCAAGAGCGTTATTATCAGATTTAACGAAACCTGAGTATCGTTTACTCGTATATAATTTGCGTTACGGTGCAATCAATGTTGGAGTAGCGATTGGCCCACTTGTCGGGTTACAGATTGGAAGCGCAAAATCAACAATTCCATTTTTAGTAGCAGCTGGAGTATACATTTTATATACAGCTATATTAGCGTTCCAATTTAAGAAGTATCCGATTGAAAAAAAGAAAGTAAATACAGAAAAGCCTGTCACAATGTTAAAGGCAATTCGTATTTTGCGAAAGGATGTCGTATTTTTAGTTGCACTAGTTGGTATTATTTTGAGTAATTGTGGTTTTTCTCATTTAACGACAACAGTATCTCAATATTTTGCAAATGCACATATATTTCAGGATGGAGTGAAATTATTTTCATATATGCTAGCTTTAAATGCGATTGTTGTAGTCGTAATTCAATACCCTGTTATTCAAATTTGTAAAAAGTATACACCGTTAGTATCCATTATGGTGGGAACTTTATTTGTGAGCGGAGGATTATTTGGATTTGGAGTAGTAGAATCTCTGCTAGGTGCTGCCGTTTGTACAATTATTTTTACAATTGGAGAAGTCTTAATGTTTTCAATGACGGATGTATTTATTGATGATATTGCTGTTGCGCATCTAAAAGGAACATACTTCGGTGCGATGGGTTTTTCGGGAATTGGAGCAGTAATAGGTCCGTGGTTTGGAGGAGTACTTCTCGATTACTACGGGTACCAAAATGGGTTTGCAGTATTTTCAGCACTAGCTATATTTTCAACTGTGGCATTTCCTGTGCTTTTAGTTACAAAAGGTTTATCGAAAAAAAGATATGATAGAAATTCTAATATAGAGATGCATGCGAAATAACATAAGCCCCAGTAACCAACTGGGGCTTATGTTTGTATTATATTAACTCTTAATTTGAAAAAAGAACTTTCTTTTCATGTTTATCAGCAACTTCATTTTTGGAAATATGAATGGCCAAAAAACCATTCTCTAAGCAGGCTAGCATCTTCTTATAAATAACATTAGCGGGTAAAGGAATAGTTCGCTGCAAAGAAATGTTTTTATGAAGTATGCAAATGTTTAGGCCTGTCTCCATCTTTTTAATGACTACATTTTGTTCATTGGCATTTGGTACATCTGTTTCCAAAATGTATTCTTGTTCAGTTTCGCAAAGGTCAATATGAATTTGATTTGGGAAACTAAAGTTACTACAAGAGTCAGAACAAAACTGATCCATCCATTCTTCGAAACCATCAACATGAAAAAGACAATCCTTCTTTTTCTTGCCCATGTAAGACACCCTCCGTAAAATCTCAATTCATACTATGTTATGCATGAATGAAGTAGGGGTGAAGAATAAATGGAAAAATATAAACATTGTATGTGGTAAAGGCAGCTATTGTGAACCTTTTGTTTTACATATCATGATGTGCATGATGTTTTTGGCGTGAATGGTTACGGTTTTTTACTTTATGAGATCCGCTTAATGGTTCAGGTTGTCCCTTTTTTTCTTTTGCTTCACGATTGTTTTTGCTCATTGTATGTGACACCTCCTCTTTCTCTTTAGAATGAGAGAAGTTTGCAAATTTATACGAGAATGTTTTTAGAAAAAAAGGTAAAGATAATTGGGACTAACTATTATGGAAAGGGGATTATATAATGCCATATCATAAAGATAAACAGCAAGCTTTTCAAGCAGCGCAGCAAGGAGTTACACAAGCAGAACATGCATATAACAACATTGTGAAAAATGATCCAAACTACGGTCATGATTTAAAAGAGTTACGCCAAGAGGTTCAGGAGGCGTATGAACAGATTCAAAATGCGTTAGAAGTAGCTTCGGAAACACAACGCCCACAACTTGAGCAATACGAAAATAATCTCCAAAATATTATGCAACATGTAGATCAATTAGAAAAGTAAATGAGGTTGTTGTGTATTTGACAACCTCTTACTTTAATGAACATTATGCGAAAACAGAAAATTTTTCTATTCGTTTTTTCTTTATTATGCGCAGTACATATATTTCAAGTTGAAAAAGTGGAAGCGAAAATGTTGCTCAGAAAAGAGCTAGAACCAACTGGCTATGTAACGTGGGAAGTACCTAATAATGAAAAGATTATTGCCATTACATTTGATGATGGCCCAGATCCAACTTATACACCGCAAGTTTTACATTTATTACGTCAATATAAAGCAGAAGCAACATTTTTTATGATTGGATTTCGAGTGCAGCGCAATCCATATTTAGTGAAACAGGTGTTAAAAGAGGGACATGAAATTGGAAATCATACGATGAATCATTTGTATGCGAGTAATTCATCAGATGAAAAATTAGAAAATGATATTTTAGATGGAAAGAAATTTTTCGAAAAATGGGTGAAAGAACCTTTGCTATTCCGTCCTCCTGGCGGATATATTAACGATGCTGTATTTAAAACAGCGAAAGAAGCTGGTTATCAAACCGTTCTATGGTCGTGGCATCAAGACCCGCGTGATTGGGCAAATCCAGGGGTTGAATCTATCGTAAATCATGTAGTAAAAAATGCTAAAAGTGGCGATATCGTATTGTTACATGATGGAGGAAATGATCGTAGTCAAACAGTAGCAGCGCTAGCAAAAATTTTACCTGAGCTAAAAAAACAAGGATATCGATTTGTAACGGTTTCGGAATTACTACGTTATAAACATTAGAAAAAATCCCAAAAGGAAAATGAACCTTTTGGGATTTTTCGTTACTGATTCTTTTTGCGTTTCTTATTATTTTGTCGTTCTGCAGCAGTTAAGTTTTCATTTGCAAACTCTTCGTTATAACCAGCGCCTTGTCCTTGTGCAGATGCCGTATTCATTCCTGAAATAGTATGATTTGCTTTTCTTTTACCCATTTTATTTCACCTCTATAACTTTTTTTTATAAGTTGCATGATGAGCAGTTCATAGTATGTATGAACTGTAAAGAAAGCGCTAATAGAGCACTTTACTTTATGGTAATAGTATTCATAAGGAACATGAACACTATTCAAATTTAGAAACATAAAGAAAACTTATGATAATCTATAAGTTTCTTATTATTTACTTATTTAGAAAGTTGTAATAAGATATTATCGTAAGGTATTGAAAAGTTTGTCTACATTTTATATTCAGACAACTTAGTCACGTTTAACAGGGGGGAAACATAATGGTCAAACATAATCCATTTCAATCACGCGCAACTTTTGAAGTAGATGGAAAAACGTATCATTATTATGATTTGAAAGCGCTTGAAAACGCAGGGGTTGGCAAC
>Ga0268255_10000844_pt1 | contig 19504 bp, 18 predicted proteins | sample AgamicOrMarz_FD_200256 | JGI IMG/M metagenome (GOLD analysis project Ga0268255, IMG submission 200256) | Agave microbial communities from Guanajuato, Mexico - Or.Ma.rz (v2) (version 3) | ecosystem: Host-associated > Plants > Phyllosphere > Phylloplane/Leaf | place: Guanajuato, Mexico...
CTGCAAGTGCCCGGCCAGGGGCCGGTGCCGCTTGCGCTGCTGACCACTTCCGGCAGCGGTCTGGATCCGCACTTGCCACCGGCCGCGATTGCCTATCAACTGGCGCGTGTCGCTGCGGCGCGTAACCTACAGGTGTCGACCTTGCAGCAATTGGTTGAGCGTCATACGGAGCAACCGTTGGTGGGGCCGCCGGTGGTGAATGTGCTGGCGCTGAATCTGGCTTTGGAAAAGCTGTAGAACCTGTGGGAGCGAGCCTACTCGCGATGAGGGGTGTCAGGCAACATCATCGCGACTGAGCTACCGCTATCGCGAGCAGGCTCGCTCCCACAGGGGCTTCGATCAACAATCTGATACAGAGATCCGCTCATGAGCGACTCCGGCCGCGCCGACGCACTGCTCGCCAATCTGCCCCGCACCGACCGTGGCCGGCTCAAGGCATTCCTGGGCGCGGCGCCGGGTGTCGGCAAGACCTACGCCATGCTCCAAGCGGCGCACACGCAAATGCGCCAGGGCGTGAAAGTCATCGCAGCAGTTGTGGAGACCCACGGTCGCAGCGAAACCGAAGCGCTGCTCGCGGGCCTGGCGCAGCAGCCGTTGGTGCGCTCGGAGTATCGCGGGGTGATGCTCGAGGAGATGGACCTCGACGGGCTGCTCGCGGCTCGGCCTAGCCTGGCGCTGGTGGACGAGTTGGCCCACAGCAACGCGCCCGGCAGTCGCCATGCCAAGCGCTGGCAGGACATCCAGGAACTGCTCGCCGCTGGCGTCGATGTGTACACCACCGTGAACGTCCAGCATCTGGAAAGCCTTAACGATCAGGTGCGTGGCATCACCGGCGTGCAGGTCCGCGAGACGTTGCCGGACTGGGTCTTGCAGGAGGCCGATGAGCTGCTGCTGATCGACCTGCCACCGCGTGAGCTGCTGGAGCGCCTGCGCGATGGCAAGGTCTACGTGCCGGAGCAGGCACGGGCGGCGATCGACGCATTTTTCACCCAGACCAACCTGACTGCCCTGCGTGAACTGGCCATGCAGACCGCCGCCGCGCAGGTCGACAATGACTTGGCCCAGGGTTATCGCCAACTGGGCCAAGCTGCCCCGGCGGTACGCGGCAGATTGGTGGTGGGGGTGGATGCTGACGAGCAGGCTGAACGCCTGGTGCGCCATGCCAGCCGCGTGGCCCAGCGCCGGCATTTGCCCTGGACCCTGGTGCATGTGGACAACGGCAGCGCTCGGGACGAGCCATCGCGCCAGCGTCTGCAAAATGCCCAGCAACTGGCTGAACGGCTCGGTGGTGAAGTGGTACTGCTGCGGGCCGGTGAAGTGGCTCGCACGCTGATCCAGCACGCCACCGAACGGCGCGCCACGCTGCTGCTGGTCGGGCAATCCCGGCCACGCCTGCGTCGCCGATTGTTCGGTGGCGGCCTGGCTTCGCGATTGCTGCGCGATGCACGAGGGCTGGAAATCAACGTGCTGGACAGCGACGAACAACCCCGTCCGGCTCGTGTGCGCTCAGCTGCGGTCCAGACCGGTTTCGACTATGTCCTTGCGCTGCTGGCGACGGTGGCCGCCAGTGCCTTGGCCTGGGGCATTTCGGGGCTGCTGGAGCTACCCAATATCTCCCTGGTATTCCTGATGGCGGTGTTGCTGGTGGCGGTGCGCAGCAGCCTGGGTCCGGCGCTGGCTTGCGCGGCGCTGTCGTTCCTGGCCTATGACTTTCTGTTCATCCCGCCGAATTTTTCCCTGACCATCCAGCGCGAAGAAGACGTGCTGACGCTGGTGTTTTTCCTGCTCATGGCCGCCCTGACCGGCAACCTGGCAGCCCGCCAGCGTCGACAATTGCAGGCACTGCGCGACACCCAGCAGGAGACCGGCGAGTTGCTCGACCTGTCGCGCAAGCTCACGGCCGCCACCGATCGCCAGGCTGTGATCAGCGCCGCCACACAGCACCTCGATGGCTGGCACGATCTGCAACTGTGCCTGCTCAACCGCGACGGCCAGGGTGGTTGGAAGGTCGAGACTGGCGAGCCGTTGACGTTCACCGAGGCCGAGCGCGCCGCTGCCGATTGGTCCTGGCAACACGATCAACCGGCCGGCGCTGGCACCGGGACGCTGCCGTCCGGGCGTTGGTGGTGGTGGCCGTTGTCGGCGGAGGGCGGGCCCCTGGCGTTGCTGGGCGCTTGCCCCAAGGAAGGCAAGCCGCTGAGCGGGCAACGGCGCCGTTTGCTGACGGCCCTCAGCCAGCCATTGGCCCAAGCCCTGGCCCGGGCGCAACTGGCCCAAGACCTGGAAGCGGCGCGCCTGCATGGCGAAACCGAGCAACTGCGCAGCGCCTTGCTGGCTTCGGTGTCCCATGATCTGCGCACGCCGCTGACTGCCATGCGCGGCAGCATCGACAGCCTGTTGGCATTGGGAGAGGCGATCCCGCTGGCGGATCGTCGCGAACTGCTCGAAGGCACTCGCGATGAAGCCGAGCGGCTGGATCGCTACATCCAGAACCTGTTGGACATGACCCGTCTGGGCCACGGAGCCCTGAAGCTGGCACGGGACTGGGTGTCGCCGGCGGATATCGTCGGCAGTGCGCTGAATCGCCTGCGCGCCGTGCTGGCGCCCCTGGCAGTCGGCGTCGAGGTGCCCGCCGAACTGCCCTTGCTGTATGTCCATGCGGCGCTGATCGAACAGGCCCTGGTGAACGTACTGGAGAACGCTGCGCGCTTCTCGCCGGCCCACGGGCGTTTGCGGCTGTGCGCCGGGGCGACGGACAGCGAGGTATTTTTTGCCGTGGCCGATGAAGGCCCCGGTATTCCCGAGGCCGAGCGCGAGAGGATTTTCGACATGTTCTACACTGCCGCCCGCGGCGATCGAGGCGGGCAGGGGACGGGCCTGGGCCTGGCGATCTGTCAGGGCATGGTAGGCGCCCACGGAGGGCGAATCAGTGTCGCCGATGGCCTCGATGGACGCGGCGCCTGCATCACTTTGCACCTGCCATTGCAGGCACAACCGGGGATGGACGATGAAGCTTGAGCGGTGCTGCGTTATGCTTTTTCAACCTGAGCGCCTTCTCACCTGATTGTTTGAACGAACCCCATGAACCAGAACGCGACCCTCGTGGTCATCGATGATGAACCGCAGATCCGCAAGTTCCTGCGTATCAGCCTCACTTCCCAAGGCTACAAAGTGCTGGAAGCCGGCACCGGCACCGAAGGGCTAGCCTTGGCGGCGTTGAACAGGCCCGACTTGCTGATCCTCGATCTCGGCCTGCCGGACATGGACGGCCAGCAGGTGCTGCGCGAGTTTCGCCAGTGGTCGACGGTGCCGGTGCTGGTGCTCTCGGTGCGGGCCAGCGAAGCGCAGAAAGTCGAGGCGCTGGACAACGGCGCAAACGACTACGTGACCAAGCCATTCGGCATTCAGGAATTTCTTGCCCGCATTCGCGCCTTGTTGCGCCAGGCGCCGGTCGGCGAGGTGCAGGAAGCGGCGTTGAAATTCGGCCCGCTGACCGTGGATCTGGCCTATCGGCGGGTTTTGCTGGACGGCGCCGAGGTGGCGCTCACCCGTAAGGAATACGCGGTGCTGGCACAACTGGCGCGGCATCCGGGGCGCGTCATCACCCAGCAGCAACTGCTCAAGGACATCTGGGGCCCGACCCACACCGAAGACAGCCATTACCTGCGGATCGTGGTCGGTCACCTGCGCCAGAAACTGGCCGACGACCCGACCCGGCCAAGGTTCATCGTGACCGAGGCGGGGGTGGGGTATCGGTTGTTGGGGGAGGGTGGTCTTTAATACCCGATTTCAAGCCAAGCACCGTTGTGGCGAGGGGATTTATCCCCGCTGGCTGCGAAGCAGCCCCAATAGCTGATTCGATCCGCCAGGCACACCGATGCGCCAGGAATCAGGGCTGCTTCGCAGCCCAGCGGGGATAAATCCCCTCGCCACAGGTTGAAGTGTTGCTTTCGAGACTACTCACTCTCATACCGATCCAACGTATCACTGGCAATCTCCCTCCCCAACGCGATCAACTCCGGCGCCTTGTAGAACTCAAAAAACCTGCACACCCGTTTCGGCACGTTGATCAGCACATCCGGTGGGTAGCCGGCGATCTTGTATTGGGCCAGCGAGGTCTGCATCACCTCGAAACTCTGGTTGATCAGGTCCAGCAGCGAGGCCGGGCCGACGTTGTCGATGATGAACGAGCCGGTGGCGGATTTCGGCGCGCCCTCGGCCTCTGGCGCGGCGGCCGGTTGCTGGCCTTCGGGTTCGGCCGAATCGATCCACGGGTTGATCTCGGCGGCCTCGGCCTTCAGCGCTTCTTGCTCCAACAGCAATAGTTGCTCGGCTTGCTTGCGGCGAAACGGCAGACGGGAACCGAGGGAACTGACCAGGGTGTCGAAGCGACGCCTGAACGCGGCAGGACGCGGGATCACCGGCAATTTGTATTGTTTCTGATTGGTGGCGTTGAGGTTGACCGCGATGATCAGATCGCAATGGCTCGACACCACCGGCACGATCGGCAACGGATTGAGCAATCCGCCATCCACCAGCATGCGGTTGCCTTGCATCACCGGCGTGAACAGGCTGGGAATGGCGGCCGAGGCGCGCATCGCTTGATGCAGGCAGCCTTCCTGGAACCAGATTTCCTGCTGGTTGGTCAGGTCGGTCGCGACGGCGGTGTAGGGAATGCGCAGGTCTTCGATATTGAGCTCGCCGACGATCTTGCGGATCTGGCCGAAGACCTTCTCTCCACGAATCGCCCCCAGGCGAAAGCTGACGTCTACCAGCCGCAGGACATCCAGGTAGTCGAGGCTTTCGATCCAGTTGCGATAGTCCTCAAGCTTGCCCGCCGCATAGATCCCGCCCACCACGGCGCCCATCGAACAACCGGCGATGCAGGCGATGTCGTAGCCACGTCGTTCGATTTCCTCGATCACTCCGATATGGGCATAGCCCCGGGCGCCGCCCGAACCCAATACCAATGCGACACGTTTTGTCATGGCCTGGCCTCTTGTCGATCAGACTTCAACAATGCACTCATCGACGGTTCGGCTCAATCGTTGTGGCGCAGGCGTCGTTTTTTGACACGCCGGCGTGGCATTTGCGTATTCTCGCCCACACTTGAATAAGCGGACCGGCCAAGGCACTTTTTCCCGGCGGGACCGTCTTACCAGCACGACTGTTTACCTGACTTGAGGTGTAATCGATGAAAGCCCGGATCTGCCTGCCCCTGGTGGCATCCCTGATGGTTCTGGCCCTGGCCGGTTGTGCAGGCAAAACCGCTTATCGTGACAGCTGCGGCAGCCAACTCGACGCCGCCTGGCATGAACTGGACCTGGCCAAGGCCGAAGGCTTTGCCGGTACCGTGAGCTACTCCAAAGCCCTGTCGCTGCTGACCGGCGCCAAGACCCAGCAGCAATTCGAAGCCTTTGAAGGCTGCACCAAGAAAGCCGAGAAGGCGCGTTTCTACATTCGCGAATCCCGCGCAGGACGATAAAGGCAGCGACAGGCCACGAGTTGCGAGCTACAAGTGAAGGATACGCACTTGAAGCTCGCAGCTTGACGCTCGAAGCTGCGTACGGAGTACGCCCCCATGATCGATCGGCTGGTGGCCCGGATACTGGGTCTCGAAGTCCGCCTGTTGGCCTGTCAGGCCCGCTTGAGTGCCCACACCGACAGCGAAGCGCTGCATGACCTGCGCACCACGGTCCGCCGTTTGCGCAGCCTGCTTCGCCCGTTGCGCGGGTTACCCGGCGTCGAGCAGTTGGAGACCGCCGCTTCGGCGGTGGGCACCCTGACCACCCCTCTGCGCGACCGGGAAGTGCTGGCGGCGTACCTTGAGCAACACGGCAAGGCCGAAGCGGCACAGCGGCGTCGGGTGCAAATGGCCAATGCCTATCCCGCCGTGGCCGACAGCCCGGAACTGGCGCAGTTGCTGATGATCCTCGATGCATTCCCTCGTTTCATTCGCGCGGCCGAGCGTGAGGGGTTGCTCGCCGGGTTGAGCAAGCGCATCGAAAAGCGCTTGGACAAACAATGGAAAAAACTCGGAAAAGCCCTGCGTGATCCGGCCCATGACCGCCATCGCTTGCGCCTGTTGATCAAGCGCGTGCGCTACGCCATCGAGGCCTACCCTGAACTCGACCGCCTGCCGAAAGCCGCCATGCCACGGCTCAAGTCCGCCCAAGGCGCGCTGGGCGACTGGCACGATTGCTTGCAATGGCTCGCCCGGGCCGAAGAAGAAACCGACCTGCTCCCCTGCGTGCCGGTCTGGCAGAGCACGATGGAAAAGGCCGAGGCCAAGTCCGACAGGGTGCTGGATAAGCTGATCGCCCGTTGTTTCGAAAAATCCTGAATGTTTTAGCAGTGCCCCTGTAGTGCCCTGTGGGAGCGAGCCTGCTCGCGATAGCGGTATGTCAGCAATACATATGCAGGCTGACACATCTCTATCGCGAGCAGGCTCGCTCCCACAGGGGTTTCTGGTGGATTTAAAAACCGCGGCCTATCTGTCCGCCTCTTTGGCCGGAATGAGCGCTGTGCCGGCGTCGCCTGCTGGTTAAGATCCTTTCATCTTTCCCCTATCTGCGAGGTCATCATGCGCTTTTCCGATTTGATCGATGCCGTGCGCCGCCAGCCAGACGCGGTGAGCATCGCGCCTGAATGGGGGCAGGGCCGCGCCAGTTTTGGCGGGCTGGTGGCGGCCCTGCAGTATGAGGCGATGCGGGCCAAGGTGCCGGCGGATCGTCCGATTCGCTCGCTGGCGATTACTTTTGTCGGTCCGGTCGAACCCGATGTCCCCGTTTCCTTCGAGGCCGAAGTGCTGCGCGAAGGCAAGGCCGTGAGCCAGGTACTGGGGCGGGCGGTGCAGAACGGTCAGGTCGTGACCGTGGTGCAAGGCAGTTTCGGCGCGTCGCGTTCATCCGTGGTGGCGGTTGAGGCCGATCCCGCCCCTGAATTCAAAAGCGTGGAGCAATGCCAGGAGTTGCCCTACATCAAGGGCGCCACGCCGGAGTTCATGCGTCACCTGGCAATGCGCTGGAGCGTTGGCGGGTTGCCGTTCACGGGCAACAAATCCCGGAGCATGGGCGGCTGGGTGCGCTTGCGTGGGGATGTGAAGGAAGAGGCGTTGAGCGAGCGTCATATCCTGGCATTGGTGGACGCCTGGCCCCCGGCGTTGTTGCCGCACCTTACGCAGATCGCTCCGGGTAGTACGCTGACCTGGACCATCGAATTCGTCCAGCCGCTGCTGGAACTCACGACGCTGGATTGGTGCAAGTACCTCGCCGAGATCGAGCATGCCCAAGACGGCTACGGCCATGTCGCGGCAAAATTCTGGAGTGCCGATGGCCGCCTGATTGCCCTGAGTCGCCAGACAGTGACGATTTTCGCCTAGGGCTCGGAGTGGTCGTGGCGCTGCAACTGGAACGCAGCGGCCATGCCGATCACGCCGATGGCGACGTCGGCCAGGCTCTCACTGAACACGCCTAACACCATGAGCAGGAACGCGACGATAAACAGCGGTACCGCCATCAGCTGAGAAACCTGGTGGCTGGAGTGACGCGGAGTATGGGGGGCTACGCGCCATTGCCAGGCCGGGAAGTGAGGGTGACGTTTGCCCATGATGCGGATCCTTGAGTTCATTAAATCGAATGACCCAAGCATAGGCGTGGCCCGATGGGGCGGCGAATCGCCGTTGGCTATCGGGGTGATAGGTGGCCATAGCCATTGTACTGCCGCGATACGGACTGCTCTTGTGGCGAGGGAGCTTGCTCCCGCTGGACCGCGCAGCGGGCCCAACTGTCAGTCAGGCGAGTCCGGTGGTGGGGGGCTCTGCTGGAAGGGGGCGCTGCGCACCCCAGCGGGAGCAAGCTCCCTCGCCACAGGTGTTGCGTCGAGCCAGTAGGCTGCATGTTTTAAAGCTTGAGCTGCCCGATCGCCTTGTTCAGCTCGCCTGCCAATGTCGCCAGGTCATGGCTGGTGGTCGCCGAGTCCACCGTCTGGCGCACCGTGTCTTCAGTTACGTCGCGAATGCTCACCACCGCCCGGTTCATTTCCTCGGCGACGTGGCTCTGCTGTTCGGCCGCGACCGCAATCTGCGTGTTGCTTTCACGCATCTGCGCCACCGCCCCGGCGATCTGCGCCAGCGCCTCACCGGCTTCGCGGGCCTGTTGCACGCAGTCGTCCGCCTTGTACGAACTTTCCTGCATGAAATCCACTGCGTCGCGGGTTCCGGCCTGGAGCGCCGAGACCATGGTGGTGATTTCATCGGTGGAGGCCTGGACCCGTTTGGCCAGGTTGCGTACCTCGTCGGCCACCACGGCAAAACCCCGGCCCATTTCCCCGGCCCGCGCCGCTTCGATGGCCGCGTTCAGGGCCAGCAGGTTGGTCTGTTCAGCGATGCTGTGGATCACACTGACCACGCCGTTGATCTTCTGGCTGTCTTCGGCCAGGCGCTGGATCATTTCGGCAGTCTGTTGCACACCCGAGGACAGCCCGGAAATCGACTGCTGCACGCGATTGACCACTTCGTGACCGTTGCCCGCCAGGGTATCAGCGGTTTTCGACAAATCGCGGGTGGCTCCAGCGTGTTGGGCGATGTGATAGACCGTGGCGGACATCTGGTTGATCGCTGTGGCGGCCTGATCGGTTTCGCTCTGCTGGCCGAGCATGCCGTGGCGCACTTCGTTCATGCTCGACGCCAGACGCGCCGCGCCCGTATCCAATTGACGGGCCGTGCTGGCGACGGTGTCGACCACGCGCTGATACCCGGCCTGCATGGCATTGAACGCCGCTGCCATCTGGCCCACTTCGTCCTTGCACGCCAGCGGCACCCGGGCAGCCAGGTCGCCGGTCTTTTCCACATGCAGCATTACGTCTTTCAAGGTGTTGAGTTGGCTAAGCAAGAAGCGAATCAACAACTGCGACGCTCCCAGCATCGCCAACATCAACACGAACACGGCCACGGCGTATTGGCTGAAGCGTTCGCCGAACACCTGGCCGAGGCTGACGCCGTGGGCCAGTACGGCCAGTTGCTGCCCGTCGCCCCTGCGGATCACTTCAGCCCCCAGCAGTGGGTCATCGTCCAACAGTAGGTTGGAATCGAGTACAACCCAGCCATCGGCCTGCGTCAGTGAAGGCAACGGTTGTTCGTTGAAAGTGGGAACCTGATCGCGCCTGAAGGCCAGCAGGTCATCGACCTTGGGCAGGGATTGTCCCGCAGGCCAGCCGCCGAGCAGATGTGCCTGGGCCTGGGCACTCGCCTGGGCCGCATGGTTGCGCGCCTGTTGTTCCAGATGCACCGCGTAGAGCACCAGCAGCAGGGTGGTGACGAAGGCGACCGCATTGACCGCCCAGAATTTGTACTTCAACGAGATATTGCTAAGCCAGGCACCCATGGTAGGTCTTCTCTGATAGCGGAAACAGTTTTGGCAAGGTGCCATTATTGTGCCGCTACCCATGGGCCAAGGTTTTGATGTGGATCAACAGGCATTGCCAAAACCCTGTGGGAGCGAGCCTGCTCGCGATAGCGGTGGATCAGTTGCACTTGTTCGCACTGACACACCGCTATCGCGAGCAGGCTCGCTCCCACAGGGTCTCATTGATCAGGATATGACGGGCAATCCAAAAAACGCCCGCGCACACGCGGTGCTGTGAGTTGCCAGGTCTTGCGGTGTTTCACCCCGATGCAACGCAACTTCGCGCAGCACCTCGGTCAGATAGGCCGGTTCGTTCCGACCGTTCTTCGGCTTGGGCCGCAGCGTACGTGGCAGCAGGTAGGGCGCATCGCTTTCAAGCATCAATCGACCGCGGGGAATCTCCCGCACCAATGGATGCAGGTGCGTGCCACGGCGTTCATCGCAGATCCAGCCGGTGATGCCAATGTGCAGGTCCAGGTCGAGATAGTTGAACAGGGCCTTTTTTTCACCGGTAAAGCAGTGCACGACGGCTGCCGGCAACCGATCGCGGAAATCGCGCAGGATCTCCAGCAAACGCTGGTCGGCATCGCGCTCGTGTAGAAAGACCGGTAATTGCAACTGGACCGCCAGGGCGAGGTGCTCTTCCAGGACTTTTTCCTGCTGCGGTCTGGGCGAGAAATCCCGGTTGAAATCCAACCCGCATTCACCCACCGCACGGACCCGGTCCTGGCTCAGCAGCTCCTTGAGCTGCCTGGCACTGTCGGCGGTCCATTCGCTGGCGCTGTGAGGGTGAATGCCGGCGGTGGAAAACAGCCGCTGCCCGGTGTCGTCCAGGTGTTGGCACAGCTCAAGCGCCTGCTCGCTGCCCTCGATGCTGGTGCCGGTCAGGACCAATTGGCAGACCCCGGATTCATAGGCACGCTCAAGCACCGCCTGGTGTTTATCCGCGAAACTGGGATTGGTCAGGTTGACGCCGATATCAATGAGTTGCATGGTGCTACCTCGGCCAAAGGCCGGAAAGCATATCAGAGCTGTAGATTTATAAGAAAAACCAAGAACTACAACGAGTTGTGGCTGTCTGTTGAGGCCGCGAGACAGGTCGGGTTGGTATAAAAGCCATCAATGTGCCAGTCTTTCGCACTTTTCAGCGCCCCAAGGCGCTCTGTTTCTGTCGGCTCAATCCTGTGTTTGCGACGGGAGAGTCCGCAGTATTCCTTCCGGAGAGTGGATGACACGTCCCCAGGTGTTGCTACTGTTGTGTTGTTCGCTGTTGCTGCCGATGCCGGCTGAGGCACGGCTGCCCGGCCCGTTGCAGGCAGTGGCGCCGGGCACGGTGCGCGATCTGGCACAGATACGCAGCAGCCGGGTGCTCAAGGTACTGGTCAACCAGAGCCGCAACAGCTCCGGTGAAGTCCAGGGCCAACCCATCGGCGTCGAATATCACCGGCTGCGGGCGTTCGAGCAATACCTCAACGGCCATGTCCGGGATGGCCAGGAAATCACGCTCCAGATCATTCCCAAAGCCAAGGATCAACTGCTCGGCGCATTGCAGCGCGGGGAAGGCGATCTGGTGGCGCCCGGTGAGCTGCTTGAACCCCAGGCCGGGCACGCGGTCAGCGCCAGCGATCCGATCCGCACCGGTGTGCCATTGCTGCTGGTCGGTATCAAGGGCGAGAAGCGCTACACGCGCGTGGAGCAACTGTCCGGCAAGACCCTGGCCCTGCCCAACGGCAGCGCAGCGGGGGATGCGGTGAGTCAGATCAACCAGAAACTGGCATTGCTCAAATTGCCGCCGGTGAAGGTCGAATGGGTCGACCCCACCCTGGCCGTTGAAGACGTGCTGGAGATGGTCCAGGGGGGGATTTTCCACCTGACCATCGTCGAGCAGCCTATCGCTGAACGGTGGGGCAAGATCCTCCCCAAGCTGCGCTTCGACCGTCAGGTGCTGATAGGCGAGCCGGGCGACGAGTATTGGTTCGTGCGCCGCGACGCGGCCATGCTGCGGGCGAGCATTGACCGGTTCCTGGCGACCTATAAGGTGCCAGCCAACGAAGATGCGGCGTTCCTGCGTATCTATCGCCGCTTGTACCAAGTGCATTACCCGCTGGCCCGGGCCGATCGCCAGCGCCTGGAGAAACTGCGCCCGGTCCTGCAGAAACATGCCGACGCCCAGGGCATGGACTGGCTCAACCTGGCGGCCCTGGCGTTCAAGGAATCGGCGCTGCAACCCAGCGCCCGTGGCGGTGGTGGACCCACTGGCCTGATGCAGATTACCCCCGCGGCGGCCCAGCGAGTCGGCGTCGACAACATCCAGAACCTGGATGCCAATGTACAGGCCGGCGCCAAGTACCTGGCCATGATCCGCCGCAAGTTCTTCGCCAGCCCCAAGCTCAACGAGCGCGAGCGCATGGCATTCGTCCTGGCCGCCTACAACATGGGGCCTGAACGCGTCCAAGGCATGCGGACCGAAGCCCGGCGCAGAGGCTTGAACCCCAACCAGTGGTTTTTCCAGGTCGAGCGAATCGCCATGGAGCAGGTGGGAATGGCACCCGTCAGCTACGTTAATAGTGTGAACAAGTACTACTTGGCCTTTGATCGGGAGCGAGAATCGTTGGAGCCTCAGGAACAAAAAGTCGCGCTGAGAAAATAATCGATAAAATCGATTTGTATGCCGAGGTTTTTGCGCTTTTATAACAAGTTTTATAGATTAATATGGCGTCCAACAACCACACATTCAGGGATACACGCACATGAGCTCGATGATCAACAAAGTACTGTTTACCCGCGCCGGCTTCGGCTTGACCGTCCTGCGCATCGTTGTAGGCATCATCTTCGCCGCTCACGGCTCGCAGAAACTCTTCGGCCTGTTCGGCGGCTACGGCCTAGCCGGGACGGCGCAGTGGATGGAAAGCGTCGGCTTGACCCCGGGTTATGTGATGGCGACGCTGGCCGGTGGTACCGAGTTTTTCGCTGGACTGGCATTGATCATCGGCCTGCTGGCTCGCCCGGCGGCACTGGGTCTGGCTGTTCTTTCGCTGGTGGCGATCTTCTCGGTGCACATTGGTAACGGCTTGTTCATGGCCAACAACGGTTATGAGTTTGCCCTGGCGTTGTTAGCGGGGAGCATTGCAGTGCTGATCGAAGGGGCTGTGAAGCTTTCGGTGGATCGGGCAATCGCTGGCTGAATCTTTCTCATCGGGAAACGGCGCTGGTCCTGGGAGGACGGCGCCGTTTTTTTTGGATTGGATTTCGCTGCATATCCGTTACCGCAGAAATGGATATGCACACGTAGCCAAACCAGAAGAGAAAAGCCAATCCTTGACACCCCCCGACCAGCTTCTCTACGATTCCTCCCATGCGCCGATTTAAACAGCTACTTGCGGGGCGCCAGGCAACTTCTACAGTTGCCGATAGAAGCCATGAAGACACGGCTTCGAAGTACCGCTAAAGCGCTGGTTCGGTGTTGCCTCTCACCTGCCATGCAGACTTTTGAGGCAGAGACACGACACGATGAATGCACCCAGCCCCCTTGTACGTCTTGCGCCGATCACGGCGAACCTTGTGCAACGCAATCCGAAAATTCTCCTGGGCGGTACTCACCAGCCAACACTCTTGCGCTACCTTGATGGCTGGCCGCGCCGCCATCACGGGCCCGCTGCGTTCCTGATCCAGTTTGTCGAAGAGGGCGAGTCTCTGGCACGTTTCGGTAATGACAGTTTCGACCTCGCGGTCATCCAGTCCCCCAGTGCGGCGGACGCGCCTGAGATGATCCGGCAATTGACCCGTATCGCCCGGCAGGGGCTGATCACCCGCCGGTGAAATGTGCGGTTGTTGGGAGGGGCGTTGGCTAGGGGTAAGTGATATCCACGATGTACACCAGCTTCTCCCCGGTTGGGGTCTGGACGCGAACTTCGGCGTCCAGGGCCTTGCCGATCAGCGCCCGGGCCAAGGGTGAATCGATGCTGATCAGGTTCTGCTTCAAATCCAGCTCATCCGGGCCGACGATCCGGTAGCGCGACTCTTTGCCATCCTCATCCTCCACCGTGACCCAGGCGCCGAAGTACACCTTGTTCGGATCGCTGGGTTTTTCACTGACCACCTTCAGTGCTTCCAGACGCTTGGTGAGGAAGCGCACGCGGCTGTCGATTTCCCGAAGCATTTTCTTGCCGTAGGTGTACTCGGCATTCTCCGAACGATCACCCTGGGCCGCCGCCTCGCTGACCGCCTGGGTCACCTGAGGGCGACGCACATGCCACAGTTCATGGAATTCGGCACGCATCCGCGCTTCACCCTCGGGGGTGATCAGCGCGGTGCCGGCGGTGCGGGGTGGGCGATAGCGACTCATGGCAACTTCTTTCAATAGCGACGCCGCCAGTCTATCAACCCTCGCGCAACACTGTCAGCGGGCTGGCGTTGAGCGCTCGCCGGGTGCCGAACACCCCGGCGGCACCGATCAACAGGGCGCCCACCAGCGGCAATAACAGCAGCCAGGGATGCGGATGCCAGGGCAGGTCGAGGGCATAGCGGTAGAGCACCAAGCTTACCAGTTCCGAGCCGAGGGCTGCGAGCAAGCCACTGACTGCACCCAGCAGGCCGAATTCGATGCGCCGGGCCTTGACCAGCAATGGCCGTTCGGCGCCCAGGGCGCGTAGCAATGCGCCTTGTCGAATCCGTTCGTCGAGCGTCGCTTGCAGGCCGGAGAACAGCACGGCCATCCCGGCCGCCAGGACAAACAGCAACACATATTCCACCGCCAGCGTGACCTGGGCCAGGATGCTGCGCAGTTGTTCGAGCAACGCTTCGACCTGCAGGATCGTCACCGCTGGAAAGGCCCGGGACAGCTCGACAATCTGCTGGTCGTGGCCCGCTGCGAGGTAGAAGCTGGTCAGATAGGTCGCCGGTAGATCCTTCAACGTGCCCGGTTGGAAGATCATGAAAAAGTTGGGCTGGAAGTTGTCCCAATTGATCTCTCGCAGGCTGGTGACCTTCGCCTCACGGCTGACGCCGCCCACATTGAACATCAGCCTGTCGCCCAGTTTTATCTTCAGGCTTTCGGCGACTTTGCCTTCCACCGACACCCCGGGGATATCGTCCGGCGCCTGCTGCGACCACCAGGTGCCGGCCGTCACAACGTTGCCGGCCGGCAAGTCTGCGGCCCAGGTCAGGCTCAGGTCCCGTTGCAATGCCCGGTCTCCGGCGGAGTCCTTGGTGACAAGCTCGCTGGCCGGTGCGCCGTTGACGCTGATCAGCCGACCCGGTACCACCGGATAGAGCGGCGCTGATTGCGCTGACAATGCCAGCAGCTTGTCGGTGAAGGCCTGCTTGTCGTTAGGGAGAATGTTCAGGGCAAAGTAGTTCGGGGCGTTTTTCGGCAATTGGTTCTGCCAGGTATCCAGCAACTCACCGCGCAGCAGTGCGATCAATGCCATGGACAACAGGATCAGGCCGAACGCCAGGGCCTGGCCGGCCGCCGCCAGCGGGTGGCGCAACAACTGGCCGAGGCCCAGGCGCCAGGGCAGGGAAGCGCGAGCCAGCATCCGGCGCAGGCTTTGAAGCAGCAGCAACAGCAGGCCGCCGAGCACCAGCGCGGCAACGACGCCGCCACCCAGCAGGGCGAAGGTCAGGACCAGGTCCAGGCTCAGGCGCCACATAATCAGGCCAAGGGCACCCAGCGCGGCGCCGTAGACCATCCAGGTACTGGAAGGGATGGGCAGCATGTCCCGGCGCAGCACTCGCAGTGGCGGCACCCGGCCTAGCGCGGCCAAGGGGGGCAGGGCGAACCCGGCTAACGCCACGAGACCGGTGCCGATCCCGGCAATGGCCGGCAGCAGGCCACCCGGCGGAACGGTAGTCGGCAACAGGTCATGCAACAGGGCGAACAGGCCCAGCTGGGCAATCCAGCCAAGCAGGGCGCCGCCGACACTGGCCAGCAGGCCCAGCACGGTCAGTTGCAGGCTGAACAGCACCATGGTTTCCCGGCGCGACAGACCCAGGCAACGCAGCAGGGCGCTGGCGTCGAACCGTCGAGTGGCAAAACGGTTGGCCGAGAGCGCGACGGCGACCCCGGACAGCAGCACCGCCACCAGGCTGGCCATGTTCAGATAGCGCTCCGCCTTGCCCAGGGCGCCGCCGATCTGCCGGTTGCCGTCGCGGGCATCCTGCAAGCGCTGGTTGGGCTCCAGGCCTGGTTTGATCAAGTCACGATAGGTTTGCAGCGCCGACGCCGGGCCGCGCCAGAGGTCGCGATAGCTGACGCGGCTGCCGGGCTGCACCACGCCGGTGGCATCCAGGTCCTTGAGGTTGATCAGGACCCGGGGCGTGAGGCTGTAAAAGTTGCCGGCACGATCCGGCTCGTAAGTCAGCACCCGGCTCAGGCGCAGGGTCTGGTTGCCGACATCGATACTGTCGCCGATCTTCAGGTCCAGGGCGGTGAGCAGTCGGGCCTCGACCCAGGCCTCACCCGGGTTCGGGCGTCCGCCGGTTTCTTCCGGGGCGAACGGGGCGGGGGCGCTTTTCAGTTCCCCGCGCAGCGGGTAGATGTCATCGGCGGCCTTGACGCTGGAGAGCTGGATGCCATTGTCGGTGGCCACGACGCTGGAGAACTCCACCACCCGGGCGTGTTCCAGGCCCAGTTCGGTGCCGCTGCGGATCTGTTCCGGGCGGGCGGGAGAACTGCCTTCGAGCAGCAGGTCGGCACCGAGGAATTCGGTGGCGCGCATCATCATTGCGCCGTTGAGACGGGCGCCGAAATAACCGATCGCGGTGCTCGCCGCCACTGCCACCAGCAGGGCGAAGAACAATACCCGCAACTCGCCGGCGCGGGCGTCGCGCAGCAATTGACGGACAGCAAGACTGAACAGGCGCAACAGCGGCAAGCGTGCCATCAAGGCTCCAGGGGGGCGACCATCTGGCCGGCTTCAAGTCGGATCAGGCGCCGGCAGCGATGGGCCAGGCGTTCATCATGGGTGACCAGCACCAGGGTCGTGCCGCTTTCCTTGTTCAACTCGAACAGAAGATCGCTGATGCGCTCGCCGGTGTGGCTGTCGAGGTTGCCGGTGGGTTCGTCGGCGAACAGCACATCGGGTTCGGCGGCAAAGGCGCGGGCAATCGCCACCCGTTGCTGCTCGCCGCCGGAGAGTTGGCGGGGCGAATGGGTCAGGCGCTGGCCCAGGCCAACCCGTTGCAGCAGTTCGGTGGCGCGTTCGCGGGCATCCTTGCGCCCGTCCAGTTCCAGCGGCAGCATGACGTTTTCCAGGGCGTTGAGGCTGTCGAGCAATTGGAACGACTGGAAGACGAACCCGACATGTTCGGCGCGGATCCGTGCCCGCTGGTCTTCATCGAGTGCGCTGAGGGCCTGGCCGGCCAGCGTCACTTCTCCGCGGCTGGGCAGGTCGAGGCCGGCCAGCAGGCCCAGGAGGGTGGATTTGCCGGAGCCGGAGGCGCCGACGATGGCCAGGCTGTCGCCTTTGTTCAGTTGCAGGCTGAGTTCGTGCAGGATGGTCAGTTCACCTTCCGCGCTGGAGACCACTTTGCTAAGGTCCGTCGCGGTGAGAATGCTTGAGCCCATGGAGAATCCGATGCGTGTGTGGTTTTTGAGTGCCGGCCTGGCCTTGATGTGCATGGTCCAGAACGCAGCGGCGGGTACAGTCCTGATCGTTGGCGATAGTATCAGCGCGGCTTTCGGCCTGGATACCCGGCAAGGCTGGGTGTCCTTGCTCGAACAACGGCTCAAGGCCGAGGGTTTTGACGATAAGGTGGTCAATGCGTCCATCAGCGGCGACACCAGCGCCGGAGGCCAGGCGCGGCTGCCGGCGCTGCTTGCAGCCCATAAGCCGGACCTGGTGATTCTTGAGCTTGGGGGCAATGATGGCTTGCGCGGGCAGCCGCCAACACAATTGCAACAAAACCTTGCAGCGATGATCGACGGCTCCCGCGCCAGCGGTGCGAAGGTCCTGCTGTTGGGTATGCAATTGCCACCCAACTACGGACGGCGATACACCGAGGCCTTCGCCAGGGTCTACAGCACCCTGGCCGAAGAGAAGAAAGTGCCGCTCGTGCCGTTTTTCCTCAAGGATGTCGGGGGTGTGCCCGGCATGATGCAGGACGACGGATTGCACCCGTCCGTCGGCGCCCAGGGCAAGTTGCTGGAAAATGTCTGGCCGACGCTCAAACCGCTGCTTTGACGCTTTTCTAGCGGCAGGCTTTCGGCTAATGTGGCGCCCCCGATTTGGAGCCCCCGATGCCGCGTCCCGCCTGGTCCCTGTTTGCCTACCAACTGATCGAGCCTGACGAGCAGCTGGACCTGTTCGCCTGCCAGGAAGTGCGGGTGCACCTGGTGACGCGGCAGCTGGAACTCGGCGGCTCGGCTGACCGGACCCTCTGCGGCAGCCTGTTGCCGGCCCAACCGCGCTGGTCGAGTGTCGATCGCCGGATTTTCCAGGACCACCGCCTGTGCTCGTTGTGCCGGGCGATCCTGGAATCCCAGAAGCGAGGCACCTCGCCGATCTGGCCTGAGTTGCGGTTCGAGTTGTAATCGCAGGTCGTGCGCCATGACCCGGAATGTGGGAGCGAGCCTGCTCGCGATGGCGGCGGTGCACTCAACATCAATCCATCTGATCCACCGCATCGCGAGCAGGCTCGCTCCCACAGGGGATTTGTGGTGAATGACAAAAATGCTTTGCATCGGACGCCGCCTTGCCTCCCTCCCCGAAATAACAGGCAGCAGTGTACAATCGCCGTTTTCATACCCTCTGTTCGATCTGCGAAGGATTTCCCGGATGTTGCCGCGCTTGTCTGCCGTCGCCCGCTGCCTGTCTCTTGCCACCTTGTGCATGGCAGGCCCCGTTGCAGCACTGGAGCTGCCCCTGCCACCGCCGGGTGAAGACATCGTCGGCCAGGTGCAGGTCATCAAGGCCAAATACGAAGACACCTTCGCCGACCTGGGCACCACCTACGACCTGGGCTACAGCGAGATGGTCGCGGCCAACCCGGGTGTCGATCCGTGGTTGCCGGGTGCTGGCACGGAGATCGTGCTGCCGACCCGTTTCATTCTGCCGCCGGGCCCGCGCGAGGGCATCGTGATCAACCTCGCCGAATACCGCCTCTATTACTTCCCGAAGGGCCGGAACGTGGTCTACACCTTCCCGCTGGGGATTGGACGTGAAGGCTGGGGCTCGCCGATTGCCCACACCAGCATCATCGCCAAGACACCGAACCCGACGTGGACGCCGCCCGCCTCGATCAAGGCCGAGCACGCTGCTGATGGCGATCCACTGCCCAACGTAGTGCCGGCCGGCCCTGACAACCCGCTGGGTCCGTTCAAGTTCACGTTGGGCACCCCGGGCTACCTGATCCACGGTTCGAACAAGAAGTTCGGCATCGGCATGCGTACCAGCCACGGCTGCTTCCGGATGTTCAATAACAATGTGCTGGAGATGGCCAGCATGGTGCCGGTGGGTACCTCGGTACGGATCATCAACGACCCCTACAAGTTGGGCGTGAGCGGTGGCAAGGTTTACCTGGAGGCTCATACTCCGCTGGACGACAAGGGCAATCCGTCGGTCGTGGACAAGCACACCGCGGTGATCAACGCGATGCTCAAGCGCGAAGACATCACCAGCAACCTGCGCATGAACTGGGATGTGGTGCGGGACGTGGTGGCTGCCGAAGATGGCCTGCCGGTGGAGGTCGCCGTTCCGAATACCTCTGCACCGATGGTCTCGAGCGCTCCATCGATCGATCTGCAGCAGTAAGCATCCCCAGACAACCCGCCGGTGTTTCGCGACCCCGGCGGGTTTTTTATTGCCTGGAAAACACTAGGCAATAAAAAAGCCGACCCATGAAAATGGGTCGGCTCTCGATAACAATCCCGAGGGATTATTACTTGCGGCTAGCTTTTTCCAGCATGCGCAGAGCACGCTCGTTAGCTTCGTCAGCAGTCTGTTGTGCTTTTTGAGCAGCAGCCAGAGCTTCATCAGCTTTACGGTATGCTTCGTCTGCACGAGCTTGGGCGCGAGCTGCTGCGTCTTCGGTAGCAGTCAGACGTGCTTCGGTTTCTTTCGATGCGCTGCTGCAACCGGTAGCCAGAACTGCGGCCAGGG
>Ga0268255_10000859_pt1 | contig 19310 bp, 5 predicted proteins | sample AgamicOrMarz_FD_200256 | JGI IMG/M metagenome (GOLD analysis project Ga0268255, IMG submission 200256) | Agave microbial communities from Guanajuato, Mexico - Or.Ma.rz (v2) (version 3) | ecosystem: Host-associated > Plants > Phyllosphere > Phylloplane/Leaf | place: Guanajuato, Mexico | collected...
TGCAGATAAAACATTTGCGGAAGTTGGAGATGTATTAACTTATACCTTTGCTCTTACAAACGATGGAAATGTTGCGGCGAACAATGTAGTACTATCCGATTCAATTGCGAATGGTACTGCCTTTGTACCAAACAGTGTTACAATTAACAATATTGCTCAGCCAGGTGTTACACCAGCTAGCATCAATATTGGTAGCATCAATGCAAATACTACAATTACAGCTTCATTCCAAGTATTAATAACTAGCATCCCAAACCCAAATCCTATTTCAAATAGCGCTTCTATTTCCTATAACTTTATCGTGGATCCAAACGCTTCACCTGTAAGTAAGAACACTACTTCAACCACTACATTTACTCAAGTAAACGATGCAAATGTCATTTCAGCAAAAACAGTGGATCGGGCGTTTGCTACTGTTGGGGATGTATTAACTTATACTATTCTTTTAACGAATGCAGGAAGTGTTACTGCTGATAGCCCTACTTTCGTTGATACGAATCCAGACGGTACTACCTTTATTCCAAACACTTTCCTTATTAATGGTGTACTCCAAAATAACGCTGATCCAAACGCCGGTGTTCCGTTACCTTCCATTCCTGCTAACGGTGAAATTACTGTTTCTTATCAAGTAACCGTCACTGCTTTACCTACACAAAATCCAACAACAAATTCATCTAGTACACAGTATAGCTTTATTCTAAATCCAGGCGATCCACCAACTATAGAAACCTCTTTAAGTAACACTGTAAGCACACAAATTAATTTAGCAAATGTAGTTATTGTCAAACAGGTAGATTTAACTATTGCTGATGTTGGGCAACCAATCACATATACAATCGCTTTAGCGAACCTTGGGAATACTCCAGCGAATAATGTAGTTGTTACCGACATACTCCCTCCTGGTACGACTCTTGTACCAAATAGTATTTTTATAGGCGGCGCTTTACAGCTAGGTGCTGATCCAAGTGCTGGTCTTCAAGTTGGGACAATTCCCGCAGGTGGAATTACAACCATTGTTTTTCAAATTAGTGCAAATAGTTTACCTTCACCAAATCCAGTTCAAAATAGTGCTGCACTACAATATAGCTTTATCGCAGATCCAAATTTACCTGCTGTTGTTAGAAATGCCACTAGCAATATCGTAACGACACAAATTAACACCGCAAATCTTGTTGCTACGAAACTAACAAGTACAAATTTCGCTGATGTTGGCGATGTCATAATTTATGCAACAATTTTAACGAATAACGGCAATATCCCTGCCACTAATGTAACGTTTACAGATATCATTCCAGATGGTACCATCTTCCTTCCTAATACTGTAACGATTAACGGTGTCCCTATAGCAAATGCAAATCCTGCTAACGGCATTTTGATCGGTACGATTGGGGCAAATTCATCACGTACCGTTTCATTCCAAGTTTTTGTACCAACTATTCCTGCTGTAAACCCAATTACAAATCAATCAGGCACAACATTCCAATATACGTATGATCCATCCAAACCAGCTGTGATGCAGATGGTTGCTTCTAACACTGTACAGACAACTATTAATAACGCCTCAATTGCCGCTACGAAATCGGCAGATAAACAGTTTGCTAACGTAAATGATATTATTACGTACACGACTACTTTAACGAATAACGGGAACACACTTGCATCAAATGTAATATTTACAGATGTAATTCCAAATGGGACATCGTTTATTCCTAATAGTGTTACTGTAAACGGGAATACACTCCCTAATGTCAATCCAGCGAGCGGAATTGCAATCGATTCAATAAATCCGAATGCAAATACGAACATCTCGTTCCAAGTGCAAGTAAATTCTATCCCGAATCCAAATCCAATCCCGAACCAAAGCAATACAACGTACCAGTACATCGTAGATCCTAACTTACCTCCAGCATCGGCTAATGCGCTGAGTAACGTAATAACAACTCAAATTAATAACGCTAAGATTATCGCTACAAAATCAGTGAACACACCAAATGCTGCAATTGGAGATATCGTTACTTATACGATTGCAGTAACAAATACAGGTAATATCCCTGCTAGTGCAACTGTTTTAACAGATGGGCTTGGCGCAGGAGCTTCATTTATCCAAAACTCCGTAACGATCAATAATGTCCCACAACCAGGATTAGATCCATCACTTGGTATTCACTTGGCAGATATTTCGCCAGGAGATACTGTATTCATTACTTTTCAAGCACAAATTTTAGCGATACCACCTAGTGGCACATTAACAAATAATGCTCTTGTAAATTATGAATATACCGTGAATCCAAACCAATCTCCTGCTGTTGGTAGCACCGTAACAAATACAACAGTTACACCAATTATTGACGCTACTTTAGTAATAAATAAAAGCGCTAGTACAACTTTCGCTACAATTGGTGATACAATTACATTCACTTCAGCTGTTACAAACACCGGAAATACTACTGCGAACAACATTATTTTTACTGATACAATTCCAAACGGTACTACCTTTATCCCAAATAGCTTTAAGATAAATGGTGTAACCGTTCCGAATGCAAATCCACAAAACGGTATCAATATTGGTAACTTGAATTCAAATGCATCTGCTACACTCAGTTTTCAAGTAAACATTACAACACTTCCAAACCCTAATCCAATCCCGAACAAATCATCGCTTCAATATAGCTTTATTGTAGATATAAATGAACCGCCAGTTTCACGAACAGTTCAATCTAATAAAACTTTTACACAAGTAAATACTGCTTCTGTTATCGCAACAAAAACTGCAAGCAGTGCTTTTGCTGCTGTTGGAGATACAATTACGTATACAACTACCCTCACCAATAGCGGAAATACTTCCGCAAACACACCTGTTTTTATCGATATATTACCACCTGAACTTTCATTCGTTCCTGATAGTGTACAAATTAATACCATCCCACAACTTGGGTTTAGACCAGATAGCGGGATCTCTTTAGACGCAATTCCAGTTGGAGGAACGACAACAATTAGCTTTCAAGCTATCGTTGGCTCAATACCTGCTACAAACCCAACTTTGAATCAGTCTAGCACAACATACTCGATCATTGTTGATCCTACCCAGCCGCCGGTGACAGAAACAGCTACAAGTAATCCAACTTTAGTTCAAATTAACGAAGCAATTATTCAAGCAACGAAAAGTGTGGATCGACTATTTTCTGACATAGCACCTGGAAATTCATTTTTAACGTATACTGTTTTATTGGATAATATAGGAAACACAACTGCTACTAATATCATTTTTACAGATCTGATTCCAAATAACGCAGTATTTATAGAAGATAGCGTTCGAGTAGGCGGAGTTTTATTACCTGGAGTAAATCCAGCGAATGGGATACCGATTGGGGATATTATTGCTGGAGATTTTATAAACGTTACCTTCCGTGTGCAAGTAGTTAGCATTCCAAATCCAATTTTCACAATTGGACCAGGCGGACCAAACTCACCAGTTGTAAACGGCGCTTCCATTAATTATCAATTTATGACAGGTCGAAACTTCCCACTCGTTTCAAGAAGTACGACATCCAATTCGGTTTCGACACAAATAAATTCTGGGGAAATTGTGGCAATCAAATCTGTAGATAAAACTTTCGCAACAATTGGCGATACAATTTCTTATACGATTACATTAAGTAACCCTGGAAATGTCACTTCACAAAATATAATTTTTACGGATACTTTACCTGATGGAACGACATTCATATCTGGCACTCTTACAAACGATTCTGGTACACAGCAAATCGGAAATCCAGCTAACGGGATTCAGATTGGAAATATAAACCCAAATAGAACGGCCGTGATTACTCTCAACGTACTTGTTACAAACATTCCAAGTATAAATCCAATTTCTAATTCTAGCTCTGTACAATTTGCACATGTGGTCGATCCTAGCCAACCTGCCGTATCGCAAACGAATGTATCTAATACGGTTTCGACAACTATTAATAGTGCAATTTTAACAACAAAAAAGAGTGCTGATAAATCTATAGTTTCAGTTGGAGATACGATTACGTATACAACTACTATTAGAAATACCGGAAATACAGCTGCAACTAATATTACTTTCACAAGCGCTATTCCAGCTAACACTACTTTTATACCAAATTCAGTCACAATAAATGGCGTTCAGCAGTCTGGTGCGCAACCAGCACTTGGAGTAAATATACCAAATATCGCTCCTGGTGAAACGGTAACTGTTACTTTCCAAGTAAATGTTATTTCTGTTTCTCCTTCCAGTTCAATTATGGGTAATGACACAATTTTATATTCTTATACTGTTGATCCAAACAGCGCTCCTGCTACTACCTCTACTTCAACGAATATTGCTACAACCCCTGTATTAGATGCTATAATAACGATGGTAAAATCGGTCGATCAAACCCTTGTAACACTAGGCGATACTATTACCTATACGACAATTTTAACGAATAACGGTAATACAAATGCAACGAATGTTACTTTCACTGATCTTATACCAAATGGTACAACATTTATTACTGATAGCGTTACAATAAATGGACTCACACAAATTGGATTGAATCCTAATACAGGCATAACGATTGGATCAATTGCTCCTAACAGCTCAATAGCAATAGCATTTCAAGTTATCGCTACTTCTACTCCTGTTCAAAATCCTATTGCGAATTCGGCTAGTGCTTCTTACACATTTATCACTGACCCTAATGCCCCTATTGTTTCAAGGAATGTTACTTCAAACACAGTGTTCACTACAATTAACACAGCTATCATTCTTTCATTAAAACAAGTCGATAAATCCTTTAGTCGTATTGGAGACACACTCACCTATACTGTTACTTTAACAAACAATGGAAACTCATCTGCACAAAATGTTATTTTCTCAGATACAATGCCGAGCGGAACTACATTTATTGCAAACTCATTTTCTATTAACGGGGTTTCTCAAAGTGGTTCGGACCCATCGAACGGAGTAAATATTGGGCCTATAACAGCTGGGTCTACAGTAACTGTTTCATTCCAAGTAAACGTGGCGTCATTACCAACCGAGAACCAAATTGTAAATTTCTCATCAACATCGTATCAATTAGTCTCACCGCCTGATCCAGAAACTTCAATTAGTAATCCCGTTTCAACGCAAATTAAAGAAGCTATATTATCTATGACGAAAAATGAAAGTGTCTCCTTTGCAGATATCGGGCAAACTGCTTTTTATACTACGTCTATTTCGAATATAGGAAATACGGATGCCACTAATATTGTATTTACAGATGCATTACCAAGTGGACTCACATTTGTTCCTAACACATTAACAGTCGATGGCGTTTTACAACCAAATGCGAATCCAAATACAGGTGTAGTACTTGCAACACTTCCACCAAATGAAATATATAGTATCGTATTTCAAGTTACGGTTAACAGCATCCCACCTATTAATCCTGCACCAAATACAGCAGCAACGACGTATGAGTTTACTGTTGATCCAGGGAATCCGCCAGTATCGAGTGCAGCTACCTCCAACACGACACTTCTTCAAATAAACAACGCAACTATTATTAGCACAAAAACAGCAGATCTTACTTTTGCGGATGTTGGTAATACAATAACATTTACACTTACCCTTCCTAATACCGGAAATGTGTCTGCAACTGATGTAACTATTATTGATATTCTTAATAGCAATTTAAGCTTCGTTCCAAATAGTTTCACAGTTAATGGGCAAACCATTCTAAACGCTGATTTATCAACGGGGATAAATATTGGTTCCATTAATGGTGGTAATACGGCAATCGTTACATTCCAAGCAACTGTTATTACACTTCCAACACTTAATCCTATTTCTAATTCTGCTTCTACCACATATCATTATGTCGTTGACCCTAGCCAGCCACCTATTACAACTTCCAATCAATCTAATACAACGACAACACAAATTAATAGCGCTATCCTTACTGCACAAAAAAATTCAAATGTATCAACGGTAGATATCGGGCAGGATATTACCTACACCGTTACAATTACAAATGACGGAAATGTTAGTGCAACGAATGTTATTTTTACCGATCTTATTCCAGACGGAACTTCCTTTGAACCGAATAGCTTTACATTGAACGGAACTACCATTCCAAATGCAAATATTATTACAGGTGTTCCAATTGGTGATATTGCGCCAAACGAATCTGTCATTGTGGCATTTCATATTATTGCCAATGAAATTCCAGCTATAAATCCAATTACTAATCAAGCTAGCGTTAGCTTTCAACATATTGTTAATCCAGCTAATCCTCCAGTTTCAAAAAATATTACTTCTAGCACCATTGCAACAAAAATTGAAAGTGCGATTTTAAATACGATTAAAATAGGAGATAAAACTTTTGCAACGATTGGTGATACGATTACGTATACAACGACTATTACGAACACAGGCAATATTCCTGCTAACAATGCTATATTCTCAGACCCCTTACCATCATGGGCACAATTTGTTGCAGGATCAGTTATTGTTGATGGCACTCCATTACCATCTGCTTCTATCATTGATGGTGTTGGCATAAATACAATAACTCCAAATCAAACGGTAACAATTATATTCCAAGTACAAATTGTAAGTAATCCTACAACGTTCACACCTGAACTCCAAAATTTAGGATTTGTTAACTTCCAATATAGCGTAGGCAATGCATTACAAGCTCAGCCTGGCAATGTGGAAACGAACGTCTTCGTTACTTCTATTAATACAGCAATACTTTCAGCTGTAAAAACTGCTAATACAGCCTTTGCAAATATTGGAGATACGATCACTTATACAGTTTCGATTCAAAATAGCGGCAATACAAACGCTACGAATGTAAATTTCTCAGACCCAGTTCCAACTGGAACGACCTTTGTTGAAAATAGTTTTGCTGTAAATGGAAGTACCATTCCAGGCGCAAATCCAAATAACGGAGTGAATATCGGAACAGTTAGCGCAGGTAGTTCCTTAACCGTTACTTTCCAAGTCATAGTTACATCTACTCCACCTTCAAATCCGATTACAAACGTAGCATCTATTCAATACGCATTTATCGTTGATCCGGCCTCTCCTCCTGTTACAGGCACGATAAATTCTAATAGCGCTTCAACACAAATTAATAACGCGACTGTTACAACTGTTTTACAAGCAAATCGTTCAATTGTATCTATCGGGGATGTAATTACGTATACAGCAACATTAACGAATACTGGAAACTTCCCTGCAAACTCTGTATTACTCATTAACGGAGTTCCTGAAGGAGCATTATTTGTTCCAAATAGTGTTACGCTCAACGGGATTTCACTTCCAGATGCAAGTCCAACTCTCGGTATTCCAGTTGGTATTATCGCACCAGGTGATTCCGCTACTATTACGTTCCAATTTCTTGCAAGTTCTATTCCACCGCAAGGAGCGATTATAAATCAAGCACTTACAAGTTACACGTATATTGTCGATCCAAGTCAACCTCCTGTTACAGCAACATCCTCGTCTAATACGGTTAATACAGCTGTTGTTGATGCATCGTTATCCGTAATTAAAAGTACAGATTCTCTCGTACAATCTACTGACGGTACAATCACTTACACAGTAGTCGTTCAAAATAACGGAAATACTACTGCAAATACAGTTACTTTAACAGATTTGGTCCCAGAAGGAACTGCATTTATTCCGAATAGCGTTACCATTAATGGTGTTTCTGTTCCAGGTGCCGATCCTAACGTAGGAATACCATTAAACTCCATCACACCGTCAGAAATCGTCACTGTAACATTCCAGGTTATCGTTCAATCTATACCAAGCGTGAACCCAATTTCTAATACAGCCCGTATTGACTATACTTTTATCGCCGATCCAACTGCTCCTATCATCTCTCGAACAATTACGTCTAATCCTGCTTTCACACAAATTTCGGATGCGACTATCCTTTCTTTAAAAGCAGTCAATGCACCTCAAGCAACAACAGGTGATATTTTGACTTACACAATAACACTAGAAAATACCGGAAATATTCCAGCTACGAATCTCATATTTTCAGATACTATTCCAGAAAGTACTACATTCGTAGAAAATAGTTTTACACTTAATGGAACAGCTATACTTGGTGCCAATCCAAATGTAGGTGTTACTTTACCTACCTTAGCAGCAAACGCTACTCACCTTATTTCGTTCCAAATTCTTATTAACGATTCATTCTCGCGAGAATCGATTACAAATCAATCCAACACAACTTATACAATTCAGCCAGACCCAGGGCAATCGCCTATTACTGAAACATCTACTAGTAATATCGTCATTACAAATTTCGTGCAAGCACAATTGACAATTACAAAAACATCCAATCCAACAACTGTAGATATTGGCGGAACTATACTTTATATTTCTGAAGTGAAAAATATCGGTAATATTGACGCAATAAATATTGTTTTCACAGACTCTATTCCAGCTGGGACTACATTTGTTCCCGATAGTGTCACAATTAACGGCGTCCTGCAGCCAGGTGTAAATCCTGAAAATGGAATACCGATTGGAACCATTCCTGCTAACAATTCCAAAACGATACTATTTCAAGTGCAAACAAATAATCCACCTACTGAAACCGAAATTGTAAATCAATCTTCAGCAACTTACCAATATGTAAGTATCCCTACAGCCCCACCAGTGAATCGCTCTGCAAATTCTAACATTGTTACAACATCACTTCAAAACGCAAATATTATTTCTGTTAAAAGCGCGGATGTAACTTTCGCATCAATCGGGCAAATGATTACCTACACAAATACACTACAAAATATAGGAACCGTTCCAGCTAACAATACCGTGTTCATTGATAACATTCCAGAAGGTACTATATTTATTGAAGATAGCTTAGCAATAAATAATGTAATTCAGCCTGGCGCTAATCCTGAAAACGGAGTAACTCTCGGCACGATACAACCAAATGAAACAGTCACTATTTCATTCCAAGTACAACTTACAAATATACCAGTTGGCAATGCAGTCATTAATATTTCAGACACCTCGTACGAATACCAAATTGACCCTAGTTCTCAAATTATTCAGCGTAGATCGTTATCAAATGCAGTAAATACTGAAGTGCGGACGGCAAATGTTAGTGCAATTAAATCCGCTAACAGATCCATTACACGTATCGGTCAAATCATGACATATACAGTCGCAGTTACAAACGCTGGTACAATACCTATTACAAATACTCTCCTACTTGACGCAATTGCTGCTGGCACCACATTCGTTCCAAATAGCATTCTGGTAGATGGCGTACCAAGACTTAACGAAAATCCAATTACCGGTATCAATCTTGATATAATTCTTCCAAATAATACGATTATTGTTACGTTCCAAGTAAGCGTAGTCTCTATACCGCCACAAAATAACATTAATAATATCGCCGTCATTCACTATGAGTATCGACCAGACCCAAGCACACCACCAATTTCAGAAACGACCTCTTCCAATGCTACAAACATACAATTCATTGATGCTATTCTTATTGCTACAAAGTCCACTAATACTGTATTAGCTAACATTGATGAAACCATTGAATATACAGTATTCATTCAAAATAATGGATCGACTACAACTAACTCCATCTTTTTTACAGATACTATAGCGGATGGAGCAGTATTTATTCCAGGAAGTGTAATAGTTAATAATACTGTACTTCCTGCAGCAGATCCAAATATCGGCTTTTCCATTCCTAATGTCGCAGCAGGTCAAATGGCTACAATAACATTCCAAGTTTCCGTTACGAATTTACCTGCTGTAAATCCAACACCTAATACTGCAAACATCGTCTACGACTTTCTTTTCAATCCTGACTTTGCACCAATTCAAAAATCTACTACTTCCAATACTACTTTCGTTCAAATTAATGATGCTGATATCGTTTCACTTAAAACTGTTGATTTGACCTCTGTAACGATTGGTGACATTTTAACTTATACAACAACTTTAACGAATACGGGGAATACGGATGCAACTGCTGTTGTATTTACAGACAATATACCTGATGGAACAACCTTTATTGACGGTAGCGTTTTAGTAAATAACATTCCTCAGCTTAATGCCAATCCAAGTGCTGGTATACTTGTAGGAACGATTGCTCCTAACACTTCTATCCCAGTCACATTTTCTGTTACCGTCGTAGCTCTTCCAGCCAGCGGTCGTGTTCAAAATCAATCAACTTCTCGTTATACAATAAACGTGGAAGAACAAATATCGACTAGCAATATTACCTTCACTGAAGTTATTTCCGCTAATGTAATTGCGACAAAAACAACACCTATCCAATATGCTGACCTACAAACAATCATCCCTTATACAATTTCCATCATAAATAACGGAAATATACAAATAGAAAACATTATTGTTACAGATATCATCCCAGCAAATACGAACTTTATAGAGAATAGTGTTATTGTGAACGGAAACGCTCGTCCAAATGACAATCCACTTAACGGTATACAAATTGATAACATTCCACCTAATACGACAGCAACTGTTCTATTCCAAGTACGGGTTACTTCGATTCCGCAAACAAATCCTATCTCTAACACGAGTACAATTGAATATGAATACACGTTACCAGATCGACCACCTATTACCGAAACTATTATTTCATCAGCTGCAGCAACAGAAATTAATCACGCGAATTTGAATAGTAATAAAACTGTTGACCTTGCATTTGCAACGGTTGGTGATACGTTAACGTATACGATTACACTAAATCAAACCGGTAATGTTGCAGTAAATGATGTAATCATTCAAGATATTATTCCTCAAGGTACTACATTTATAGAAAATAGCGTCATTGTAAACGGAGAAACTCTTCCAGGGGTGAATCCAGTAAGCGGTATACCAATTGGTACTATAACTATTGGTGGAGACGCTATCGTTTCATTCCAAGTAACTGTAACTTCTATTCCAACACCAAACGAACTAAACAACAACGCAATTACTACTTTTAACTATATAGTCAATCCAAATAACGTACCTGTTACAAATACGACTACAACAAATACCGTAACAACTACTGTCCAAAATGATAACGTCATTGCTTTTAAGTCTGCTGATGTAACAAACGCCTTGCCTGGTCAAACTTTAACGTATACAATTACGATTACGAATAGCGGTAATGTAACGATTGACGACCTTCTTGCCATAGACACTGTACCAATAGATACGACTTTTGTTGCTGGTAGTGTTACGATTAACGGGATCAATCAGCCTAATGAGAACCCTGAAAATGGTATTACGTTAGGAAATCTTGCGCCTAATGAATTTGTTATTATTACGTTCCAAGTGACAATATCTTCTTCTACTCTTCAACCTACAATTAGTAACGATGCTTCTGTTTCCTATACCGTTATCATTGATCCAACAAAACCACCTATTACGATTACAAAGCAAACAAATATCGTTACAACGACAGTAGTTGATCCGTTGATTCGCATTGAAAAAACAGCTGACAAATCTATTATCGTTATAGGAGATATCATTACATTCACATTAGCGGTATTTAATCACTCCCCAATTCCCACAATTAGTACTTCTGTTATAGACACAATTCCAGCTGGTACAACATTTATAGAAAATAGCGTAACAATTAACGGTTCTACCGTTCAAAACGTTCGTCCAGACACTGGTATTAATATTGGTTCTTTACCTGCAGATACAGTAGCAACTATAACATTTCAAGTTCTCGTAACTTCTATTCCTTCAAACAGTACAATTATAAATTCTGCAACAGTTACCGCTGCCTTTCAATTGACACCACAGGATCCAATTATTACTTTCATTGTTAATTCAAACATCGTTCGTATACCAGTTCAATTTATAACTACAACAGTCACGAAAAATGCTTCCGTCAGCTCAGCTTATTTAAATCAATATTTTGATTACACGGTGCGTATTACAAATACTGCCGAAATTTCACTCTCAAATATTTCTTTACAAGATACCATTCCAGCAGGTTTACAATTTATAAACGGCACTGTCTTTATTAACGGTGAACGCTCTCCACTAGCAAATCCGAATATCGGTTTCCAAGTTACCACTAATTTAGAACCAAACGAAACAATTATCGTGTTATTCACAGTACAAGTAATAAGTCCACCTGTTAATAATCCATTTAAAAATACGGCCAATATTTCGTTACAACTTCAAGTCTCGCCTACCGACCCACCAATTACAGTAACCGTTACAAGTAACGAAAACATCGTCACCTTTGTTCCAGAAAATCCAGATGAAACACTTCCAAATTTAAATTGCTTCTTTGACGGTGAACGCTTCATTCGCATTACTCCTCGAAATGTACGAAATTACCTTTGGACTTGGATTTGGTGGAAATAATTGAAACAAAAAAGAGATTGTAGTTTGGTTGAAACCAAATTACAATCTCTTTTTCATTACCTATATTCCACTACGTTGTAACTCGTCCAAGGATATACGATTAAACACCACCTCAAGTTATTTTAGTCGTAATAAGTTGGCCAGCTTCATTAATAGTAACTTTCCATTTCACTCCACTAGCAGTCTTCATGATTATACCTTTACTTGCCTCTATTTCAATATCTCCAAACATCCTTCCGCCAGTTGTCGCTAACCAAGCACTCCCATTTTCCATAGAAGATCTTGCAAAGATACGATTAATTCGAAAACGTTTATGATCTTGAGAATAACCACTTAATGTAATTCTAACTTTATATAACTGACTGGCCTTCATATTCGAGATAATTGTATCCCCAACATTTAATGGAACATCCAACGCGATAACCCAATTTCCAGTTGCACTTAATGCATATTCAATTTTAATTTTCTTCGGGCTCTCTCCCCATCCAAAATACATTCCAAAACAATTTAACATTTGTATTGGTTTTTTCGTAAAATCAAGTTCAATGACAACTGGGTTACTATCTGGAACGTCAATATAGTTTACACTTTGTTCATCTATTAAATTAAAGCAATTTGTGAGATTCCCTCCGTACGGCACTTTTCCACTTACTTGCTTAACGTTATATTTCTGCTGAGCATTTACTAAAATATCATCTTGATTCCCTATTAAATGAGGTCTATTTAAAGTCAACGGTAACTGAATTCGTAGGGATTCTTCATAAGTAGACTTACAAACATTATATTGACCTTTATCTACAATAGTTGTTGAAAGCAGATTTGAAAAAAGGTAGTTACGATGAGAATTAGAAGAAAATTCAATGACAATTTGTTCACTACTCATCCGGTACGTATCCCAAATCATACAATCAAATGTATTATACGCACCTGAACAACGAATTACTTTTTTCGTTTGTTGTCTACATTGCACTTGAATATCATGAAACGTATTTCCTGAACTTTCATTTGGCAAATCACTATTTCCATCTACTTCAATCCCATACCCACATCCATCAATAAATATAGATTGAAATACATTAGCGTTAATCCAGCAAGGTGTATTGATATCATCTATATACTCTGTTTTCAAATATATTGCAGTTTGAAAGTTTTTAATTTGAATAAATTTAACTTGAAAGAAACTAATGTAATCCCATGCCTTTTGACAATAAAAATGTATAGCTTTTCCTTTATACGATGGAGTTGTATTTATTATATTTATATTTGATATAACAGATTGATTAGGTACTTCGATTTGTTGTGAACCAGAAACATAAATAACAGCAGATTGAAACAATGGATTTATAACTTGAATAGTACCACCAACTATCGAAGCGTTACTTTGTAGCGCAAATGCATTAAAATCCCCATCAATTTGCAGCGTTACGGTAGGATCTAACTCTAATCTTACGTTTGATTTAATAACAATCGGCTTTACAATTTTGTACGTATTTACCCCTGTAATTCTAACCGTCGAAATTCGATTCGCTACACAATAATCAATAGCTTGCTGAATTGCTAATGAACTATCATTTCCTGAGTTCGGAACTGCCCCAAAACAATCAATGTGAACGCTACTTTCTGGCGCACAATCTTCTTGGGAAGAAATATATTCTGACAAAATAAATTCACTCCTCATATTACCTTTTTCATATAATATGTGAGTTGTCTCTTAAAAGTTTCTATAATAAAAAAAACAAACGACCTACTCGGTCATTTGTTTAATTCATATATATTTTTCGTTTCTTCTATCATTTTAGTTAACGAGAAATATCTCATTGCTTTCTCTCGTGCTTTCAATCTAATAGCAGTTACCTTTTCTTCATTCCCTTGTAGTTCCTCAAGCGCACTTGCGAATTCGGATTCGCAATATTCAGATATCAAAACACCTGACTCTCCATCTATTACCGCTTCATGTATTCCACCAACATCTATTGAAACAATTGGTGTCCCTGTAGCCATCGCTTCAATTACTACCATTGGAAACACTTCACGAAAAGATAATAAAAGTAAGGCGTCCATATTCCCTATAAACTCATGCGGCTCTGAAATATTCCCTAGCATCTTCACCCTTTGCTGCAATCCATATTTTTCTATTTCTTTCATAATCGATTCTTTCTCTGGTCCATCACCAGCAATATAAAACATAAAATCATTTCTCTTTTTCAACACATTTGCAATTTTGACAAATAGTTGATGGTTTTTCTCTTTGGATAATCTAGCTAATATCCCTATTTTATATGTAGATTCTTTCTTTTTCTGCTGGAATAAAAACTTTTCAATATCGACACCGTTATAAATTGTATTTATTTTTTCTTCTGCTACATGAATTGAAATTAAATTGTTCTTTTCAAACTCACTTACTGTAATAATATTGTTCACATATTTATTCATGAAATACCGAAAAAGCGTTGGCATTTTCTTTTCTAATATCGTTACATTGTGTTTCGTATAAACAATTTTCATCTTTTTTTTAATAAACTTTTGAAGTAGAAAAGCATATAATACCATTCGCAAACTATTTGCATGAATAAGTTCTATCTTTCGTTTACAAATTTCGTTTCGTAAATAATAAATATTTCTCAAATGATTCCATCGACTAAGTAATATAAAATTTTCTTTTCTAGTAAGGGATTCATATAGTTCTCCATCACCTGCAGCTGTATAAATCTTAAAATCCTCATAATGCAAATTATTTTCTAATTTACAGAAATAATTTTCGGCTCCGCCAGTTATCAATTTATCTGTCATCAACAGTATGTTCATAATTGCGTCTTCCCAACTACATTGATTTTATTTTTTTTATAAGCATGATAAGCATACTTACTAAAATAGTAAAAGCTTTGCACTGCATTAAGACTTTTTTGGTCCCTTAATAATTTCCAATACCGAAAAGCTGCTCTAACTTTATTTCTCGAAACAGAATTTGCTACAATTCGATACTTCGCTAATACTTGCTGTATCCCTTTTGCTTCATGCCCTTCATGTAATAAGTTCAGCCATAACGCTGTATCTTCCGGCTGTACACTAGGCATTTCGACATACGGAATTTTTTCACGATCAATCATCACCGTTAAACACCCGATAATTGTATTTCCTACTAAATAATGATAATCAACAGATTTTGGTACACTCACTTCGCGATTTAATTCATTACCATTTTCATCAATTAAACTATACGACGCATATGAAAAAGCAATATTCATTTCTTCCATAAATAACAATTGTGTCTTCAATTTATGCGGCAACCATATATCATCACTATCTAAAAAGGCAATGTACCTTCCTCTCGCCTCTCGAATCGCTAAATTCCGAGCTTTAGCAGCACCAACATTTTCTTTTAATGATAATAACCTAATCCGTGAGTCTCCTTCTATTATCTCTTTAATTTTTGCGGCAGATTGGTCGGTTGAACAGTCATCAACGATAATCATTTCCCAGTTTTCATACGATTGATTCTGTACAGATAAAATTGTCTCACCTATAAATCGTCTACTATTATAAGAAGGTGTTATTACAGAAACATGAGGCGCCTTATTATGTGCTGATAGACATTTTACCATCTATCTTTCCCCTTCCTTCATATATTGAAATATACTTCACAACAACTGCTAAAAATAAAAAGAACGCTTCGTTAATAATGAGTGACAATGACATCATCTGAAATAAAAATGCAATCATAGTCAATAGAAGGTATGGTTTTTCACGAAACAAAGTATGCTGCGCTAACTTGAACATTAATATGAATAAAAACGCGCTATATAGAAGAAAACCAATTGTACCCGATTCAGACAAAATTTCTAAAAATGTATTGTGTACATATAATTTTTCATTAAATTGATACTCATAATAATTCGAAAAGTTAAAAGCACCGATTCCGATATATGGATTGGATAAATAGTATTTAAAAGCAGCTTCCCATAATGTAAATCTACCACTTCCATTATCATGGGAAAAATCAGAAATTCGTTTATTTAATATGTCATCTAATTGGCCCCCCATTACACTATTCGATAAACTAAAAATAACTACACTAAACAATACTAAACTCATAATTATTTTTATTTTTTTAGCGAAACTAGACATACATATATATACAAAAACAACAAGCACAAGCGCTAATATCCCCCCCCTTGAAAAGGTTAATAGACTCGTCGTAACACATAAAATTAACCCTAGGATGTTAGTGATATTTTGTAAATTCGTCATATAGTACATAAAAAATATTGTATTATAAAAAATAAAAATGTTAGGATCATCTAGCAATCCAATTAACCGTGGATATCCTCTATCAACTAATAATCCAGCAAAAATTTCTCTCTCTTCTCCACCGTATAAACTAAAGTATTGTAAACCGATTATATAGAGTAGTAGACTTACAACATTAAATACTATTCCTACATAAGCAATAGATGATTCAAGTACCACTATTTCAGTATTCCCCAATAAATTTCTCATTATAAAATAGCATCCTAAAACGAGTAGCACGCCAAAAATCATACGAATACTAGCATTTAAATACATAGAAAGAATTCCGCTTAAACAATAAATGAAATAAAACAGTAAAAATATAACTTCATGAAAATATAACTTTTGAATATGAAAGTCTTTAATTGTTAAACAAAAATATATGACTAAAAAAATCATATATATCTTCAATGAAAATCCAATATATAAATTGTATTTACTTAACATAACAAATAATATTAGAAGAATAATCCATCCCATCGATACTTTCATATTATTTTCCATAGGCTATATCCCCTGTTTCGTAATATAATCCTTTTTGCGTATTTTTCTTATAAAAGAAAGAAGAAGTTTTTTTAGCTCATAATCATATAGGAATATGGCAGCTACTACAATTAGTATATTAAGAACAAGCGCAATTAAATGATATGTATGCAATATATATTGCACTCCAATAAAGGTTACACCAAAATAAATTGTATACGGTATTACAATTTGGAATACAATTTTTTTCTTCACTACACTTACCGCTATATATCCCACTAAAGCGACTATTTCAAATAAAACCATAGCGTATGCCGCTCCTATCACTCCACCAAGACTACTAAAGCTATAAAGCATAACCCCACCTATCACCAATGCTACACACTGCACAACAGTTCTCTTATTTTGACATCCACTCGTCGTTAAACCGTCAGCAATGGCAATATTTAAACTTTGTAGCACAATAAGAAATGATAATATTTGGAGTGGTTCTACTGCATTGCTCCATTCTTCATGAAAAAATATAGAAATAAAGTATGGTGCTAAATGATATAAACCGATCGTCATACATATTCCTACAATCGCCATTGATTTAATTTGAAGTAAATTTAATTTCGTATGCTCTTCTATATTATTCTGGTTATAATGCTTAAAGAGCACCGGAAAAAATGCACCTGCAATTACCCCTGGTACTTGATATAAAGCTGCCGGCATCCGGTACGCCACTGCAAAAACACCTACCATACTTAATGGCAATGTATAGTTAAGCAAGATAGGCGCTAATTGTGGCGTACTCATTATTAAAAAACCGCTAATAATAAAGGGAGTTAATTGCCAAAATAACGCTTTATGAATTACGACTTTCATATTCATTTTCGTCTTTCTTCTCATGATATATATACTGAATAAACCACCGATCATATACCCAAAAGCATATAAGCGAGCTGTTACATACACCGGTAACTCTCCGAAAATACAAAAACATGTAATTATAATGACAACTGATGCTGATACAACTTTTATGAGCGCTATATACTTCATACGTTCCGTCAGTTGAAAATAGGCAATCCCTATGTTTTGCCAAGTTAATCCTATTAACATGAAAAACATTACGTTTATCATCATATAAATTAAATTTTTATCCTCATACATATAATGAATAGCAATATAACCGATGATAGAAATAAAAATAAGTAGAATCATCCTTATTTTTATATAAGATGATAAAATCTGCTCTAAATCTGCTCCATCCTTTGCCCCTTCTCGAAGAAACGTATTACTAAGTCCTAAGTCTGTAAAGAATAACATAACAAACGTCACTGCTATGGCAACACTAAACATCCCATAATGTTGTGCGTTAAAAAAGTTTGCTAAAACAATTAAACTGACGGCCTGAAGAAGGTTAGCTAAAATCGTACTATAAAATAGATGGATAATATTGTTTAGAATAGATCTACCCATACAAGTTCTCCTTTGCAAGTAACCTACTTACATATGTTGTTTGTTTACATATATATTTATCTTGCACCATTGCCGTTCAATACAATTAAAACGGTTTTACATAAAATACGGATGTCCATCCGAAACGTTTTCATTTCAATATACTCCATGTCCAGCCTCAACTTTTCCTTTGGATCAAGATTATACCCTCCATTTATTTGTGCCCATCCTGTTAAGCCTGGTTTTACCATTAAACGATCCTTAAATTCTGGAATATACGCATCAAACTCATTATAAAAAAACTCTCTCTCTGGTCTAGGGCCTACAAAAGACATATCTCCTCTTAAAATATTTAAAAGTTGCGGTAATTCATCAATTCTCGTTTTCCTTATAAACAATCCAACTTTTGTAATTCTTTGATCATCTTCTTTTGCCCATTGTGGTCCGTTCATTTCAGCATCCTTTACCATCGACCTTAATTTAAATACATTAAACTTCTTCCCGTTTATACCTAAACGTTCTTGAAAGTATATTGGAGCCCCTGATGTTTCTAAAGTAATCATAATACAAAAGAACAACATAATTGGTATTGTTAATAGTAACAATATGATTGAAAATATAATATCAAACAAGCGTTTTACACTTCGATTCAATATGCTAGGCTTTTCTTGAGCCGGAATCGTATACAACTTGGCTTGATTTGTTTCACGAATCATGG
>Ga0268255_10000861_pt1 | contig 19239 bp, 18 predicted proteins | sample AgamicOrMarz_FD_200256 | JGI IMG/M metagenome (GOLD analysis project Ga0268255, IMG submission 200256) | Agave microbial communities from Guanajuato, Mexico - Or.Ma.rz (v2) (version 3) | ecosystem: Host-associated > Plants > Phyllosphere > Phylloplane/Leaf | place: Guanajuato, Mexico...
CTGGCGAGCTGCCATAGAGCATGATGCCGCTACGTGCATAATCTGATTTGAGCTGGTCTTGATAGCGCAGAATTGCCGCGCTATTACTTACCGACCTTTCACCCGGTAAATCTTTAATAATTTCTTCAAATGCAGTGATTTGATAATCAATGCCTTGCTGGCCGAAACGATCGCCATCTGCATCTGAAAAATGCATCATGTGCGTAATCTTGGACACATTTGCCAAGTTATTTAAACGTTCCCAAGCCTGAACGTAGTGTTGTGGTTTAAAACCAAGACGGTTCATACCACTGTTCATTTTTAGGCAAACATCAAATTGAGCCGCATAAGGATGCTTTTCTATCCACCCAATTTGCGCTTCACTATGAATGGTGAAACTGAGTTGATACTGCACACAATCAAATAAATCTTGAGGAGAAAAAATCCCTTCGAGCAACAAAATTGGACCCGTCCAACCTAAAGCACGAATTCGTTTTGCTTCATCAAGATCAAGTAAGGCAAACCCATCTGCCGCTTTAAACGCTTCATAAACACGTTCAATTCCGTGTCCATAAGCATTGGCTTTTACAACGGCAAAGACCTTACTGTTCGGCATAGCCTTGCGTACCACCGCCAAGTTATTTTGTAAGGCTTGACGGTGGATCACTGCGGTAATAGGACGAGGCATGATTAGTTTCCTAACGTCCGTTATGCAGCATGCGCGTGTGAATAACGCTGAATTGAAAGACCATCTGTACTGATATCAGTCTTATGATTCAATACGATGTCACTGATTAATTTTCCAGAACCACATGCCATGGTCCAACCTAAAGTACCGTGACCTGTATTCAAGAACAGATTTTTAAAGCGAGTCGCGCCAATAATTGGGGTACTGTCTGGTGTCATTGGACGTAGACCCGTCCAGAAAGACGCCTGTGCCATATCGCCGCCCGGGAACAAGTCCTGAGTCACCATTTGCAAGGTTGCTCGGCGGTCTTCATTCAAACCTAAATTGAAACCGCTTAACTCTGCCATTCCACCTACGCGAATACGTTGGTCAAAACGGGTAATCGCAATTTTGTAGGTTTCATCAAGCACTGTAGATTGCGGAGCAAAAGCAGGGTCAACAATTGGAATCGTCAACGAATAACCTTTCACAGGATATACAGGTAACTGTAGATCAAGTGGTTTCAAGAAATCGCGTGAATAGCTACCAAACGCTAAAACATAACGATCTGCGGTTAAGACCTTACCATTGACCTGAACGCCCTTAATTTCATCGCCTTCAACAATCAATTTTTCTACGTTTTGGTTGAACTGGAAGTTAACACCCAACTCTTTGGCAATTTGAGCTAAAGCATTGGTAAATAAATAACAGTCACCTGTCTCGTCATTTGGTAAATGCAAACCACCAACGAGTTTATCTTGCGCATTTGCCAACGCTGGTTCTACACGACCAAGTTCGTTGCCATTTAATAATTCATAGCTTACGCCGCACTCTTCAAGCACGCTAATGTCGCGTTGAACCGCTTCCATTTGTGCTTCTTTGCGGAATAACTGTAACGTGCCTTTAGCACGGTTTTCGTAGTTAATACCTGTATCTTTTCTGAGTTCACGTAAACAATCACGGCTATATTCAGCCACGCGCATCATACGTTCTTTGTTCACAGCATAACTTTGTGGATTACAGTTTTTTAGCATTTGCGCCATCCACTGTAACTGCCACATGCTGCCATCTAAATTAATCGCAAGCGGTGCGTGATGTTGGAACATCCACTTCACCGCTTTAAAAGGGATTCCTGGTGCGGCCCAAGGGGTTGAATACCCAGGCGAAATTTGACCTGCATTACCAAAGCTTGTTTCTTCAGCAGGACCTGACTGACGGTCAAGAACAGTGACCTCAGCTCCTTGTTGAGCTAGATAATAGGCACTTGCCACTCCGATAACGCCGCTACCTAATACAATTACGCGCATTTCCATTCCCTCACGCACACCAGTTTATTTAACTAGTATATTTCTGCTTAAATAGTTTATTTCACTGTTTTTCAGGCTATAATCTAGGTAAATTTATGTTTTTCTCGCGAGAATTTAAAAAAAAGAGGAAATATCTATGCGCCCCTTAGATCGTATAGATCGCATGATTCTGGATATTTTGCAGCGTGAAGGACGAATTGCGATCAGTGAATTGGCATCGAGAGTCAACCTCTCTACTACCCCCTGTTCAGAACGCGTCAAACGACTTGAACGCGATGGCATTATCATGGGGTATTACGCCCGGCTAAACCCAGCCTTTGTGGACCGTAACCTACTCGTCTTTTTAGAAATTAAGTTATCTGCCAAATCAGGCGATGTATTTGACCAAGTGGCCAGAGACCTTGTTGAGATTCCTGAAGTACTCGAATGTCACCTCATTTCAGGTGAGTTTGACTATCTTGTAAAAGCTCGCTTAAAAGAAATGAGCGCATATCGCCGTTTATTGGGAGATCTGTTAAAGAAACTCCCCGCTTCAGCATCTTCACATAGTTATGTGGTCATGGAAGAAGTGAAAGAAACTTTGTATTTAGATGTAAGCAAGTAAAGCGAAGCTTCATTGAATTCGCTTTACTCACGTTTTAAAAATTAGAAATATTTTAAAATCGAAATATGTTTATTTTGATGTTTGAACTTCGAGAACCATTTCACCGCTGGATAGAGTACAAAAGACAGCGCAATCGTAATTAGCCACAGCATCCACACATGATTGACCGACAAATAATTCCCGTAGTTAGCTCCCCACATACTGAGTGCCAACACATACATCAGTTTCAACACATATAAGTGCAATAAATAAAAGAACATCGGCACCGAACCAAACACGACCAATGGTTTTAGAAATGAATATTGCTGCATACGTTCAAAAGCAATGAGCACAAGCAAACCAATTCCAACATTCAGCAAAATAAATAATAAAGACGGTGGATACTTCGTGAGGTTAAAAAAGCTCATGAGGCTCAGTTGTAATGACTCAAAATGTTGCCATGGCTGGTGGCCATAGATATTGATAAACCGTAGTAAAACAAACAACCCAATACTTGCCAGAGCAATACTGAGTAAAGCGCGGCTTCTTTGCTTTACTGAATATTTTGAACTAAAAAACTGCCCTAAAACGTAACCCAGTAAAATCACCCCAATCCAAGGTAAAACCGGATAGCTTGTGCGAAGCTTGATGCCCGCAATTTCAAGCCAGCCACGCTCATGTAAAACGAACCATATATTTTGTAGGATGCCTTGTGAGAAGTGCATTGAATCTAATAAGTTATGCCCAAAAATAATCACCAAAGCTGTGACAGCAAGGACTGGCAAAGGCAAACTTACACAACAAGCTAGCACCACCATGCTAATACCAATCGCCCAAATCACCTGTAAATAAATGACTTCGGGTGGAAAAGTTGCTGTCCAAGCAAAGTTCACGAGGGTGAGCTCTAACACAATTAAAAATAAACCACGTTTTAATAGAAAGGCACGCGTTTGCTGTAAGTCTTGTTTTTTTAATTGAAATAAGAAAGCAGAAATACCAGTTAAAAGTACAAAAACCGGAGCGCAAATATGTGCCAATAATCGACTGCCAAATAAAGCTGGTTCTGTTACTGTTACGTCCATTGGATCGGTAACCTGTTTATGTAAATAGAAAGTTTCTCTTACATGGTCGAGCAACATAACGAGGATCACCAAACCACGCAAAGCATCAATCGACTGTAAACGTTCAATATTCTTTTCTAAAGACATAGCGGTAATCAATAAAATAATGTAACGTTATATTATTACATTAAACTTCTTTTGTCTTTCATGGCTGATTATTTATGCAACACAAATTAGGATTGTTGTCTTCGTTGGGTCTATCATTTATATCGACATTTACTTGGGCAGAAGAAACCTCAACGGTACTTGAGACCATACGCGTTCAGGCTGAAAGCACCCAAGAAGGTGTGAGTCAAAATAGCTCGGCGACTAAATTTTCTCACGATGTTTTAGACGTTCCTTTTAACCGTGCTTATGTTTCAAAACAAATGATGGAACAACAAGACGTTCAACGGATTGATGACGCATTGAGCTTGGTGAGTGGGGTTTTTCATCAAAATAGTTTTGGTGGCGGCTTTTGGGATAACTACTCTTTCCGTGGTTTTAGTACCGATCCTAATTTAGGTGCCTCTATGATTCGAAACGGCTTGAGTGTCAACCGAGGGATAAGTGCACCAAAAGATGTAGTGAACATTGAATCTTTAGAGTTTTTAAAAGGGCCAATGGCAGCTTTATATGGCCGCGGCGAAACAGGTGGTTTGCTCAACCTCAACAGTAAAAAGCCACAATGGGAAAGTGCAAGTGAAGTTAATCTACGTGCCAATACCCAAGAACAATATCGCATTAGTCTAGAACACACTGCCCCTATAAACGATGAACTGGCCTATCGTGTAGCCGTGGCTCACGAAGATAATCAAAGCTTTCGTGATCATGTCAGCAGTGAACGCTGGTTCTTTTCACCACAGCTCACATGGAAAATTTCAGACCAAACACAAGTCGACTTTGACAGTGAATTTACAGAGCACAAAGGAACCTTTGACCGTGGTGTAAGCACCGTCAATCATCAGTTTGTGATGGGCCCAAAAACATTTACAGGTGAACCTGACGACGGCGATTTAAAAATAAAAGATTACTTTTACCAATTACGTCTGAGTCACGAGTTTAATCCTGACTGGAAGCTAAATAGTGCTGTCAGCTATAAAGACGCCAAAATGGTCGGCTTTGCAACCGAACCTCGCCGTATGCAAGCCGATGGACGTACTTTAGAGCGTCAACGTCGCTATCGTGATTATACAAGTGAAGATATACTCGCTCAGACAGAGTTACTTGGCAAGGTTGATACGTCGTGGGCTCGTCATGAAATTTTACTTTCAACTGAACTTGGTCAACTCGACTATAAGCAAAACCAGCTTCGTCGCAATCACAGCACAAGCTCAACAAACACAATTGATATCTACCAACCTGAATACGGCAAATATTTACCGAACTTAGCTCCGTTTACTAACACCAAAGAACAGCAGCGTTATTTTGCGCTTAATGTACAAGACCAGATCTTTTTCAATGATCAATGGAGTGTGCTATTCGGCAATCGTTTTGATCAGGTCGAACAAAACTTTAAAAATCACCTAACACAGACTGAAAGCAACCAAACACTTCATCAAAATAGTCCGCGTTTTGGAGTAAATTTTAAAGCCTCTGACCAATGGGCGTTTTACACCAACTATGGTCGCTCATTTGCCATGAATAGTGGTATGAACCGAAATAGTCAGACTTTTGCCCCTGAAAAAGGCGAAAGTTATGAGGTCGGTACCAAATATAAAATAAACAACCAAAGTGTGCTTAGTCTCGCTTTGTTTAAAATGAAAAAACGAAATGTACTCACAACCGACCCAATCGACAGTAACTTCCAAACTGCAGCTGGCGAAGTAAGTAGTAAAGGGATTGAGTTCGACTTAAATAGTCAGATCAATGACCGCTGGTTCATCAATGCCAACTATAGCTATACTGATGCTCAAATTGAAAAAGACCAAGATTTGGTAAAAGGAGCACGTCTAAGCAATGTTCCAAAACACCAAGGTGCTGTAAGTACTAATTATGAATTTCTACAAGAAGGTCCGAGAAAAACAGGTGTAGGAGCTAACCTCACCTATGTGGGAGAGCGCAGCGGACATAATCTTGATAATGGCTTTAATTTACCAAGCTATACGCTGGTCAATTTAAATGGCTACTATGCCCCATCTGATCGTTTACGTTATCAGCTCAATGTGAACAACCTGTTTGATAAAACTTACTATGTTTCAAGCTATAGCGATTTATGGGTTCAACCAGGTGAACCACTCAACGCCTCAATTTCGGCACAGTGGAAATTTTAATTCATCCATAAATAGAAAAGCCCGAATCATTTCGGGCTTTTTTATTAGAACATACCATTTTCATTGACGAGCGGGTCAGGCTGTACTTGGCCAATATCCCAAAACTCAGCAATTTTTCCATTTTCAAAACGACAAATATGAACTACTGCTAAAGTGGTTAACCCGTTCATTTGCATTTCAAGTTTAGAATGCACAGCAACCAAATCGCCATCTTCGATGACATGTTGAACGTCAAAGACTTTGTTTGGAGTTTCAGCCACGCTTTCACGCATCCCTTCCTTCAAAGAAGTCGCATCACCTGCATAGTAAGGGTTGTGATGCTTGAAATTGGGCGCGGTATAATTGCTATAGGCTTCATCCACTTCGCCAGCGGCGGCAAGCTCTAAAAACCGTACAGCAATTTGTTTTTGAGATAAGTTCATGATTATCTCCTACCCTTAATTTTAGACCTTATTGTAGCAGGTCATCTTCTTCGTCATCTTCATCAAAGACATAGGCCATGCAGCCCCATCCATCATATTCGCCCTGAAATTTTTCAGCGATGCTAGTAAACCATTGCTCTAAGTCAACAATATCTGAATACTCTGGTTCCATATTGACAAAGACCGTAATCACCCATTCATTTGGCTCAACAGAATCATCTTGAAAAAGTGAAACTTTTTGTTCTTGATAAAGCAAATAGAGCGCACATTGCTCTGCATTTTTCTGATCTTGGAATGCAATAGAAAATTCAATTTCATGCAAATCGGTTAAATCATCCCCATCTTCAGCCATTTGCCAAAGTACATTACCGTTATCGTCATCTGGAAATTGTTCGTAGTCACGAGTCATAAAATGATCCTTGTTGTTGTCGCAGTATTAATATTATTCGACATCAAGAATACCCGACTTTTATTGCAGTTTGGGTATATATTCCGTTCCCAATTGCATCAAATTAAATTTTTAATTGTATATAAATTTTAAAAAGGCACCTGCGATTCAATCACCACATTCATTCTATTTAATGGATGCTGAAAAGCCAAATATGCTGCATGTAATGCCATACGATTTAAATGGAAACGCTTAGGTTCAGGATGATAAAGCTTGTCGCCCATAATCGGATGCCCAATATGCATCATATGCACACGTAGCTGATGGGAACGCCCTGTTACTGGTTCAAGCAATACTCGACTTTGATCAGTGTTTTCATCATAGATGAGAGGCTGAAACAAGGTTTTAGCGTGTTTGCCTAATTCAAAATGTACAATTTGTCTTGGACGATTTTCCCAGTCGGTAATGAGTGGAACTTCAACACTGCCCTCTTCTGCGACTTGGCCTTGCACCAAAGCAATATAGTGCTTTTTAACGGTCCGAGCCTGGAACATTTTACTTACCGCAACTTCTGCATCACGATGCTTAGCAAACATAAGTAAACCCGAAGTCGCCATGTCTAAACGATGAGTCACTTTGGCTAAAGGAAACTTTTCTAGTACGCGTAAATAAGCACTGTCATGATGCTCAGGTAAACGTCCCATGACCGACAACAAGCCCGCAGGTTTATCAACCACAATTAAATCGTCATCTTCAAATAAAATTGAAAGTGGATCTTGTGGCGGAGCGTAAACAAAGTTGTCGTTTAAAGGCATGGTCTTAGAAACAGCAATGGAGCGTGGCGGCAAATCATAAAGAAATTTCAGATCTACCGCAAAATAATCTATACATTACTCCATGTTCCACGTGAAACTCGGATTTATTTTTTACCGTTTTTTATTCATTTCAGCTAAAAGATCGAGCTGAATTTCTTGAATATGTGCAAGCCTTTCCCACTGATGCGATAAAAGGTGGTCCATTTTTTCATGTAGGTGTCGAATCTCAAGCTCGGCTTTTAAATTAATCTGATAGTCATGTTGAGAACGTAAGCGGTCTTTGGCTTCTTGCCGGTTTTGACTCATCATAATAATAGGCGCCTGAATTGCAGCTAGGCATGACAATACCAAATTAAGCAAAATAAAAGGATACGGGTCGACTGGACGTACTACCATCACGACCGTGTTTAAAATAATCCAGCCTATTAAAAATAGAGCAAAACAAATTAAAAATGCCCAACTCCCCCCAAAAGTGGCTATTTTATCTGCTAGTTTTTCTCCAAGCGTCCATTTTTGATCAAAATCTGTTTCTGTGTTTCGACTAATCAGCTCATGCCGTTGCATACTGCCAATCACTTCATTTTCTAAGGTAGATAACTCACCTTTTTCAGAACGTAATAGCGACTGAACATATTTAATTCGATAATCTGCCAGATCGGCCCGACAAATAAAGCTTGAGTAAGTCCAGTCAGGATAGTCTTTTAAAATTTCATCACTGATGACATTACGAATGACTTCACCAGACACAAGATCTTTTAAGGGAAAATTTTTTCCACAAACGGCGCATTGCCGACACTGATTTTTATTCTCCATATTATTCAGCTCATTATTATGATAATAAGATTATTATATAAACGATTTTGACTGATCACATCGTAAATAAAAATAGTAATCTAGCCTAAAATCTGTAAAGTCGCTGGTACTATTTTTCGATGGGCAGGAATTACAGGCAACATGTAAATACGTCCAAGTAAGTTTTTAATATGCACTATTGTGGTTACGGTAAGTTCTTGAGTTTTTTCATTCTTGTATATAGATAAAGTCACATTTAAATGCTTGTCATCATCTCCAATAACTAACTCATTTTCCGTACGTTGTAATAAGGTAAAAATTCCAATTCGGTCGCCTACCACATAGTCATTTTCTTTTTTATGCGGATCAATCTGCTTAAAACTTCCTAAATCTTTAAGACCAATTTTTGAGGTAATTTTATTACGCAAATTCATGCTCCACTCTATCCATTGAGGAGTATGATGGAACAGTTTAATAAGTTGCTGAAATACATTCAGGCCTGGTTGACCAAGCACAATACTCCACGAATCGTGGAAATAAGCATTGTTCAATTGAGATGAGATTTGGCTGTCTTGCGGTAAGGCAGAAAGATAAGGCTTATTCATAAATTATATTCTTGTAAAGTATCGTTTTTATTATAGAGAATTTTTTAGGGTGTCAAGGGAAAACATCTATGGTTTACTTCAACAATTATAACTTTGTAAGTTAGAACCTTATGCCTATAAACTTTTGATCTATAGCGTCCTAAGCCGAATCGAGACCTTTTGGGTGAGTACACACTAACGTTATACGTTTTGGTGCATGCTACTCTTTTCGATCCCTATCACACCCTTGAGATATAGTTTAGCCAGCACCCTGCGGGATTGTTTTTCTAAGAACAGCTAATTTTAACCATTTTTGGGAATTTTTACGCAAAATTGCAAATTAAAAAGAATTTATTCCCATTTCATAATAATTAATTAAATTTAAATTCCATTTTATTTGTATTTTACGGTTTATTTTACCACTTATATTAGAAATTCTTGGTAATAGTGCATCACACTATAAAAATTGAATCACCCTTCACGTCTTTAATCATGAAGGGCAAAGCTTTTTATGAAGATCTAAAACCATGTTTACGGGCATGGTAAACAGTACGTAACGCAATGAGAGCAAAAACTAGCATAAACCATGGAAAATAAGCTGCCCCAAAACTTTCAAGCAATCCACCACCAACCATTCCACCAAATGCGATAGCAAGGTTAAAGACCGTGACCAACATCGACTGTGCTACATCTGCTTCATGACCCGCAGTATTCGCCAAGGCTGTTTGTAATAAGGTTGGAGCCCCACCAAAAGTGACACCCCATAACACAACGCCCACCAGTACGACAAAACTCGAAGAACTATAAGCACCTAATAGTATTGTTGCGATTGCAAATACAAATAAGCTTAAAAGCGTTATTTTTCTTAATGAACGGTCGATAAGCATCCCTGTAATGAGAAGGCCTACAATTGAAGAAATGCCGAATATAAACAGGATAGTCTCAACTTTGTATGGCTGCCCTGTCGAAGCCAAGAAAGGTGAAATATAAGTATAGAGAATGCTATGCGCCAATATCCAAAGAAAGACGACTGCTAAAACAGCTCTGATGCCCGGCATTAGAAGAACTTTTAAAATGGGCAATCTTTTTTGTGCTGACTGTCCCGTAAAATCAGGGATACTAAAACGAATCCAAACAAATAAAATCAATGCCAATAAAGACATAATCCAAAATACACCACGCCACTCAAACAACGTTCCCAACCACGCCCCCAAAGGAACGCCAATTGATAAGGCAATGGGTTGCCCAACCCCAGCAATTGCTAAAGCTCGTCCTTGATACGATGGAGAGACCATGCGTCTTACATAACCTGCTAAAAGCCCCCAAATAACACCCGCTGCCATCCCTGCAATAAAACGAGCAATCAAAGTCAAAATATAGTCATTTGATAAGGCAGTAATCGCGTTAAATAAAAGTAACCCTGCAATAGCACTGAGTAATAAAGGTCTCCGATTCCAACTACGGGTGAGGCTAATAAGCGGTATTGCCGCTAAAACAGAACCTAAGGCATACACGGCTATAAGCTGCCCTGCATAAGCCTCCGAAATATGTAAGTCTTGACTGATTTGGGGCAAAATTCCTGCTGGCATGGTTTCTGTCATGATGGTCAGAAAGCCTGCAACTGTAAAAGCCAACAGTTTCCAAATCGGTAATTGAGCAGAAAACTCTTCAGTTAACTGATGAGATGTTTCATTACTCTTAATATTCATAAAGCTTTACTCTCAAATTCTTTTGCAGGGTACTTACTCTGCTCTGCATCGCTATAAGCTTGTTTTATCAGGTTAAGATGGGAAGGTATTTGTTCTCCATGTAATCTAAAATCATTAAATTGGAATGATCGTTCCTATTTAATTTAAATAAAAACCTTAACTATTCAGCTCAACAATAGTTAAGGTTTAAATGAGTTTTATAAAACGTTTAAAGCAACCTCGACCACATCCATTAAGTATTGCTTTCTTTGTTCAAGCGGGCTGCCTTTTCCCAAAACACGTAATCCTTGAATAGTATTTACAAAAAAACTTGCTAACGCGGGTGGGTTTTGGGTAGAAGAAATTTCACCAGACTGTTGAGCTTTAATTAATAAACTCTCTACAGCATGTTGTAGTTTCTGTAGGTTACTTACAACAAATTGAGCGACTTCTTCATCATGGCCAGCCAGCTCTAAACATGCATTTGCGACAAGACATCCTTTATGTTCTGGATCACTTAGCTCATCTTCAACAATATTAAGAAGTAACTGTCGAATAAGTGCTTTCGGAGAACCTGAACCAGACAACAACTTCACATTATTTAGTGTAGTTAAAAGTTCATAGCGTTGTAACGCTTTTTGATAAAGACCTTGTTTGTTTTGAAAAGTGCTGTAAAGGCTACTTCTAGATAGTCCCGTACCATCAACTAAGTCTTGAACTGAGGTTGCAGCATAACCACGACGCCAAAAAACCTGCATTGCAGCATCAGCAATTTCATCAGTTTCAAATTCTTTAGTTCGCATAAAACATACTTATCAGGAACGATCGTTCCAATTAATTTATGACAGGAAGATAGAGAAGTCAAATTAAAAAATTATTTTATCAGCAACGACTGAGCCAATTCGAGAATTATCACTTTTCATGAAGTTGCAAATTTATCAAGCGTTGTCCCATCTGGACCATATAAAGCAAATTTTCTAATGCTACTTTTAAGATTTTTTTGTTTTGTTCTTTCTACATTATTCTCAGATATTATTTTTTTGCTTGAATACATTATAAAAAGATATTATAAACTATTTCTAACCAAATAATTGGTTTTTTGGAACTTTATAATGAACAACAATATTATAATTTTTGGTTATGGATCAGGTATTTCTAAAGCCGTAGCACATAAATTTGGTAAACAAGGCTATAAAATCGGGTTGGTGGCAAGAAATGCCGAAAAACTCAAAAAGGCTATTTTAGAGCTTAAAGTACAAGGTATTGAAGCTTATGCATTTTCATGTGATTTAGCGGTTCTTGAAGATATACCAAATCTTATTAATCGTATTAAAGACCGATTAGGAGAGATTAAAAATATTCATTGGAATGCTTTCAATGATATTGAAGGCAATATATTAAAAACCCCTCCACTAGAGCTTACTAAAAGCTTTCATATTCGTGTTTCGAGCTATATTGCGACAGTGCAAGCTTGCTTAGATGATTTAGAGAAGAATCACGGTAGCATTTTATCGACAAACGGAATTTTTGCTTTCGATGCAGTGGGCATCGATTTAGTTGCTAAAGAATATTCATCATTAGCAACTACCGCTGCCGCTCAATACAAAGCCACCAACTTGCTTGCTCATAGTCTCGCTGACTCAAATGTTTACGTGAGCCAAGTGATTGTAAATGGTTTTGTAGATGGAACTCCTGAAGCGAAAGATAAAACCTACACGGTGCATCCAGAAACGGTTGCGGAGCAGTTCTGGTACTTACACCAGCATAAACAAGAAACTGTTTCTCTTTGTGGAGAAGCAATTCAAGCTGCTTAAATAATTTTCTCATGAGAGAAGAAGCGTAATTAATTACGCTTCTTCTACTTTTTTTGCACAAAATTATTCAATTATTTTTCATACTCTGAAGGATCAATTTTGTATTTTTTAAATAAAATAGAGCGTATAGAGTCATTTATACTGTCATCATACTTAATGATTAAATAAATATCTTTCTTAGTTAAAGGAATAGTTTTTAAAATATCACTTAGCTCTGTGCTTCTAATAGAGCGTACTTCACTTGGTTGTTTAGATATTTCTGGATCTTGTTCTTCAAACTTAAAATCAACACCTTGTAAGTTGAAATAAACCATAACTCTTCTATTTAAAGAATCACTATCATCATATAAAACTGTCCCTGCTGGAAGAATTGTATATTCTGAATAATTATCACCATTTGAAGAAATTTTTAGAGGCCTCTCTAAAATATGTATCTTAGGCATTTCTCTAGAGCTCCACAGATAAAAATTTAAAACTAATTGAACTAAAAACAAAATTCCTAATATGATTATTACCAGATTTTTTTTCATATATCCCTACTTTTTAAGATGATATGTATTTTTAATATCTACTTTTACATCAGGAGACTTCATTAAATAATCATTTAAATTATCGGGTAAAAATAGGTATTTTGGCATTTCATATTTACTTGCTTTAAATGCTAGCTTTACTGTAGTCGGTAGTACTTTCTCAGCATTTACAAACATATGGCCTGATTTTGCCATACTTGGAATTGCTTTTTTCGTTGCTTCTAAACTTTGAGTAGTACAATTAGGGGCCAAAGCAAAATAGTCCTGAGATAAAGCATAACTTTTATAGTATTTTTCATTTCGTCTTAATGTGGCTGTTTTCAATAAATTATTATAATAATTTAATACCAACATAGCCTGACTATCAAAAATTCTATAACCATAGGCATGGGTTGTCCTAGTTTTTGAAGTTCCTACCCCTTGGCTGTTTTCATCAGCAATATAAGCGTCAAAGCTACTCCAAATCCTTAATATCCCTTCTCCGCGGGGACTATTAGCTCCCTCTAAAGTAAAAATACCAAAGCTTTCAGGTTTCGTTTTTCCATATCTACCAAAATCATAGATATAATCCTTACCTTTCAACTTAATATAAACAGCAGTATGGCCATATGGAGACTCTCTATCACCTTCTCCATAAGCACTCCCTACTAATAGATGTAACTCAGCTTCTGGTTTCAAAGGAACTTTCTGGGTCGGCGGATTAGCCGTATTTGTTGTAGTACTTGTTGTTGAATTATTCCCCATTTACAAAATCTTCCTGTTCGAACCAATTAACAACTAATTCATCGTTTTCAGCTGATTTTATGGTTTTCGTCATTCCTGTCTCATTAGTAAAACCATAGGATTTCATTCCCGTTCTTTTATTCAAAATTGAATAAGGTATTCCTTCTAATGGTTCATTCTTAGATGAATCTATAGCTTGGAAATTACGATGCTCAGTTTTCATTCGTAAATCTGGCAATGCAGGAACATTAGCATTCGCACTCCCGCCTCCCATAAACAAATGCTGCCCAGCCTTCACCTCAAACTTGCCGCCTGTGGTCATAAAAATGCCTGAACCAGTAATTCTGACTTGAGAGCCACCTGCGGTGAGCACAATTTCTTTGGCTGCTGTCGCCTCAATTTTGTCTTCAGTCGAAATCACCTGAACAGCTTTACGGGCAATTAAATCTGCTCCGTCACCTTGCGCTTGTATCTCAACTTTACCTTTGCCTGCATAGAGTCTCGCCCCTTCTTGCGCTGCAAAAAGGCTGATTTTATTTTGAGCGTGTGCGATTAAATTCTTTTGTGTAGACAGATTAATGCTGTCCCCAGCAGTTTGGTTTAACTGCCCATCTGCGCTTAAATGAATATCTTCATTACTGCTTAGCGCGATGCTATTTGGGCTCGCCAACAACATAATCGCCTCTTTAAACGTTTTAGCTTTTGCGTTGTCTTGCTGCTCAAGTTTTTCAATAAAAGATTTTAGGTTTTCTAAATGTTCTAACGGATCAGTTTGCTGATTTTTAGCAACTTCACTGAGTGCCTTGGCATTGTTGAGGCCACCTTCGATTTGTTGTTTGGCCTCATTTGCATCAAGGTGTACGCCTTGAGCTTGGTCCTGTTTATGGGTACTCACGAGTAAGCCACTGCCTGCTCGAACTGCGCCCCACTGGTCTGTTCTGAGTTCGAAACCTTCACCACGACCTTCACTTTCGGCTTTATCTTTTGGATGGCTTAAGTTACCCAAGTTGAGTTGGCTGGTCGCATGGCTACTTTGTAGCTGGGCACTGATCTGGCCTGTCGTGTCATCAAAACGTAGCTGGTTAAAACCTTTACCATCAACCTCTTCGGAGCGGATACCACTCAGTTTTTTGGTGTCGGGTAACTGGCCTTTCTGGTCGAACTGGGTTGGGTGACGTTCAGCTTCGTGAATACGGCCCACCACAAATGGACGGTCAACATTGCCGTCAAAGAAGTCGATCACAACAATCTCACCCACGCGAGGCAGGAAGCGTGCGCCATAACCCGCGCCTGCCCATGGGGTCAACACATCGACCCAAGCCGAGTCGGTGTCATTGTCGTTACTTCCTGCGCCACCGTCATGACTATGGTCGTCAGCTCGGGTAAAAAGGAAGCGGACTTTAATGCGTCCCCACTGGTCAACATGAATGCTTTCACCTTCTAGCCCTACGACTTTAGCGCGCTGTGGGTAAGCTGCTGGTCGGTGTTCTAGCGGGTTATATTCAGGGACAGCTTTAACATTGCGTCGAACGACATTGAGTTCAGCAAAGTGGCGCTGCTCAGGGTTTTGGCTATCGAGTTGGGCTGCCTTGAGCTTGTCTTTTGGCAACAGATGCTCGAGTTGCTGCTGTAATTCTTTCGGTAAATTATTCTGGTTATAGTAGTGCTTGCTTAAGATTAAGAACTCTTTATCGGCACTGTCATGTTGGTCGAGTTCTGGATGATCATTCAGCTCAAACCAGTAACCGACCTGTGCATCACGGATGTTACCTGAAACGGTAAACTGTTTCGAACTCAGGTGATGATACGCATTAATGTGCTGGTTCAGTTGTTCAATCTGGCTATTGCCCGAAGCTGTAGCTTGGTCTTCGCCTTTTAGGTCCTGCATCCAAGCAGGGCTAACATGCCATGCATCTTCAAGGTTTAGGCTGGCATTATCATAGTGTTCGCTGTGCTGCTGCTTACCTTGTACGCTACCGCTACCTTCTTCTTGTTGTAAAGCATCGGCTTGCCAACGTTGCACATGAACCGAAGTCGGTTGTAAGCGGCGCTCAGCTTTAACCTGAGTAATAGTATCGAACTGTTCTGTCGCACTGCTGCGTTGGTAACGTAGGCTACGACGTTCAAGAGCTTTATAATTTTGGTTATCGTCAATTAAACGTAGCACTTGTGGCTGAATGGAAGCATTCGGGTCGGCGACAAAAAGTTGTGATTCATCGACCAGCCAGTTAATGCCTTCGCTACGCCACAAACGGGTTAAAAAGTCATAATCACTTTCGTTTGACTGCATCACAAATGGACGCACATCGTAGTCTTTCGTTAAGCCTGCCGTGTCGAGTGTTAAGCTTGCTGCAAATAATGGGCTTTTTCCCTGCCATTCTTTAAATAGAATTTCGCTAATATCCCGCACGCTTTTGTTCATAAACACGCGGCTATTACGGCGTTTATGCCAGAGTGCAGTTGGGTCTTTTAAGGTTAAGTTATAAATAGTCAATGAACCGTCGCTTTGCCCTTGGCTCGCTTCGGTAATAATGCCTGTAGTTCTAAAAAACTGGCCCATGTCAGTGACCTGATCGATGGCAACCTGACAGCCAATAAATTGTTTTAATGCAATATGCGCGTTTGTCGACAGACACAGTAACTCAGCAACGCTACCTTGGTTGAGGGTATGTTCACCCTCGATGCGTTGCAAGAAGACTTGCTGATTTAAAGACTGATTTGAGAATTGGATATGGACGGCGCGATTTTGTGAAACAAGGCCTAAACGCTCCAATATACTCGACACACTCATCTGCATTTTTATTATCAATCAAACTTATATTTAGGCCGCATTTTAATTAAAAAAAGACTAATCTGTCTATCTATACTGATTTTCAAAATGTAACTAGTCTCAATATGCATTTTTACGTTGCGTTCTTATTAAGTAGGTTTATCAAAAGTAAAATTAGATCATTTTAATGCATTGTAAATTACATGTAGATGCTTAAATGATATAGCCGGGCACGGTATAATTAATGCCTAGTACAACTTGGTACAGATGTATTTAAACCATAAAATATTTTTAAAAAACCAAGTAATTTCAAATAACTAAATATATAAAAATTAATAAGTTGAAGATTCAAGACAGTCATTTTTAAGTGATTTCTATTCGTAAAGTAATTAATTCCCACTACTTATAAAACCATATATATGACCTATTTTATTGTTTTTATAAGGCCATATTCATTTCGATTTTAAATTACTCTTCCCATTTTCTAAAAACGAGACAGGTATTTACACCACCAAAACCAAAGCTATTACTCATGACTGTTTTTAGCTCGGTTTCTCTGCTTGTTTGAACAATATCGAATTTTTTAGCTTCTTCTCGCAGTTCGGTAATATTAATACTCGGTGCAATAAAGTTATTTTGCAGCATTAAAATAGAATAAATGGCTTCGTGCACGCCTGCTGCCCCTAAACTATGCCCAGTCATGGACTTGGTTGAACTGAGCGGTGGTACTTTTTCACTGCCAAAAGCTCTTTCTATAGCCAATAGTTCGGGAATATCTCCTGCTGGCGTTGAAGTGCCATGCGTGTTGATATAGTCGATGGTTCCAGAGCCATTTTGCTTGGCTTCTGCGAGTGCCAGTTTAATGCAACGGGTCGCGCCTTCGCCACTTGGGGCTACCATGTCGACACCATCACTATTGGCAGCATAGCCAACCACTTCTGCCAAAATTTTTGCTCCGCGTTTTTGGGCATGGCTTAAAGACTCTAAAACCACCATGCCACCGCCGCCAGCGATCACAAAGCCATCGTTATCTTTTGAATATGGGCGTGAAGCTGTTTCTGGTGCATCGTTATATTTAGAGCATAATGCGCCCATCGCATCGAATATTGCGGTTTGGGACCAATGGTCTTCTTCACCGCCACCCGCCAGCATTAAGTCTTGTTTACCAGCGGCAATAAGGTGAAATGCATAGCCAATTGCGTCGGCTGAAGTAGCGCAGGCACTTGCAATGGATTGAGATACGCCTTTTAGGTTGAAAGCATTTGCTAAATTAGAACTAACCGTATTTGTAAGATAGCGTGGCGCTAAATCGGGTGAGACTCCGCTTGCGCCTTTTTCTTTTAAGGTATGCAACATGTCGATGATGGAAGCTGTCGAGCTGCCCCCTGTTCCCCCAATCACGCCATATTTTGAGTTGTTGGCAATATCACTTACATCAAGTTCGGCATGTTGTAGTGCATCGACCGCCGAGTTATAGGCATACATCGCGCAAACGCCCATGTGTTTTTTTAACTCTGGATCAATATTTTCAAAATCCATTTCGGCTGTGCCGCTCACATGACTTCGAAAATTCAATTTTGCATAGACATCGTTATAGCGAATGCCTGAGCGACCTAATTTTAATGACTCGGTTACTTTCTCTAATGTATTTCCAATACAAGAATTAATTCCCATACCTGTTATTACAACACGTTCCATTCTTATCTCTATAAAAACAATAAAAATAGATCTTAACAATCAAGTTCTTTTTTGGAACTGGCATAATGTTTCTATATTTATTATTTTTTCTCATCAAATATAAATAAAAAGTTAATAATAATATACTTATTTTAATATCTATTTAGTTTTATTATTAAATCAAAAATATTTTAAATATTAAATTGACGTAATTAAAATCACCGATTATTATCTCGTTGCTGGCCTACATTGCCAGACGGTTTTGACAGACCGTAAGCTCATAGCGGATTATAGTTCTACTATAATTCGTTAGACCCTTGCGTCCCCTTTCTTTGCGGTAGGACGGGAGGGGGACGCCCTGTGCGTGCTGGGTCTATGAGCTCCAGTCTGTCAACCCCTTTCCGTTCTACCACCATAAATTAATTCGCGGTAATCTGGTGGTAGGACTCCATTTTTAAGGAGTTGACCATGATACTTTTCAAACTTATTTCCTCTCCAGTTTAAACATTTTATTTATTTAAAATTTAGGTTTTCTATTGCCTGATTTTTAAATTTATAAATTATTTTTATTTTAAAAATTTAATTATTTTATTTTCCTAAATTTATGGGAGGATTAATTATTACCTAAAAATTATTTTAAATCTTAAAACTAATTATACTTTTATTCTACTCATAGATATAAATCATTATGAGAATAATATGACAATTTATAAACCTCTTTTGGCTTTAAGTTTCATTCTAGGTAGCTTAGGTATTTCGGGTTGCAACTTACACACTCAGCAGGAGTTTGAAAAAATTTGCCTGTCGGGTGGGCACAGCGAGTCCAGTTGTGACTGCATTTACCAGCGACTTGAACAAACCTACTCCCCTAAGCTCATGCAACACCTGAAACATGTCAGTTTGCAAAGTCCTGTTCTCCCACGGGACTTTGCCCCTACTTTTTTCAGCATCATGCAGCGGTGTGACAAAAGTAGTCTGGGCTAAGCGTTTGGCTTAGCTCCTTTATCTCTGTGTTGCAATGGTGTTTTACTTTAAATCAGCGCAAAAGATTAATGTCTGTTGTGACACAGAGGCCTAAAGTTGTTTAGTTAGTTGAGCTGGTATTTAGATTTAATAAATTCAAATAA
>Ga0268255_10000865_pt1 | contig 19201 bp, 17 predicted proteins | sample AgamicOrMarz_FD_200256 | JGI IMG/M metagenome (GOLD analysis project Ga0268255, IMG submission 200256) | Agave microbial communities from Guanajuato, Mexico - Or.Ma.rz (v2) (version 3) | ecosystem: Host-associated > Plants > Phyllosphere > Phylloplane/Leaf | place: Guanajuato, Mexico...
CCAGTCCGCGGCGAAAAACAGAATCGCCGTTGCCACGACAACGAACTCCCATCTCCAGCAACCCAACATCAACGCGGCTAATACGGGGCCGGCAACCACGCCTATCTGGTCGGCGAGCTGCGAGTGCGACAGGACTCGTTCGAATTTTTGATGTTTGAATACCTGGGGCAGCAACACCTCTCGTGCGACGAGTCCCTGACTCGTGAGAACGCCACAACACGCTGAAAGTACGACGAGCCAACCAATGCCGGCGAATATTGCGTATCCGAGAACGCCTGCAATACACGCGAAGCCGCGATACAACTGGCTCACACGCAGAATCCTGACCGGCGATATCCGGTCACAAAGGATGCCGCAAAAGGGAAACACCAGGTACCTCGGGAGCGCCTCGATGAAGAACGCAATGCCGGACCACGACGTCTCATGCGTGGTCTGATAGACGACCAGGGGCACCAGAAAGAGCAGAATCTGGTCCGCTAGTCTCGACAGAAACAAAGAGGCAAAGAAGGCACTTTGATTGGTGCGCACTGGACGGTTTCCGTTTCGCTGACGCCGTAGCAAATTGAAGGCGGATACCTTGCCGCCGTTTTATTTGTGCGGACCACGACGCGGCCGGTTGTCCGGCGCGATCGTGTTCCCGGAGCGCCATTGTCCACGATCCGGTTGTTTCGGCCGAGCGAATTCTCAATGTGCATCTGTGCCGTGCTCACCCGACCGGCCGTCACCGCAACTGCGCGACTGCATCGAACACACGCCCAAAGAACTCATCCGCATGCTCGGGATTAAGCCAGCGCACTATGACGGCGAGCCTCCGGGTCGGCTCGATCCACATGAACGAGCTTCCCGCGCCCACACCGAAGTAGCTCGATGCCGGCACGCTCGGAAACATCTTCTGCCCGGTGTTGAGCCAGACGAGATAGCCGTAGAACGGCGCGATCGCGCAAGGCGTTTGCATACGCTCGATCCATTCCTTCGACAGCACACGGCGCCCCGATGCGACGCCTTCGTCGAGTAGCATCTGCGCGATCTTCAACTGATCGTTTGCGCTGATCGACATGCCGCCGCCCCAGTGCGTGCCGCCCGGCACCGACTGCATGCGGCGTCCGCCCACCTCCACCCATGAGTGGTCGTAGCCGACCCAATCCCAGGCGTCGCTTGCTCCTGAAGGCCGTGCAATCGCCTCGCGGAACACGTCCGGCAGCGGCTCGCCGAACAGATGCAGCAGCGCAAGCGAAAGCTGGTTGATGCGCACGTCGTTGTACTCCCAATACGTGCCCGGCTGCTGTAGCGGACGCAGATCGCCCTTCTTGCCATTCGGCGGCTCGCCGAACGTGACCGCGCGATAGTGATCCGCCTGATCGGGCAAACCGAAGCAGGTGCCCTGCCATTCGCTCGTCTGTTGCAGCAATTGCGCCCACGTGATGCTTGCGTTGTGAGCGTCGTCGAAACCGATCCCCGGCACGCGCACGCGCACGGGCTCATCGAGATCGGACAGCAGGCCGCGGTCGTGGGCCACGCCCGCGAGCAGCGCCAGATACGTCTTCGCAATGCTGAACGTGAGGTCCGCGCGGTCCGGCTCACCCCACGTCGCGAGCTTGTGTCCGTCGAGCGCAATCGCGCCCGAGACCGGCCCCCGGTCATGCACGGGTCCGAGCAGCCGGTTCCACGGCGCCGGGTCTTTCACATGCACGCCCCAGTTGGCATCGACCTGGCGATCCCACGTCGATTCATGCTCGATGGAAAACTGGATGGCCTGCTGCAATGCTTCGTTCATGCGTATTTCCTGTGAGTTTTCTGGACAGTTGTTGTGCGTGCAGAGGTGATGACCCGCGATGAACCGCGCGCACTCACCGCACATGCAGACGACGGCGCGCCCACATCAGCGTGAAGAGGCTGATTACAGCGGCGATCATCAGGTACAAACCGGGCGCCAGATTGTTATGAGTGAACGCGATCAGCGCCGCGACCACCACCGGCGTGAAGCCGCCGAAAATCGTCGTGCCGATGTTGTAGGCAAACGCCATACCGGTTGTGCGCGTTTCAACAGGGAAAAGGTCCGCCATCAACGCGGGAATCGGCGCGAAGTACGTCGCTTTCAGCAGTGCGACCCAGATCACACAGGCCAGCAGCATCGGCAACGACGGATAGGCGTTCATCAGCATGAAGGCCGGATACACCGTCACCAGAAACAGTACGCCGACCGGCAACATGATGCGTATGCGCCCGAGCTTGTCCGACAGGTGTCCGACCACCGGCACCAGCGCCATCATGATGAAACCCGCCACGAGCGTCGCAATGAACCCCGACGACGGCGAGAGCTTGAGCTGATGCGTCGCGTACGTCGGCATATACAGCAGCATGTAGTTCGCGGTCGTGGTGAGCACGAGCGAGCCGATAGAAACGAGCACCCGTTCTTTTTGCGTCGCAAGCACCACGCGCACCGGCGACGCGAGCTTTTCAGCGCGAGCGAATTCCGGTGTTTCGTCCATGCGCCGGCGAATGTAAAGGCCGATGGGGCCGATCAGCATGCCGAACAGGAATGGGATACGCCAGCCCCACCCTTCCAGTTGCGGCGGCGTCAGCAGGCCGGTCAGCAAGGCGCCGAACAACGACGCGAGCAAGGTGCTCGCGCCTTGGCTCGAGAACTGCCAGCTCGACATGAAGCCGCTGCGCGCCGGTGCATGCTCGACGAGAAACGCCGTCGAACTGCCGAATTCGCCGCCGGCCGAAAAGCCCTGCAGCAAGCGCGACAGGAAGATCAGGATCGGCGCGGCGATGCCGATCGTCGCATACGGCGGCATGACGGCGACGAGTCCTGTGCCGAGCGTCATCAACCCAATCGAGAGTGTGAGCGACGCCTTTCTGCCGTGCCTGTCGCTATATGAACCGAGAACCAGCGCGCCAACCGGACGTGCGAGATACGACAGCGCGAACGTGCCGAGCGTAAGTAACAGCGAAACCGTGCGGTCGTGCGTCGGAAAAAACAGCCGCGACAGCGTGGAGGCGAAGTAGCCATACACGACGAGGTCGTAGAACTCGAGCGCGTTTCCTATCGATGTCGCCACGATCAGGCGCGCAATGTTGTGCGACTGCGCGGCGTCGAGCGGTTGTTGCATGGCGGCGGTGTCAGTACTCATTGCGCTGTCCTCGATACGGTTGACGGGGCAGATTGGCGGCCGGATTCGCGTCGGGGGCGTCGCCCTCGTGCGTACCGAGATCCCAGAACAGGCCCGCCATGATGCGCAGACCTTCTTCGACTACCGGGGCGAGCAGATGCTCGTCCGGCGCGTGCTGCGAACAGCCGGGGTACGAATGCGGCACCCACAGCGTGGGCATGCGGAGCACGTCGGCGAACACATCGTTCGGCAGCGTTCCGCCGAGGTTCGGCAGCAGCACCGGCTGCGCGCCGGTGGTTTGCGTAAGCGAGCGCAACGCCCACCGTACCCACGGGTTCTCCGGATCGACGCGCGTGGCGGGCGCGCCGCGTTCGACGCTCACTTCGACCATCTGGAAACCGTGCGCGTCGAGATGGCGGCGCACGATGTCGGCGATATCGGACCAGTCGGTGCCCACCACGAAGCGCAGCTGCATGTGCGCAAACGCAAACGGCGGAATGGCATTCACGGGCTTTTCGGGGTTACCGGTGCGAAACGCGAGCACTTCCAGATTGTTCCAGCCGAACACGCGCTCGGCGGGCGTCAGGCCCGGCTCGCCGTAGTCGGTGTCGACTTCCGGCTCGCCGGGGTTGCCGCCCACGCTGATGTCGGCCAGCGCGCGGCGCACCGCGTCCGGCACCGGCGGCGGACGAAGCCCTTCGATCGCGATACGGCCGTTGGCATCGACCATCGACGCAATCGCGTTGGCGAGCACGATGCCCGGATTGCGCAGCAAGCCGCCCCAGTTGCCCGAGTGATGCGCGCCGTCGCGCAGGTTCACATCGAGCCGGAAATTGGTTACGCCGCGCGAGCCGAGAAAGAGCGTCGGGCGGCTGGCGGCGAGACGCGGGCCGTCGGAGGCGATCAGTACGTCGGCGGCAAGTTCGTCGCGCAAGCTGGTACAGAGCGCGTGCAAACCGGGCGAGCCCACCTCTTCGCCGGTTTCGAACAACAGCTTCAGGTTGAAGCCGAGCTTGCCGCCGCGCGCATCCATCACGGCTTTCAGCGCGGCCAGGTTGATGCTGTGCTGGCCTTTGTTGTCGGCGGTGCCGCGGCCATACCAGCGCTCGCCGTCAACGCTCACCTCCCATGGCGAGCGGCCGTCGGCCCATTGCGCGTCGTAGCCGCGCACCACGTCGCCATGGCCGTAGCTGAGCACGGTCGGCAAATCGTCGCCTTCATGCCGATGCGCGATCAGAAATGGGCCCGCGCCTTCGTGCGGGTTCTCCGCGATGCGGCACACGAAGCCCCATGCTTCGAGGCGCGGCGTCAGTTCGTCGGTGAGATAGGCGCGCAGAAGCGAGTTGCGCTCCGGCTCCTGGCTTTCAGTTCGCAGCGCGACTCGGCGTTGCAGGTCGGCGAGAAACTGGCCGGATCGGTAGCCTTCGGTGGCTAGCTCAATGGCGGTATGTCGGGTCAACTCGGTCTCCGTCGGGTGCGCTGGAAACTGCGTTGCGCCGCCGCGTCAGAGTGCGCGGCGCATGCGGCAGCGGGTCAACACCCATGCTGTGGTGGCCGATATTTCTGCACAATTACAATATTTCTCACCCACCTTTGCCAGAACGGCAAAGGTCGTCACCGGATTAACGCATCCAATGGACCAGACAGCCTTGCGCTATTTCCTCGAAGTCGCGCGCAGCGGATCGCTGAGCAAGGCGTCCGAGCGGCTTTTCGTCGCCGTGTCGGCTTTGAGCCGGCAAATCGCGAGGCTCGAGGAGCAACTGGGAACGCCGCTCTTCGAGCGCCGTCCGCGCGGCATGGTACTCACCGATGCCGGGCGGCTCCTCGCCAACCACGCCCGCCGCAGTCAGCTGGAGGACGAGCGTGTCACCGGAGAGATCCGTGGTCTCTCGGCCGGCGAACGCGCGACCATCCGCATTGCGAGTTCGGAAGGCGTTGCACCGGACTTCCTGCCGCTCGTGTTTGCGCAGTTCCTCAAGATGCATCCCGGAGCGCATTTCCAGCTGGACGTCTCCGCGCCGTCGATAGCGACGCAGCGCGTGCGTGAAGGCACGCACGACGTGGCGGTATGTTTCAACATGGTGCCGGAGCGGGACGTGCAAGTGCATTACGCACAGCGCGCACCGGTGTATGCGCTGATGCGGCAGAGCCATCCGCTCGCCGCGCGCGCCAGTGTCTCGCTGGCGGACCTGCTGCCGTGGCCGCTCGCCATGCCGAGCCAGACTCTGACGATACGGCAACTGTTCGATATCGCATGCAGTCTCGAAGGGCTGATCTTCGAGCCGGTAATCGCCAGCAACTATCACGTGGCGTTGCAAAACTTCGTGCGCTACACCGACGCGATAACGTTGACCGGCTATCTGACGGTACACAGCCGCCTCGTGTCCGACTCACTTGCGATGGTGCCGATTTCAAACCCCGAACTGCACCAGCGCACGCTGCAGATTCAGACGATGGCGGGCCGCACGCTTCCACAGGCAGTGACCGCGTTCATTGCGTTGCTGATGGAAGCGATCGAGTCGCCGGAGCATGTGGACGTGGGAGTCAGCCGAGGTTAGCGCGCGCCGCACTATGCACGCACGATACCGGTGAGCGGCTTCGTCGCGACGGTCTGACTGAATAGCGCGCGAGCCGTGCGCTGAGGGTCGAGGCCGAGGCCTTCGCTCGCGACACCGGCAATCAGCGAGTCGAGCGATGTGGTCGGTTTGAGGTCGCGCGCTTCGTAAAGGTCGCGAGGCGCGAGACCGGGCCAATCCGCGATCACCCGCCCGCCCGCGACCGCTCCGCCCAATACCATCGCCACCGAACCCGTGCCGTGATCGGTGCCGCCAGTGCCGTTCGCGGCCGCGGTTCTTCCGAACTCGGTCGCGACGAGTACGGTGGTTTTGCTCCAGGCCGCGCCCATGTTGTCGCGCAGCGCCGCGAGCATTGTGTCGAGCGCTTTCAACTGATTCGCAAGGCGCGTGCTCTGCGCACTGTGCGTGTCCCAGCCGCCGGTTTCGATCATTGCGATACGCGGGCCGTCATCGCGTGACAGAAAACTGGCGGCCAGTTTGCCGAGGCTCGCGGGGTCCTGGCGCGCGCCGGCGTCGCCAGCAAGACCGCGCGCCGTCATTGCCGATTCCCACAGCGGGCGCAACTGCGCGTCCTGATCGTATAGCTGGGAGACGCGCATGAGCAGATCGTCCGGCGCTTGCGGCAATGCTGAAGGCGCGTAAGAAGTCACCTCTGCATTGCCGCGCAGCGCCATGGGCACCGTCGGCGCGAACGCAATCGCGTTTTCGCGTGCGCTCGGCAATTGAGCGACGAGCCGGTTCAGCCAGCCGTCCTTCACCCGATATGGCGACGCGCCGCCCGTCTCGAGCACGTTCTGTCCGTCGAAATGCGAGCGGTCGCGATACGGCGATGCCACCGCGTGCACGAACAGCGCCTGACGGTCCGCGTACATGGCGCCGATCTGCACGAGTGCGGGATGCAGCGCAAAGGTGCCGTCAAGGCGACGCGCGCTCGATGCATCGATCGCAAGCGCGCCGCGCAACGTTGCATAGGCAGGCTCCGCGAAGGGCACGACGATGTTCAGGCCATCGGCGGCGCCCCGCTGAATCACGAACACGAAACGCCGATCCGTGACGACGCTCGCGAAAGCAATGCGCGGCGATACGAGAATTGCGCCCGCTCCGGCAGCAGCAATTTGCAGAAATTGACGGCGTGAAGACATGGACTATCTCCGTTGAAAATCGGGCGAGACCAGCAAAAGTGCGATGGCCGTGGATGCGCTTTCGGCACGTGCGACGGCCACAGCGCTCGGCGCGCTGAGCGATCCCGCAAGCAGCACCTGCCCCAGCGAACGCGCGTCGAGCCGGTCGCCGACGCGCGCGGCCAGGCGCTGCGCCACTTCGACGCGGCGCACCAGCGCATCGGGCGCGGCCCAGCTTGCAGCAATATCGTCATAACCGGCAGGCGAGCCCGGCCGCCACACGGGTTGACCGAGCTGCGCCAGGATGGGTGCAGCCTGCTGATTACCAAGGTCTTGCCAGCCGAGCCCGCGCAACGAAGAGATCGCCCATTCCCACGGCGTCTTGAACTTGACAGCGACGGGCGACCACGCCTGCGGCATGTCGAGCAATGCGCGGTAGACGGACGGCAGATCGCCGCCGCTGCGCTCGAACACGCCCGCAAGCCGCTCGCTCACGCCTGCCGGCGGATTGTCGGCAATGAAATGACGGGCCAGTTTCGAGCCGATGTGCTGCGCTGTTGCGGGCGCGCTGGCGAGATCATGCAAGATTGCAAGCGCCTGCCGTTCGCCGGGCTGATCGTAACGGCGGCCCATGATGGTTCGTGAGCCGGGTTCATGCAACGCGTCGCGAAACACGAAGCTGCCCGCCGCCGAGGCTTCTTGCATCGGACGGCCTGCCTGCATGCCTGCACTGGCTGAACTGCCGGCGTTGGCGATATTCCCGGGATTCCGAGGTCCGGTAGCGAGACTCCAACCGGTCAGCGCGCGGGCGAATTCGGTCACGTCCTCCTGGTTATAGCCACTGCGCACACCTAGCGTATGCAGCTCCATGATTTCGCGCGCGAGATTTTCATTGAGGCCGCGCTTGCTCTGGGGATTGCGCTGCGCCGCCCGCATCGCCGCGACGCTGTCCGGCCCTACCGAGCGCGTTTGATCGAGAAACAGTTGCATGGCCGGATGACGTTCCACCGCGACCAGCATGTCCTCGAAGCGGCCCAGCACATGTGGGCGGATCGCTTCGGCTTCGAATGAGCCGGCGAGCGCGGCCACAGCAGGCTTTTCCGTCGACACTGCGAAATGGTTAGACCAGAAATGAACCAGCCGCTCGACAAAGGGCGTCTGTGTCGTCAGTGCGCTCACCACCCGCGCATTCACGGACGATCGATAGTTGTCGCGTATTTCCGCACGAATCGCCTTTCGTTCGGCTTCCTTATCTTTTTTCGTGTCGCTTTGCGATGCCGCCTGCTCGCCTGTCTGAGCATTTGTTTGTGCGGGCATGCTCGCGCCGCCCGGATTGCGCTGGGTCTGCATACGCAACTGCATGCGCTGCTGCTCCAGTTCGCCCGATATTGCCAGCGAGTCCGGCTGGCTCGCCCACGCAGCCGGCTTCGCCTGATACTGATCGAACTGTGCGAGTAGCCAGGCCTTCGGATCGGCGGGCGGCGTATCGTCGGCGCGAGCGCCCAGGCCGAAGCGGTTCAGCGCAATTGCAGCGGCGGTAAGGTTCGGTTGCGCAGCCATGCGATCCTCTTCGGCGTTAGATACAGCTTGAACGTTCGGCGCGAGAGATATCCGTCGCGCCAGTCTGATTTTTAATCACCCGAAGATGCCGGACTCGCCGGCCTCGCGACGCTGGCGCCGGGCTGCGGCTCGCGCCACTGTCCGCGCAAGCGGAGGCTGTCGGCAAACTTGACGCGCTCCTCAGGCGACAACCCCGACGCGAAATCCGCCACACTGCTTTCCACTTGCGCGCGCAGATTGCTGTCGGCGGCGCGCGTGCGAGCGAGGGCGGCGTCGAGTGCCGGGCGATCGAGCTGCGGAGCGGCCAGCAGACGCAACACCTCGCGCCGCCCTTCGCGGGCCTCGCGCGCGAATTGTCGCGCCTCGCGGCGCCCGGTCTTCAGGCTGTCGGCAAACTCTTTTTGGCGCTCGGTTGAAAGCGTCTGCGCGGCAAAGCGCAACGCGCGTTGTTGCGCGACGAGCGGCGTCGTGGCACCGCGCGCCGCAAACCACTGATAGGCGCCACCGGCAATCGCGCCCAGCAGGAACACATTGAGCACCAGCGAGGCCACCAGAACGATTTTCCATGTCCGGCTGTTCATTCGCCGCTCCAGTCGGCAGATGAACCACCGAAACTCGACGTTAGATATGACGACTCGTGCATCGGCGGAACCGTTTCGGTCAATACGAAAAACGACACGGCCAAAGCGCCGGCCGCGCCGCCGAGCAAGCCGATGCCCGCGACCGCCGCGCCTGACCACCACCAGGCGTGCCGCGGCGCAGCAGGCCGCCGCCGCGGTGCACTGCCGATAATGCGCTGCTGCAGTGCCGCGTCCGGTAGCGCAACATGGTCGGCAGCGAGCCACGTGTCGAGCTCGGCGGCTTCAGCCAGGTACGCATCCGCTTGCGCGCGATGCGCGTCCGCCCAGCCCTGCGCCGCTGCCCGCTCCTGTTGCGGCCAGCGGCGCGGATCGGCGCCATAGGCTTCGACGATCTGGTGGAATCTTTCCGGCGTCATGACTTGTCCTTGCTAAGGCCGCTGTCGGCCAGTTGAGCGCGCAGATTGCGGCGCGCGCGGGCCAGCAGACTTTCCAGCGCATCGACGGTGACGCCCATCAGTGCTGCGGCGTCGGTGTTCGACATCTCCTGGTAATAAGTGAGCACCAGTGCCTCGCGTTGTCGCGCGGGCAAGGCGGCGAGTGCTTCGCGAACGCGCTCGCCGCGGGCGCGCGCTTCGAGCCGTGCATCCGGCGGCGGGGCGGGATCGACCTCGTCGGGCAGGTCGTCGCCAGGATCTTCGCGCCGGCCGCGCAGGCGGTCATAGCAAAGATTGAGTGCGACGCGATGAATCCACGTGTCGAATTTCGCCTCGCCTTCTCGCCAGCGCGTGGCCTGTTTCCAGATCCGCACGAACACTTCCTGCGCGACGTCTTCTGCCTCCATGCGGTCGCCCAGCATGCGCGTGGCGACCGCGAGCAGACGCGGCAGCTTGCGCGCAACCAGCGTGCGCACAGCGGCCGGATCTTGCCGGCCGACCTGCTCCAGCAATTCCGCGTCGGGATCGCGTTCGCTCAAGAGGCCGCACCCTTCGACACACATGCGATGCGCTTCACGTCGGCTTTATCCTCGTAGGTTCGTTGCGCGTGCATTATCCGGGCGCGGTTTTTCAAGCGGTCATTCAAGCGGTTGTTCAATACACGACGACTGCCGGACGATAGTAGACCGACCGCGCCGGGTAGACCACACAACCGCCGAGCGACGCCACGAGCAGCAATATCAACAGTGTTTTCATGGCAGCTTGCCTCCTTGAGTCATGTGAGGCCTTCACGCCCAATGGCCTTCGACCCAGCGCCAGTTCGGTCCGCGCTGCACCCAATGTCCCGGCACCCAGTGATAACCGGCGCGAACCGGCTGCCAATGGCCCGGCGCCCACTCGTAACGACCGTGGTGCCAACGCCAGCGGCCCTGGTCCCACACGTAGCCCGCTCGCGGCGCGGGCAAGACTTCGACGCGGGGCGGCGGTGGCGCGACAGGCGCGATGATCACGGCCTGGGCGATGGCAGGTGCCGCGGTCAGCGCGGCGGCACAGGTCGCCGCGACGGCGAGCACGTTGCGTCCAAAGTGAAACGGCGTTTTCGATGTCATGTCGGTTTCTCCCATTCATTCAGTATCGAAGCGCGGCAGGGCTTCGTTTCTTCTTAAACGCGGCAGCGGGAAAAATCCGTCGAATGTTTCGAATATTTATGCCCGTCGCAGCGACAATCTCCGCTGCGACGGGCCGGAGCGGGTGCAAATCATGACTGTCCGTGCTGGTTGTTCTCCGAACGACGCCAGTCGGCGGGCGTCATGCCCAGATGTTGGGTGAAGGCCCGGCGGAACGCCGCGACGGATTGATAGCCGACCGTCTCGGCTACGACCTCGGTGGAAACGCCCGGCTTTTTCAACTCATTGGCGGCCAATGCCATCCGGACATCTGTCAGGAGTTCATTGGGCGAGCGTCCCACCTTGTCCTGAAAGTGGCGAAGCAACGTCGCGCGCGACATGCTGCAAAGTTCGGACAGTTCAGACAGGGTCCACGGATAGGCCGGATCGTTGAATATGGCTGCAAGCGCCGGGGCGAGGCGCGGATGTCCCGCGAGAGCCAGCAAGCCTGTCGGCGCCTCGTCAGACTCGCCGGACATACGCAGCGCAAGCGCGAACAACGCCGTAGACAGCGCGTTCAGCATTGCATAGCCGCCCAGCCTGTCTGCACTCGATTCCGCCTGCATGAGCGCCATCAGCCCTTTCAGTTGTGCAAGCGTCTCAGCGCTGGACGAAGCCCTTGCGGCCGATGTCCGCACAACGAGCCGAGGCGGCAGATATGCGCGGATCAGGCGGTCATGCGGCGGCGCCAGCACGATTCGACCGCAAAGCATTTCAAGGCGCTGACCACTGCCTTTATTTTCGCTGACGGTCAGGTTCAACGTCTGGCGCTGGCGCGCAGGTTTCGGGCGCGCGCCGCTGCCGTCGTGAAGAATATGGGCCGAACCGTGCGTCAACATCACGATGTCGCCAGCGCCCAGATCTTGCGGCTTGCCGTCGCCCGGCGTCTCCAGAATGGCCGATCCGCCAAGCACGATGTGATACGGCATTTCCCCGGCAGCGGAATCGTCGTAGATGACTTGCCACGGAGCGCCGTACGAGCATCGGAGTTCGAGCTGCCCGCGCACCGTCATCATGCCGAGCAGACGGCTCAGCCAATCGAGCGTGAGTGACATACCTACCTCGGTTGATACTTTTGAGCATGATATTGGCAATCCAAAGGCTCAACAAGATCATTTCGCGACCCTAAAGTGGAGGCTCCTAACCACCACCGCATGAGGTCGATCATGAGTCGCATTGCAATCCCCGCAGTTTCGAACGCCACGGGCGCCACCGCCGAAGTCTATGCACGGGTACGGAAGATCGCAGGCGGCAGCGTGCCGAACCTGTTCGCGACGGTCGGTCACCTCGCACCCGCGACATTGAACGCCGTGCTCGATGCGGAAGGCGCGCTCGCGTCCAGCAGTCTCAGCAAACAGGATCTGGAAACCATCAAGCTGCTCGTCAGCGAGCAGACGGGTTGTGATTACTGCGTGGCCGCTCACGTGATGTTGGGAAAGATGACCGGCCTCTCGCCCGAGACGCTCCGTCAGATTCGCGCGGGCAAGGCGACGGGCGATGCGAAGCGTGACGCCCTCGTCCACTTCGTGCTGACCCTGCAGAGCACGCGCGGCACGATCGATGAAAGCGAGTTCGCAGCCATTCGCACCGCGGGCTACAGCGACACGCAACTGGCTGAGATTTCGCTGGCGATTGCCATGACGATCTTCACGAATACATTCAATCGCATTAACGACACTGACGTCGATTTCCCGCCGGTCAAGTAACACGTGCGTAGTCGGGCGGACTCGTCACGCGGTGACGTGCCGCTCGCCGCATCGTCGCGATCCGGCGGAAAGCCGGATCGCTGCCGCACTGGCCATACTCACTCGCAGGTGTACTGGAGGATTTCATGTCTCAAGTTGAACATTTCGATACGTTGATTCTCGGCAGCGGCCAGGGCGGCAAGCTTCTGGCGTGGCATCTGGGACGATCCGGACAACGGGTCGCCGTAGTCGAACGGCAGTGGGTCGGTGGGTCATGCCCCGCCGTGGCTTGCTTGCCGAGCAAGAATGAAATATGGAGCGCGCGGGTCGCGCATCTGGCGCGGCATGCCGGCGACTTCGGCACGACGACCGGTCCGGTCGCCGTCGACATGGCGAAGGTCCGCGAACGCAAGCGCGGCATGATCGAGAGAGAGGCGGCGTTTCACGTGCAGGCGTATGCGTCGAGCGGCGCCGAGTTGATCATGGGCTCCGGCCGTTTCATCGGACCGAAGACGATCGCAGTGCAATTGAACGACGGCGGCACGCGCACGCTCATAGGCGATCAGGTGGTCGTGAACGTCGGCACGCACTCTTCAATTCCCGACGTGCCCGGATTGCTGGCCGCCGGTCCGCTGACGCATATCGGCGCGCTCGATCTTGACTACGCGCCAGCGCATCTGGTCGTGCTGGGCGGCGGTTATATCGGCATCGAGATGGCACAGGCTTATCGCCGCTTCGGAAGTCGCGTGACTATCGTCGAGCGTGGCGCCCGCCTGATGGCTCGCGAAGACGTGGACATCAGCGAAGAGATGCGTGGGATTCTGACCAACGAAGGAATCGATATCGTGACGGGTGCTGAAACGGTTCGTGTCGAAGGCCGCTCCGGTACGCAGGTTCGCGTCGTGCTGAGGACCGCTTCGGGGGAACGGGTGATTGAAGGCAGTGACATCCTCGTTGCGGCAGGACGGGTTCCCAATACGGCCGGCATTGGGCTGGATCTGGCAGGCATCGAAGTCGACGAACGCGGATACATTCGCGTCAACGACAGGTTGCAGGCATCGGCACCCGGCGTATGGGCAATCGGCGAAGTCGCGGGCAGTCCGCAGTTCACCCATGTTTCGGTAGACGACTTCAGGATAGTGCGCGACAACCTCGCGGGCGGCGATCGAACGACAACCGGCCGCCTGGTTCCGTACACGCTATTCACTGATCCGCCGCTCGCACGCGTGGGTCTGAACGAACGCGATGCACTTCGCGACGGTATTGCGGTTCGCGTCGCGACACTCCCAATGAGCAATGTGCTGCGAACTGAAGCGACCGACGAAACTCAGGGATTCATGAAAGTTCTCGTCGGCGCCAAAGACGACCGTATCCTGGGATTCTCGATGATCGGACCGGAGGCAGGCGAGGTCATGGCTTCGGTGCAGACGGCAATGATCGCAGAGCTTCCGTACCCGAAGCTGCGCGATGCCATCATCTCGCATCTGACGTTCGCCGAAGGTTTGGGGCCGCTTCTGTCGAAGGTTCCTGCAAGGGAGGCCTAACAGGCGACCGGCGCCTGGGCGCGGACTGCGCGAGTCCGTTGAATCTGACGGGCTCGCTCGTTACTTGCGCAATCTGCCCGCGCCCGGACATGGTGCGACTCACTGTCCCGGTTCGATTGGATCGAGACCGGTCTGTTCGAATACGGCCGACGCTGCCGGCGTTTTCAGATAGGAAATGAGCGCCGCGGCGCCTTCCCGCTCCTGCGCGCTTGTCGACACCGCGTCGGATACGACGCTCGCCTTCTGAACTTCTTCGGGAAGCGGCCCGACGTACTGAATCCCCGGAATGGCGCGAAGCTCGCTGATCTGTTGCAATCCGAGTTCGGCATCCCCTCGCTTGATGGCCGTTCCGACCAGTTCCTTCCCTTTGATCTGAACACTCCTGGCGTTCATTTGATGCGCGATGCCGAGCCTGGGAAACAACGTCCCGGTGATATAGGTGCCGCTCGCTCCCTCGGAGAAAGCCACTGACTTTGCTGTGAGCAGCGCATTACGCAGTTTGTCAACGGTGCTCACATCCGGCTTGGGCATGCCGGCCTGCACCGCGACACCGATTCGCGAAGCAACGAGGTCCGTGCGGGTGTCCGGAAAAAACTTTCCCTGACTGATCTGTTCGTCTAGCGCAGGGCGAATCATCAGGCAGACGTCCATGGCTTCACCATTCCGGATGCGCATGGGCAGCGCGTCAGCGGACGTACCATATGAAGGCCCCCACGATATGATGAGGTGATTGCCCGTCTGCCGTTCATAACCTGGTCCGAGTTCCCTGAACGCTGCGGATAGCGCTCCGGTTGCAAGGACATGAACGTCAGCGGCATGAACTGCGGTTGATATCGGGGCCCCGCTCAAGAGTGCCGCAGACAGTGCTGCACGTAGGAAGTTTGCGTTGTTGATGATCATCGGATTACCCTCTTTAGTCAGTCTCGCCGCCCTGCTTCCGTTCGCGACGCCAAGCGCCCAAAATGATCCACAGAGCCGGACGCGCCGCTACGATGTACTTCATGTTCTTTGATGCATGCTGATGCGTGCATCGATATTCAGCCTCTTAACATTCGGCACGACACCTCTCTGTTTATGGCGAACAAGAATCAACAACCGGAACGGGGCACATCTCCATCGAATCGTTCGCTCGAACGCGGGCTCGAGTTGCTGCGCGCGTTCGGTCCGGGTGCGACGCTTCTGGGCAACGGCGATCTTGCGGAACGCACGGGCTTGCCGAAGGCGACAGTGAGCCGCCTCACGCGAACGCTTGTGGACGCCGGTTATCTCGAACACGACTCTGCACGCAGGGCATACAGACTGGGGCTGCCGGTGCTCAGTCTTGCGCAGGCACTGCGCAGCGGATCCACGGTACTCAATGCCGCTGGGCCGCTTATTCGCGACACTGCCCAGACCAGGCACATCAATGTCGGAATCGCGGGCGCCGACCGTGAAGAGATGGTCTACCTCGAGTCGATTCGCTACAACCAGCGAGCTTCACTACGTACCATCGTCTCGGGACAACGCGTGCCAATGGAACTGACGTCGCTCGGCCGCGCCTATCTCGCGATGCAGCCGCAGGCCGAATTCGCCCGTCTGATGGATGCATTTAAAAGACGCGGGCGGAGCGGCTGGGAGCGCCTCGCAAAAGAGATCGCACAGGCCGTGAACGATGTGCACACAAACGGCTGTTGCGTCGCAAGCTGGCAGCCAGAAGTGATCGCGCTCGCAACCCCGCTCGCCATTCCCGGACACCGGTTGCTGGTTCTGAACTTCAGCGTGCGCACGGCCGCGTCGAGCGACAGCGTAGTGAGCGAACTAGCTGGGCCCCTGCTGCGTCTGCGCGACGAGATCACAACCGCATGCGCGCGCCTCGAAAATTAAACGCCGCGAGCATCGATTTCATTCGCGGCGTTCGCTGATCGCGCGCGCTGGAATACCCAGCACCACTGCAAGGCCGCCGAGAATCGACACGACCGCAACCGCATAGAGGCCCATAGTGCTGCTGCCGAAGTGCGTCGATGCATAGCCGATCACCGAGGGCGCCGAAATGCCGCCGAACTGGCCGAGGCTGCTAATGAGTCCGATACCGCTCGCGGCGGCGGTGCTCGACAGGTACGCGGGCGGGATGGTCCAGAAGAGCGACAGCATGCCGAGATAACCCGCCGTCGCAACGCAAAGCAAGGCCACGAGAATGCCTGCGTGATTCGCTGCAGCCGGCAGGAGCGCGACACCCAATGCGGCCATCAATGCACTTGCCATGAAATGCCAGCGCCGCTCTAGCATACGATCCGAGTTCCGGCCGAGCAGATACATCGCGATTGCGCCGACCACATACGGAATCGCGGACAGAAGTCCAATGTGCCAGTAGTTCGATACGCCGCTTTTCTGGATCACGCTCGGTGCCCAGATATGCACGACGATGCTCGCCCACGGCACGCTGAAATAGGCGAAGGTCAAGAAATAGAATTTCGGCTCCTTTAACGCGATCCAGATCGAACCATGCGCGCGTGCAGCCTTCGTTTGCGCGTCGCGGCTGAGTTCCTCCAGCAGCAGAGCCTTTTCTTCGTCGGTGAGCCAGGTCGCCTGCTCGGGGCGGTCCGTCAGATAGACATACGCAAAGACACCGGCAATCACGGACGGAAGCCCTTCGAGAAGGAACAGCCATTGCCAGCCGTTGTAACCGAGCAAGCCTGACATGCTGTTGAGAATCCATCCCGACACCGGCCCACTGACAATGCCGGATACGCAGATCGCCGTCATGAAGATCGACGTGACGCGCGCGCGGCGAGCAGCAGGAAACCAGTAGGTGAAGTACAGAATGACGCCCGGAAAGAACCCTGCTTCGGCTGCGCCCAACAACACGCGCGCGATGTAAAACTGCGTAGGCGTCTGTACGAACGCGGTGCCGGCCGAGACGATGCCCCACAGCGCCATGATCCGCATCAGCGTTTTTCTCACGCCGACTCGCGCGAGCCACAGGTTGCTCGGCACTTCGAAGAGCATGTAGCCCACGTAGAAGAGTCCCACGCCCAGACCGAATGCCGCGTCGGAAAGACCGATGTCGCGCGAGAACTGCAAATGCGCAAAGCCAATGTTTGCGCGATCCAGGTACGCAAAGACGTAGCAAACGAAGAGGAACGGCAGCAGCCGCGAGGTGACCTTGCGGTAGACAGCCTCTGTCTGCGGCGGGGCGACGGCGCTTACGTCGATGGGATTGGAACGGGCTGCGTGCATCATGTCTCCAGGCTTGTATGGGCCGCAGGATCGTCATGGCAAGTGTCCTGCGTTGGAATTCATTATCGACGCCGAACGCACGATGACAATCCGCCAATTCCATGCAGTGGAATTGACGCGCTCCGCCGGAACGCACATGCCGTTCCACAGAGTGGAATTGATGGGGTGCCTCACGCGGCCGGTGAGGCTAAGCTGCATTGGCAGACCGACCTGATCGGTCGACTCCAATTCAATCATCGAGACACGCATGAGCACATCCACTATTCAAGTCACTATCGAGTCGCAGGTCGCCACGATCGCGCTCAATCGCCCAGAAAAGCGTAACGCGATCACCAACGAAATGCGTGCCGAACTGATCGCGGCGCTGGAGTCCGTATCGCGCGACCGTGACGTGCGCGCGGTGGTGTTGACCGGCAACGGCAAGGGATTCTGCGCGGGCGGCGACGTCAGCGGCATGGCGCAACGTATGGAAGCACCCGCCGGCGAGGTCGCGTTCAATGGCTGGTCGCGTCAGCAGATCGTTCATCACACGGTCAATCTGCTTTATTCGATGCCCAAACCGACCATTGCTGCAGTGAACGGCGCAGCGGCAGGTCTGGGCGCCGATATGGCGCTCTCGTGTGACTTTATCCTCGCTTCGCACGAAGCGAGCTTCACGTGGAGCTATATCAAGCGAGGGCTGATTCCCGACGGCGGCGGCATGTACTTCCTGCCGCGACGGGTCGGACTCGCGCGGGCAAAGGAACTGATTTTCAGCGGGCGCAAGGTGGATGCAAAGGAAGCACTGGAACTCGGCATCGCGGACCGTCTGAGCGAGCCGGACTCGCTCATCGCCGACGCTCATGCGTGGGCCGTCGAATTGAGCCAGGGTTCGGCCACGGCGCTCGCACTCGGCAAGACCATCCTTAACCAGAGCTACGAATTGTCCGCGCATCAGGTGTTTGCACAAGGCAGCCAGGCACAGGCGGTTTGCTATACCAGCAGTGAACATCGCGACTCGGTGCTCGCGTTCCTGAACAAAGCCAGGTGAGCGCGAAGGAAATCGACATGAACGCAATTTCAAAATTGATGCGCCCGGCGAGCGTCGCCGTGATCGGCGCATCGGCGGACACTGCCAAGACTTCGGGCCGCCCGGTGGCTTACCTCAGGAAGCACGGCTTTGACGGCGACATCTACCCTGTCAATCCGCGTTATGAGTCGATCGACGGCCTGACCTGCTATCCCGACGTAGCGTCGTTGCCGCAGGCGCCCGATGTCGGTATCGTGCTGCTCGGCGCCGAGCGCGCCCACCTTGCGGTACGCGATCTTGCAAGCCGCGGGACGGCCGCTGCAATCGTGCTGGCCAGTGGCTATGCAGAAACCGGCGAGGAAGGCGCAAAGCGTCAGGCGCAATTGATCCAGGCGGCAGGCACCATGCGCGTGCTCGGTCCGAATACGATCGGGCTCGTGAACCTCACCGACCGCATCACGCTCTCAGCAAGCGGAGCGCTCGAAACCGACGCGTTCACCGTCGGCGGGATCGGCGTGGTGTCGCAAAGCGGAGGGATTCTTGGCTCGCTGCTGTCGCGAGCGGCAGCACGCGGCATTGGTTTGTCGAAGCTGGTGTCCACGAGTAACGAGGCCGATCTCGACATGGCGGACTTTGTCGACTATCTCGTCGACGATGATTCGACTTCGGTGATCGCACTCTACATGGAAGGGCTTCGTCATCCGGAGCGGTTCAGGCGCGCGGCTTTACGGGCGGCGGCAGCAGGCAAGCCGGTCGTGGTGTTCAAGGTCGGGCGCTCAGAATCGGGCGCACGCTCCGCGGTCTCGCACACGGGGGCACTAGCCGGCTCGGACCGGATGTATGACGCGCTCTTCAGCCAGATCGGCGTGATCCGCGCCCAGACGTTTTCCGATCTGCTCGACATTCCTCATGCGCTTGCCACGCGTCGCAAGCTCGCCGGGCGAAGAATCGCGATTCTGACCTCGACCGGCGGCGCGGGCACGCTCGTGACCGATAGTCTTGGCATGGCCGGCTTCGAGACCCCGCCTCCCGACGAAGCGACCGCTGCGAAGCTGCGCGCGCTGCAGACCGGCGATCATGCGGTGCTCGACCGTAATCCAATCGATGTGACACTTGCGGGCCTGCAGCCGGCGCTGCTGCGCGGGGCGATCGGCACGTTGCTCGACAGTCCGACTTACGACGCGGTCGCGGTG
>Ga0268255_10000866_pt1 | contig 19185 bp, 14 predicted proteins | sample AgamicOrMarz_FD_200256 | JGI IMG/M metagenome (GOLD analysis project Ga0268255, IMG submission 200256) | Agave microbial communities from Guanajuato, Mexico - Or.Ma.rz (v2) (version 3) | ecosystem: Host-associated > Plants > Phyllosphere > Phylloplane/Leaf | place: Guanajuato, Mexico...
AGTTTTTCACGGAAATAGCCCTGAATATGCATCAACACGTTGGTGTGGTTTTTACGCGATGCAGGCTGTTTGAGGATCGCCATCAGCTTATCGCGATAGGCCACAAAGAAATCATCGAGATCTTTCCACTCGTGAAGCGATGCGACAAAAGGACCAATTTCACGGTATGCGCGCTGGTTATGCGCCAGCAGTTGCAGCTTATAGCGGCTGTGGAAGGCCAACAGCGCGCCGCGCGTCAGTCCTTTATCGCGAAGGGTGTTCAGCTCATGCAGGGCAAATATCCGGGCAATAAAGTTCTCGCGCAGCACCGGATCGTGCAGGCGTCCGTCTTCTTCCACCGGCAGCCACGGGTATTTTTCCATTAAGGCTGCGGTGAATGTCCCCACCCCAACTTTGCTGCCCTGATTCCCCTTTTCGTCATACTGACGGACGCGCTCCATGCCGCAGCTGGGTGACTTAGCGCAGACAATAAAGCCGTCATAATGGGCGACAGTGGGCAGATACTTCGCCGTAAAATCAGCCATTTTATCGGTAACGTCATCATGCGGTGCGTGAGTAAAACGCATCTGGATATCGCCAACGGTCGTTTTTACCAGGCGCAGCGCCGGACGCGGAACCGGCAGGCCAATCGCCATCTCCGGACAGACGGGTTTGAAGGTCACCCGTTTTGCCAGCGCATCCATCACAAATCCCATTCGTTTATGGCCGCCATCAAAGCGCACGGCCGATCCGGTCAGGCATCCGCTGATACCGAGTACGGGCTGCTTGTTCATGAGGCGCTCCTCCGGAAATCTGTTTGCGACGATAAAAACAGTATAGCTAAAACTTACACAAATGATATTGTTTGTCTAAGTTTTGGAGGATTTAATTTTTTATAGTGAGTAATATCAGAGAGATAGGGTGTCAAAAAAAGCGCTTAACAGAGGGTGTTAAGCGCGAGAGAGGATCAGCTGCCTTTATAGGTTGAATACCCGTACTGGCTTAACAGAAGGGGAATGTGCAGTTTTTCGTTCGTGCGGGTCACGGTGAACTGAACCGGGACCTCCGGGAAGAAGGATTCCAGTTTCTGGCTCTGGAAGTAATCGTTCGTTTTGAACGTCACTTTATAGACACCTGGCTGCATGTCCTGATCCTGTGGATACAGGGATTTAATTCTGCCGTCAGCATCGGTTTTGCCGCTCGTGACAGACGTCCAGTTATTCTGCTGCTGTTTTTCCAGCGTGACGGTGACGCCAGGGGAGGGAAGCCCGGTTTGCTGATTCAGAATATGAACACTTAATGTACCGACCGGTGCGCTAAATGCCGCTGGCACCATTGCCAGAGAAGAAAGAATAATAAGGCCAGAGAGTTTATTCACGTTGATGTCCTGTCAGATTAAATCACAAGGGAAAATCTAGCAGGTTGATTGCAAAAGAGTATTCAACTTTTCGTGATAACTGGTGCACCCCTTTTACGGGGCGACCCTTGCATTACGCCTGGTGATATTGTTCGCGCAACGGCGGACAAACCTGCCGATGCTATAAGTCACCCGCTAAAAGATAAGTCTTAATATACGGCGATTGGTCATCCGTTGAATAAAGCCGGTGCTGCGTGCACTACACTTACTAACCTAGGTGCACTGGAAAGGAGTTCTTATGAAGTTATGGCCCGTTTTAACAGGTGTCGCGATTTCCCTCGCGCTGGTGGCCTGTAAATCACCGACCCCGCCTAAAGGGGTTCAACCCATTACTGATTTTGATGCTGGCCGTTATTTAGGCAAATGGTACGAGGTCGCCCGCCTGGAAAACCGCTTTGAGCGCGGGCTGCAACAGGTAACGGCAACCTACGGTAAGCGTAGCGATGGCGGTATCACCGTGCTGAACCGGGGCTACGATCCGGTAAAAAATAAATGGAATGAGAGCGAAGGTAAGGCCTATTTCACCGGCAAGCCCACCACGGCTGCGCTGAAAGTCTCCTTCTTTGGCCCGTTCTACGGCGGATATAACGTGATTGCGCTTGATGATAAATATCAGTACGCGCTGGTCAGTGGACCGAATCGCGATTATCTCTGGCTCCTGTCGCGTACGCCAAATATGCCGGACGCGGTGAAGCAAGATTACCTGAATATCGCCAAAGGGCTGGGGTTCCGCGTCGACCAGCTGGTGTGGGTAAAACAGTAAACAGGGCGCAACGATATTCGTGATTGCCGTAGAGTAATATCGTTGCGCGTCGTTATACGCCCGTTCAGGCCAATCTGAACGGCAAACATATCGCAAAGTCGCCCCTGTAAAAGATGACGTTAAATTCGATCAGAATTGATCGGACACCCGCTTTGAACTGACACAAGCTGTCAGCGCCACGCTCTACTCTTATCCTCGCGCTTCCTATCAATAATCGTAGGGCGTCTTAAGTTTCTTTTTTTTTGGCCGTTAACTCTTTCTAAAAGAGTTAAGCCATTTTCATCACCTTTAACGCAGCGAGACCCCCCAATGGTTAATGTCTGTACACCTTCGCACGCCTCGTTATTACAAAAGGCAGATGCCTTACTTGAGCAGGAAATCACCGCAGGTAAACCGATTATTGCCGCGTGGGGATTAATGAATGCCGGAAAAAGCTTTCTGCTCAATATGCTCACGAACCACATTCAAACCGAATGTTTTCGCACGAATGACATCCGTGAAACGGCGGAATTAAGCGAATTTGAAACCGACGATTTTATTTTTCTCGATACTCCCGGCCTTGATGCCAATAATGCCGATGACCTGATTGCGCTGCAGGGTGCGGCGAAAGCGGATATCGTCCTGTTTGTTCACCAGCCTCAGGGTGAGCTGGAACAGATAGAAATGGATTTTTTGCGCCAGCTTAAAGCCTCATTCGGCGAGTATGCCGAACAAAATATCATTCTTATTCTGAGCAAAGCGGATGTCGAAAGCGCTGAGAATATCGCTGCTATTGAAAAGCGCATGCTGGAACAATGCCGCGACGATCTTGGCTTTATGCCACGCTGCTATGCCCTTTCGGGTTCACGCTTCCACGCGGGCGTCATGCAAAAACAGGAAGGTCTTATTCGCGCCAGCCGTCTTTACGATCTGGCGGAACATCTGGACGGATTAAATACCGATGCGGTTAACGTAAAACGTGAGCGTCAACGCGTGGCCGTAGAAGAGATTATCGCGGAGTTTATCCAGGCTGAGACGGCGCTGTATGAACAATTTGCGCGCAAGAAATCTCAAATTCAAAACGGTTTCCAGCCTTTCGATAAGGTGATGGAAAACTTCCGCGCTTCAATGGAGCACTCCCTCAAAAACTTCCCCGCTGTCTAAGGAGAGAGCAAATGGCACTTCCGTGGTTAATTGGCGCAGCGGTTTTAGGCGTAGGCGCACTCATTGCTTCTGCATCCAGCGATGACGACAGCTCAAACGGTAACGGAGACGACGAAGAACGCCGCCGCCGGGAACGCGCCGAACGGGAACGTCGCGAGCGCGAACAGCAGGAGGAGCGTGACTCCATCAAAGCGGCGCTCATAAAAGAAGGTGAGGAGCGTCGCGCTGATTTCGAGCACACGCTGACAGGGTGGGTCGATGTCGCCTGGCAAAGTCAGCCGGCCTTTAAAGCCGTCGTTTTACAAACCGGAAAACAATACAAGCGCGTGGTTGCGGAATCTTTCACTGATATCAATGAACTCGTGATGTTGAATCGCACTACCCGGGAAAACCTCACGGAGTTTGAGGCCTGTTACGACGTTGAGTTGACCATGACGGAACAATTTTATGACGCCGTGGACGAGCTGATTGATTGCCAGGAACAACTGCAGGTGCTTCAGGACTACCGCGAGCAGTTTGAGCGCATTCGCCAGCATTTGAGTCGCTAAGAAGGTGAGAGAACACATGAATAACGAGATGCTGCGCGAAGACCTGCTGGACTCTTTTCAGACGCTGCAGGCGCAATTCGATGCCTCGCTGGACCAGGCCAAAGCGTTAGATAAAACCTTTGCGGACCACTACACACGGTTTCACACCAATTTGTTCGGGCTTCTGGAAGACGCGCAGGCAAAGCTGCCGGAGACCAGCCCGTTAAGTGAGTCGTTGGGCGGGTTTATCGCCGGGCTAAAGACGCTCGATAAGGCCTGGAAAACCAAGCTGGAGAAACAAAACAAAGGGCTAAGCTTTCGCCAGAACTTTGAAGATTCGCTGCTGGTATATGTTTATGGGAAGGTGAAATCAGGTAAAAGCTCGCTGGGGAATTATATGGCCTGGGGGCATGTTAATCCGACCGCTGAGCAGCAGGAAGGCAACACCGCGCTGAGCTATAAATCCTATGACAATACGGATGCCGAAAACGGCGATGCGCAGCACGAAGCAGAGAAGCAGGGCAAATTCCGCGTGGATGCAACGGAGGCGACCAGTTCTATTCAAAGCTTTCGCCTGCCGGGCCTGACCTGGGTTGATTCTCCAGGCTTGCACTCCGTGCGGTCACAAAATGGCGAGCTGGCGAAAGAGCATGCCGATCATGCCGACCTGATTTTGTATACCATGAAATCGGATGCGCCGGGCAGGGCCAGCGATCTCAATGAGATCCGCCAGCTCGTTGGCAAAGAAAAAAGCATCATGCTGTTGCTGACGGGTAGCGATAAAAAACAGCACGGCTGGGATGCGGTCAGGGAGGAGCCGACAGAGCTTTGCGTAATGAAATCCCGCCAGGATCGCGAGATGCAGCAGAAATTCGTGCGCGACGAACTGCAAAGCAGCCAGATTGATGCCAGCGACGTGGATATTTTGTCGGTCTCGGCACGCTATGCGGAATTACATGCTGACAACCCTGCGGCCATCCACGACAGCGGCATGGGGCAGCTTTTTGCCCGACTGCATGAAATATCACAGGCGCGTGGCGTACGCATGAAGCGCGCCGTGCCAATGACCAATTTTAAAAACTTCTTAACCGGTTGCCTGCTGGAAGTGGCGGAATATCACCAGCTAACGGGCTCGTGGGCAACGATGCTGAGTAACCTGAACGCAAACGTGCAGAAAAAGGTCGTGCCCGCCACGCGCGAGGCGCAATCTGCCCTGCGCAACGCCATCGTTTCGCGCTTTGATGCCATGGCAGCGTCTCGCGATGATGAACAGCACCTCAACCGTGCGCTGCAGGAGGCTCAGCCTCAGTGGGATAACCTCAGGGCCACGCGGGTAGACAACGCGCTGGAGGCCATTTTAGACGACGTAATGAAGGCGTTTAAAACGGCAGTGATCACAACGTGGCACCAGTCGCCGTTGACGCTGCCGTCGTTTTCGCTGGAGAAAGTCACCGAGCAAATCCCGGAGGGATACACCAAAAGCACACGGGGACGTAACGGTGGACTAGGCGCATTGTTAGGCGGCGCCGCAGGCATGTTACTCGGTCCGGTGGGCGCGGCAATCGGTGCCAGCATCGGCGCGGGCATTGGTTCCATGACAGGCGACAGCGCTCAGCAGACGACGCGCACAATTGAAATTGCCGTGGGCGACAACCTCAACGAGGTGCGGGATCAGGTGCTGAGTTTCTATCACGACAGCATTGAGCGCGAAATCCGGCATAAAGTTAACACGCTGTTTAGCGCGTTACTTGAGGATATGGAAGCGTCCTGCACGAAGCTGAATGATGAAATTAAAGCCTTTGAGCGTGCGTTGAGCGCGTTGAAAACACGTGCCGAAAAACAGCTCGCCAGCGAGGTTCACTAACATGATGGAAATGTCCGCCGCCGATCTTTTTGCCACCTTCGATCTTACGGCGAAACTGGCAAACCAGCTCCCTGAACTTGCGCGTGAGTTTGCTCCGGTTCAGCAACAGTTTGACGATAAACGTCTTCAGCCAGATGCCTGCATCATGGTGTATGGCGTCTATAACGCCGGTAAAAGCACGCTAATTAACGCCCTCATCGGCGAGCGCGTGGCAAAAACCGGCGATATTCCAATGACCAGCAGCGTGGACGATTACCGCTGGAACAACAGCATTATTCTGGATACGCCGGGGGTGGATGCACCCATGGAACACGAAAAAGTGACCCGCGAGCAGATGCTGAAAGCCGATGCGGTGATTTTTGTCGTCAACCCCTCTGGTGCCGCCGAGGAAGAGAAAACCCTCAAGGTGTTGATTGAGATTTTACAGGCGAAGAAAAAGCTTTTCCTGGTCCTCAACGATAAAGATCGCATGGACGTGGAGGTCTTCACCCGTCTTAAAAATGATATTCGCATTCGCCTCCAGGCGCTGGCTGCAGAGCAGGGAATGGAGGATATTTTGCAGGATATTCCTGTGCTGCGGGTTAATGCGGAGATGGCGTTGCAGGCGAAGCTGGATAATGTCCCCGGTCTGTTACGACTGAGCGAGTTTCCGCAGTTCGAAGAGACATTAACGGCGTTTATTGCCACCATCGACAGCCAGCATATTTATCGTCGACTGGGGAGCGAACTGAACGCTTTTCTGGACAAACTTCTTCAGACGCTCGACCGCCAGTCCACCAGTGAAACGGTGCGTCATGTCGATACGCTGCTGAAAAACATGGTCGTGCAGCAACATGAGTGTCGTAAAAATATTGTCGATGAGGTCAGACGCCAGCGCGACGACATGTACCGTGGAAGTAAAGCGGCACTCCGTCAGGACCCTGAGCATGCGCAGGCCAGGATCGAGAGCTTATTCGTTCAGGCCAGCGGGGCTATTGAGAGGGTGCAAACTCGCGAGATGGAGTATCTGGTACAGCGATTTGAAGACGATGTCGATAGCCTGCAAGCGACGCTGACCCGTCAGGGGCAAAGCCATACGCTGAACGGCCTGCCGCAAATGCCAGACACCCAGCCGGGAGCGGATCACGCCGATCCATCCGAAAAAAGCGGGATCAACGCGGAGATGGTCAATCATGCCGTGAACTCGCTGGGATCCCTTGCCAGACCGGAGCACATTGTCAGCGGCCTGAAGCTGGTAAAAGAGTGGCTACCTTCGCTAATGAAAGGCATTGGACCGAAAACCATGGAAAAATGGGGGGCGGCGGTAGTAGGAAAATGGATCCCTTACGTCGGGCCCGCTATTACCGTGATCGGCTCGCTGTGGGATATCTTCGCTGAAGATAACGAGACCAAAAAAGCGCGCGAGCATAGCGAACAGCAGCGACGCGAATGGGAACGCTTTCTGCAGGAGCTCGATGACTTCGCCCATACTACGGCCTCGCAGTTTGAAGCAAACGCGATACGGCTGGTGGATGAATCCTTAACGCCCTGGTTTGACGCGCAGCTGAACAAGGTTAAAGCGGCACGTGATATGGCCAGCCAGCAGGATCGAGCCTTGAGCGAGAGCGTACTGGAAGCGCAGCGCCTTGCCTCACGGCTTAGCCAATTTGCATGAGTGACGACGCGCTCACGCCTTTCCCCTGTAACGCCTGCGGCAAATGTTGCCGCAGGGTCAGCGCCAGCCCCGAAACGGCCTTCCTCGATCGCGGTGATGGCGTTTGCCAGCATTTCGTTGAAGAGACCCATTTGTGCGCCATCTACACGACGCGTCCGCTGGTGTGTCGGGTTGAGGATTACTATCGCGCAAAGCTACGGGATGTGATTGGTTGGGATGAATTTGTCCGGCTGAATATGGCGATATGTGAAAAGCTTTGAGAAACTCAGGTCCTTGCAGGGTGCAGTAAGGTGGATATCATTTTTATCGTACGCTGATGCGCTGTTTTAAATTTGGCAGCCCGCAGCCAAACGCACCGGTCAGGAAAAACGCCGGGTTTCATGGTATCAGAAGGTTAATAATGTCTTTTCATATTAAATAGCATCATTACTTTATGCTTTTCAATGCATAAATAATGCATTTCTTGCACGCAGGGTGTAAAGAAAATCAGAGGCAGAGGGTTATTGATTAATAACTATATATTCAAGTATTCTTATTATTTCTGAATGAATATATTTGAATATAGATAATTTCTTAAGGCATTTTGAAGAGAACGATTGGCGGAAGATCACAGGAGTCAAGTGTGGGGTGTAAAATAATGATCTGTAAGGTTTATATATTTATTTAGTGCTTTAGTTATACGCTTTTGTATACACAATGCTGACCTGCTGACCTGCTGACCTGCTGACCTGCTGACCTGCTGACCTGCTGACCTGCTGACCTGCTGACCTGCTGACCTGCTGACCTGCTGACCTGCTGACCCGTCAATAATCTATTCAAAAATATTGGATATATCGGTTAGTTATATTATAAGTAAGTGATTCAATTTTTTTTCAAATAAATAAGTTAGAAAAGGTGATGTATGCAGATTAGCGCTCAAAAAGCAATCGAATATGGATTCGTTTGTGACAGAAATAACAATAGAATCACAACAGATCATTCTAATAAATCAAGTGTGGATCTCTCTATTAGAGAAATCCTTTTTAAAGATGAAAAAAATCAGGTAAGGTCTCTCGGACGAACTTTATTAAAACCGCAAGACTCGGCTTTTGTAATATCAGAAGAAATACTTCATGTACCAGAGGGCTTTATTGCATATGTGTTTTTAAAGAATAGATTGTCTCAAAAGGGCTTTCTTGCTCTCAATACTGGTATTATCGATTCAGGATATAATGGTCCAATTTCAACATTGCTAATTAATTTTTCAGCAGTAGAGGAATATCTTCCAATTACTGATAGCGAGCAAGATAAATCTTTCTTTAGAGTTGTATTTCACGAAATTGAAAGGAATCCTAATTATCAACCGATTCCTCCTGTACCTGGTACTTATGATGTTGCAGATAAATATAATACATATAGATCTTACCGTGTTTCAGATATAACTAAGTTCCCTAAAACTTTTTTAGAGCCAGTGGTTCTAAAAGAACAAATAAGCAAAGAGTTAACTGAAAAATTATCAAGTATATCCATAGCTAAAATAGGGATGGTAATCGCTTTTGTTGGGCTATTCCTTTCCCTTATTCCTTTTGGCAGAGATTACTATTTCGCAGAAAAATTTGATTTGAATGAATTTAATCAATATAAGTTGCAATCCGAAGCTAAAATTAAAGAGTTAGAAGAACAATTGGAAATAGTTAAAGATAAAATTGGGACTACTAACAAATCAAAGGGCTCTAATAAGGTCAATAATCACTGATAAATCAGGTGTTTCTTGGTCTACAATAAATGTAGATACTTCTCTTAATTCTCGTTGTGCATTGAAGGCGATGGAAGTACCTACATTTTTGGCGATAAAGACATCATTTTTTCCATCGCCAATGAAAATACAATTTTCAAGTTTTGAATTATATTCAGATGCAAGATGTTTCATGAAAACTAATTTACCTTCCTCATCGGTTGGTAATAAATTGAAATGTTCGATGCTACCATCATCATTAAAGAAATATTCACAAGCGCTATATGCATGATCTATTTTAAGTCGTCTTTGAGTTAAATCCGCCAATTCTTTAAATCCTCCCGATATCAATACTGTTAAATATCCTTGAATTTTCAAAGAATGAATGAGTTCTACCGCACCTCTTTGTATCTTTGCTTGAGATAATATAGTTTGTAGATGATTTTTATTCATACCATGCTTGATTTGTATTTTTACGGTTTCCTTCATCCATTGTGTGTAACTGATGTATTTATTTGCTAGCCATAAATCTTTTGTTTTTTCTTCTTCAACAAAACAGACTTCGCCGATTTCTTTTGCAAGTACTGTCCACGCGCTCGGCGCAACCTTCCCATTATCAAAAGATGAGTTCTTTTCAAGCAAAGTCCCCTCCATATCAAAAAAACAAATTTTCATAAAACCTCCAATGATAATATTCACCATCGATCATAACATAAATATAGCCGTAAGTATATTTAACGGTGTAATGTATCTAAAAAAATCAGAGTAGTAGTTATTGTATATATTACTGAGTTAATAAATTCATCACGTTATATGTATATTAGCGCGAGTGATCCATATATTGTTAGTTCTATCGTTTCCTTAAAAAAGTTTCCAGTTTATAAAAACTGTTCTGTTCCCTTATGTATATGTGAATAGCTCAAGGATTAATCGTAGCCTAATTTTCTGATATTCTTTTTATAACTTAGATTTGCATTTCATTTTTATATTTAGATCAATATTAAAACTTTAGCAATTAACCCTCCATCGTTGACATTTTTTCTCGATCTGGATGCATCCGGTAAGGTGAGAGGGGGAGAAAAGTTTTTTAGGTTTTACTGTTCACTCTGTTCACCTTTCATTTTTATACAGTAATTTCATGATGTTAAGTGGTGATCAGACGATGAAGGGTGAACAGTTGATTGTTCACCTCGCGGGACAGTCAGGCATAAAAAGACCGCCGGTTGCCGGTCTGAGGTAGGTTATGTCAATGCTGATTCGTCGCACTTCGGCAGCCAGTCGCCGTTGCTGTCCTCCCTGAGCGTCAGGTTGGTTTGCGTGCCCTGTTTGGTGTGCCGCTTCTCGTAATTCTCCCCGTACTCTTTCAGCATCATCGGCAGTCCCAGCTCGAACATTTTCAGATTCAGCACGTGCTTGTAGTCGTTCGCATCCATATTTACCAGATAGGCGTGATAGAGATAGTTACGGGGCTGTCGCGGGTTAATATTGGCGTTCTCCATAAACATCCCTTTTGTCTGCGGCAATGCCTCCAGATAGTCGCAAAAATCAAACGTCGGGACGGCATTGCGCTTGATGCTGAGTGCCTCGTCGGAGTTCTGTTGCGACTGGACCTACGAGCGCACCGTCATCGGGTCGCTGAACTGCAGCATAAGCTGGCGCACGATGATGGCAACTCTTGTGCAATTTGTCCCTGAGCTGCGTAAAGGGTTGCCGGTGCGGTTGGCCGCCGGTAAAAAAATTAGTTATTGTCCATAGGATAATGACATTTTGACGGCTATCGAATTCAGGCCTGACGCGGCTTCGGGGGATGATAATCGTGAGAAATTCACACTTGCAAAAAACCACAATTACGTAATTAAACGCGTAAAACTGGCCGCGCAGTTGCCCTTCAGAAAATCCCGCCAATTTCCTCAATTAAAATCATGCACGCGTAAGGTGCATGGTTTTGCATGCGTTTTAGTAACCTGACCTCACTCGCCAGCGCCAATTCTGGCGCGGTCTGAGGCTGCTCTGCACCTGCATTAAAAGTGGCCCCTTAAGCGGGCAGGCGTGGCGGGGAGAGCATTGCGCGCTAAGATCGCGACAACAATTTATTTTTCCTTTATGGCATTTTCTAAAAAGTCGAAGAAGTCTTTTACTAACTGATCATTGTTATCGCTAGTGAAGCTGCGTTTATAAAATCCAATGCATGCAGAGAAAATGGCTCTGCTTGTTAGTTCGCTATATCTAGATGAATATAATGGCTCTACACCACGATATAAAGACCACGCACCGTGAGTAATATTAGACCTGATTTCATACATTTCTTTCGAAACCTTGGCCCAGTCTTTTTCATCAGGATAATAAATGGAAACCAATGACGATACACGACTTACGAACTTTTTAGTTGTAGACTCATCCTTTTTTTCGCTTGGAAGGCTAACCAATCTTTCTAAAGCTGTTGCTAATTTTACTATGCGTGAACTATCATCTTTATCTTGTTGAGCGCTGCTAAATAAATAAATGGCATCAATCAATCGATCAGCAATTATTGTTCTCTCATTGGGTTCTATAGCTAGATCTATTAGGCGAGACAGTACTTTACCTAAGTCTGAATCATAATCACTTTCAAATTTATCCCAGAATTTGTCGCTCCAAGTTATTCTTCCCTTGGATGAGTGATTATAGTTGAAATTATTGTTTGATATTCTTGTGAAGTAAAAACCTTCATAATTAGGATATGGACTCGTCGAAAGGCTCAAGAAATCGGGTGATATGTGATAATGTTCACTAAATAATTGGAGTATTCCAACCACAAACCCTGCAATATTTTTAGCAATTCTCTCTCGGCTTTTCTTAGAGCGCTTGCTAACTGGAATTCTTAAGAAATGTTCGTAGTGATATTTATGTGCAGAGCAAAATTTTTTGGATAATAATATTTGTTCTTCTGAAAGATTATCATTAATTATTGAGTACATATGATGTGCTGATACAATCTCAGCACGACCAATAGATATCTTCTCTTTATCAAGGCCATGGGCCAAGATAGGAAAAAAGAAATCTTCTTGTGTCATTTCTCTCTTTGTTTGTTTTAAAGCTTTATTGAGAAGTTGTGTATATCCCTTTATGCCATCTTCACCATTATCGATAAAGATATGAACAAAAAGAAATTTCTTTATGTTTTCAACAAATTCATCAACAGTGACAAGCATTTCTAATCTATTTGATTTTATAAATCGTTCAGATATTAAATGTAACTTCTCATTTGAAGCATATGAAAGATGTATTTGTCTTTTAGGGATTGTTATATTTTTTGAAATTAATTCTATTGGTGCATATATTGTCATTCCGAGCGAACCAAAATTCCTATTGTACTCTTGTTTATAAAATTCTCTATAGTTATGTGAGCTTAACTCAATATCTATTCGGTATGCTTCTGCAATAATAAAATCAAAATCTCTTACATCATCTAAACTTGCGCTCATAATTTTAACCTTTGGTGTTCAGTGAAAAGATCACTATACCATTGCATCATTTTTGCTTAATATTCAATATATTGTGCATAATTGTAAATACCTCAAAATCTATTTTTATCAACATATGCTAACTGCATCTCAATTCAGGCACTATCAAAGCCCAGTTCTTGTTGGATTGTCGACACTGAATGCTAAAAGCCGCGACCCGTAGCACGACCTTGTAAACAAGTAACTCAATCACTTATGACACCTTTTCTTTCTAGGTTAATTTACTAAGGTTATTTCTGCTAATGAAAATATAGACTTAATAGCAAGTAATGGGCTTGATTTTCTCAAATAGGTCAATGAGTTGAGTAGATAAAGGAACCATGTGAGGCCTACGCATTTTCATACGAACCGTTAATTTTTCCCATACACCTTTGCCGAGATCAACTCCTTCTCACTTAGCAAAGCGTATCTCCTGCGGTCTAGCATCAGTTAGCATGACTATTTTCCTAGCATTTTTGGTGATGATACTACCGGTATACGCTTCGAGACCGCAATTAAGATGAGTCAATCCCTCGTCAGATAGGAATGGATGATGTTTTTGCTTAGGAACGGCCAGAGCGATGGCTAAATCAGGAGTTGGATTGTATTCAACGCGGCCATCTATGATTACGCAGCGATAAATCTCACCGCATCTCTGGCGCACCATATGTGTTCGCTCTAGTGCACCACGATTTTCTATTCGTCGTAGGACCTCAATTAGTTATAGAGGTTTTATCTAACTGACAGGGCGTTTCCCATTGAATGGGAAAACATCTTGCTCAAATCTTTTAATGATTTCTTCACGGTAGGCCATTGTCCAGCGATCGGCTTTATTTGAGTGCTACTAACGACATATCGCTTCGAATGAGTGTTCTGTTGAAAGCTGCTGCGCCAGCTTTTGAGCTTTGTGTTCTTCTACTGGATCAATGCCATTTGCTACCTGCTTGCGTGCTGGATCGCGTTTGTCGGGAGACTCTGCAAGCGAGATAAGATTGTAGGAACCAAATGACATTAACCTGGTTTTACCTGCTAACCGGTAGTGGAACCTCCATCCTTTTCTCCCGTCGGGGTTTATAAGCAAGGTAAATCCTTGTCCATCATTGAGGGTGTAAGGTTTGTCTTATGCCTTGGCGCGTCGGATTTGTATGTCTGTAAGTGGCATGTGTATAAGGGAAATGTGTGTATAAAGGATCATACACAACGCTATACATATTTTTCGTGGATTTAAGGAGATTCGCTCGGACTGATATGGAGGGAGTTATTAATTTACTTGCTGAAAGATGATGATTTTAAATGACTTTTTTGAACATGGCGAGATGATATTTGGCGGAAGATCACAGGAGTCGAACCTGCCCGGGACCGCTGGCGGCCCCAACTGGATTTGAAATCCAGCCACCTCACCGGAGATGACGATCTTCCGCGCCTGCATTGCTACATGGAGGCGGGCGCATTATAGCTACTTTCAATCGTTTACCCTATCCCTCCGTGTGTTTTTTTCACCTCTCTTTTGACCTGAATCGGGTTGTTTAGGGTAAATCCTAAGAATTTCCTCAGGTTACCTTTTCGCTCTGCGAGTTTTACCGCGATCACAAAAAAGAAGAAACGTAAGTTAGTAACCAGAAAACGCAATACACGCTCTCGAAACAATGGTTTAAAAACACGGAACCGGTCTCTGCGCCCCTACAGCGTCAAAGGATTAAAAAAATGAAGAGCGAAGTGTTAACTGTTAAGGAAAAGATTGGCTACGGCATGGGTGACGCCGCCAGCCATATCATTTTTGATAATGTCATGTTGTATATGATGTTTTTCTATACCGATATCTTCGGCATCCCCGCTGGCTTTGTTGGCACCATGTTCCTGCTGGCGCGCGCGCTGGATGCGATTTCGGACCCGTGTATGGGCCTGCTGGCCGACCGCACGCGCAGCCGCTGGGGGAAATTCCGTCCCTGGATCCTGTTTGGTGCCATCCCTTTTGGTCTCGTCTGCGTGCTGGCCTACACCACGCCGGACCTCAGTCTGAACGGCAAGATGATTTATGCCGCCGTCACCTATACGCTGCTGACGCTGCTCTATACGGTGGTGAATATCCCGTATTGCGCGCTCGGGGGCGTTATTACGAACGATCCGACGCAACGTATCTCCCTGCAGTCGTGGCGCTTCGTGCTGGCGACGGCGGGTGGCATGCTCTCCACGGTACTGATGATGCCGCTGGTTAATTTGATTGGCGGTGACGATAAAGCCGTCGGTTTCCAGGGCGGGATCGCCGTGCTGTCGGTCGTGGCGTTCCTGATGCTGGCATTTTGTTTCTTCACCACCAAAGAGCGCATTCAGGTGCCGCCGAGCACCACCTCCATGCGGGAAGACCTGCGTGATATCTGGCAAAACGACCAGTGGCGCATCGTCGGCGTGCTGACCATCCTAAACATCCTCGCCGTCTGCGTGCGCGGCGGCGCGATGATGTACTACTGCACCTGGATTATGGGATCGCCGGAAATCTTCGTCGCGTTCCTGACCACCTACTGCGTCGGCAACCTGATTGGTTCAGCGCTGGCGAAACCGCTCACCGACTGGAAATGTAAAGTCAGCGTCTTCTGGTGGACCAACGCGGCGCTGGCGGTTCTGAGCGTGGCGATGTTCTTCGTGCCGATGAATGCCAACCTGCTCATGTTCTGCTTTATTTTCGTCATCGGCGTCCTGCACCAGCTGGTCACGCCGATCCAGTGGGTCATGATGTCTGACACCGTCGATTACGGTGAGTGGACCAACGGTAAGCGCCTGACCGGGATCAGTTTTGCAGGCACGCTGTTTGTGCTGAAGCTGGGTCTGGCACTGGGTGGTGCATTAATTGGCTGGATGCTGGCCGGGGGCGGCTATGACGCGGCGGCCAAAGTGCAAAACAGCGCGACCATTACCATCATCATTGCCCTGTTCACGCTGGTTCCGGCGGCGTGCTACCTGGTGAGTGCGGTCGTGGCAAAACGTTACTACACGCTGAAAACCCCCTTCCTGCTCAAAATCATGGCCGAACTGGCAGAAGGCGCGCATCGCAACGCGCAGGATTTTGAACACCCGACGGTCAGCAAAGAATTTCAGAACTAAGAGGACGATAAGATGAAAATCAGTGACGGAAACTGGCTCATTCAACCGGGTCTGAATGTAACCTACCCGGTCCAGGTGTTCGACGTAGAGCAGCAGGGGAATGACCTGGTCGTCTATGTTGCGCCGCGCGACGTGCGCGAACGCACCTGGCAGCTGGACACATTGATGTTTACGGTTCGCCTTTTTGCGCCGCAGGAAGGGATTGTTGGGGTGAGAATCGAACATTTTCAGGGTGCGCTGAACAACGGCCCGCACTATCCGCTGAACGTGCTTAAAGAGGTCAACGTTCAGATTGAAAATAACGCGGAGTACGCCGAGCTGAAAAGCGGCAACCTCAGCGTGCGGGTAACCAAAGGTGAGTTCTGGGCGCTGGATTTCCTGCGTAACGGCCAGCGCATTACCGGTAGCCAGTTGAAAAATAATGGCTATGTGCAGGATTGCAATGCCGACCGCCAGTATATGTTCGAACGCCTGGATCTGGGCGTGGGCGAAACGGTTTATGGCCTGGGCGAGCGCTTTACCGCGCTGGTGCGCAACGGACAGACGGTCGAAACCTGGAATCGCGACGGCGGCACCAGCACTGAGCAGTCGTACAAAAATATTCCGTTTTATCTGACCAACCGCGGCTACGGCGTGCTGGTGAACCATCCGGAGAGCGTGTCGTTTGAAGTGGGTTCAGAAAAAGTCTCTAAAGTGCAGTTCAGCGTTGAAGGCGAGCATCTGGAATATTTTGTTATCGATGGCCCGACGCCAAAAGAGGTCCTGAACCGTTATACGCAATTCACTGGCCGCCCGGCGCTGCCGCCTGCCTGGTCGTTCGGCCTGTGGCTGACCACTTCGTTTACCACGAATTACGACGAGGCGACGGTTAACAGCTTTATCGACGGGATGGCGGAGCGCGATCTGCCGCTACACGTTTTCCATTTCGACTGCTTCTGGATGAAGGCCTTCCAGTGGTGCGACTTTGAATGGGATCCGGTCACCTTCCCCGATCCGGAAGGCATGATTCGCCGCCTGAAGGAGAAAGGCCTAAAGGTCTGCGTCTGGATTAACCCCTACATCGGGCAAAAATCCCCTGTCTTCAACGAGCTGAAAGAGAAAGGCTATCTGCTGAAACGCCCGGATGGCGCCGTGTGGCAGTGGGATAAATGGCAGCCGGGTCTGGCAATTTACGACTTCACTAATCCGGACGCCTGTCAATGGTATGCCGATAAGCTAAAAGGGCTGGTGAATATCGGCGTGGATTGCTTTAAGACCGATTTTGGCGAGCGTATTCCAACGGACGTGCAGTGGTTTGATGGCGCTGACCCGCAGAAGATGCACAACCATTACGCCTATATCTATAACGAGCTGGTCTGGGATGTGCTGAAAGAGACGGTGGGCGAAGAGGAGGCGGTACTGTTTGCACGCTCGGCATCCGTGGGGGCACAGAAATTCCCGGTGCACTGGGGTGGGGACTGTTACGCCAACTACGAATCCATGGCGGAAAGCCTGCGTGGCGGCCTGTCGATTGGTCTGTCGGGCTTTGGTTTCTGGAGCCATGATATCGGCGGGTTCGAAAACACCGCGCCCGCGCATGTGTATAAACGCTGGTGCGCCTTCGGGTTATTCTCCAGCCACAGCCGCCTGCACGGCAGCAAATCCTACCGTGTGCCGTGGGCTTATGACGATGAGTCCTGCGACGTGGTGCGCCACTTTACGCAGCTTAAATGCCAGTTGATGCCTTATCTGTATCGTCAGGCGGCGCTGGCCCGTGAAGTGGGTACACCGATGCTGCGCGCCATGATGCTGGAGTTCCCGGACGATCCGGCGTGCGATTATCTTGATCGCCAGTACATGCTGGGTGATGCCATTATGGTTGCGCCGGTCTTCAGCGAGGCGGGCGACGTGCAGTTTTATCTGCCGGAAGGGCGCTGGACGCATCTGTGGCACAACGACGACGTGCAGGGGGGACGGTGGCATAAACAGCAGCATGACTTCCAGAGCCTGCCGGTCTATGTCCGGGAAAACACGTTGCTGGCGCTGGGAAGCAATACCCAGAAGCCGGACTACGCGTGGAACGACGGCACGGCATTCCAGCTGTTTAACCTGGGCGAGGGCTGTACGGCAGCGAGCCACGTACCGGCAGCGGATGGGTCAGTGGCGTTCCGGTTAACGGCGACGCGAAACGGCGAGACCCTGACGGTGAAAGGGGAGGGCGAAGCGCAAAACTGGTCGATTTGTCTGCGTAACATTCAGCAGGTGAGCCGCGTTGAGGGCGCATCCCATACGGGCAGCGAATGGGGTGTGGTGGTAAAACCTGAAGGCAACGAGCTGGTTATTCACCTTTAACGGGTTGCCTGGTTTGCCGGGCGGCGACGCCCGGCCTACTGGTAGCGTGGTTTCAGTGAGTTACCTGAACCGGCGGGCCTGAGCAGCGACGCGCCGTCAGGCGGATTTATTGGCGAACGATTACTGAGGCTGTGCGATGGCGTTATCTGTCGCCTCGCCATTGACCACCGTCTGCGTGACGCGCTGTTTATCCATGTTGACCGCGCTCAGTTTTCCATTCACCGTCGGCTTCAGAGGCGCTTTCGCCTGAAGTTGACCGCTGGCCGTCAGCTGGATATTCCCGTCGCCGGTGATGGATAAGGCTGGCCATCCCCACTGCTGTAAAAGATTAAGCGGCACGCCGCGACCATTCAGGCTGACGGTGGTGTGGCGTTGTGGCAGCTGAGACACGGTGGCCGTAGCCTCCAGGATCCCCTTCTCAGTGAAGGCGCTCAGGTCGCTGATATTTACGGTAGACGCATTCGCTGCGAGCGCCAGCGAAGGCCGCCGGACATCCACCCGATTAAACGTTGCCGCCGCGCCATTCAGCGTGGCGTTTCCACCCCACACGCCCCACTGACGATCTTTTGCCAGCCACAGATTCGCGCCGTATCCATCAAGCGAGGTGATCTGCCAGGGGAAGGTCGGGTCGATGTCGATAACCAGGTTACGGCTCAGGCCGAATTTTTTCAGCACGACGCTGTTCAGCCATTCCGGTAACGGGTCCATCCACAGCGTTTTCCAGTTTTCTGGCAGGGTGTATTCCAGCCCGGCGACGGCGACATCGTCCAGTTCCAGCGCCTTGCCTTTACGTAACCAGTTGCCGGAGGTGCGCACCATCCCGCCCTCCCAGCGCGACGTGAACTGGCGCAGCGCGATCCCCTGCGGGGAGAACTCGGCATTGAAAATCGGATCGAACAGGTGCAGTGAACCAAAGATAAATTCACTGGCATTCATTGAGAGCCGTCCGTCCTGACTTTGCCAGTCTCCCTGCGTTAACGTCAGATTCCGCAGGCTTAAATCAAGATCGGTGACCGCCCAGTCCGGCCCCTGAAGACGGGCATCGGTGACCTCCAGTCGACCAATCTGCAAAGACGGCAGGGTAGCGATTGGGGCAAAGAACGCCTGCAGCGATTTGTCGCTTTGCAGACGGATATCGTTCAGGCGCAGGGTATCGACTATCCAGCCGCCCTCCGCGTTGCGTCGTGCGTTACCGGTGAGCGAGCCACGTGC
>Ga0268255_10000874_pt1 | contig 19129 bp, 19 predicted proteins | sample AgamicOrMarz_FD_200256 | JGI IMG/M metagenome (GOLD analysis project Ga0268255, IMG submission 200256) | Agave microbial communities from Guanajuato, Mexico - Or.Ma.rz (v2) (version 3) | ecosystem: Host-associated > Plants > Phyllosphere > Phylloplane/Leaf | place: Guanajuato, Mexico...
CCATATTTGTTACTTTATATCCTTGTTCTTGAAGGTAGTAACATACGTTTTCACTGCGGCGGCCCGAACGGCAAATGAAAATATATTCTTTGTCTTTATCGAAATAATCCACATTAGCTGGAATATCATTCATACGAATGTGTTTAGCAGTTGGAATCATTCCTTCTGCTACTTCTTCATCTTCGCGCACATCAACTAAATGAAGTTCTTCTCCATTTTCAACGCGTTTTTGAAGTTCTTCAGGCGTAATTACTTTTACTTCTTCCATCTTCGTCATTCCTCTCTATTCTTTCATTCAGCTTGCTATCGCTATTGTAGCAAATTCAAATACCTTTATGCCACTAAATAAGAAAAGCTTAAGCAGCAGCCTGCCTAAGCTTTTCCAATCGTAGTTAAAGGTTTGACTAAGCACCTGATGTCAAACCCGAAAGGCGGACATCAGGCGCTTAGGTCTAGAACAGAACCCCTGACTAAAGAGCAGTCAGGGGTTCTGTTCTACATCAATACTTAATTAGCTACGATGTTTACTAATTTACCAGGCACAGCAATCACTTTGCGCACTGTCTTACCTTCAATGAACTCTTGAACATCTTCATTAGCCATTGCAATATCTTGAAGCTCTTCACGAGATGCCTCAGCAGGTACGTTTACTTTCGCACGTACTTTACCGTTAATTTGAACGACAATTTCCACTTCATCATCTACAAGTTTCGCTTCGTCAAACGCAGGCCAAGCCTCATACGAAATTGTATCTTCGTGACCTAGTTTGCTCCATAATTCCTCAGTCGTATGAGGACAAATTGGTGCTAATAGCTTCACAAATCCTTCTACGTATTGCTTTGGCAGCACGTCAACTTTGTATGCATCATTGATGAATACCATAAGCTGAGAGATACCTGTATTAAAACGGAGGCCTTCGTAATCTTCCGTTACTTTTTTCACCGTTTGGTGATACACGCGTTCAAGTGTAGTGTCATTGCTTTCTTGAACCTTGCTGCTTAATTCACCAGTATCTTCAATAAGTAAGCGCCATACACGATCTAAGAAACGGCGTGCACCATCAAGTCCTTTTGTTGACCAAGCGATTGATGCATCTAAAGGTCCCATAAACATTTCGTAAAGGCGAAGCGTATCTGCACCGTGGCTTTCTACGATTTCGTCTGGGTTTACAACGTTACCTTTTGACTTACTCATTTTTTCGTTGTTTTCTCCAAGAATCATACCTTGGTTAAACAGTTTTTGGAACGGCTCTTTTGTTGGAACTACGCCGATATCATATAAAAACTTATGCCAGAAACGAGCATATAATAAGTGAAGAACAGCGTGTTCAGCTCCACCGATATAAATATCAACCGGCAACCATTCTTTTAATTTATCTGCATCTGCTAACGCTTCACTGTTTGTTGGATCAATGTAGCGTAAGTAATACCAGCAGCTGCCTGCCCATTGAGGCATTGTATTTGTTTCGCGGCGCCCTTTTTTGCCTGTTTCCGGATCTACAACGTTCACCCAGTCATCAATGTTTGCTAACGGAGATTCACCTGTGCCTGACGGTTTGATTTCAGTCGTTTTTGGTAACACAAGCGGAAGCTGATCTTCAGGAACTGCAGTCGTTGTGCCATCTTCCCAGTGAATAACAGGAATTGGTTCACCCCAGTAGCGCTGACGGCTGAATAACCAGTCACGCAGACGGTATGTTACTTGTTTTTCACCTTTTTCATTTGCTTGAAGCCACTGAATCATATTTGAAATTGCTTCTTCTTTATCTAAACCATTTAAGAAGTCTGAATTAACGTGCTCGCCGTCGCCTGTATAAGCTTCTTTTGAAACGTCTCCGCCCGCTACTACTTCTTTAATCGGCAGTTCAAATTTAACAGCAAATTCATAATCACGCTCATCATGAGCCGGAACAGCCATAATTGCACCTGTGCCATAGCTCATTAGAACATAGTCAGCAATCCAAATTGGCATTCTCTCGCCGTTTACAGGGTTAATTGCATAAGCACCAGTGAATACGCCAGTTTTGTCTTTAGCTAAGTCTGTACGTTCTAAATCGCTTTTGCTTTTAATTTGATCTAAATACGCTTCTACCGCTTCTTTTTGTTCGGCTGTTGTAATTTTTTCTACAAACGGATGTTCAGGTGCTAAAACGGCATACGTTGCCCCAAATAGCGTGTCAGGACGCGTTGTGAACACAGTAAATGTGTCCTCGTATCCATCGATTGTGAAGTGCACGTGAGCTCCTTCAGAGCGGCCAATCCAGTTGCGCTGCATTTCTTTAATACTTTCTGGCCAATCAAGCTCATCTAAATCTTCTAGTAAACGATCTGCATAAGCTGTGATTTTAAGCATCCACTGCTTCATTGGACGACGCTCAACCGGATGTCCCCCACGCTCACTTTTGCCGTCAATAACTTCTTCGTTCGCAAGTACTGTTCCTAGAGCAGGACACCAGTTAACAGCTACTTCATCCACATAAGCTAAGCCCTTTTTATATAGCTGTAAGAAAATCCACTGCGTCCATTTGTAGTAGTTTGGATCAGTTGTATTAATTTCTCGCTCCCAATCGTAAGAGAAACCTAACGATTTGATTTGACGACGGAAATTATTAATGTTAAGTTCAGTGAATTCAGCCGGGTCGTTTCCTGTATCTAATGCATACTGTTCAGCAGGTAGTCCGAATGCATCCCATCCCATCGGATGAAGTACATTGTATCCTTGCATACGCTTCATACGAGATAAAATATCCGTTGCTGTATAACCTTCTGGATGCCCAACGTGTAAACCAGCGCCAGATGGATAAGGGAACATATCTAATGCGTAAAATTTACGCTTTCCTTCATCTTCTGTTGTTCTAAATGTTTTATTTTCTTCCCAAACTTTTTGCCATTTTTGTTCGATCTTTTCATGATTAAAAGCCATACATAATCCTCCTTGTACGCTCCAGCTGTATTTAATTAAACTAAAAAACCCCTCATCCCTCAAACAAAGGGACGAGAGGTTGAATAAACTTCCCGCGGTACCACCCAAATTAGCACAATTATGTACTCACTCATTTTCCTTAACGCGGATAGACGGCAAATGTTACTTTACTTCACATTTACAACTCCAAGGTGAGTTCATGAACGCTCGTTTGCTGACTCGCACCACCCGTCAGCTCTCTTAGCTCGCTTCGTTCACTACTATTCCTTATCATAGTTTTTACATCATACTACCTTGTATTGTAAATAATATGTTCGTAAACTGCAAGTTGTTCAACGGATTTTGTAAAAGTTTCTGCACTGCAGCACTGCTTTGTTGCTAAATCCTCTCTTTCATTCTTATATATGAACAACTTCTCCCAAAAACATACATCCACGGCCAAACAAAAAAGGGATTGAGACATAATTAAATCAATCCAATTTAAAGACGAACAAATGGGATAAATGCGCTAGTATGAATCTCTTGGTTACACCACTGTTGATTTCCGTGCAAGACCTCTCTTTCCGCGGGCAGTCGATGAGCCTCCTCGTTGCTTACACTCATGCGGGGTCTCACCTATTTCAGGAGTCTTTGTCTTGCCCTCCACTCCACAGCTAGAAGCACCTAAACCAATGAAACATACGTGCACCATAAACATGAAAAAATCCGAACGATTCATCGTTCGGATCTTCCTTCAACTAAAATACTTTTATCCCAGTCCCTGCTTCCTTTAGCTGCTATTATTAAATGCCAAATCCAAAAGAAAACAGGATGATCGCAAGTACAAGACCAACAAGCGGCACAATCACCGTCATTGCTGCAACTGATCCATACGCATCTTTATGAGTTTCTCCGCAAATAGAATTAATTGTTGTTACGACATAACCATTATGAGGCAAGGAATCTAATACTCCAGAGGAAATAGCTACTACGCGATGGAGAGCTTCTGGATTTACACCAGCATCTAGATAGTGAGGTGCTAAAATTGGCAAAGCAATCGCCTGACCTCCTGAAGCCGAACCTGTCATCCCCGCGATAACACTCACGGCAATAGCTCCCCCAATCAACGGACTTCCTGGAATATGCGTCATGGCATCTACAGCCACTCCAAACGCGGGAACAGCCTTAGCAACTCCTCCAAAACCTACGACAGCGGCTGTATTCCCAATAGCAATTAACGCACCCAGCGTTCCTTCTGAAGCTGCATTCCAAAATCCTTTAAAATGCTTTCGGTTCACAATATAAGTGACAATGATCCCGCTTAAAAGTGCGACAATCAGCGCAGATTGCTGAAGTGGCTTATGAAGTGCAAAAGAAATAATGAGCACGACCACAAGCGGAAGCAAACTTAATAAAGGATTAGGAAGAGACTGATTTTCCGTTACTACTGGATCTTTCTCGCGTGATATAAAACGCTCTCCATTTTTAACTGCTTTTGAAATCAAGCGCTTTAACCACCAGTAGCCGAATACAGCCATCACTACTGCTACAACTAAACTAACTTCCCATCCTGCATACGGACTAGTCTTCAAATATTCAATTGGAATCCAGTTTTGGATTTCAGGCGACCCAGCCGAGGTCATCGTAAACGTAACGGAACCGAATGCTAAAGCAGCAGGGATAAACCGCCTCGGCAAATCGGCTTGTTTGAATAAGCTTAAAGCCATTGGATAGACAGAGAATGCTACTACAAACAGACTGACTCCTCCGTATGTCAAGACCGCACAGGCAAGTACAATCGCCAACACTGCTCTTTTCATTCCTAGTTTACTGACAATCCAGCGAGAAACACTATCAGCAGCCCCGCTGTCTTCCATCACTTTTCCAAAGACGGCGCCCAATAGAAACATTAAATACCAAGAAGCAATAAATCCTGTGAAACCAGACATGTAATTTCCAACAAAATTTGCTTCTCCTTCTTTCACCAGCTGTGGAAATAAAGGCATTCCGCTTGTTAACGCAACAACTAAAGCACTGAGCGGACCTGCTATAAATAAATTCATGCCTCTCATCGTTAATACAATGAGCAGCAATAATCCTCCAATTAATCCAATCATACTAAGCATATTTAGCCCCCCATGAAGTCACACGATCAGAAAACGCTTACATATTTACAGGTATATACTCCTTTCTTTGCTTGTCACAACCCTTACTATATTATTAAAGGAATACTGAAGACATTCCTACGTTTAGTTAACAGTCAAAAATAAAACCATCTCTATTTATTTAGAGATGGTTAGTGAACGCTGACGTTTTTCTTTTAATTTATAATCGTATATCCATGTTGTACACATGCTAAATAACAATAGCGCAATTAATAAATAACACAGGGTAGACATATTAAATGCATCGAAAATAACGCCTCCAAAAAGAGGGCCAATCATTTTACCTGCAGTAGCCATACTGTTAACTACGCCTTGATAAAACCCTTCTTTTCCAGATGGAGCTAACTGACTTGCAACAGCCGGAATGGCTGGCCAAACGAACATTTCTCCAATTGTTAACACAACCATTGCTGTTAAGAACTGCGGAAATGTTGTAGCATTCACCACGATAATAAAAGAAGCCACAAAAATAACCGTTCCAATTAGGACCTGTACTTTTAATGTTTTTGCTACTTTTTGAATGATGGGTACAATCAAAGGCTGACCGACTACAATTAAAATCCCGTTAATCGTCCAAAGCAAACTGTAGCTAGAAAGAGGTATATTCAGCTCACGCGTATGCGTAGCAATCGTTGTTTGCCACTGAACATACGCCACCCAGCATAAGACATACCCCGTACATAAAATAAGAAGAGCAGTCAGCTTCGTTTTATGCCCAATGCTCCCAGCTTCATTAAGGACATTCGTTTGCCCAACTGTAACCGAAATATGGCGATATGAAAAAATAGCAATAAGCAGAAAAATAACGTATAAAATTGTATTAGCTAAGAAAATATACGTAAATGAATAAGACGCTACAATGCCTCCTACCGCGGCGCCAATAGCTACTCCTGCATTTTGAGCAACGTACATCGCATTAAATGCTTTTCTTCCGCCTTGTGGCCAAACGGACCCTGCCATTGCATACATAGATGGAAACACAATACCAGATCCAAACCCTACAACAACCAAGAGAACAACGTATGTAGGCCAATCATGGAAAAACACGAGTCCCACTAATGCAATAAGAGTAATAATAATTCCTGATAAAATGGATTTATATCCTCCGATTTTGTCAAAAAGCGTTCCTCCAAGCAAATTTCCTACTACGCTTGCAGCAGAATTCAGCATAAGAACCACTCCTGCGACGGATAACGACTTTCCTAAATGTTCATTTATATAAATTGTATTGAGAGGCCATAAAAATGAAGCTCCCGTTACGTTTACAAGCATACCAATAATCAAAAACCAAAGTGATTTGGGCATTGATCTCCCCCCTATCTATTCGAATGCCAACGTACATTCTAGTCTTTTCTTAAAGGGTTCGCAATGCTTTTACATATAGACAATTTATTTGAAATTCGCTGACTATTTAAAAAGGTGATTCCACATGACAATATCATGCAAAATCACCTTTTTATCGCTTATTTTTGCTTCGAACGAACCGGCTGTGCACGCTTGCTGTTTCGTGCTTTTAATTCTTTTACCGGATCAAAATCTTTTCCTAGCTCAATGTCATTGCTGTTGATCCCGTTTTTTGTTTTTTGTTCCGGATTATTTTGATTTGAACGCGTTGCCATAAAATCCTCTCCTTAATGCTGAGTTGTGATCAATTTATTTTGCAGCTGCTGAACTTGCAGGCGCATGCGATATAGCTGCTCTCTTTGCTGTGCATTTGCACTGTGAGAAAACTCTTCAATTTCTTTATAAGCATTTTCTAATTTTTCCTGTGCTTTTGTATATTCAGTGTCGTTATAATGTTCTTGCTTCATGCCTTCCTGCAACTGACCTTGTCCAAAGCGAATAGCATCTTCACACTGTTGCATAAGTTGATCCACTGCTTGACGAGTTGTCATTCTCTATTCCTCCTATTCGTTCATTTCTGTCTTATTTTGCGCAACTTTACTTCCCTTTACGACAAGAAGAACCTGTTAAATATAAGCATCCTTAAATTTGTTTGGCACTTTTTCACGTTTTTGATACAATTTGTTGATGTATATTGCATGTAAAAAGGAGGTTGCTGATTTGAATCAGACAAACCCATTTCCGTATAAATCTGAAAACAAACGTTATCATACCTGGAATTACCACTTACGTAACCACTTTGGCCATAAGGTATTTAAAGTAGCCTTAGATGGAGGATTTGATTGTCCAAACAGAGACGGCACGGTAGCTCACGGCGGCTGTACGTTTTGCAGTGCTGCCGGCTCAGGGGATTTTGCCGGAAACAGAGCGGATGACCTCGTGACACAATTTAATGAAATCCGTGAAAAAATGCATCATAAATGGAAAGACGGAAAATACGTTGCTTACTTTCAAGCATTTACTAATACTCATGCTCCTGTCGAGGAGCTTCGTGAAAAATATGAAGCCGTCTTAAAGCTTCCCGGAGTTGTTGGGCTTTCTATCGCCACGCGCCCTGACTGTCTCCCCGACGATGTGGTGGAATACTTGGCTGAATTAAATGAACGAACTTATCTATGGGTAGAACTTGGACTGCAAACTGTTCATGAACGAACTTCACTGCTTATTAACCGGGCACACGATCATCAATGCTATGTAGATGGGGTAGCAAAGCTTCGAAAACACGGTATTCGCGTTTGTTCTCACATCATTAATGGTTTGCCTTTAGAAACACCTGATATGATGATGGAAACCGTACGTGAAGTAGCAAAATTAGACGTTCAAGGAATTAAGATTCATCTGCTTCATTTACTAAAAGGAACTCCTATGGTCAAACAGTATGAAAAGGGCCTTGTTGAATTTCTTTCATTTGAAGAATACGTAAAGCTTGTATGCGATCAGCTCGAAGTAATCCCTCCTGAGATGATTGTTCATCGTATTACAGGCGATGGACCGATAGACCTCATGGTTGGACCGATGTGGAGCGTAAATAAGTGGAGCGTATTAAATGCCATTGATCAAGAGCTCCAACGTCGTCAAAGCTATCAAGGAAAATATTACGAAAAAGAGTTGATGGAAAGATGAAAATAGAACGTATCCTGCCTTTTGCCCGCACATTGCTCACTAATGCTGTGGCCCAAGGAGATGTCGCGATTGATGCCACAGCAGGAAATGGACATGATACATTGTTCTTAGCTAACTTAGTCGGAGATACAGGTCATGTATATGGATTTGATATTCAACCTCAAGCCATTCAAGCAACTCAGCAGCGATTGACAGAACACCATGTAGAAAACAGAGTAACACTTATCCAAGAAAGCCACAGCAATATAAACATGCTTCCTCGTTCTATTAAAGGACGAGTCACGGGCGCTGTCTTTAATTTAGGTTATTTACCAGGTGGAGATAAAGACATTGTCACCACTTCTGAAACAACAATCTCTGCAATTGAGCAGTTACTTGATTTGCTAGCACCTGAAGGAGTGATTGTGCTCGTTATTTATCATGGACACGAACAAGGGAAACAAGAAAGAGACGATTTACTAACGTATGTCCAAAATCTTGATCAAAAAGACGTTCACGTTTTACAATATCGTTTCATGAATCAGCAAAACAACCCTCCCTTCATCATTGCTATTGAAAAAAGATAAGCCGCATATGGCTTATCTTTTTAACATTCGGTACAAGCGTCCGTTGATATAGAAAAAGTAGCTGAGGGCTCCCCCCGCTTTTATTAACCTACGTGCATTCACATGAACATGTTTTTGTGCCCGCACTTTTTGATCCGACAAATAAACGCCCAAGAGTCCTTTATAGATAAAGCAGTGAAAGTGATAATCCGGCAGTTTTTTAGCATATTCGTCCGCTTTTACGACAAAATGCAAAAAGCGATCCATCATTTGCTGATAATGAGGATAATAAAAACAAAAGTTCAAATCTCCTCCTGCTTTATCTTCTTCTTGGTCAATTAAATAATCGAGTAAAATATGTAAGCCTTGAATATAAGGAAAATATCCTGCTTTTATTTTCTGCGTCATTTCTTCGGTCATCTCTTCTTGAAAGCTATAAGCAACTAAACAAAAAATTCCTAACGTTGAACCAGAGCACGCTGAAAATTCATACCACTCCATTTCAGGAACACTGTGCCGGTGAGCATCGAACCAATTCTCTAATCGTGGAACTCTTTCCTTGATTTCAACATGCTTATGTATTTGCAAATCACAATAATAATTAGCTAGTTCTAATAAATGTGAAGAGACTATATGGTAATTACAAGCTTTTCGCAAGGACTGCTGACAAGTCTGGACAAGTCCGGCTAAGTATCCTCCGTCGTCTTTATCCGTTCGAAAACGATAGTAATCCCCAAGAGGTGCATGAGGAGTCAACGCATCTGGCATCGATTCATGTAAGGCGGCAAAATCTTTAGGGTCGAGCGAATTGCTGCGGTCACATAAGTTATCTAAGTAATCGCTGATTGTTTGGTAGGCAACAATAAATTTCACGCATTCAATCATGTTTTCTTTCGCTAAAATCGATAGGATACCGCCTCCTTCACAATGAAAAGTTTTTGTATCGATACTTGCCAATGCTTGAGTACGCAATTCTTTATTAGGAATCTCTTTTGCTCGTTCGCGCCAATGATTAAGCTCATGATGAACGACAGGAAACACTTCTCGATAAATTTTTCTCATTAATGAAATAGGATGAGACGGAATCTTCATTTATTTTCACCTCAATTTCTTACCGCACTTATTAAATGTGAAGATCGACAAAACTTTTCGCATATGTAAAAACGTATTCTCTTTCAGGCTCATTAAAGATTTCGTGATACAGCTGAGACCATTCTTTGTAGATTTTTTCACTTAGCTCTATTTCATCAAACCACTGCCTAACAATCAGCTTTTCAATAATTTTATCTTCTCCTGCCTGCATCACAAGAAGCGGGACATCAGGCAAACGATCGATATCTTTAAAAGCTAAGTTGACAGCTTGGATCAATTCCCGGTACCATCTTACAGAAACTTTTGTAACATACAGTGAGTCATTTTCATCTTCATCTCGAACTTCTTGGTTTCTTGTTGCTTTTTCAACAGTGAGACCTAAATCGAAAAGTTTGTTCGGCATGACTTTATTTAACCCTTTAGATAGCATATCTAAATAAGCCGGTACTTGCTCTTTTAATCCTAGACAAGGAGAGGAAAGAATCGCACCCCATATAGGAAGGTTTTTTGTCTGGAGCGTACGAATAACCGCCAGTCCTCCCATACTGTGGCCTAACAGGAAAATAGGCAAATCATATTTTTGCGCTTCACGTACCCATTCTTCCACTTCATACACATATTCATCAAAGGATAGGATATGTCCTCTTCTTCTTGTTGTTAAGCCTTGGCCAGGAAGGTCTCCCATAATTACGTGCATTCCAACCGAACGCCACATCTCAATCAGCCAGCGATAGCGTCCGTGATGCTCCGCTGCTCCATGGACCATGACAATAACGCCTTTTGGATTTACTGCTTCCCATTTATGCATTTGAGTTACTCCTTCTTCCTTTTTTTGTTTACCTGCTTAAAAAACCTTTGTACACTTACATTAGAAGATTTACTACTTTTTTTCAACTAATAAAGGGAGATGATTTGATGATTTATCCGTATAAAGAAAAAATGCCTACCATTGCACCCAGCTGCTTCATCGCAGACTATGTCACGATTACTGGAGATGTCACCATTGGTGAAGAAAGCAGCATTTGGTTTAACACTGTTATTAGAGGAGATGTTTCACCTACGATTATTGGTAAACGAGTAAATATACAAGATCAATCAACACTCCATCAAAGCCCAAATGCTCCTTTGCTTATTGAGGATGATGTAACAGTAGGACATCAAGTTATTTTACATAGCTCCATCATCCGCAAACGCGCGCTCATTGGCATGGGTTCTATTATTTTAGACGGTGCGGAAATTGGTGAAGGTGCTTTTATCGGTGCTGGAAGCTTAGTGCCTCCCGGTAAAAAAATACCCCCTAATACTCTCGCACTCGGCCGACCTGCTAAAGTGATCCGCACTCTGACAGAAGAGGATTTAAAAGATATGCAGCGCATTCGTACAGAATATGTAGAAAAAGGGCAGTATTATAAATCTATTAAGAAATCTGATTCTTCATTATAAAGGAAACGTTCCCTCAGAAAGTCATACTGAGGGAATTTTTTTAGTATCTCCACAAACTCTCCAATCATGTTCTATTCTCTCCACAATTGTAAAGAAATTTCCATATTAATTTACATCGTTTTAGTACTGCCTACACAATTAAAGATTAAACTGAATAATAAAGACGTATTTATTGAAAAGGGAGCGACTCTATGAAAGCCAAGTTAATTCAGTATGTATATGATGCCGAATGCCGATTATTCAAAAGCGTAAACCAACATTTTGATCGAAAGCACTTAAATAGATTTTTACGTTTACTAACTCACGCTGGCGGAGCCACGTTTACCATTGTGATAGCGTGCTTGCTGCTATTTCTGCATCCTTCATCCGTCGCTTACGCTTGTGCGTTTTCTCTAGCCGTTAGTCATATTCCTGTCGCCATTGCTAAAAAACTATATCCGAGAAAACGACCTTATATTCAATTAAAATATACAAAAGTATTAGAAAATCCATTAAAAGATCATTCATTTCCATCTGGGCATACAACAGCTATTTTTTCGTTGGTTACCCCTCTTATGATTGTTTATCCAGCCTTCACTGCCGTTCTTTTGCCTCTTGCAGTAACGGTAGGAATTTCAAGAATTTATCTCGGTCTGCACTATCCGACGGATGTCATGGTAGGCCTGATACTGGGCATCTTTTCAGGTGCTGTGTCACTGAACATATTTTTAACTTAATTGATAGGAGGAGTACTAATGAGAATTGCTTTATTTACGGATACATTTGCTCCAGAAGTTAACGGAGCTGCTAAAACACTTTATCAGTTTACCCAGTATGTCAAATCAAAGCAAATTCCCATCCAGGTATTTGCTCCTGAATTTGCTCATGATCAGTCATTTTCAACGTATGTTCACCGTTCGCCCAGCATGCCGTTTTTCCTTTATCCAAACAGCCGCTTTTCATTGCCAAACGTTCTAAAAATTAAAAAGCAGCTGCAGGAATTCAATCCTTCTATTATTCATTTGGCCACTCCTTTTACAATGGGGCTTTGCGGCTCCTATTACGGGAAAAGATTAGGTGTTCCTCTTGTCGGCTCTTATCATACCAATTTTGATGATTATTTATCTCACTATGAACTTGAAAAAATGCGTGTACCACTGCAAAAATATATGAAATGGTTTTATAAACCTGTACAAAAAATATTCGCTCCCTCTGAAGTGACCAAACAGCAGCTAGAAGAACAAGGGTTTCACAACGTATCTATTTGGTCGCGAGGAGTAAATCATAAATTATTTCATCCCCACTATGACCGCTTTGATATTCGTATTAAATATAATATTAAAAAGCCCTACATTTTAACGTATGTAGGAAGATTAGCTAAAGAAAAGAACGCTGATTTTTTAATAAAAATCGCACGATCTCTACCGGATCATATCCGCCATCAAATTCACTGGGTTATTGTGGGAGACGGCCCTTTAAAAGAACAAATGCAACAGCAAGCATCTGAGCATATGACATTTACAGGCTTCCTTGAAGGTAAGCAACTTGCTCATATCTATTCATCATCTGATTTGTTTGTTTTTCCTTCAGAAACAGAAACCTTCGGAAATGTTGTACTGGAGTCTCTTGCTTCTGGAACTCCTGTAGTGGCAGCAAATGCAGGAGGAGTTAAACAGATGGTTCAGCACGGGCGAAACGGCTACCTTTGCAAACCTCACTCCTTAGAAGAATTCAGTTCGGCTATTACAGGTTTACTCGATGATTTGCACCAGCGGCTTCACTTTGGCCATGCAGCGAGACACTATGCTCTTACTCAATCATGGGACGCCATTTTTCAGCATTTGCTTTCAGAATATGAAGGCGTCGTAGAAAAATCTGCTGCAGGTATTCAATGGGCATAAAAAAAATCTCCGTTTTCACGGAGATTTTTTTATTATTTAGCTAAAGCTTGAGTTTTTAATGCTTCCGCTTTGTCTGTGAACTCCCAAGGAAGCTCCACATCCGTACGACCAAAGTGGCCGTAAGCTGCTGTTTGCTTATAAATTGGGCGACGTAAATCAAGCATTTTAATGATGCCTGCTGGACGTAGGTCAAAGTTTTTGCGTACTACGTCTACTAGTACTTCTTCAGAAACTTTTCCTGTACCGAATGTATCAATTGAAATAGATACTGGTTGTGCAACACCAATTGCATATGCTAGTTGTACTTCACATTTATCAGCAAGATCAGCTGCTACAATGTTTTTCGCAACATAACGAGCTGCATAAGCTGCTGAACGGTCTACTTTTGTTGCGTCCTTACCAGAGAATGCACCGCCGCCGTGACGAGCATATCCGCCGTAAGTATCAACGATAATTTTACGACCAGTTAAACCAGCATCTCCTTGAGGACCGCCGATTACGAAACGTCCTGTTGGGTTAATGAAATACTTTGTATTTTCATCAATTAACTCGTTTGGAACAACTGGATTAATAACATATTCTTTTAAGTTACGTTGAATTTGCTCTAACGTTACTTCTGGATGATGCTGAGTTGAAATAACAATTGTATCGATGCGAACAGGTTTGTTGTTTTCATCATATTCAACTGTTACTTGTGTTTTACCATCCGGGCGAAGGTAAGGAAGAATTTCTTCTTTACGTACTTCTGTTAGACGGCGAGCAAGTTTATGAGCTAATGAAATTGGAAGAGGCATTAATTCTTTTGTTTCGTTACATGCATAACCAAACATTAAGCCTTGGTCTCCAGCTCCGATTGCTTCGATTTCTTCATCTGACATTTGACCTTCACGTGCTTCTAACGCTTGGTCTACACCAGCAGCGATATCAGCTGACTGCTCGTCGATAGATGTTAATACTGCACAAGTTTCAGCATCAAATCCGTATTTTGCACGAGTATAGCCAATTCCTTTAATTGTTTCACGAACTGTTTTAGGAATATCCACGTAAGTAGAAGTTGTAATTTCACCACTTACTAAAACTAAACCAGTTGTTACGCTTGTTTCACAAGCAACACGAGCATTTGGATCCTTTGCTAGGATAGCATCAAGAATTGAGTCAGAAATTTGGTCACAAATTTTATCGGGATGTCCCTCTGTAACAGATTCTGACGTGAACAGACGACGTTGTGTTGACATCAGTTTTCCTCCTTATAAATACGATACATTGTGATACGGTACTCATTCCCTTATTTTCATTACACGTTAAAAAATATAAAAAAACCTTTCCTTGTATCGAGGAAAGGTATCAAATTCTACATAAGCCTTTCACTCTTATCGATCAAGGTTGTGCCCTTGCATCAGGTTAGCACCTTATCGTCTACACAAAAAAATGACGATGGTTGCTGGGTTTCATAGGGCCTGTCCCTCCACCAGCTCGGGATAAGAGAGTATCCGTTCAAGGACATATAATACATGAAAAAGCGCTTCACTGTCAACAACATTCAAATGGAAATTATCTCTTTATGTTTGAATCTGTTTTAATGTAACATACTCAAATTCCGAAATAGTACACCTTATTAAGAATCATCACTAAGTTTAGTTAATAAGACAGATCAAAATGAGGCTTTCACTTAAAATAGCTTCACTTTTTTCGCTCCTAGCACATATACATGTGTCTAAAATAGGTATAACGTACATTTTTTTATAATACACAAACATTTTTAGTTAAATAGTATAGAATAATTAAATAAATGTGTTATACTAATTATAAATTTCAAACATTAATGAATAAATAATAGCTAAAAAAGGAAGGTAGTGCACATGAGTACTGTTGATATGTCTATCGAATTAAATGGTTTGCTTCAATTAAAAACAACAAAACACCAATTATCTGTTCCACAACTTGTTGAAAAAATTCTAGCTCGACGCGAAGGAACGCTGACTTCTACAGGTGCTGTGTCAGTCGAAACCGGAAAATATACAGGTCGCTCTCCTTTAGATAAATTTATTGTAAGCGATGCTGTGTCTTCAAAAACGGTTGAATGGGGACCTGTCAATCAGCCAATTTCTGCTCAGCGATTCGATGCGCTATACAAAAAAGTCTTAACCCACTTAAAGAAGCAGGATGAACTTTTTGTTTTTAATGGATATGCTGGAGCTGATAAAAAGTATCAGTTACCAATTCAAGTAGTTAATGAATTTGCATGGCACAACCTATTCGCTCAGCAGTTATTCATTCGCCCTTCAGCCGAACAAAAAACAAATGATGATGTGAAGCCGTTTACAATTGTAGCAGCTCCAACGTTCAAAGCTGATCCCGAAACAGACGGGACGAATTCTGAAACCTTCATTATTCTTTCGTTAGAGCGACGTATTGTGCTAATTGGAGGAACTGAATACGCTGGTGAAATGAAAAAATCTATTTTCTCAGTGATGAACTTCTTGCTTCCTCAAAACAATATTCTATCCATGCACTGTTCTGCTAACGTAGGAGAAGAAGGTGACGTTGCATTATTCTTTGGTTTATCTGGAACGGGTAAAACAACGCTTTCTGCTGATGCAAACCGTCGTTTAATCGGAGATGACGAGCACGGTTGGTCAAGCTCTGGTGTATTTAATATTGAAGGAGGATGCTACGCGAAGTGCATTCAGCTTTCCGAAGAAAAAGAACCGCAAATTTTCAATGCAATTCGCTTCGGCGCCGTACTGGAAAATGTAGTGTTAAATCAAAATACGAAAGTAGCAGATTACAATGATAATAGTTTAACAGAGAATACTCGTGCCGCTTATTCAATTGACTCTATTGATAATACGGTATTGCCAAGCGTTGCTGGGCACCCTACAGCTATTGTCTTTTTAACTGCTGATGCTTTCGGCGTCTTGCCTCCAATCAGCAAGCTTACAAAAGAACAAGCGATGTACCATTTTCTGAGCGGATACACTAGTAAGTTAGCTGGAACAGAGCGCGGCGTAACATCGCCACAGGCTACTTTCTCTACATGCTTTGGTGAGCCTTTCTTACCTCTTGCTCCAACAACTTATGCAGAAATGCTAGGAAAGAAAATCGATGAACATAATGTAAATGTCTACCTTGTAAATACTGGATGGACCGGCGGTGAATACGGCGTGGGCGAACGAATGAAGTTAAGTTACACTCGAGCTATGGTTCAAGCAGCCCTTGAAGGAGAACTAGCTAATACCGAAACAGTAACAGATGCTATTTTTGGTTTATCGATTCCAACCCATGTTCCGGGAGTTCCTGATGAAGTACTTCAGCCTTCTAAAGCATGGAACGATGCAACAGCTTATAACCAAAAAGCAACTGAGCTTGCTGCTAAATTCAAAGCTAATTTCAAGCGTTTTAACGATGTAGCATCTGACATTTCAACATTAGGGGGACCTAGAGTCTAATAAAAAACCGATCGTCTTATAGACGATCGGTTTTTTAGTTAGTTGAATGTAATTTTGTCAGTTCATATGTGACAACGGTTTTTTCCTGCTCCATTTCTACCTTACGCACAACAGCAGTTCCAATACATTCTCCATTTTTCGTTTTGTGAATGTTTAATGGAATATCTAACGGATACAAGCGATATCCTTTTTTCTCAATTTGAAAAATGTTATCCGTTACACGCTTTTCGTTGCCTTTTGTCACAATCATTGTATTTAATTCTAGCGGCATCCCCATTTTTTCTCACTCCTCACTGTTATTCTACTTGTTTTCTCTATCGTAGCATATCTTTTATTGCGCTTTCATCCACTTCGTTAACTTCTTCACCGTTTCTCGGTTTTCTTTTGGTGGAAAAGCATGTGGAAAGTTTTCGAAGTACCAGCTGGTAACTTTTTTATTGGACTTCTTTAGTTTAGATTCGAGCTGATAGGAATGATCAATCGACACGTTTTTATCTTCTAAACCATGAATAAGCAAGACCGGCGGCTCGACGAGATGAGCACGGTGCAAAGGTGTCCTCCATTCGTATCTTTCAGGATATTTAGAAGGAGTTCCTCCAATCACCCGCTTCATCATTCTTCTTAAATCTTCTCTTTCTTCATATGTCAGCACCATATCCGTGACGCCTCCCCATAACACAAGAGAGCGGCTGTCGGTTTTTTCAATAGCTGTGAGTAAAGCCATCACTCCCCCTCTTGAAAACCCAAAAATATGAATGCGGTCATGGTGGACGTTAGGGAGCTGTTTCAGTAAATCGTAAGCAGCAAAAGCATCGTAACGATCATCTCCTGCAAAATCTTCGTTTCCTTCGCCTCCTTGATTTCCCCTATAGAACGGAGCCATCACAATAAAACCTTGAGAAGCAAATTGAATGAGTCGAGCAGGACGAACCGTTCCTACGTTCTTAATACCTCCTCTTAAGTATAAAAAGCCGTCATACATTCCTTTTTCTTTTGGCTCTGCGAGCATTCCTTTAATCTTAAGCCCTTGACATGCATATGTAATCACCCACAGCGCCACGCGAGGGTTTGATGATGGGAAACGCTGTTTATGAAGAATTGTTCCATCTTTCATTTTTTTCCTCCATTCTTTATATGACTGGTATATTTTTTCCCGCCACGGTGGACTTTCAACCGTTGGCTAATACTTCTTTGATTTTCCACATAGTTATGTAGGCACTCACCTTCTTCTACTTTCTTACATACATTATCATAAAATATTTTATTCTTTTAAGGAGGTTTGCTTTATGAAACCAATCAAATGGCTCTTTTCTTTGCTTGCTATTATGATTTTACTCATCCCACTAATTAGCTGCGGCAAAACAACATCTGTACAGACGGTTCGTGTCGGCGAAGTAACTCGCTCTATCTTTTATGCTCCCCAGTACGTTGCTATTTCAAAAGGCTTTTTTGAAGAAGAAGGACTAAAGGTAGATTTAAAAACAACGTGGGGCGGAGATAAGACAATGACGTCACTTTTATCTGACGGCATCGACGTCGCCTTAGTCGGCTCGGAAACTTCAATCTACGTATATGCACAGGGGTCTAGTGATCCCGTCATCAACTTTGCACAACTAACCCAAACCGACGGAACATTTCTAGTAGCGCGTAAAAAGGTCGATCAATTCTCATGGGATCAGCTTAAAGGCAAAACGTTTCTTGGTCAACGTAAAGGCGGCATGCCGCAAATGGTAGGGGAATATGTGTTGAAACAGCATAATATTGATCCTAAAAAAGATGTAAAACTCGTTCAAAACATTGATTTTGCTAACGTTGCGAATGCTTTTGCTTCTGGTACTGGAGATTATGTTCAATTATTTGAGCCAACGGCTAGTATTTTAGAGCAACAAGGAAAAGGACATATCGTTGCTTCCTTCGGAAAAGAATCAGGAACAGTTCCTTATACAACATTTATGGCCAAAGAAAGCTATTTAAAAGATAACCCTGAAGCAGCAGCTAAATTTACTCGAGCTATTTACAAAGCACAAAAATGGGTGAATACACATAGCACAGATGAAATTGCTGAAGTGGTTGCACCGTATTTTGAAGATACACCTAAAGACACGCTAAAAACCGTTATTGACCGCTATAAATCCCAAAAATCTTTTGCAACTAACCCTTTATTAGATCAAAAAGAGTGGGATCATTTACAAAAAATCATGGATGAATCTGGAGAACTTCCAAGACACATCGATCACAACAAGCTAGTCAACACAAAATTCGCAAAAGATGCAATGAGTGAGTAATATGACAAAACTTCACATTCAAGATGTTCAGCATATGTATCTTACGACAAAGTCTGCTACCACTGCACTTGAACATATTAATTTGTCTATTGAAGAAGGAGAATTTGTTTCCTTTCTCGGCCCAAGCGGATGTGGAAAAACGACGCTTCTATCGATTATTGCAGGCTTGATTGAACCAACGTCCGGCTTTGTCACAATAGACGGTGAAAATATCGGAACATCAGTCCCAAACATCGGTTATATGCTTCAACAAGATTATTTGTTTCCGTGGAAAACCATTAAAGAAAATATTTTACTTGGGCTTGAAATTCGCGGACAGCTAACAGATAAAACAGAGAGTAA
>Ga0268255_10000876_pt1 | contig 19031 bp, 21 predicted proteins | sample AgamicOrMarz_FD_200256 | JGI IMG/M metagenome (GOLD analysis project Ga0268255, IMG submission 200256) | Agave microbial communities from Guanajuato, Mexico - Or.Ma.rz (v2) (version 3) | ecosystem: Host-associated > Plants > Phyllosphere > Phylloplane/Leaf | place: Guanajuato, Mexico...
AATTGTTCATGTGTACCGCTTAAAATAATTTTTTGTTGTATCTAAAGAGATAGAAATGCCGTCACTCTTAAAATGAGTGCTAAAAACAGGCATGCAAAAGCCGCACAAAATGTGCCTAAGCTATCTCAGGTTTTATTGTTGCTATGATTTTTTAGTCGTAACGAGCTAAGGTTTTAAAACCTAAAGTCGGTTAAACCGTTTTAAAAACCAGTTGGGCGGTATGGCTAGAGAGAGTTTGGCAAAAGCCAAAAATTGAGAAGAAATAGTACGCATGAGCGGACTCCTTTGGCTAAAAAGAAGTTTCACCACATTACTGTCAAATAATGGTGGTGAAACGAGAGAAGGTTGACAGACTGATAGCCAAAAGATCAGCACACCCGAAGGTGTCCCCCTCCCGTTCCACCGCAGAGGGGGCACGCAGGGATGCCCACAAAAAAGAAAGGCTTTTTCGTGTGCGTTGGCTATCCGACCTGTCAAAGTCGACTGGCAATGTAGGCCAGCACGCAAAGCATAATCGGAGGGGTTTTAGGTGTCAATGTGATATTGGCTAGAAAATAATTGAATAAATATTATTTTTCATTGGATTAGAATATTTAATTTTTTCATTAGAAATTTATTATTTAATAAAAATAATAATAGAACAAAAGAGGGTTAGCAGACTGGGCATATAGAACCAGCACGCGCAAGGCGTCCCTCTCTCATCCTGAAACGAAGAATAATAAGAGAGATTTTAAGTGTCAATGTGATATTAGGTGAATTCTTAAATTTTATTTTCTATTTTAAATTGTAATTTATATGGTGTGATACACCGATAAAATGAATAATTAAATCCATTTTATCGGCTTGCTAGAAGAGGTTTTTAAACCCTTATTTTATTGTTTAATATATTTTGGAAATTCTTTTAAAACCTTATGACAAAAGTGGCCCTGTGTGTCTTCTTTCTTGCGTTCTTCAAATTCCTTCATACCAAATTTCATAACCTCTCTACCATATTTTTCGCCAAGATCATGTTTAGTACATTTCGCGGCAGCATCTTTTAACTCTTCTGAATAATAGTGATAATTACAATCAAGTTGAGCACGGCTTAAAAAACCATGTAGCTCTACTGCTTTCTCGCACTGTGTTTGCTCTAGAAGATTTCTAGATTCTTGAGCAGCATAAGTTGATGTTGCTACCAATAAAGTGAAAACCGTTACTAAAAAATTACGCATTATTTCCCCGAAAAAGTTATTAAAAGTATTAGTGATAATATTGCGGGCGTATTTAATAATAATTATTTATAAGTGTCTATTAATAATAGAAAAATGAGGTAAATCCCCTTATCTTTTGAATAATTAATCACCTTAATAAAATTGGGTGATTAATTTTTATCAAAAAATAATATTAAATTTGTTTTATAGCGATCTTTAATATAATCCAAGTTATTCAAGAAAAGAGTTCTAGCAATATTTAATTGATTTTTAAACTACTAAAACCCTTACTCATTTCAGCGCTTTAAAACCCTAATTTCTTAAAGACAAAATAACCCACATGGCTTTCAAAGCTACCGTCATTTTGAATTTTGAAATATTTCTTAACGAGGTCAGATGAACCTTCCTGCAAATAACGTAAAGTTTTGATTTGATCTTCGGGGGTTTTCATACGCTTTACCCAACTGTCAAAGTCTAACGAGAGCGTTTGTTTGTCTAAACCCACTAAATCAAAACCTGCATCTTCGATAAAATAGACCCACTCTTTGACACTATAGTTTCGTACATGACTTGGGTCTCGAATAGTCTCGATGGTCTGTAAAAACGTATCTAATATCGGCGAGCTAGAGCTAATAATGTCTACAAAAATAACAATGCCATCAGGCTTAAGCACGCGGTTTACTTCCTTCATAGCAGACGGAACATGCTGCCAGTGATGAGCAGAATATCGACTAATCACGACATCAAACTGCTGGTCACTAAAAGGCATATCTTCAGCAATGCCCTGCTGCACAAAGATGTTTTTTAATTTACGTTGGCTAGCAGTCTTAGAGACTGTATCTAACATTTCATGAGATAAATCGTAAGCAAATACCAAATCAGCATGTGGAGCAACGTTATAAGAAACATGACCACCACCACAGCCTAAATCCAGAACGACAGCCTTTTCAATTTTCTGAATTTCATTAATAAATTTATTAAATTCAATTCCTTCAGAATGAGCTTGGCTGTTCAAATAGTCGAGAGACTTATTTTGATATTGTTTTTGATTTATATCGTGTTGGGTGATCATAACATTGCTTCCTTTTAGGCAATGGAATCACCATAAAGGAAAAATTAGATAAAAAATAATGATTAGTTTTTCTTCAATTAATAAATAAAAGTTATTATTTAATTTTTTAATACATGATGCCAATTCATAAAAATAGATTTAAACATTATAAGAAATCCGCAAAGAGCACTGTTTAGTCACCCTTACTGAAACAGTGCTCTTTGCTCCATCACAACCCTTATCCAGAAAGGCCCGATGCATAGAAATAGTGTATGTACCTTTAGCGCAAAATGTTTCCTGTATTTTTTAATATTTTTAAATGTTCGCAGCATAAAAATAAAGTATATTTAGATTTATCAGAAGATTCTTCTTTGGTTTATATTTTGAACAGAACAGAATACACACTAGACCGTATAGATCGGAAAATTTTATCTGCCTTACGCGGTAATGGCCGTTTAACCGTTGCTCAATTAGCAGAAGAAGTCGGCCTTTCATCTTCTCCATGCTGGACACGACTAAAACGTCTGGAAACCTTAAAAATTATTGAAGGCTATACGGTAAACGTAAATCCCAAAGCGATTGGTATTCACGAGGTATTTTTTATCGAAATTACTCTAGAACGCCACGATGATGAAATGCTAGAAAATTTCAGCGAAGCATTAGCAGATATACCGGAAGTGGTAGAAGCCCATTTGGTTACAGGTGACTATGATTATTTGGTTAAAGTAGCCGTAAAGGATGCGGAGCATTACGAGCGTTTCTTACGAAAAAAACTTTACTCAATTAAAGGCATCCGTCACACACGCTCAACCTTTGCCCTGCGTCCTCTTAAGTCTGCCAATACAGCCGATTTGATGCTAATTGAGTAAAAAGAACAATTCCCTACACCCTATCAATTTAAGTTTTTGATTATAAAATTATTATTAAATGTAGGGCCTTAAAATATAACAGATTTAAACTCTGTTATATTTTTTTTAAAAAATTCTGTATCTATGATTACAGCCTCTGCTTCTCCATAATAAAATTAATCTGAATTGGAGGCATCGCCATGAACATTCTGAAGAAAAAGAATAAGGCCAGTTTTGTATTCTTTATTATTACGCTCTACTCTTTTATAGGGTTTGGTTTAGGTTTCATTATTTGGGAATACCTTTTAAAGACCTAATTTGCCAAAGAAGGCTTAACCCACCTCAGAAATAATTTCTGACGTAATTTCTTTGCTACGATGATATGCGGCCTTCATTGCTAAACGTATATCATCAGATACATTTCCTAATTCAAACATTCGTAAAGCCGATTCGGTAATCCCATTCGCCAAAGTCACTTTCCCACATAAATCTGCCGGTGGGACATTCGTTTTACGAATCATTTCAACTGCACCCGTAGCTGCTTGAAGTGCGAGATCTAAGGCAAATTGTTTGTCGAGACCTAATGAAACACCCGTCTTAATCATGCTATCTAAAATATAAAAAAAGTAAGCTGGCCCAGAACCAGATAAGGCAATAATTGCATCAGTCTGGGTTTCCGAAGCTGCCCAGAAAGTCTGCCCCGTTGCAGAGTACAACATTTCAATGATGTCTTTATCAAGCTGGTCCATTTGCTCAGAAGCAATAAGGACATGCGTGCCCGTATAAGTAAGTACTGGAGGATTTGAAATTACACGAACAACTTTCTTTGAGCCGGTTATCGCTGTCAGTTTTGCAATATCAATTCCCGCCATCATAGAAATAATGACTTTAGATGCTAAATACTTTTTAAAAGGCGCAAGCGTTTCTTTTAAGTTATTAGGCTCCAATAATAAGATTACAATATCCGCTTTTTTTAAACCGTTTTCCTTTTGCTTCAATATATTTGTATCACTAATTTTTTTATCTTCAATAAGATGTATCTTTTCTTTTTTGAACCCTTGTAAAACCAGGCCTCCTATTAAGGCTAACGCCAGATTACTACTACCAATAAAACAAATATTAGGTTGTACTGCATTTAACATTTAAAATGTTTTCCTTTCTTAAAGCAGACTAGAACAATAAATATTATCTATAATTTAATTATGAACATTGAAATGATGAATAACTATTTTGAATAAGGAACCCACTTAAATACATAATATTTAAGTGGGTTTTGTTTTATTTGCGCAATAAATAAAACAACTTTAGCTTAAATCTAATGTATTACTATATTTAGTATATTCCATATAAAAATTGTCACAAGTATGTAATTAGTATTATAAAATTGTACAGCACTCAAAATAGGGAACACTATGTACTAAGTAGCTAATTTTTTTAAACAAGAGGTATTAAAGATATTAATTTTTTATAAAATATCTACTCATACTGCTCAAGACTTTTAAAAAGACTAAGGACTAGAAAAATTTAGAAACAATATAAGCTAATCACTATATCTAAAGTTTTTAATTAGTCTCTTTCTTCGTATTTAGGATTCGCTCTGCCTTTCTTGTTGCTTGATCTAAATCTATATCATCACAAACCCAGAAAGTAAAAATTTTTCCAAATAAATGAAAGTGTTGTTTGATATATTCAGAACTATGATCAGAATAATGATCTTCCACTTTAAAATAATTTTTATCGTTTTCTACTTTTTGTCCGTCAAAAATACCGCCAATACAAATATCCATTTTAATACCAAAAACTTAGTGAGTCATATTATAGCATATAAATTAAAAAGTAATTTTAATAGATTGTTTTTTATACAACCCTTTCATTTCAAACATATTTAAAATTAAATCTTATAAAAACCCACAAAAATAAAGTGGGCTTTTTCAACTTTGCTAAAATGCCATACTTTTTAAATATAGTTTATTTAAATAATATATTTATGCATTTTATTGAGTTACGAATTTTGAAGAATCACAATATTTGAAGCTTGCGGGCCTTTTTTACCCTGTACTATAGTAAACTCAACACGTTGACCTTCCAATAGAACTTTAAAACCTTGTGTTTGAATATCAGTAAAATGAGCAAAAATATCTTTACCTTCATCAGTCACAATAAAACCAAAACCTTTAGTTTCATTGAACCATTTTACTGTACCAGTAGTAGTAGACATATGTTAATCCTAACTCTTAAAATATTATAACTTATTATTGGTGAAACCAATTTAACTAAAAAATAGACGTCAGAACTTAAATATCTGAAAAAACCGAAGGATTATAAATAAAACCACTCAAATAGAAATTTATTATGACAAGAATATTTTGTTAGTTATTCTCGATAATACACGCTTCAGAAGCATTTGCAATCGATATTCAAAATAATTCAAGCAAGAGAAGTTTGATCTGTCTAGACTTCCCTTTTTCATATTGATTTTATTAAAATTTCTTTCAATTAAAAATCAAATTTAGTTTCATTTTAATTGAAAGAATTAACTTTACTATGTCCCATTAATAAAACTTCTGTTCACCAGCGGGACGTGTCTTAAAGCGTCGATGGAACCACATGTATTGTGTAGGAGCGATACGAATTTGATTCTCAATAATTTTATTGACTCTTTCAGCATCACTCACTTCGCACCCACTCGGAAAATTCTCTAATTTAGGTTCTACGAGCACATGATATTGAGGATTTCTGATATCGCCACTTCTGTAAAAGTACAAAGGTACTGCTGCTGCTTTTGATATATCCATCAGTCTGCGGTGAGCTGTTACAGTAGCTGCCTGAATACCAAAAAATGATGCCATTACACCCTGTTTTAGACCAAAATCCTGATCAGGGCTATACCATATTGCATGACCATGTTTAAGGTTTTGGATAAGTCCACGCATGTTGTCTCGAGCAATCTGGTTTTTATAGACTCTTGCACGGCTACGATGAATCAGAAAATCTAAAAAGGGATTATTTTGAGGGCGGTAAACCACGTCCATATTAAAAAATAAGGTACAAGCAGCTCCGCCTGCATCTAAAAGCGTACTATGAGTACCTAATAGAAGTACGCCATTTTCCTGATTATTAGTTAAGTTCTCTAATCCATCTATGTGAACACGGCTTTTAAACCAGTTTGGGCTGTACCAAGCATTTAAAGCTTCAAACACGCCTGTTAATGTATCAACAAAAACCTGTTTGGCTTTCACTTCAATTTGCATAGGTGTTTTTTCAGGAAAACATGCTTCTAAATTACGTAGGGTTGTTTTTCTTCTTGAAGCTAAAGATTTCCACGCTATTTTTGAAAGAAGATCGGCGAGACGCCATTGAATAGCCCAAGGTAACATCGCAAATAACATTAAAATAAAAGCTAAGAACCATAGACCCCAATATTTAAACGATAAAAAGGAAAATTGAAATTCGCCAGATTTAAACTGCCGTTCTTTTATCGTCATATTGTATATTTCTTGAGGTATAGACTTAGCATATTAACATGCCAAATCGTTGGGCTTGTATGTTTATGTTGCTTTCATTTTTATACTTATATAGCCCTCACCTATTTAGAAAGAGCATATCTTAAATATTTAATCTATTTAATTCTTAAATATACATAACTGTCTGTATACATAAATTATTTTCTCATTTAAAGTAATCCGACAATTTTGCCTCAATTGATAAATAGGATATATCAGCGTGAGCGGTCTTTTAGTTTTTATAACAATTGCATTTCTTACCCTATTAAGCCCCGGCCCGGGCGTTTTATTTACTGTCACAAATTCAATCAACTATGGTGTTAAAACTGCTTTATTCGGTATTAGCGGCTTAATTATTGGTATGTTTGTAATTGCTGTAATTTCCGCTAGTGGTGTAGGTCTTATTATTACAAGTAACCCTACTATTTTTACGGTTTTAAAATTTATTGGTGCATTTTATTTAATGTATCTAGGATATAAAAACTTCAGTAAAAAAACGCCATCGCAAGATTTAATCACTGATCAGCAAAGCGATAAAAATGTAAGTAAATCGAAATTATTTTATCAGGGCCTCCTCGCATCGTTGCTTAACCCTAAAACAATCGTATTTTTTATTGCTCTTTTTCCTCAATTTATTGATATAAAGAAAGAAATTTTAAATCAGTTTTTAGTTCTATCTTTAACCTTTTGTTTTATTGGCTTCTTAATTCATTTGGTCTATGCAAATTTCTCTTCAATTTTTAAAGAAAAGATGTTGGCTGGAAATAATTTTTCTATCCTCAATAAAATCAGTGGCGCTATTTTCTTTCTACTGGCAATTTTACTCATCGCACAATAAATCATTACTTTAAGAATTATGCTTTAAAAGCCTCAACTCATGGTTAGGCTTTTAAAGCATTTTGTCTAATTACAATTTTTACAACGCTACCCTGTTTAAGATCCAACCATAAAAGAAGTCTTCGTAATTCGGATTCTTCTCTGTAATTTCGATATAGTGCTGCCCTTGCATAATATTTAAAACGCGTACCAATACCTTTTCTCCGTCTTTATGGCGTTTGTTCAAATATGTCGTAAGCGCTTGAAAAGTGTTAGGTCCATACTGACCATCTAAAGCAAGATTTGACCAGCCTTCTTTTCCCTCCTTATTCAACAGATTTAAAGCACGTTGTAACAAGGGTTTTGCAAAATTGACTCCACAATTTATGGCCGTATCAAATAACTCTTCTGCAATCGCAGGACTGATCTCATTAATCTGGTCAAATTGGGGTTCAAACCAATATTGTTTTTTATAAATAGATTTGGCCACTGCTAATGGTAAATCTTGCATATTACCTTGATAGCCCTGTGTTCGAGCTACCGCTTCTGTAATGCCAAATTTGGTGGCACGTCCATGGTCTGATGGATGATTAACATATCCACCTTCTCTGTTTATGATTGCGTCTAGGTACTGATCGATATTCATTTTATTTTACTCATATGATTGAAACTGTTTTTTTAACTATTTTGCAGATCATCTTTCGCTTTTTTTAAGTCTTTCATGACTTCTACAATCGTTTTACCTTCTTGTTTATTAATGAAGTTAAATATCCATCTCACAATGGCCCAACCAGGCAACCCGCAAATGAAGAAGAATCCACAAAGTGTGATCATTCCCCAAATATCCAATACCCATTCATGTAAATTCCATTTCATGATAATAAATGAGCCACCTGTTAAGCTTGAGACCACTGTACATATCAGCCCAACAATCCATTCTTGCGGTGAGCGAGGAAAACGCATCATCAGCACAACTGCGACAACTAAGCTGACTGCTAAAGCCACCATAATTGCAATGCTATAAAAATTTAAAAATGTGGCTAATCCACTCGTTACAATTGTTTTCATCATCTTGTCCTGCTTTAAAGGGTGAAACTTGAAAATCAATCACTCTGTCCAGCTTGTTGTTTTTCAGGTTTTATCAATACCCTTAGTTTTCTTTATTACAGTCAATAAAAAACACTAACGCTTTAAAGCGGCGCTAAATTGCAAGACGAACTTATCCTTGACCCCATATTTCAGGGGCCCAAAAAGAAATGTTTGTATGCTAAAGCAGGTTAGTGTGCACTGTTTAAAGCTTGTTCAATCAACTCAATCACGGTGATTGCACCTATCGCTTTTTGCATAGAGACTTGATCATCGAATTCGAATGCTTCATCTTCAAGCTCACTTGCAATTTGCTTTGCTTCTTCAAGTGCCCTTTTTATTTTTTGTACCTTATGTTTATTTATATCTTTTGCAATTGTTGGGACATACCCTCCACGTTTTGCATTTTTAAGTTGTTTAGCTCTGTTCTGCATTGCTGTAGTCATTCACTATCTCCAACTCAACTTACTTGTTTAATAAGGTATCTTTATCGTTTGTTATTCTTGAAGTTTTCATACACCATGTAAGCAATATAGCTAAGCTATGGCTACAGATATGTGTTTGAAACGTTTCATAAAGTACAACAAACCTAAACAACCAAACTGTATGCAGTTAAAGCATTAATTTAGAAATAAATATTTCCTTTTCTGAAATTGTAAAAAAGTATGAAAATCCGTAGGTTTAAGCTTTTTTTTAAACTTTGTTTTTTGACCAAAAAGTTCAAATAAGGCTTTGCCGTATATCGGAAACTTTTGTTACGACTCACAATCTTTGTTAAATTCTTCATGTTCTTGATACCCTTTATCGACGAACATTAAGCCTGATCCACGGAATCGGGCTTTTTTTTATTCCAATTTTTGTTTTGATAGCCTATCTACAAATCATAATTGAGCTATCTCCCTTTTATTTTGCCTCCTGTAGAAACAAAATAAATTTAGCTTTCATCTCAACATGTTGATAAGCCTATAAATAGAGATTCAGTCACTATTTAAACTTTATCTATTCATCTGAAGATATAACTGATATTATAACTATAGTTATTATTAGTCAATAACTATAGTTGTTTTACTCGATATAACTTTAGTTATATATTTGTTATAAGTTTGCTGGTGTGACCATTATGGCTCTTAAAGACCGTTTAAAAGACTCTAGAATTAAAGCCAAAAAAACTCAGGCTGAAGTAGCAGAAGCAGTAAAGATGTCTCAGCCTGCCTATCAGGCTTTAGAGTCTGGGAAAAATTTGAAATCTGCGTTTCTTCCATTAATTGCCCAATTTTTAGGTGTGGATGGGTACTGGTTAACCACTGGAAATACAGAAGACTCTTTTAGAGAAAGTGATGTATTTAGCCCAACTGTTGTGAGTGCAGAATCTACCGATCAATATGTCTGGATTGAAGTTGTAGAAGCTAATTTTTCTTGTGGTACGGGCGAATCTATCGAGTTTCACTTCGATGCAATTAATGGCAAAATCCCTTTTCCTGCCTCATTTTTTAAAGAAAAACGAGTTGCTCAAGAGTGCATGCGTATTATCAAAGCTAAAGGCGATAGCATGACTGACTATATTAAAGATGGAGATTTAGTCGGTATTGATATCTCTCAGACTGAAGTGATCGATGGCGAGATTTATGCAGTTTACTTTGCAGGTGAAGGAATGATTAAGCAAATTTTTAAAGAAGCCGATGGCTCTTTAATTTTGCATAGTTTAAATGAGAAATTTAGAGACCGACGTGTAACCGAAGAAAATGGAAAGAACTTTAAAGTTATGGGCCGTCAATTCTGGCGAGCGGGTTAATTAAGTTATAAATATAATTAAAAGAATAATTTTATTGATTTAATAAATTTCGCTTTTTTATAACTTTAATTGTTTATAACCCCTATAGATATAAAAAAACCTATCTCCTTTAAAAGAGATAGGTTTTTAGCTTTAAAACTAAACATTTTTATCAACAATACGTAGTTAAACGATAAAGCTGATTAAATCCAGCATAAAAGCTTTTACCATCTTGGTTTAACTCAATTTCTTCACCAGACTGAAGTTGAATTTTTTTACCAACTTCGACCCAACGATATCCATCGAGAGAATTTTGCTTACGCACATGAGGAACAATCCTCACATTAATCTCATTGCCATTTACGGCTGTGGCAATTAACCACTCATTTACTATATTCACAATCATTCACTCATCACTGAGCTCATGTGATTTGACGGTATTTAATTAGAACGCTAGATTTAAGGTATGGACAGTCAGTCTAGAATTTAATATTTAGCTTTATATTGGGTTATTTATAAGCTAATGCTTTTCATAATTTTCGCATTATGAAAAGTGGTACATCACAGAGCATAATATTTTGGTTGCGGGGGTCGGATTTGAACCAACGACCTTCGGGTTATGAGCCCGACGAGCTACCAGACTGCTCCACCCCGCAATTGGAAGTAAGCTTTATACGCCCATATATTTCATAAAGCAAACCCTTTTTTTTAATCTGTTGTAATTCATCAGTTTTATATTTTTTTAATTAATTTTATATTTTGAATTAACCAGAGATGCACACGCTAACTTTAAAATTAATCTTTTGAATTGTTGTATTTATTTTAAACAGAACCCTAAATTCATAGACAGCAATTGCCTTGGGTGGGTTGCTTTTATACTATCTAGTTTAGCCCTCTAATTTTTATTTCGTATGTCTGAACCTCAGTTTTCCCTTAGTGAATATCTCGGCACAGTTCAGGAAGTCATACGCCTGGCCTTTGATGAGCCAGTTTGGGTAAAAGCAGAGATTCGAAATTTAAATATTAAAGGCGGTCATTACTATTTAGAACTTGCAGAAAAAGATGCGGATACTGATAAAGTCATTGCAAGTTGTAAGGCCACCATCTGGAAATTTTCAGCAAGTAAAATTGTTCTAAAGTTTGAGCGTGAAACTGGTATTGAGATTTCAAGTGACCTGAATGTTCTCATAAAAATTCGAGCTCGTTTTGACCCTCAATATGGTTTTTCAGTCAATATTGAAGAAATTGACTCAAGTTTTACCTTAGGCGAAATTGCTAAACGGTATCAGCAAATTATTGAACGACTCACTCAAGAAGGTTTAATTCATAAGAATAAACTTATCCCTACTCCTTTTGATATTCAAAATGTTTTAGTCATTGCGCCTCAAAATGCTGCGGGCTTAGGTGACTTTAAAAAAGATGCCGATGCACTAGAAAGAAATGGGGTTTGCCACTTTGTGTATCACACAGCGACTTTTCAAGGAAATACTGCTGCAACTAGCCTTATAGAATCTTTAGGTACAGGTTTAAGGCAATGGGCCAGCACATTTACATTTCCACCTGATCTCATTGTGATTATTCGCGGTGGCGGATCGGTGAATGATTTAGCGTATTTGAATGATTATGAACTTGCAGCCCTGCTCTGCAAACGCAGTGTTCCGGTTTGGGTCGGCATTGGCCACGAAAAAGACCGAACAATTCTTGATGAAATTGCCCATCGTTCATTCGACACCCCAAGTAAAGTGATTGCTGGTATTCGTAACCATATTGTAGAACGTGTACAAGAAGCGGTAGATAGTCTGCAAACCATTAAGCTTCTTTCTCAGCATCAAATCACGACCTATCAAAGCAAGAATGATCAGCTCCTTCATCACATTAAGTCTTCAGCACAAGGACAACTTAATTCAGCACATCATCTGCTTGACCAGATGAAAGAACGTATACAGTTTAGTTCACAACAACAAGTTAAATTTTCATTAGCTCAAATCGAATCTTTAATGAAAGAAATCCTTTTACAAAATCCGAAACAGGTTCAAGCCAAAGGCTATGCCATTGTTAGATCAGAAGGAAAAGCAATTCGCTCTATACATCAAATTTCAGGCCCTTCCATTGCGATTGAAATGCAAGATGGAGTGATTGAAGCCAACATTACACAGGTAATTCCAAATGAAAAATAAAGAGTTAACGTTTAAGGACGGTCATGATATTTTGAAAAAAAATGCTGAATTATTAGAGTCTCAAGAAAGCCCAGATATTGATAATTTAATGAAGATTGTTGAAGAATCGATTACTGCTTATAAAGCTTGTAAGTCACGCATAGAAGCAGTTCAGCAAGCTTTAGATGAAACGTTTAAAGAATAAAATAAATAGAAAAAGCCCATTCCTACTTCTCATTGAAGGAATGGGCTTAGTGAAAACCACTTAGTCCTGAAATACAAAAGTGTGGATTAGGTCACACTTTTGCAAAAACATAGTCACACATGAAGCTCAGATGTTCAATATTTTAATTGTGTCTATTCCGTTAGTTTGACTTAATTTTCAGCACTTCTTAACTAAAAGTTCTTTGATTAAGATCATACTAAATACACATTCTACTTTTGGTTATTTTCAAACATGCTCTAAAAGCTATTCCTCACTGAATGCTCCTACCAATTGATAGATTTTGCCGTTTTTAGGATTTTCATATAGCAAATCCATATTGGGTAAAATAATATCTTCATCAATTTCAATATGTTCAACGCTTTTATGAAGTTCAAGAGCGTGGTCATTCATAGGCCGAACTTTTGCCAAAGCAATTGTTTCTTGGTTAAACTGATCCTTAATAATTACTTTTAATCTTTTCATAAAAAATCTCCTGAAAATTAAAATTTTTAATATAAATATTGGTTTAAGTTTAAAATAAGCTAATCGCTGAATAGCCGATTGGCATAGCAAAAAAGTTAAAATAAATGCATCCGTACGTTTTAAATTACACTGGTTTAACCAAGCTACTTTGTTTGAAATGACTACAGTTCCAAAAGCAATTTAATTGTGCTAGACGAAATATGTCAAAAAGGAGCATCTATTGTCGATAAAATGGTTGTAACAAGAAGTATTGAAATTAATTTTTTTAATTTAAAAACAAACAACTAACTTAAACTGACCATAAATTCACTTACGATTTCAATAATTCTAACTATGTATAATCAATCACAGAAATACAAAATAATGAGCTATTTCTTCTAGCTCATACAAAATGAACTTACCAGCTTTTCACTCAAAAAAATTAGCTGTTATTTTTGATTCATATCACTTAGTAAATAGTAGCCTTTTTCACTTGAAATTTGCAAAATGATCAATATATAAACAACTAGAAATCGTGATTTTACTGAATATGATGTCTCACTCCCCATCAATTCATTGATTGTCGCTTTCATCAAATAAATTAAATGATGGAGGATGCATGATGAATGCGTATGTACGCCCTCATCCCGATGGTTTTAAATCTTATTTAGGCAAAAATCAGAAAACGGGCCTTTATATTGTGCGGCTTGGTTGGACGATTTATGAAACGAATGGTAATGGTACTGTCCTGTACATTGTCAAAAATGAAGAGAAGATTCCATTGGATGTAGATCAGTTTAAAATTGATCGTCCCAAAATTTATGCTGCTCTTCTTAACGAAGTTCAGTTTCAACGTAAAAAACAGCTGGCGATTGATCTCCAGCAATCAAATATTCCCTCTTATGACCGTAAAGCCTATAAAAAACGGCGTGGTTTTATAGACTCTTAAACGTATCTTTTATAGTAGCCATATAGAAAAAGCACCCTCGGGTGCTTTTTCTTTTAACGACCAGTTGTAATTAATACGAACATACTCAGTATTAATGTGCTTAATGATCGTTTGCAATGGATGTGGACTTCATGCTCAGCTCCGTGAGCGTATTGATTAACGTTTTCCATTTCGTGTCCTTTAAAGTTCACATTGCTAATTTGCCTAATATTCACGCAATAAGAAATTAGCCAAAAGTATTATATGCAATTTAATTTACATAATCCTTAAATTTTATGAAGGCTACTCATCATCAAATAAGCGCTTTTAAGCTAAAAACTGGATGTAACATTCTACTACGAGGTTAATTATATATTAGCGATTTGTAGCCCTTTCATCTCAAACAGCCCTTGCTTAAAAATGATCTTCTAAAATAGAAAAATATAACGATATTCCATTTTTTAATAACAGTCTTCGATAGGAGAACTCTTATGGAAATTCAACAAGAAACAAACTCTGCTTTATTTTGTCATACCTCTACCTCAATTCAAGCCTGTATTGAATGTATGATTGCCTGTAAAACCTGTGCAGCAGCATGTTTACAAGAAGAACATGTTCATATGATGCGAGAATGTATTAAGCATTGCATGACTTGCGTAGAGACATGTCAACTATGTACGTCTCTAGAGTTGAGAAATTCTGAACTGGCTGAGGCAGCAATGCAATTATGCGCGAATGCGTGTCAACTTTGTGCAGCCGAATGCAGCAAACATGATCATGAACACTGCCAGATTTGTGCAAAAGCATGTCTAGCGTGTGCTCAAGCCTGTCAGGCCTACCGTGCATGATTGATTTTTACTCTCATAAAGCCTACGCAATCTTTAGATCGTAGGCTGATTAAAATTTATTAAATAACAGTTAATTAGATATTTTTTTATTTAAATTAAGTTAATAATTACTTTTTTATAGGCATAAAAAAAACCCGCATCTTGGGGAAGAATGCAGGCTCTTAGATCTCCCACAACGACCATGAGTTCATTATTAAACTTGAACTTTAAACCGTTAACTAAATGTACCTATAAATAACTTAAATTGCAATACAGAAAAGTCTGTATATTTAAAATATTTTATTATTTCTACATAGTTTTATTTGCTAAACAAAACACAGAAAAAATTGGCACGATAAAAAAACATTATTTAAGAATGATCAGTTCATAAATAGCTTTTTACAGGCATTAAAAAAGCCCGTTTCACGGGCTTTTCTGCAACGGTGAGCAATCTAAGATTTGTGTCTATCCATCTCTTACATGCTCTTTGCTAGCTATATATAAGGTCTTATCGTATCTTTTGCCCTGTCCCAAGTTTCCCTGTGGATCGAGGAGATATTACGATTACCTTAAGTACATTTATAGCATATTATTTATTCATGGCTAGTCTTGTTCACGTTTTTTTACAAATGAATAAAATACGATCAAACCTTAATATTTAAGGATTTTCTACACCATTTAGATATTGGTGAGCACTATCGCAAATTGGATACCACTTCACTTTTGAACTGACAAAAGCATGAGAGCTAACAGGGGTAGATGTTTCTTCATTAATGAGCCCTACCCTTAAACGCACCACGTCAGGTTTATCTAGACGCTCACTCCAGACAGGTGAACCACAAGTTTTACAGAACACTCTCTTTTTATTTGCAGAAGCAAAGTAAGCCTGTAATAAGTTTTCACCCTGTAAAATGTTTAAATCACTTTTTTGTACTTGCGTAATGGCAGCAAAAGCAGCACCTTGGGCTTTTTGGCACTGCGTGCAATGACAAACCATGATGGGCGCCAATTCGGCATCAATTTGAAGTTGAATACCATTACAAAGACAAGAAGCTGTATAAGCCATGATTTTTCCTTTTTTATTTTAATGAGATTTAGCTTACACCTACACCTTTTTCAATATGATCTAAAATGGCACAAGAAGCTTGTTGATCGCCACAGCAATCATCAGCAGAAGCCTGCAAAATAGAGACCATTTCTTGTAAATGTGCAATTTTTTGGTTGAGCTCGGTAATATGCTTTATGGTTAAGGCCTTCACTTCTGCACTATGTCGATCTGTATTTTTCCAAAGCGAAATCAGCTCTTTCATTTGTTCAGATGAAAAACCTAACTCTCTGGCATGCTTTAAAAAGTTCAAAGTTTTAAGGTCTGTTTCTGAGTAAATACGATAACCCGAAGCAGAGCGCTGAGCGGCTTCAAGTAAACCGATTTCTTCATAGTAGCGAATCATTTTCGCCGATATGCCTGAATGTTTGGATGCCTGACCGATATTCATCTCACACCTCAAATATTAAATTTGGTTTAAGACCTGCTGTCATAATCTTAAACCAAAAGATGATTTTCAGCACGCTTACTGTACTGGCGCATGAAACCGTTTTAAGCGTAATGCATTACCTAAAACAAAAACCGAAGAAAGTGCCATCGCCCCTGCTGCAAACATCGGTGAAAGTAACACACCAAATGCTGGATATAGGGCACCTGCTGCGATTGGAATCAGGGCAATGTTATAGACAAATGCCCAGAACAGGTTTTGACGTATGTTTTGCATGGTGGCTTTACTTAACGCAATTGCGTTCGGTACGCCTTTTAAACTACCTGACATCAACACAACATCGGCTGCTTCAATGGCAACATCTGTTCCTGTACCAATCGCTAAGCCAACATCTGCTTGCGCCAAGGCTGGTGCATCGTTAATGCCATCACCTACAAAGGCCAAACGACCATATTGTTTTTGCAGTTGGCGAACTGTGTCCACTTTACCTTCAGGTAGAACCTCGGCCACAACTTCATCAATATTGAGTTTTTTCGCAATAGCCTGTGCAGTATGTCGGTTGTCTCCTGTAATCATGGCAACTTTTAGACCTAACTGATGTAAAGCCTCAATCGCAGCATAGGTTGTTTCTTTAATTGGGTCTGCCACAGCAATAATTGCAGCAAGTTTTTGATCGACGGCGACATAAAGCGGTGTTTTGCCCTCTTCTCCCAATTGAGCAGCAATCGCTTGGAATGAGCCAGTGTCTAAACCAAGTTGGTGCATATAACGGTCTGCGCCAATTTGTACTTTTTGACCTGAAACTTCTGCCTCAATACCAGAACCTGTAATCGAGTTAAATGCTGTTACTGGTAATAAAGTTAGACCTTCGCTTTCTGCTGCTTGAACAATCGCGAGTGCAATCGGGTGCTCAGATTTGGCTTCGACCGAAGCAACTAAAGTTAGTACTTGTTTTCGTTCAAAACCTGATTGCACATTAAAGTCAGTCAGTGTTGGTTTGCCTTCGGTAAGTGTGCCTGTTTTATCAACTGCAACCACTTGTGCTTCTTGTAAAAGCTGCAAAGCTTCACCTTTACGGAACAAGACACCGAGTTCTGCACCACGTCCAGTACCGACCATAATAGAAGTTGGCGTTGCAAGCCCCATCGCACAAGGACACGCAATAATCAGTACCGCAACAGCATTCACTAAACCAAAAGTCAACGCAGGTTCTGGCCCAAAAATAAACCAAACCAAGAAAGTAATTGCAGCAATTAACATGACAGCCGGTACAAACCACATGGTGACTTTATCGACTAACCCCTGAATCGGAAGTTTAGAACCTTGGGCTTGTTCAACCATGCGAATAATTTGTGAAAGTACAGAAGAAGAACCAACGGCGGTTGCCCGAATGTTCAGTGTTCCGTTTTGATTGACCGTACCACCGACCACCTGCTCTCCTATTTTCTTTTCAACAGGGACTGGCTCACCCGTAATCATAGATTCATCAATGTAGCTATGTCCTTCAACCACCTCACCATCGACAGGCACTCGCTCACCCGGACGGATTTCTACAATAGTTCCACTGACCACTTCGGCAACAGCAACTTCAACCACTTGACCGTTACGTTGAATACGGGCTGTTTTTGGCTGCATTCCTACCAAATGTTGAATGGCTTGCGAGGTTCGTCCTTTGGCTTTGGCTTCAAAATATCGCCCAAGCAAAATTAAACTGACAATAACGGCAGCCGCTTCAAAGTAAACATTAACCGTGCCTTGTGGTAACACATGCGGCATAAAGGTTGCCACAACTGAAAAACTGTAGGCAGCCAAGGTTCCAACTGCAACCAGCGAGTTCATATCTGGCGCTAAACGCCATAAGGCCGGAATCCCTTTTTGGTAAAAACGGCGACCAGGAAAAACGAGAACTAATGTGGTCAAAACAAACTGTAAAAGCCAGCTATTGTATTGACCAATGGTGTGCATGACCCACATATGAAAAGCTGGAATGAGATGTGAACCCATTTCCAGAATAAACACAGGTAAAGCCAAAACAATGGAAATGATCAAATCTTTTTTAAGCTGATCTAACTCTGACGCTTTTTTATCGAGCTGCTCATCTTGATTTTTTTCAGACGCTTTAGCGTCGTAACCTGCTTTTTTTACAGCGCGTATTAAATCTTCAACATTGACTGATGTATCTGCCTGCACCCAAGCCTGCTCTGTTGCCAAATTGACAGTCGCTTCTTGAACGCCGTCAACTTTTTTAAGGGCTTTTTCAACTCGTGCAACACAAGATGCACAGGTCATGCCCTCAATAGACAGCTCTACTGGCGCAGCTTTTGGAACATCATAACCCGCGCGTTCAACTGCTTTAACCAGTGCTTCGCGCTGAATCGGTTGATTTGAATAAACAACGGCTTTCTCTGTTGCCAAATTAACATTAGCAATCTCTACATTTTCAACTTTCTTAAGTGCTTTTTCGACACGACCTACACATGAGGCACAGGTCATACCTTCGATTGGAAGTGTTTCACTATATGCTGGCAATTTTGTGTTTTTTGAGTCCATCAAACACCTCTGCAAATCTGCAAAATTTAATATTCTGTATTGAGCATACAGATTCCCATCATGGGAAGGTCAAGCATATTTTTTTAAAAAATTAGTATTGACCTTACAATCATGACAAGGTTTAGACTCAGTGTTATCCAAACAA